>Ga0326728_10001598_pt1 | contig 79337 bp, 55 predicted proteins | sample MB3enrmetagenome_FD_207602 | JGI IMG/M metagenome (GOLD analysis project Ga0326728, IMG submission 207602) | Lab enriched peat soil microbial communities from McLean, Ithaca, NY, United States - MB31MN | ecosystem: Environmental > Terrestrial > Soil > Wetlands > Peat | place: USA: New York...
TGCAGTACTAATAGTCGCTCTCATAGTGATCTTCGAAGTCCTCGGTCTTGGCCGGTATTTTACCCTTTCTTACATCAAGGCGTCCCAGGAGAAGTTCGCTGCGATTTATTCAGATCATTGGCTTATGGTTATCGCCGCTTACATGGTGATCTATATCCTCGTAACATCGTTATCTTTGCCGGGCGCCGCAGTAATGACCCTTGCGGGAGGTGCGCTCTTCGGGCTGTTGACAGGGACCATCGTTGTTTCCTTTGCGAGTACCACAGGCGCTACCCTGGCATGCTTCATCTCAAGATTTGTCTTGCGTGATTGGGTGCAGGGCATGTTCGGTGATAAGCTGAACACTATTAATGAGGGAATTGGAAAAGAGGGAGCATTCTATCTATTCACACTGCGCTTGATCCCTATATTTCCTTTTTGGCTTATAAACCTCGTCATGGGACTCACCAGATTGCCGCTTAGGACCTTCTATTGGGTCTCACAGGCGGGAATGCTTGCGGGGACAATAGTATATGTCAATGCCGGCAAGGAATTGGCGCAGATCAGTTCTCTTTCGGGGATACTTTCGCCGAGGCTCATTCTGTCTTTCGTACTTTTAGGTCTCTTCCCTATCGCTGCAAAGAAGTTGTTGTCTTTATATAAATCGAAAAAGAAAAGCCCTGTCGGAAATTAAAGTCTTTTCATCAAGGAGTGTGGCATGGCGAAATTCGATTTTGACGTAGGGATCCTGGGAGGCGGCTCGGGAGGGCTCACCGTTGCCGCCGGGGCGGCCCAACTCGGGGCAAAGACGCTCCTCGTGGATAAGGAAGGCAAACTGGGCGGCGATTGTCTCCACTATGGATGTGTTCCGAGCAAGACTCTCATAATGACCGCCCACGCCAGGCACATGATGAGAAGGGCGCGACATTACGGTCTTCCCGAGGTGGATCTGCCTGCTGTAGACTTCAAAGACGTGGCGAAGAGAATTCAGCGTGTCATAGGAACCATTCAAAAGCATGATTCAGAGGAGCGCTTCTGCAAGCTCGGCGTCAAAGTGGAATATGGGGAATCGACCTTTATCGACGAACATTCCCTGCGTCTGAATGGAAAGGACTATTCAGCGAAGAACTGGATCGTCGCAACCGGCTCCTCACCCTCGATTCCGCCGATAAAAGGACTGGACAAAACCCCCTTTATCACCAACAGACAGATCTTCTCTTTGGACGAGCTCCCGAAATCGATGATTATTTTAGGCGGCGGCCCCATAGCCATTGAGATGGCGCAGGCATTTGCCCGCCTCGGAACGAAGGTTACGGTGATTCAGCGCTCGGGCCAGATTCTCGGCAAAGAAGATAAGGATATGGCAGACCTGGTAATGAATGTTTTAAGCGGTGAAGGAGTGACCTTTTATCTGAACGCCTCCATTGAGAGCACACAGGATTTGGGCAGCGAAAAAGAAGTCGTTGTCAAGACCGCTGAGGGCGCTGCGGTTGCTCTCAGGGGTCAAACCATCCTGGCTGCAGCGGGGCGGGAAGCAAACGTCCGGGGGGTGGGACTTGAACATATCGGAGTCGATTTTGACAAAAAAGGCATCAGGGTCGACGACCGCATGAGGACTAATCATAAGCACATATATGCAATCGGCGACGTCAACGGCAAATACCTCTTCACCCACGCCGCCGGCTATGAAGGGGGCATCGTCATCGGCAATGTCATCTTTCACCTGCCCAGGAAAGCCGATTTCACAAATCTGCCCTGGTGCAACTATACCGATCCGGAACTGGCGAACATCGGCAAAAATGAAAAAATGGCCAAAGCCGCGGGGATAGAATACTCCGTCTGGACCGAGGAGTTCACGGCGAACGATCGCAGCCTCGCGGAGGGCGAAGAGATAGGGCGAATCAAGATGCTTCTTGATGCAAAAGAAAACCCCATAGGCGTTCAGATCTTAGGCCCCCACGCCGGAGAACTGGTAAGCGAATGGGTGGCGGTAATGAACGGAAAGGTCAAGTTGTCGTCTCTTGCCTCGGCAATTCATCCATATCCGACCCTCGGTGAGATAAATAAGAAAGTGGCGGGCAATTTCCTTTCGACGAAGTTATTCTCCGATAAGGTAAGAAAAGGTCTCAGGTTCCTCTTTAGTTTAAAAGGGAGGGCATGCGAACCGTCAACAGCGAAATAGACACAAACTCACATGATCCACAAAAGAACTTTGAGCCAACGCAGGGGGTTTTGCCTTTTCAGAGAAAAGCAGCCGGCTCGGCTTTCCACCTCCCATTGACCCATCTTGCTGATTTTCTTATATTATACTTGGGTTAAGTTTATCTGAGCTCGATTTTTATGCTTTGATTAGAAAGGACATTGGCCCATCCCCCTCCAGGACTCTGCTTTTTATAAGGAGACCGATATGTTTCTTTCGATGGCAATAACCTATTTAATTTTGGCCATCATCACAGGGGCATTTGGATTTGGGGTGGTGACCGGAGCAACAGCATGGATTGCAAAGGCTTTTTTTTTCATTTTTTTGGTTGCTTTGGGGGTCGCGCTTGTGATGACCGGACAATCATCGTATCATAACAATACTCGATCCTCAGATTGACCGTGGCAGATCTTATTCTGCCGGCCTTTTGGAAGCCAGTCCAAATCTCGATCGATGTTTTTTCAACCCTTGCAGCCGGCAATGTCCTCTGTATACCTCCATTCGAATCGGTAAGTCCCATGGTCTCCCCATCCTCGATCGAAAGATTTTCATGAGATATCGTACTTCTTGTTCTGAACAACTTATATTGAATGAACTTTGAATTGAATGCGGTGGCCTTCAGGTTCCCGGTTCGCATCAACCCCTTTTTCCAGAATGCGTGGCGGCAGCAACGAGATTAGTCAATGCGCAGGCTCAGGGTACTCAGGCTCAAGGTTTTAGTGGTGATTGTACTGGCTGGCGCAGCCGTGGGCCTTTTCCTGATGCTGGGGCCCCCGAGGCTCCTTGCCAAGTCCGAGATGCCCGATTTCTGCGCATCATGCCATGTCATGGAGTCGGAGTACGAGGCATGGTTTCACGAGGGAGCGCACCGTAGAATAAATTGTGTCGACTGCCATCTGCCCCACGGAAACCTCGCCGTCCATTACGTCTGGAAATCCATCGACGGGATGAAAGATATGCTCGTTTTCTATTCGGGAAGGGTTCCCGACTCTATCAAAGCATCGGATCATGCTCGGAAGGTATTGCAAAGCAACTGCCTCCGGTGCCATGAAACCTCTGTTGAAATGATCGATAATGAGCGGCAGTGCTGGAGCTGTCATCGCGGGTTGGTACACCTCGGAAGCGGTGCCATACAGACAAGATAGAGTTTTTCGGACGCCGGCGCAGGCGCTGAATGCGAGGGAGACGCTAGGATGGGCAAAGTCAAAATGAACATAAAGGGGAGGAACATTCTCATAGTTTTTGGGTTGTCGGCACTCGCGTGTTTTGCGCTGGCGCCGTTTGGATGCCAACCGTCAAAGCCGGAGCCCGTAAAAACCATCGTCATCCCCGACGGTGAGATAGACCCCGAGGTCTGGGGCAAGGCATATCCTGATGAGTACAACCTCTGGAAAAAGACCGAAGAACCCGAGCCGCCCGGCAAGAGCAAGTACAAAAGAGGCTTCGATGCCGACAGACCCACTTACGACAAGCTGGCCGAGTATCCTTATATGGCCCTTTTGTTCAGCGGCTGGGGCTTCGGGGTGGAATACAACGAACCGCGCGGGCACGCCCATATGATCCGCGACCAACTCGCGGTAGATGCGTCGCGGCTCAAAGCCGGCGGCGTGTGCCTGTCCTGCAAGACACCTTATTCACCCAGGCTCCGGAAGGAGATGGGGTCCGATTATTATAAGCTGCCATACAACGACGTTCTCGCAATGATCCCCGAGAAGGACAGGAACCTGGGCGTGGCTTGTATCGACTGTCATGATAACAAAGACATGTCCCTGAGAATATCGAGAGGCTTCACACTGGGGGAAGCGATGAACACGATGGGCGTCGATCCGGGCAAGCTTTCCCGCCAGGAGATGCGGTCCGGCGTCTGCGCCCAGTGCCACGTCACCTATAGTATCCCCAAGGACAAGGAAATGCATTCGACTGGACTTTTCTTCCCGTGGCAGGGCAGCAAGTGGGGTGACATTACTATCGAGCACATCATCAAGAAGTTGCGCAGTGACGACTCCCTGCGGGAATGGAAGCAGACGGTAACCGGTTTCAAACTGGCCTTCATCCGTCACCCCGAATTCGAACTTTTCTCAAACCACAGTGTGCACTGGAAAGCGGGCGTGGCCTGTGCCGATTGCCACATGCCATATACGAGAGTTGGGGTGCATAAGATTTCCGATCATCGCGTCATGAGCCCTCTCAAAAACGACTTGCGCGCCTGTGCGCAGTGTCATCCCGAAGGCCCCGACTGGCTCAAGGAGCGGGTTATCGAGATCCAGGACGGGACCGTGTCTCTCATGGTGCGCGCCGGATACGCCACTGCGACGACCGCCAAGCTTTTTGAGGCTGTCAACAAAGCGAAGGAAGAAGGAAAACCCATCGACCAGGATTTGTACAAAATGGCTGTCGACTTTTACGAGGAGGCTTTCTACCGCTGCGTATTCATAGGGGCGGAAAACTCGGTCGGTTTTCACAATCCCCCGGAAGCCATGCGCGTACTTGGCGATTCCATCGCGTTTGCCGTTAAGTCCGAGGCCTTCTTGAGACAGATCCTGGCCAAGGCCGGCATCGATGAACCCACGAAGGTCCCTCTGGATATGGCCAGGTACCTGGAAGACCGGGGTGGGAAGAAGCTAAAGGGCGAACCTGCTATAGAGATTAAGGACCCGATGAACCTTCAGGATATGTTTTAGGAGGGGTGGCCGGGATTCGAGAGACGCAAAGGCTGGAAACATCGGATCACAAGGTTTCGCTATGGTGGACTCTCCCGGGATGCCGGCACTGGGGCGGCCCCTTGCCCCGCTCGTTCGATGCAGCAAACGATCCGGTTATAATAAAGCGAGCGTGTGAGAATTCCACACGAAAAATTGAATAGAATCTGATCTTCTTGACTTGAGTCAATGTTTTCATCGGCGCCTTCACGTAGATTGAGCGAGGCTGTGGCCCGGTGGCTCAGTTGAAAACAGTAGCGATCAGGTGAAAAATAAAATCTGAGAAAGGAAAGACTAATGTTTTGTTATCAGTGTGAACAGACAGCAAAAGGTGAGGGTTGCACTAAATTGGGTGTGTGTGGGAAGCAACCCGATGTGGCGGGTCTCCAGGATATGTTGACGCATGCCCTGAAGGGGCTTTCTCTTGTTGCCGTGGAAGGCCGAAAAGCAGGCGTGGTTGATTCGGAGACCAACGTCTTTATCTGCGAGGCGATGTTTGCCACCCTGACGAATGTGAATTTCGATCCCGAAAGGTTCCTGAAGCTCATCAGCCGTGCCGTCGAAATCAGAGAGTCCTTGAGAAGCAAAGTCAAGGCTGCCGGTGGGAAAGCGGATTTCCCGGAAGAGGCGGCAAACTTCAAGCCTGATGGAAGCATGGATGCAATACTGGCCCGGAGTGAAAGTATGGGAATCAAGCCTGTTCCAGGCGTCGACCCCGATATTCTTGCCCTTCAACACACTCTGCTTTTCGGCATTAGAGGCGTTTGCGCCTATGCGGACCATGCCCACATCCTGGGGCAGGAAGACCAAACCGTGTACGCTTTCGTCCAGGAAGGTTTAGCTGCGCTGACAAGGACGGACCTCGGGTTGAACGACTGGTTGGGGCTTGTCCTCAAATGCGGCGAAATAAACCTGAAAGCCATGGAGATTCTAGATGCCGCCAATACCGGTGTGTACGGCCACCCGGTTCCGACCAAAGTCCCCCTGGGACACAAGAAGGGAAAGGCCATCCTCATTTCCGGCCACGACCTGAAGGATCTGGATGAGCTTCTAAAGCAGACCGAAGGCAAATCCATCTCCGTTTACACACACGGCGAGATGCTCCCCACCCACGGCTATCCGCAGCTCAAGAAGTATCCTCATTTCTACGGCCACTACGGAACGGCATGGCAAAACCAACACAAGGAATTCGGCGATTTTCCCGGCGCAATCCTCATGACTACCAATTGCATTCAGCGGCCTCAGGCCTCGTATGTCGATCATATTTTCACGACTGGCCTCGTAGGTTGGCCCGGCTTAGTGCATGTCGTCAACACAGATTTTTCGCCCGTGGTCCGGAAGGCGCTCGAACTCCCCGGCTTCCAGGAAGATTCGAACGGCAAGGAGGTCATGGTCGGGTTCGCGCGTAATACGGTCATGAGCGTTGCCGGCCAGGTGATCGATGCGGTGAAAAACAAGGACATCCGCCATTTCTTCCTGGTTGCAGGTTGCGACGGAGCAAAACCCGGAAGAAATTATTACACCGAGTTCGTGGAAAAGGTGCCGAAGGACTGTGTGGTCCTGACCCTTGCATGCGGAAAATTTCGCTTCTTTGACAAAGATTTGGGTAACATTCTCGGTATCCCGAGACTGTTGGACGCAGGGCAGTGTAACGATGCCTACTCGGCCATTCAAATCGCAGTTGCCCTGTCTCAGGCGTTCAACGTCGGCGTGAACGACCTGCCTCTCTCCTTCATCCTCTCCTGGTACGAGCAGAAGGCTGTCGCTATCCTTTTGACCCTCCTCCACCTCGGGATCAAGAACATCCGACTGGGTCCGTCGCTCCCTGCTTTCCTCACACCGAACGTGCTCGGTGTTCTGGTTAAGAATTTCAATATAATGCCTATCTCCACACCGGATGAGGATCTGAAAGCGATCCTCGGATAGATTGGCGAACCCGGCCAATTGCGCCAAAACCTTCGAGTAATGGAAGCGCTTCTCTTCCCCTCCCGCCATCTCAAAGGCGGTGGGGAGGAGCGGTTGCATTCACTGTCGAGCCAATGATTTCCCTCTGCTTTTTTTCGGAAATAATCAAGAGAGCCTCACGGATGGCTTTGCGTTTGTCTGATAAATGCCGTTGCGAACGAGGGCAAAAAAGCCTCCGGGCGAGAATCTGACTCACGCCTCGCGTGCACACGGAAGGAGAGCAGCGATGATACCCGAGGAAAAAACATTGCAGCAATTATCGCCATGGTGGAAGCGAGCGGTCCTGATTACGATGTTGGTCGGATTTACCGTGCTGATTCTTATTGCAGTGCTTGCATACCGCGACGCTCCGCCCATTCCCGATAAAGTTGTCTCGGCCGCCGGGGAAACCTTGCTTACCGGGCAGGAAATCTCGGCAGGACAGGAAGTATTCCTCAAATATGGCCTGATGGAAAACGGCACCATCTGGGGACATGGGGCCTACCTCGGGCCTGATTTTGCCGCCGCCTACCTGCACACCTTGGGCGTCGATGCCGCCGAAGCTCAGGCTCAAAAGCTCTTCGGTCGCCGTATGAACCAATTGACCCGTGGGGAACAAGGGACCGTCGAGGAGGAAGTTCGGCTACTCCTGAAAAAGAATCGCTACGAGCCCGCGAACAACACACTGGTTTTTACGGGACCGGAGGCGGCTTCTTACCAAAAGCAGATGACCAGTTGGGCCGACTACTTTTCCGGTCCGGCCCAAAACGGCGGCTTGAAAAAAAACTTTATCAGCGATCGCAATGAACTTAAGCAGTTGACCTCATTTTTTGCCTGGGCGGCCTGGGCCTCGGTTGCTAATCGCCCCGGCAAGAATCAGACCTACACCAACAATTTTCCGTACGACCCGCTGGTGGGCAATACCCCGACCGCCGACGCCGTTCTCTGGAGCGCCATCAGCCTGATCACACTTCTGGTGGGCACGGCAATCGTGTTGTTTGCTTTCGGTAAATTCGACTACCTGGGCTGGAAGGGGATACCTTCGCCCATCCATCCCCGAATGCTGCCCGGCAAAGGAAGCGAGAGCCAGAGAGCGACCATCAAGTTCTTCCTGGTAGTGGCCCTTCTTTTCCTGGCGCAAGTTCTGGTGGGCGGGGCTACAGCACACTTCAGGGCTGAACCGGGGAACTTTTACGGAATCGATCTCAGCCAGGTATTTCCGAGTAATATTTTGCGCACCTGGCATCTGCAGTTGGCGCTTTTCTGGATAGCGACTGCTTACGTCGCAGGTGGTTTGCTGCTTACCCGCGCATTGGGGGGAACGGAACCGAAGTGGCAGGTGTGGGGGATCAACCTGCTGTTTTGGGCCCTGGTGGTAGTTGTGGCAGGGAGTCTTCTGGGCGAATTGCTGGGCATCAATCAACTCCTCGGCGACCTCTGGTTCTGGTTCGGTCACCAGGGGTGGGAATACCTCGACCTTGGCCGGGGCTGGCAGGTCTTGCTTGCTCTGGGACTGGTGCTGTGGGCCGTTCTGCTCTTTCGAGGGCTTGCCTCCGCCATGCGCGACCCGGAAAGCAAGGAGATTTCGTGGCTTTTTATGCTATCGGCCCTGACGATTCCGCTTTTCTATCTGCCGGCTTTCTTTTTCGGCAGCACTACGGGGTATTCCATCGTCGACAACTGGCGCTTCTGGATCATACATCTCTGGGTCGAAGGCTTTTTTGAACTCTTTGTCACAGTTATGGTGGCCGTCATTTTTTACCGGCTGGGCGTGGTTTCCCGTCTCACCGCGACACGAATCATCTATCTTGACGCCATTCTCTTTCTGGGCGCCGGGATTATCGGCACCGGGCATCACTGGTATTGGACCGGCCAGACTAATGTCAATCTTGCCCTCTCTTCCGTATTTTCGGCTATGGAGGTTGTTCCCCTGACGCTCCTAACCCTGGATGCCTGGGATTTCATCAAACTGACAAGGGGCTTGCGCGACGAGTTCGGTAAGCCCGTTCCCATCCCTCATAAATGGACGTTCTATTTTCTTATGGCGGTAGGGTTCTGGAATTTCACCGGGGCGGGCGTCTTCGGGTTTCTGATCAACCTGCCCATCGTGAGTTATTTCGAGATAGGCACGGTGCTCACTCCGAATCACGGCCATGCCGCGCTCATGGGCGCCTTCGGCATGGAGGCGATTGCGTTGATGGTTCTGGCCTTTCGCCAGGTGTCGACTGACACGCAGTGGGCGCGCACCGAAAAATACGTGCGTTTATCCTTTTGGGGCTTGAATGTCGGTTTGGCGCTGATGCTCTCAGCCAGTCTTTTCCCCGGGGGCGTTATGCAGTTCTATGACGTACTGAGCCACGGCTACTGGCACGCACGTGGACTCGATTATTTGAATCAGGAATTTGTAAAGCTCCTCGAATGGGCTCGTCTACCCGGCGACGCGGTCTTTATAGCATTGGGCGTAATCCCGATGGTGATCGCGGCGATTTTGACCTATCTCGACCAGTGGAAGACAACTCCGACTCTTGAAACAGAGCCTTTGAAGGAATAGTGGGCAGGACAGAATTGATAAAGAGCCCTAAGGAGAGGCCCTGATAATTTTCGGACCGTTTGCGACAAACCGTGGAGAAAAGCCTTATAATTTGTTTAGATATATTGAAACCTTACATCACATCGAGAGGTATTCCAATGAGATTAAACAAAATCTTCAGGGTTACCATCCTTGGCCTCTTCGTGTTGAGTTGCGCGGCAGCGGCCTCTATGGCGCAAGAGGCCCCTACCGCGAAGGAGCCGGACCCGTTAGTTGTTCTGCGGCAGATGTGTGATTACCTGAAATCACTCCCGCAGTTTTCTTATCATGCCGAGGTAGCCGATGACCAGGTCTACCTGGGCGGGAAAAAACTCCAGTACGGTATCGACATGGACACGTACGTGAAACGGCCCGACACGGTTCGTGTCAACGCCGTTGGAGATCTCGTGAACAAGGAGTTTTTTCTGAACGGTGCGACTCTAACCCTGTATGACAAGGATAAAAATGTCTACGCCACAATGGAAGTTCCCACAGACATCGAAGGCGCGCTGGAAAAAGCCAACAAAGACTTCGGTGTGAGAGTGGCTTTGACCGACTTGGCCAGTCCCCGGCTTTGGGACCAGGTATCCAGCAAAATAGGGCACTCGCTTTATGTGGGGATGAGCAATGTGCGCGGAATTCCCTGCCATCACCTGGCCTTCGATGGGAAGGATGTCCAAATCCAGGTCTGGGTTGACGCCGGGAAGGAGCCATTACCTCGTAAAGTCGTTTTCACAAGCAAGGACCAGGAAGGCTCTCCCCAATGGACAGCGTATCTGAATGAGTGGAAAATCGATCCACATCTACAGGATGCTCTGTTCACGTTCACTCCTCCAGAGGGTGTCCGGAAGATAAAGTTCGCTCAGGCGAAGCAACCGCCTGCTCCAGCGGAAGAAAAAGGAGGCAAGTCATGAAACTGTCAACCTTCAAATTCGTTGCGGCGGTCGGTTTGACCGCAGCTTTGGTGTGGTCTCCATTTCTTCTCGACCGGGCTGACGCCAGAGGTTTTGGCGGTGGCGGCTTCCATGGCGGCGGAGGTTTTGGCGGCGGCAGTTTCCGTGGCGGGGGTGACGCTTTTCATGGCGGCGGGTTCAGCAGCGGCAGCTTCGGCCACGGTGGCGGATATGCCGAAGGTCCACACGGAGGCGGTGTCGCTGAAGGTCCCCATGGAGGCACGTACGCTGAAGGTCCGCACGGGGGTCAGGCTGCCGAAGGCCCGCGTGGATACGGAGCCGCTGAAGGTCCCGCGGGAGGTGTGGCTGCCAGGACTCCCGGTGGAACTTATGCGGAAGGGGCGCATGGTGGCAGTTATTATCACGGAGACGCCGAAGTTGGAGACACCAACATTAACGTGAATCAGGGTTGGGGCGCTTACACGGGAGGATGGGGCGCTGCAGCGGCGGGGGCAGCCGCCGGAGCAGCAGTCGGGGCTGCGGCCGACGCCAGCTATCAACCTTGCTTTCAGGGAGTTGAGGTTAACTATTGCGCGCCGGACACCTATTATTAGGGTGAGTTGCGCCGAAATAGCTGTTCATTTTGACGGTGGACACGGTGAAGCCTTGTGTCCACCCTTGCAATGAATTCAGAGGGCAATTGCGCCACGCCGCCACCGCGCTGGGTCGCCTCCATCCTAATCACTCGGAGGTTTCTCTTTGGATACGATCTCATGACATGTTTTGCATACCCGCTCGAGCAGAACAAAAAATACCGGCACAAACGGGATAGCCAGCATGGTGGAAGAAATCATGCCCCCGAAGACGACAGTGCCAAGGGCGCGTTGGCTGGCGGAGCCGGCTCCGAAAGCTACCAGAAGCGGCACAACCCCCAAGATGAATGCGAAAGAGGTCATCAGTATTGGACGAAACCGCCTGCGGGTGGCTTCGATTGCCGCTTCCGTGACGGACATACCGCCCTGGTGCAGCAGGTCACGGGCGAACTCCACGATAAGTATGGCGTTCTTGCTCGCCAGTGCGATCATGAGGATGAATCCGATCTGGGTGTAGAGATCATTGCTGTATCCTCGGGCTATTAGAGCGAGCAGAACTCCGACGATCGCGACAGGCACGACCAGGATAACTGCAGCCGGTGAGGTCCAGCTTTCGTACAGGGCGGCAAGCACCATGTAGACGAGGAAGATGGAAAGGGCATAGATCAAGTAGGTTTGATAGCCCACCTTCTTTTCCTGGTAGCTGGTTGGTGTCCAGTCGTAGGATATGCCCCGGGGCAGCGTGGTTGCAGCGAGCTTTTCCATTAAGGACAGGGCCTCGCCGGAACTGAACTGCGGGGCCGCCGAACCAAAGATGGGCGCGGCTGGGTAGAGATTGTAACGGGTGATCAACTCCGATCCCTGGGTGCGCTCAACATCCATGAGGGTGCTCAACGAGACCTTACCCCCGGCCTGGTTTCGGACATAGAGGCTGTTGATGTCACTTGGATCGAGCCGATAATTGCTTTCAGCCTGAATATAGACTTGAAATACCTGGTTGAATTTGTTGAAAAAGTTTACGAACGTCGATCCAAGGTAGCCTTCGAGCGTATTGAAGACATTTTCCAGAGGGACCTGTAATGCTTCGGCCTTGGCGCGATCGATGTTGAAATAGAGTTGTGGACTGCTCGCGCTGAATGAAGTTACAAGGTTTTTCAGAGAAGGTTGAGAATTTCCTGCTCCTATAAGGGCGTACGTGGCGCGCTGAAGCTCTTGCAATCCCAGATTCTCACGGTCTTCGATCATCATCTGGAAGCCGCCCGTTTGGCCCAGCCCCCGAATGGGTGGGGGAACAACTACAAATGCCTGCGCCTCCGCAAGTCCGGCCAGTTCGCGGTTGATATCGGATAATATGGCGTCCTGGTTGAGTGCCTGACCGCGTTCTTTCCAATCTTTGTACACCACGAATGTTGATGAAATACTGGGGTTGTTTGCGAAGTCCAGGAAAGAGAAGCCTCCTATCGTAACCCAGGTCTCAACGCCTGGAGTTCGTTTGAGGATATCATTTATTTTGTCCGCCACCTCGTGATTACGGGGCAGTGATGATCCTTCCGGCAGGCGGGCGAACAAAACCCCATATCCCTGGTCCTCGGTTGGAAGAAACCCGGTCGGACGGCTGAGGAAGAAGTATAGTGAAACGTTTATAAGAATGGCGAAGACTATGAACATCTTGACAGGTCGTCTAACCATGAACTCAACGACAACCATGTAGACGTCGGTGCCCCATTGAAAGAACCTGTTGAACCCGCGGTAAAACCAGTTTGGCCGATGCTCTTTATCCTGCGGCTTCAACCAGAAGGCACACTGGACCGGTTTGAGTGTAAGGGCATTCATAGCGCTTATAACTGCAGTTGAAGCGATAACGAGCGCAAACTGACGGAATATCTGTCCGGTTATGCCCGGGAAAAAGGCGGCCGGCAGGAAAACCGAAACCAGGGCAAGAGTGATTCCCATGACGGGACCGGTCAGTTCGCTCATGGCCTTTATTGTGGCTTCCCTGGGCGCCAGTCCTTTCTCTATGTGGTATGAAGCACCCTCCACGATAACTATTGCGTCATCGACTACGATGCCGATAGCGAGAATAAGAGCAAAAAGCGTCATCAGGTTAATGGTAAAGCCGAGCGCAGCGATAGCTATGAAAGCGCCGATAATGGTGACCGGCACGGTTGTGGCCGGAACGAGAATAGCCCTGAAGCTCTGGAGAAAAAGCATTATTACGATCAGCACAAGGATGCCGGCAATAAAGAGAGTTTCATATACTTTCGAGATCGCTTCGCGGACAAACAGGGTGGTGTCATACCCGATATTATATTTGAGCCCTTCAGGAAAATTTTTGCTCATATCAGCCATCGCCCCGTAAACGGCGTCTGCTACGGTGATGGCGTTTGCGTCAGGATAGGAGAAGATGGGGATCAGGGCGGCTTTGCGACCCTTTAAATTGGCAAAATTGACATAGCTCTGCTGGCTCAGTTCTACACGGGAGACGTCGCGCAGATGCACGATCTCGGGAGCTTGGCCGGTGCCGGTCTTGACGATTATATTTTCGAACTGGCTGGTGTCGGAAAGACGGCCAAGGGCGTTGATCGTAAACTGGAAGGGTTGTCCGGAAGGCACCGGGGGTGCGCCAAGGGCGCCTGGAGTGACTTGGACGTTTTGTCCCTGGATGGCGCTAAGCACATCGTTAATCGTAATTCCATATGAGTCAAGCTTTAGGGGATCGAGCCACACTCTGATACTGTAAGGCCCGGCGCCGAAAATTCTAACCTGGGCGATGCCCGGCAACCGGGCGATCGGGTTTTGAAGGTTTATGAGGGCATAATTGGAAAGGAAAATCTCGTCGAACCGGTCATCATCCGAATAGAGGCCGACTACCAGCAGGATGTTGGGAGAAACCTCCCTGACAGTTACTCCCTGAAGCTGAGCGCCGCCCGGAATCTGAGAAAGCGAGCTGTTTACGAAGTTTTGGACCAGGGCCAGAGACGTGTTGATGTCAGTCCCAACGTCGAAGGTGACTGTAAGTGTATAGGAACCGTCGCTGCCGCTGACCGATGACATGTATATCGAGCCTTTGACCCCATTGACGGCATTCTCCATTGGAACACCGATGGTTGTGGCGACAACTTCGGCGCTCGCGCCGGGTAATCGCGCCGAAACCTGTATCGTTGGCGGGACGATCTGTGGATATTGGGCGACTGGGAGGCCATACAACGCAACGATGCCTATTACAATCGTAACGAAGGCGATCACATTTGCAAAAATTGGTCTGTCAACGAAAAACTCTGAAATCGTCATTCGGCCGTCCCTTTATCGGGTTTTCCCGCCGGTACCAGCGCCGGAGCCCTTTCGGGAGTAACCGGCTTGCCGGGAACTGCCTTCAGAACACCAGTTGTGACAACCCACTCATCGCCGTTAAGACCTTCCTCGATGACATAGAAATATTTTTTTTGAGCTTTGGTTTTTACGTTGCGGCGTTCGACCACATTCTTCTCATTTACAAGCAGCACAAAAGTGCCTAATTGGTCGTATTGCACCGCGGCCTCGGGGACGAGAATCGCCGGCCTCTTTTTCCCCAGCGGCAACCTCACCCTGGTAAACTGGCCTGGAAGCATTCTGCCGTCAGTGTTTGGAAAAACCCCTCTAAGCAGCAGCATTCCAGTTGACGTGTTCACCGTACTCGCTGAGAAATCCAGGTGCCCTTCGTGCGGATACCCTTCTTCCTCGGCCAGGCCCATGAAGACAGCGAGTTGTTGAGCGTCCTGTTTTGAGCTGGAAGACTTGAGGGCGGCAGTTCGCGCATCCAGTATGTAAGAAGGGATGAACGTTTCGGGGATATTGAAATAGACGTAGAGCGGGTCGATCTGGGTCAATTCCGCCAAAATGGTACTGTTCCCGGCAGAGCCAACCAGGTTTCCGGGGTCGACAAGCCTCCTGTCCATGCGTCCCGTGAAAGGAGCCAATACCCAGGTATATGAGAGATTTAATTTCGCCAGGGCTCGCTGCGCTTCGGCCGATATCAGACCGGCCTGCGCCGTGTCGCGCTGATTGCGCCAATTTGTGACATCCGTGTCAGCGGCGGCTTTCCGCTCGTAGAGCTTGGAGAAACGGTCGAACTCCGTTGTTGCATGATCCAGCAGTGCCCTTTGGGTTAGAACATTGCCTTCGGCCTGCTGGAGCTGTTCAAAATATGTGTCTTGCTGGATTAGAAAAAGCAACTGATCTTTTTTGACGACATCTCCATCCTTGAAGTAAACGCCGTCCAGATATCCTTCTACGCGGGCGCGAAGCTGGACAGTGTTGATGGCCTGCGTATTGCCTCTGAATTCAAGGTAGTCGACAATCTCCTCCTTCACGGGTTGGCTAACGACAACTTTGGGCGGCGGGGGTTGAAAAGACTGTTGTTCCTGCTTGCAGCCTGCGGGCAAAATCACCATCAAAAAGCAGGAAGCGAGTAGCAGGAAGAAGGCGGCCTTCAGGGAATAGGGGACTGAGACCATGATCTCTCCAAATCTAGCCGCCGGAAAGACTCATCCAGGTTTGGGGTTCATAACCGTAGCGGCTTCCCCGGGAGTCCCGAACCTGAGAATGAAGTCACTCCGCTTAAGCTGACAACCTCAAAAATCACAGGGACTGCGATCGAAGATGAAATCAAGTCGATGCCGCAGATTCTGGTAGGTTTGTGTCTATTTCGATATCTTGGATGGGCTGTCTTAATCCAAGCATACGGTGAGGTTAATTTCTATTCGGGGAAAATCAAGATCGTAAATGCAAATACGGTTTTGATGAGGAGACCGTCAGACGTTTGGGAAGCTTGATCCGCTGTTTTGGCCATTGCTTTCCATTTGCCTGGTTTTATAATGAAAACACCTTCTTTTGCCGTATTGTCTTTCTTCTTGACATATCCACTCTCTTATGATATTCAGTTTCCAGAATGATCTGCTGAAATGAGCAGTGATGCCCCCGGTTGCGGAGAATCATCCCGGATGAATGGCCGGAAATTCTGTCCAACAATTAACAGAGGGGTCATGAAATCAGTGAAATTCATTGCGGTCCTGTTGTCCGTCGGCATTCTCAATGTCTTGCACAGAGCACCTTTGGCCGGAAGTTTGGCCCACAATCATCTCAGCTCGGCGGTGTCCCGGCCGCGAACTTGGTGGCGCCGAATCCCGTCGGCTCTGCTGCCGGCGGCGGCATGTAATAAATCAGAGGGGGAACCTCTCGATTATCGCTGCAAACAACTTGGATGACGGGAGTAACAATGGAAGAAACTCCTGACCGCCTCGACAGTATGCTCCGAACACTCCGAAAAACGGGATTTCGCATTACGCCCCAACGGCTTGCCATACTTAAAATATTGGCTGAAAGCAAAGGACATCCCGGCGCAGAGGAGATTTACGCTGCGGTGAGAGAGAATTTCCCCACCACAACCATCGCTACCGTGTACAAGACCCTGGCCGTTCTAAAATCGATTGGCGAAGTGCTGGAAATAGAGTTTAGTGGTGATTATAACCGTTACGATGGAAGGAAACCTTACTCTCATCCTCATCTGATCTGCATCAAATGCAGGAAGATTGTCGATCCCGAACTGGCCAGCCTGGCCGACATGACCAAGAAGCTCGCCCTTGAATCGGGGTATGAACTTATAAACCACCGGCTTGATTTCTACGGCATTTGCCCTCAATGCCGGAAAGGGGAATAGCCGGATTTGAGGCAGTATTGGAAGCGAAAGGAGTAAACATTATGAGTGAAGAAAGCAAGCGCCCGGTAGCGGGCAGAGGCACGTCGAACCCGGACTGGTGGCCGAACCAGTTGAAACTGGATATCCTGCACCAGCGTTCCTCCAAGTCCAATCCGATGGGCGAGGGTTTCAACTACGCTAAAGAGTTCAAGAGTCTCGACTTGGAGGCCGTGAAAAAGGACCTCCGTGAAGTGATGACGAAGTCGCAGGACTGGTGGCCGGCGGACTTCGGCCATTACGGACCTTTGTTCATCCGTATGGCGTGGCACAGCGCCGGCACCTACCGCACCGGCGACGGCCGCGGCGGCGCAGGCAACGGCAGCCAGCGCTTTGCGCCCCTCAATAGCTGGCCCGACAATGTGAACCTCGACAAGGCACGCCGACTGCTCTGGCCGATCAAGCAGAAGTACGGCCGGAAAATTTCCTGGGCCGACCTGATGATCCTCACCGGCAACGTTGCACTGGAATCGATGGGTTTCAAGACGTTCGGCTTTGGCGGCGGGCGCGAGGACATCTGGGAACCGGAAAAGGACATCTACTGGGGCTCCGAGAGCGAGTGGCTTGGCGACAAGCGCTACTCTGGTGACCGGGACCTCGAAAATCCGCTCGCAGCCGTGCAGATGGGCCTGATTTACGTCAACCCGGAAGGGCCGAACGGCAATCCGGACCCGCTCGCCGCGGCGCGGGACATCCGAGAGGTCTTCGCTCGCATGGCGATGAACGACGAGGAGACGGTGGCCCTCATCGCGGGCGGACACGCGTTCGGCAAGACCCATGGGGCCGGCGATGCGAAACATGTTGGGCGCGAGCCCGAAGCCGCCCCGATCGAGGAACAGGGTCTCGGCTGGAAGAGCAGCTTCGGCACGGGCAAAGGCGGCGACACGATCGGCAGCGGCCTGGAAGTCATCTGGACCAATACGCCCACGAAGTGGAGCAACAACTTCTTCCGGATCCTGTTCGGCTTCGAATGGGAACTGACGAAGAGCCCGGCCGGCGCGCACCAGTGGAAGCCGAAGGGTGACGCGGGTGCCGGTACAGTGCCGGATGCGCACGACCCGTCAAAGCGTCACGCGCCATCCATGCTGACCACGGACCTGGCTCTGCGGTTCGACCCTGTCTATGAAAAGATTTCAAGGCGCTTCATGGAAAATCCGGATCAACTTGCGGACGCGTTTGCCCGGGCGTGGTTCAAGCTGACACACCGCGACATGGGCCCGCGCGCACGCTATCTCGGCCCGGAGGTCCCGGCTGAAGAGCTTATCTGGCAAGACCCCATCCCTGCCGTCAATCACAAACTCATTGACGCACAGGACATCGCCTCCCTCAAGGGCAAGGTCCTGGCTTCCGGCCTGTCCGTGTCGGAGCTGGTTTCGACCGCCTGGGCCTCGGCGTCCACCTTCCGTGGCTCCGACAAGCGCGGCGGCGCCAACGGCGCCCGCATTCGTCTGGCGCCGCAGAAGGATTGGGAAGTCAACCAGCCTGCCCGGCTGGCAAAGGTGCTCAAGACCCTGGAGGGCATCCAGGGCGCGTTCAACAGCGCGCAGTCCGGCGGCAAGAAGGTATCGCTGGCTGACCTGATCGTTCTCGCCGGTTGCGCGGGCGTCGAGCAGGCTGCGAAGAATGCCGGCCACGAGGTGACGGTTCCCTTCACGCCGGGGCGCATGGACGCCTCGCAGGATCAAACCGATACGGCCTCCTTTGCCGTGCTCGAGCCGGTCGCGGACGGCTTCCGCAACTACCTCAAAACCCGCTATGCCGTATCGACCGAGGAGTTGCTGGTTGACAGGGCGCAATTGCTGACCCTGACCGCACCCGAAATGACAGTGCTCGTGGGCGGCATGCGCGTCCTGAATACCAACTTTGGAGGGTCCCCGCACGGCGTCTTCACTAAACGGCCGGAGACGCTCACCAATGACTTCTTCGTGAATCTGCTCGACATGAGCACGATGTGGAAGGCAACTGCGCAAGACGATGGCGTATTCGAGGGTCGTGATCGCGCAACAGGAGCGCTCAAGTGGACCGGCACCCGTGTCGACCTGATCTTCGGTTCGAACTCGCAACTCCGGGCCTTGGCGGAAGTCTACGGGAGTGAGGACTCCCGGGAGAAGTTCCTCCACGACTTTGTAGCGGTGTGGAATAAAGTCATGAACCTTGACCGTTTCGACCTGGCTTGATAGTAGCCTAAACGTCTTCGAGGGCTTCCGACAGGGCGACGAAAAAACGGTCAGTTGACAACCGGTTCCAGCGGACGGCATATAGCCGCCGCTGAACCGGAACGTCTTCTCCGGATCGAGGCGTGCGGGAAATCAGGTTGGGTGGTGGAAGATCAGCGCTCGACTTCCGCCAGCCAGAACTTTTCGCGGAATTCTTCGACCACCTCCGGCAGGGGCTTCGAGGCGTTCAGGACGAGAATCCTTTCCGGCTCCTTTTGGGCAAGCGCAAGGTAGCCGTTTCGGACCTTCTGGTGAAACAGGTAGTCCTCCTGTTCGATCCGGTCCCGGTCCGCCCCGTTCCGGGTCCCAAGCCGCGCCATGGCTGTATCTATATCGCAGTCGAGCAGAATTGTCCTGTCCGGCCACAGGTCTTTCGTGGTCCATTCCTGGATCGTCCGCAGGCTTTCGAGGTCGAAGCCGCGCCCAAATCCCTGGTAAGCGAACGTGGCGTCAACGAACCTGTCGGTCAGCACCCACGTGCCCCCATTTATCGCGGGAACAATGATCTGGTCCGCCAACTGGGCCCTGCTGGCGCTGTAGAGGAGCACTTCGGCGCGACCGCTCATTTCAAGGAAAGCCGGATCGAGCAGGATTTCCCGGATCTTTTCGCCTATCGGCGTTCCGCCCGGCTCGCGTGTCTTGATCCAGGGGATTCCAGCCCCCGAGAGCCAGTTCGACAACTGCTCCATGAGGGTGCTTTTTCCGCAGCCGTCGATCCCTTCGAAACTGATAAACTTGGCCGGCGGCGCAAGCCGATGGTGTTTGAGATTATCTCGCCCGGATTTGATCACGCACATCTCTTATTTTTAAAATGAAGCTGTCGCCACGAAACATGAAGATCGATCTCAGTCAAATATTCAGGGGACTGCCGGCAGTCCGAATGGAGCGCGGATCATGCATCTATGGAAAGATTATCGGCTTCCGTCTTCGTGTCCTCGTTGTAGTTTTGCCTTTGACGTTCGAAGTTGATCCTGTTCTTCTCGACATAGATTCTTTTCAAGTCCGCAAAGGGGAGACCGAAAACCGAGCAGGTGAGCGCAAGGGATTCCCAAATACCGAGAATGGCGCTTCTTGCCCTCTCGGGTTTGAACCCGCCGCCTTTCGCCCACCACTTCCATTTCATGCTGTTTTGAAGTTCGTCGATGCCAAGAAAAAGCCTTATGGCGCAAGACTCGAATGAGGCCCCGTTCGAGGGGGCGTCAAAGGACGGCAGATCTTCAGGTCCGATGCCCACGATCTGGGAAAGGCTCACCAGGAAATGCAGCATATCGACTATTTCGATCTTGGCGTTCCGCGTCCCGGCGCCATAATCCCGCACCTCCCGAATCAGTTCGGCAAGTTCGGCCGAAAGCGCCTTGCGGTAATTTTCGATCCAGACGGGTCTTTGTTCCGGATCGTGTATCGTCGACTCGAAATCTTTGCCGGCATTCGCAAGAGTCTGAATATTCAGTTCCCATTGAAGCCGAAAAATTTCGAGCATCCCTTCATCCTCCAACATCGGCCCTTCCTTGAGCAATTGGAATACCGCCCTCCGCGAACCCGCCGAGGGCAGCGTCGCTCCCGGCTGCTGCCCCGCCGCTCAGCACTCAAGCCCAATGCTTTCGAAATATTTTCGCACCTCTCTGGCCAAAAAGCGAATCCTTGGGTGCGCATGGCTGGAATCCCTGAGCATAATGAAATGCTTCCAGCCGCTCCAGCGGCCGCTGACGAAAATCTCGCCTTTCAGCAGGTTGGGCAGAATGTCGCGCGCAATCTCCGGCCTGAGTCCCCGCGAAAGGTCTTCCCTGTACCAGTGAAAGATAAGCTCGGCGCGCTTGCGCCATTCACCGGCAAGGAGGTCGTCGGAAACAAGTGTGCATGTTTTCTCATCGTACAGATTTTGTAACTCTTCGGGCAGGATGAGAACCATGCCTTTGTTTTCGTAGTTAACGTAGCGGGTGCTTTCCTGGGTAAAGGACAAAACCCGGTGCCGCACCACCTCGTGCGTGATGCCCCGGTCGCATACGAACCTGAAGACGAAAACCGGCAGATCGAAATAGGGATCGGTTTTCAGCAGCTCCAACTGCTCTTCTTCTCCCACGAGCACCGCAATCGACGGGATAGACTGCACCTGTCCGGGGTCGGGAAAGAGCGCCGGAAAATACCTGTTGAGGCTTCGAGCAAGAAAATCGTTATAGGGCTCCAGAGATTTCAGGCTCTCGAGGGTTTCGATCCAGGCGCGGAAATTTCCCGCCATGACGAATCCGGAGCCCGAATTGGCGGGAAAAACCCGGTGGAAACTGATCCTGTGAGCCAGTGCCTCCAGCAGGATCGAAAATGTGAAGGGCTGCGGTCCGCCCGGGACTATTTCAGCCGGGTTCTTTTGCACTTTCAGTACGATGTTGCTGTGTTCGAGCACTGAAAGATGGCCCTGCGATTTGAGCATCAGCACGAATTTCTTGGCGGAATCCTCGGTTATTTTGTCTTCGGATTTGTAGGCCGTTCTTCCGCACAGCTCGATAAGACGCAACGCGTTGCTCTCGTCGCTGGGAGTCTGACCGTATGCGGAAACCGCGCTTTTGACGAACCTGACGGACATCTCTTTCTCTTCCATCAAAACCTTCATGGCAACTCCCCCTGATCAGGCGTTAAAGTTTCAACCTGACTGCCGGACTGCAAGTCGAAAACTTTGCGCTCCGCGAGGCGAAGGTGCAAAAGTCATTGAATTCAGAATGAAAATACCGGATTATTTAGGCGAAAAACAACACACCCCCGCAGGTTGTAGAAGTTACTTTTTATCTCGAATCGAAGTAAGTTTACCAGTACTTTTTTCTCGAACATGGATTTGGTGGAAAGATGGAAGGCGGATAAAGCCATGCCGGTGATCGCTTTTTGGAGACGTTTGCGTTCTTTGAATCGCAGGGACCTCGCAGTCTCTTTTCTCATAATTTGCAGTTCTCTTTGCCCAGGCCCGATAGAGACGATCTCGGAGGCGTCAGGGTCCGCCGCGAAGGTAATCGTCCTCACGGACACCGCGGGCCTGGGGGATAAAGGCTTCAACGACGTTTGCTGGCAGGGAGTGCAGAAGGCCAAAAAGGATTTCGGTCTGGACGCGCAGTTCCTCCAGTCCAGGGAACAGGCCGATTACGCATCCAATCTGAGCCTGGCGGCCGGGAGGGCCGATATTGTCGTAACCCTGGGCTACCTCTATGCCGATTCATTGAGGGAAACGGCCCCCTATTTTCCCAAGACGCGGTTCATACACATCGAAGGCGATATCCCGGCTGAAAACGTGGCAAGCTTCGACTTCAGGTCAGAAGAAGGCGGGTTTCTCGTCGGCCTGACTGCAGGGCTTTTCACCGGGAAGATGTCGGTTGGAGTTGTATCCGGAATGGATATACCGCCTGTTGAAGCTTACGTCAGCGGATATCGGGCCGGGGTCAAAACGGCTCAAAAGGCCAGACGCCAAAATATCGAAACAATTGTAAGCTCGGCGGGATCGTTTAACGATCCGGTCAAGGGCAAATCACTTGCAATGGCAATGATAGACCGGGGAGTGGACGTGATCTTTCGGGCCGCGGGGAATACGGGAATCGGTGTGCTGGAGGCGGTAAGATCGAGCGGAGGGGTTTTCATGATCGCCGAAGACCTGGACCAGGACGCGGAAATCCCGGGGCGGGTGCTTACAAGCGCGCTCAAAAGAATGGACGTCGCCGTATATGGCGCGATCCGGGACGCCGTTGAGGGCCGCTTCCGGAGCGGACACAAGTGGCTCGGAGTTTCTGACGGAGCCATAGACATAACCGGGATGAAGTATACCGGGCAGCTTTTCAACCCGGCTGATCTCCAGCGCATCGAAAAGGCAAAAGATCTTCTCAAGACCGGCAAATTGACGGTGCCGGCAAGATACTCCGAAGTCGAGTCGTTTAGCGCCCCGGACCTGTAGAAAGTGAGCAGTGAACGGAAATGGAGGTCGGGTGGAGCGGAGGAGCGAAACCCGAAGCAACTGGATCTTAACGGACGGAATAGCTTTGGCGATAAAATGCCTCCCTGCCCTCTCATCGAATTCAAAAACATAAGCAAGAAATTCGGTTCCTTTTATGCCAATCGGGATATTTCGCTCAGTATAAATAAGGGGGAAATTCATGCCATAATCGGTGAAAACGGGGCCGGGAAAACAACCCTGATGAACATTCTCTTCGGGCGGCTGCGGCCCGATTCGGGCTCGATAGTCCTGAGGGGGAGCCCCGTGCTGTTCCGCTCTCCCCGCGAGGCCCTCCGGGCCGGTATCGGCATGGTGCATCAGGACATCCTGTTTTTTCCTCAGCTCTCGGTTCTCGAAAACATCATCATTGGCTGTGAAAGGGAAGACGGGCAGGGCATAACGGGAAAAAGCCGCCCGAAGCCGTCGCGTTTTGCGGCAATCCCGAATACCGGCCGGGCAAGGGAGGAAGCAGGCAGGATTCAGGACTCACTTGGTCTGCGTCTTGATTTGGACCGGCAGGCCAAAGAACTTCCCTTTGCCCAAAGACAGCAGATAGAACTCGTGAGGCTTCTCTACCGGGGGGCCGAAATCCTGATCCTGGATGAACCGACGAGCCTTCTATCTCCGGACGAAACGGAAAAGTTCCTGGCTTTGATGAAGTCCCTTCGGGCCGGCGGCCGAACCGTTCTTTTCATCAGCCACCGGCTTGGTGAAATCCTTTCGGTGGCCGACAGGATCACAGTTCTCAGGAAGGGATGCCTGGCGGGAACTCTTGATGCCCTCGGGGCAGGGGTCGAAGAAATCGCCGGACTTATGACGGACGGACGGTGGGACCCGTCTCGAATGCCGGCAGGCGGGCGGTCGAAATTGCCCGGGCCTTCTGCTGCGGGACCGGCGGTCCTGGAACTTCAAGGGGCAGGAATCGGCCGGTCCGGGACCGAACCGGCTTTGCGGGATATCTCGATCTCCATCCGAAAAGGCGAAATTTTCGGAATAGGCGGAATAGTCGGAAACGGGCAAAGGTCGCTCGCCCGGATTCTCGCCGGCAAAACTAGCCCTGACAGAGGATCTATCCGGTTCGAAGGCACTGAAATCTCCGGCCTGGGCATAAAGGAGAGACTTGGGAAAAACATCCGGTGGCTCCAGGAAAACCCGGCCGAAGAAACTCTTTTGACTGAGCGTCCGATATGGGAAAGTTTGCTTCTCGGGCGGCAGCGGGAAGAAGAATTTGCAAGGGCGGGATTTATCCGCAAACAAAAAACCATTCGTTTTTCGATGGAACAGATATCGCTGAACAATATCGCGGCCACGGGTCCGTTCGAAACCCTCTCCGGCCTGTCGGGTGGAAACAGGCAGAAGATCGCGCTTGCGCGGGTCCTTGCAGGAGCGCCCCACCTTGTCATCCTGGAGCAGCCCTGCCGCGGGCTCGACATCCACGCGGCCGGGAGTATTCACGATCGTCTGTTGAAGATGAGCCGCGCCGATGGGGTTTCCTTCATTTTGATTTCGTATGATTTCGACGAACTGATCTCGCTGTGCGACAGGGTTGCCGTCGTATACCGGGGCCAAATCATGGGAACAGCCGAAAACCCGGCGATCACACGCGAACTTCTCGGCAGGTGGGCGGCGGGAGTGAGTAAAGACTGACGCGGAGAGGGGGAGACGCGGTGACACGGAGAAGAGGTAAAGCAACGAAGGGGAAGCCCGGAGAGGATCTTGTCCCCGTGTCCCCGCGTCCCCGTGTCCCCGCGTCGGCTCTTACCCGCGTCTCCGCGTCCGTTTTTAAAAGTGTGCCCTCACTCGCGGCCGGGGTCCTCATATGCATGGGACTGGCGCTGATCGCCGGGGCGGGGCCGCTCGATTTGCTTCGGACGATCTGGATGGGCTCCTGGGGCAGCGCGGAGGCGGCTGTTAATACCCTGGCGAAAATAACCCCGCTTCTGCTCGCAGGTCTGGCGGTCGCCCTGGCCTACAGGGTCGGGCTACTCAACATCGGATGCGAAGGCCAGCTCACAATCGGAGCGTTGGTCTCCGCAGTTGTTGCAGTGGCTGCGGCCAAATTACCCGCTTTTTTGCTCCTCCCGCTCACCCTGGCGGCAGGCGCCGTTTCGGGGGGCCTGTGGGCGCTTCCGGCCGTGCTTCTTCGGCATAGGAAGGGCGTGCATGAGGTAATCAGCACACTTCTTTTGAATTACATGGCCATCTACCTGTGCGCTTACCTGGTATCGGGGCCGCTCGGGGATGGAACGGCGATGGGAAGGACCCCGCTCATTCCTTCCGGGGCGGAAATGCCGGAAATCTTTCGGAGCGGCTCGCTTTTTCTCACCGCGGCGCCCTTTATAGCGCTTGTCTTTTGCTTCGGGGCCCGGGTCTGGCTTTCGAAAACGGCCCGGGGGTTCGAGGCCGTGGCCGCTGGAACCAATTTCGACGCGGCGGTAAACGCCGGTATTTCCGCGTCGAAATTGCAAATAACGATCTTTGCGGTGAGCGGCGCCCTCGCCGGTTTGGCCGGAGCGCTGGAGGTCTGCGCGGTCCATCATCGATTCTACAGGTCCTTTTCACCGGGCTACGGGTTCGATGGGCTGACCGCCGCGTTTTTGGCAAACGGTTCTCCGGAATGGCTCTGGCTGAGCACGCTTTTTCTCGGCAGCCTCCGTTCCTCGGATAAATTGCTCCAGATCGGCCTCGATCTTTCCCCTAATTTCATACTGATCGTACAGGCCGTTCTGCTTCTCTCGGTCGCATGCCAGGCGCATATGCGGCTCTGGTTGGAAACACTTTCATCTCGCATTCGCGCGGGGGCCCGAAAAAATGTCCCAAGTGCCGAACCTGATCGCACTGACGCTCGTTAAAGCCTCCCCCATCCTCCTGGCCGCCTTCGGCGGCCTGCTCTCGGAGCTTGGCGGGGTGATCAATTTCGCCCTCGAAGGCATGATGCTCTCCGGGGCTTTTGCCGCCGTGCTCGGGACGTGGGTAACCGGATCGAGCTGGCTTGGCCTGCTCTGCGCAATGCTTTGCGGCGCCTTTGTCGGGGCCGTTCACGCCGGAGCGTGCCTGAAATTCCGTGCCAACCAGATTGTCAGCGCTATAGCGATAAATCTTCTGGCGGCGGGCCTGACGGGATTTTTCTTGAACCAGGTATTTCACGTGTACGGAACTTCACCGGGGGTCGCGGCCCTGCCGAATATCGGGGCGATTCTTCCGCCGGCCCTTGCTTCTTCCACCCTGGGCCGACTTGCCGAAGGGGTTTCGATCCTGGTCCCGGCGGCCCTTGCCATCGGGATCGCCCTGACGGCGTTCGTGAAGTGGACAATCCCGGGACTTCGCCTGCGCGCCTGCGGCGAAAATCCGGATGGGGCCGCAGCCGCGGGGCTCATGGTCTCGCGTATCCGGTTTTTTGCCGTCTGCGCCGGAGGAGTTCTTGCCGGAATGGCGGGGGCGTTCCTTTCGATAGGCGTGCTGTCGCAGTTCGTCGAGAACATGACCCAGGGGCGCGGATACCTGGCTGTCGCGGCGGTTATTCTGGGAAGATGGCGGCCGCTTGGAGTGTTGCTGGCGGTCCTATTTTTCGGCTTCGCGGAAGCCCTTTCGGAATGGCTTGCCGTAAGATGGTCCGCCCTGCCCAGCCAGATTTTCCTGGTTCTGCCCTATGTCGCCTGCTTTTCGATCCTGGTCTTCTACTCGGGAAGACGCGGACCTCCTTCAGCCCTGGGCCGCATCGGATAGCCGGGGGAAGCGGCCGCTCCTGACCACACCATGGGTTTTGGATCTATGGGATTGTGTTTCCGGCATTAAAATCTGTTATCGGAGATGGCGGCGCGTGCCATCCTTGGGAATGGGCAACTATGACATCGAAGCCATTGCTTCTATGGCGCGGTCGATATCTTCCGGCGTGTTGAAAATTCCGGGGCTGAAGCGAATCGCTCCTCGATCGATGGTCCCGATATCCTCGTGAACCAATGGGGCGCAGTGGAGGCCGACGCGCACCGCGATATTGAAATCGCCGTCCAGGATGGCGCCGGCGTCTTCCGGATTGAGGTCGTCGATATCGGCCGTGAGCACTGCAACATGGTTGGACAGGTCCCCGGCGCAATATGTTTCGACATGATCGAGGCCCGAAAGACCATCCCTCAATCGTTTCAACAGGGTCATTTCTTCCCCGTGAATGGCCTCTATCCCTTTTTGCATGATGTAGTCCATACCGGCCGAAAGCCCCATGATGCCCATCAGGTTTATGGTGCCGGCCTCCAGGCGGTGGGGAAAGGTATCCGTGTGGATTGGGCTCCTGGAATCGACTCCCGTTCCGCCAAAACGGCTGGGCTTTATATCCAGATCGGAGCTGATCGCCAGGCCGCCTATTCCCGTCGGTCCAAATAGCGCCTTGTGGCCCGTAAATGCCACCGCCGACACTTTCCATGCCGCCATATCGATGGGGATTTTCCCGGCGCTTTGCGAGGCGTCAATGATGAACGGAATGCCCCGTTCCGCGCACACCCGGCCGATTTCCTCCACCGGCTGAACGGTGCCCAGGACATTGGAGGCGTGCGAAACTATCACCAGACGGGTATTTTGTTTTACATTTCGGCCTATTTCGTCGGGATCTACGAAACCCTTGCCGTCAAAGCGAACGAGGTCATAGGAAATCCAGCCCCGCTCCCGAAAGTGATAAAGAGGCCGCAGGACGGAATTGTGCTCGAGGCGCGTGGAAATCACATGATCTCCGGGCCGAAGCAATCCGTTGAAAGCGATATTCAATGCATCCGTTGCGTTGGCGGCAAAGATAATCCGGTCCGGATCGGGCGCGCCAAAAAAGAGGGCCAGTTTCCGTCTCGCGCACCGGACGATATCTTCCGCTTCCAGGGCCAGATCGTAGCTTCCTCTCCCGGGGGATACTCCCATTTCCGTGTAATCCCGCAGCATTTTATCCAAAACCTCGCGGGGCTTGGGGAAGGACGTCGCGGCATTATCGAGATATATCAATCGGTCGCTCATAGCCATAACGCCATCAAAAACAGGACCTGGGATTGGGAAGTCCGGCCAGTCTCCGGGCGCCCAGCCGGATGCCGCCGGGAAAAAGAGACTCGATTGCGCCCAGACTCATGAGAACGCCTTCTTTCAAATGGCGGTTCATCGGGGCGCGTCCGTGATAGAAATAGTATTCCCTGAAAAAGCGGAGCACTTTCCAGTGTGCCTCGGTCAGGTCCTCGAGGCCGCTTTCCAGGGCCAGAATTCTTGCGATCTCTTCGTTCCAATCATTGGGGTCCCAGAAAAAACCCTCCCAGTCGAAGTAGATTTCCCGGCCGGCAACAATTCGAGCCTGCCGGCCGAGATCGGCCAAAAGCTTTTCGCGTTCGTGCTCGGCCATCATCACCGATTATTCCAAAAGCTATTTGCCACTGGCCAAAGCCGCCTTGATCTTGTCGGGGGTGGCCGGCAGTTCGCGAATCCATATCCCGCATGCATCGTTGATGGCGTTGATTACAGCAGGCGCGGTCGAAGTCATGGCCATTTCGCCCACGCCGGTTGCGCCCAATGTACCCCGCGATCTCGGTGTTTCACGGATTATGGTCTCCATATCGAACGCCGTCTTCATGGTCGGGAACTTGAAAGTGACCCAGTCCTTTGTCCTGCCGGCAATATATTCTTCCCGGAGCGCGTATCCCACGCCCATATCCGCGCCGCCTTCAATCTGGCCGGTCAGGTTCTGCGGGTTGATGACCGGACCGGCATCCGCCGCGGTGGTCATCTTGAGCACTTTGACTTCGCCGGTCTGCGTATTCACTTCGACTTCCGCCACCTGGACGGCGTGGACCTGCGACTCAAAGGAAGGACCCTGGCCCGTTTCCGGATCCAAAGGCGCCACTTCGACGGCCCTTTTTTCACCTAGAAAGCGCGTCGGCTTCTCAGCTTTTTTCAGCGCTTCGTATGTTTTCGAACCTGCCTGGTCCATTGCGCTTTTCAACTTTTGAAGAGCATCGACAGTGGCCCCTCCGACCATATAGGTTATCCGGCTCCCGGAGGCCGGACCGGCAGCCGTGGTCCTGTCCGTATCCCGGGTAACCACTCGAACTTTGGTAAGCGGCAGGTCCAGCACATGGGCGGCAAGCTGGCTGAGCATGGAATCGTTTCCTTCACCCGGATCGGCCGCTGCCGCGTAAACAGTGACACAGTCGTCGGGACCCAGCTCTACGGCCGAGAGCGCCTTATCGCCCGGCATGGCGATCCCGAAGGCGGTGGCGCCCAGCCCGACGCCCCGCCGAACGATGCCGTTTTGACGAGCAGCAGCCTTGCTTCTGGCGCGTTCGTAAGCGGGTCTCACGGCCTCGCACAACTCGGGGAAGGGCCATTCCTGGACCACATGCCCCGTCGCCTTCGTCTGTCCGGGCTTGAGCGAATTGCGCAACCGGAATTCAAGCGGATCGATGTTGAGTTTTGCCGCCAGCATATTCATCGCGCACTCCAGGGCGTAGTGCATTTGCGGCGGTCCGGCGCCGCGCGCGGCCGACCCCCATGGATTATTGGTATAGAACAGTTTCGCCATCGCCTTGATATTGGGAATATAATAGGAGCTGGAAAGCATATGCAATCCACGGTTGATTATCACGTTGCCTATGGAATTATATGCCCCGTTGTCAACAACGGCATCCAAGGCAAGAGCTGTCAGCTTCCCATTGCTGTCGGCCCCGAGCTTGATATTCATATCGAATGGATGGCGTTTGCTGGTAATCAGCATCGATTCCTCAAGACTTGGTATATAGCGCACGGCCCGTTTGAAATGAAGCGCGGCGGCGGCGGCAATTCCTTCCGTAATGATTTCGAGCTTGATGCCGAACTGGCCACCGGAAAAAGCCTCTTCATAGCGAATATTTTCCCAGTCCAGGGCCTCTTGAAGGGTAGCCATGTGGAGATGGATATTGATACTACGTCCCATTACCACCAGGACGGTATCCTCACCCTCGCCCTCGAGAAACGCCACACTCGCTTCCGGCTCCAGCGGGGCCTGGTGATTGATCTGGGTTTTGAACGCGCTTTCGACCACGGCGGCGGACTCCGCGAAAGCCTTGTCCGCATCGCCTTTGATGATCGGCTGCTTGTAGCAGAAATTTGGGCGATCCGGATGAATTCGGGGTGCGTCGGGAGCCATGGCGTCCATGGGGGATGCTAAAACGGGAAGCGGTTCATATTCCACATGGACTGCTTCAACCGCAGCCAGGGCCTCCTCGCGGGTATTGGCGGCAACTACCGCCACCGCATCGCCCAGGAGCTGCACCTTTTCGCGGCAGATGATCGGTCTGTCTGCGATTATGTATTTAAGCCGGTTTGTTCCTTTGATGTCTGCGGCCGTCATGACGCCGGCCACACCCGGCATATTTTTCGCCTTTGAAGCATCGATGCTCCTGATGATTGCATGAGCATACGGGCTCCGAACCACCGCGAGTTCGAGCGCCCCGGGTATTTTGATGTCTGCGGAAAATTCGGCCGTGCCGCAGGCCTTGAGCATTGCCGAAGGACGCGGATGGGAGACCCCCATCTTAGGGTCATCCGGTCTGGGTCTAATCCGATCGGGGGTGATTTCACCGCGTAGAAACCGGCCCGCCAGCTTTACTGCTTCTATGATTTTTACATACCCGGTGCAGCGGCACAAATTTCGACGCAAAGCCTTCTTGATTTCTTCGTCGGCGGGATCTTGGTTGGTGTCCAGCAAAGCTTTTGCCGCCATAATCATACCCGGGGTGCAAAATCCGCACTGGACAGCCCCCGACAGCACAAAAGCTTCCTGGATAAGGTGCGGGTTGTCCGGCGTTCCCAAACCTTCCACGGTGATTATGTCGGCTCCTTCCATGTCGCCTATTTTAACCAGACACGAGCGCACAGCCTTCCCATTCACGATGACGGTGCATGCCCCGCATTGCCCTTTGCGATCACAGGATTGCTTTACGCTTGTAAGACTATATACGCCCCGGAGTGTGTCGATCAACGCCTGGTTCTGATCCACAACCACCTGACCCGGACGGCCATTCACCTTGATGTTGACTTTCTTCATGATCCTCCTCACCTTTTAACTTTTCGTGGAAATATACAACGGCTGGACGGCAACTGAGTGTACCCCCGGGATCCCCTCGTGGCAATGTCCTCGGAACATCTTTTCCAGCCTTTCATATTGGAAAGGAAAAATGCCGTTTGCGGGCGATAGATTTACATCCGTTGATTGAAAAATAACATACCAAAGAGCAAAAAAATCTCCGGCCCGAGATGGTATGGGTCAGGTCACTGGAGCCGTCCCACAGGACGCCGGGGCTTCATTCGGGTTGAATGGTTTTTGCTCCGGAGGAGCTTTGGCCTTGGGGTACCTGGAGTAGCGCGAGTCTTATCCTGCGGTCAGGGACTCACAATCTTGAACTTGAACAGGTCGGCGAGTTCTCGGGACCGCGAAATCGCTTTCGCTCTCAATTCCTGATTCTCAAAATATTGTGGAAGGGTCTTCTTGCCATCATCGGTATCCCAGCACTTTTTTGAAAACGAGTCGTCGAGTACCTCTTGTATCATGACGAAGTAACCCTCTTTTCGAGCCAGAATAACCAGACGCGACGGCTCGCAGAAATTAGACCAGAACCCCTCCGGTCTCAAGATGAATGCCCTTGTTTTTTCTGCCGCCGGAAACAAAGGCGCTTCGATTTCCTTGAAAACACCTGAAATCCAGGGCTCACCCTCCCAGCAAAAGAAGCTGTCGCGGGAATCCAAGCCCAAATTATTGACGTCCGCTTTGCCGTCCAATACGGAAAGCATCCGATCGTATTTCTTCAAATGTTCAGGCTTATGAAACCAGGAACGATCCGAGACCCACATTCCCGCCGAGCCTTTGGCGGGTTTGTAAAGCACCGCTACAGAGCACAGGCAGTCACTTTCCGGTTCAAATTCAAAATCAGCGGGCGGAACTGACCGTTCCATGCTGTTAATGGGCTGGAATTTGAAATTATCCAGGGAAATTTCCTGAGCCCGCTCATCGGTTTCTCCGGCCCAAACGGGGGAAGCAAGAAACAAAATAAAAACAACGAGCCCTGTCAATATTTGCATAGCGTTATTCCGCGGCCGCTCCAAGGAATATCTTGACCACCTTGCCGTCCCGGAAACTGAAGATCATCCCGTCGTAAATGGAGCCGGCCACGAACGTCTTTTTGTCGGGCAGGTTCGGTTCCGGGTCCCGATATTGGCCGTAGGCCTTCGCGACCTCGCTTTCAGTGCTGCCGATTTGAATGCCCCCGCCGGTTGCAAATTTGCAAGGACTGGTGATGGTGATCGATGCTACGGTTTTTGGCCCTCCCTTGTGCTCGGAGCTCATTTTCAGAACAACGCCGCACTCGGGGTATTTCCAAGTCTGGACGTGCTCACCCGTTGCCCCCTCGTATATTTCCCTGGCCTTTTGGGGCTTGCAGGTGACGACGCCCTGCAGATCTTTTTCCGGCATGCCGAGGCGAAGCCCGCCTATTCGCTCATTGCTCGTGTTGAATTGATTTTCTCCGGCGTCCTGCCGGGCCTCTGTCTGAGCAGAGACTGCGGGAAGGCAAAAACAACCTGCGAAAACCAGCAACATAAAGGCCAGAATGCTTTTGAACATGATTTTTCCTCCCCCATGTCCGTTCTTCCGTTCGTTCGATTCGAATGCATTGCAGAGTTGAGGGTAATACAGAAATCATTTCGTAATTTCAACAAAATAGGGCAATCATTAAAGATATTGGTATTTATCTGAATATGGATCCACTGCAAGAGTAGGAGAAATTGGTTTTTGGGGCAGGGCGGCGGCCTATTGCTGCGCTCCGCCGCAGAGCCGCCACGTTTGCAATCTTCTCGTTCCGGTGGTAACGTTTCGTTATCCCTTTTTTTCCCACGATATTTGATGATAAACTAAGTCCTAAGTTCCAGCGCCCTGCGGGCGTATCCGGTGCAGAATTCAGGTCAACAAGAAAACCATGCGGCACGGTTTCCCTGGCTTCAATCAGCGCCAATTCCGTAGCTAATAGAAGGGAGCACAAAGCTTTTTCCGATGGTGGGAAACCTGAATAGCACGCGGGATAACGAGATACCGAAAATCCTCTTCGATCCTCTCGACTACGAGTTATTGGGCATCGTAAACGAGGTGCTCGATCATAGCGAGTCCCTCCCTGACTTGAAGAACCTCCTCTATCCATACCTTCACCCGCGCGGAATCAAAGAACTGGCGGCCTCGCCCGCGCTTCGCATGGCTTACGCGGCCGTAAGGCTTATGGAGTCATTGGAAGCCGGAAAGGCAAACGAACGCCTCACGGCCCTGCGCTGCCTGCGTGACGAGGTCGGTCAGGGCGGCGAATTGCACATGCGCAAAAATACCGCTCGGGTCTTGCTCGAAATCATGAAAGAGATGGTGCGCGCCCGCGGAAATACGGTCCTGCAACTGAAGCTGGCGCACGACTTCCGCATGGCATCGTCGGGCAAACCGCGTTTAATCCGCTCCCTTCTGCGCTGTTATTACCTGCTGGAGATGCCCGAGGAATGGAACCATGTTTCTTTCGACGATCATGTTCACGATTCGAACACAAAGGGCCGCAAATCGCCTTCCCATCTTATAATGGACGCATGGATCAAAGGCATTCGGCACATCACGGTAATATACTACAACTATGTTCCCTTGAAGGCGGTGGAAGAGCTTTTGGAAGCCGCCAGGATCATGCGCGTCGTGGTCCGGATCGGCATCGAGTTCGGGGCCAGATTCTACGACAACTATATTCAATTCATATATGTTCCGAAAGGCTTTTCAGAGGACAAAAATTTTCTTTCTTTTCTTGCGGACCGGCAAACAGAGTCCTTCCTGGAGGAGGGGAAGAAGGTCTCGGAATATCAGCGGAAATATGTGCTGGCAATTCTCGATGAGTTCAACCGCCGCCATCGGTTGAAAATCAATGAACACTACGGGCTGGATCTGGCCCCCCTGGATAAAACCGCTTTCCTGGCCTTTGTCGGTGCGGGACAGCCCTCGATTCTCCATCTGGCAAAATTCATACATAACAATCTGCTGCCGGCAATGCGCGAACGCGTTGAAAAGCTTAGGCCCTTATTCGACGCGGCTTCCCCGGAGGAACGCGAAAAAATCGTCTCCCTGGTTCACGACATGAACTCGATCGACTCGGAGGCACTGGTCGACCGCTATCTCAGGCCGGCTCAAAACCCTGAAATAGCCGACCCTCATGTGCCCCGCGAGGGTCCCGATGTCCCCGATCTGCTCAACCTTGGACCCTCCGAACTGATCGACCGCCTGGCCGGACTCCGCTCAGGCTACCGGATAACTCTCAACCTGAGCAATCTTGGCGCGGAAGACGTACTGGAGCTTCTCTACGACTGCAAAGGAGCGATAGATTATCTGGAGATTTTTAACCTGAAGGATTTCACCTCCGGGAAGGACCCGCAATATAGAGAAATAAACGAGCTGCAAAGGGCCATAAACGAAGAAAACATTATCGGCCTGAAAAAATGCATCCGCGCAATTATTAAGCGTTTGGAAGATTCACATCGGCATAGCCCGGAGAGAATTGCGAAATTCCATGAAATTCTGCGAAATATCTCAGCCTTGCAGGCATACTATAAGGGCAGGGCGTTGAGGTCAAGAATCGGAAGCGATTCAAGCGGCCATTCCCACCGCCTTCACGGGATGGGAATGGCCGTGATCGGGACGCTTCCCGACGGCGCTCGCAAAGAAGTCCGGCTCTCATCCGGACCTCAGAGACTGATAATTCCAGTACGAATCGACACTTTTTACCGCTCCACATATTTTCCCGAACCGAAACCCAATGCCTTTCAACGCTTGCTTTACGGCATCCTCAGTTGTCTGCCGGGGCTCCGCCGCGTGGGGCAAAGGCGTGAAGAAGGCTGGGAAATCCGCGAACTCTCGACGCGCATAGTCGATAAGGGCAACATAGTTACTTTGGGGGGAGTGGGCGCGGATACCGGCAACGGCCTCGAAATCCTCCCGGAAACCGGGGCGCCCCGCACGGAAATTTCATGGAGATACCTTAACAGTATTCTTAAAAACACCATAAAGATCCTGGCGGGTTTCATCCCGGCGTTTCTGACTTTTTATTTGACGAAGGACTGGTGGGTACTTGCCTGGTTCGGCGGTTTGATCTGGTTCCTCATAACCGGGCTGCGAAATATAGTCCAGTCGGTATTCGGCGCGGGCGGAATCCGAAGGTCTCCGTATCTCCATTGGAAAAGCTATGTAAAATGGCGAAGAATAAGCGATTCGTTGCTCTACACCGGCCTTTCGGTGCCTCTGCTCGAATATTTCGTTAAAACTCTTATACTCGATCATGGCTTCGGGATCACCACGTCCACCAGCCCGGTGCTCCTCTATACGTTCATGGCCATTGCAAACGGACTATATATCTTCTGCCACAACAGGTTTCGCGGACTTCCGAAGGCGGCCGCTACGGGCAACCTCTTTTTCCGGACCGCTCTGTCGATACCCCTCGCCTATTTCCTGGACTACGTGGCGGGAGGGCTCATGTCCGCCTTTGGCGTCGTGGACGTGGCGGGCATGCTCCAGAAGTGGGCGGCAATTATATCCAAAACCGCTTCGGATTGCATTGCAGGTGTTATAGAAGGACTTGCGGACCGTCAGGAGTTTATGGAACTGCGCAGGGCCGACTACTCCGCCAAAATGGGCCAACTCTACGATACCTACGAACAACTCGAACTGATGTTCCCGGAATCCAATGTCCTTGAGATGCTGGAATCGCCCGGAGATTTTATCCTGAAGCTGAGCTCCGATGCCCGCGACCTCGAAAAGATCATCATTATCAATGCCCTGGACCTGCTCTATTTCTGGATGTACCAGCCGCGGGCGCGAAACGTTTTTTGCGCGCTGCTCCGAAAGATGTCCGACGAAGAGCGCTGGATTCTGTTCCGCTCACAAACCGTGCTGAATAGAAAAATGGAGATCAGCCGACTGATTATAGACGGCATCGTGGGCAAAGGATTTGACAGGGCGCTTTCCTTTTATCTCAACAGCTCGGAAGCATATCTGAATGAAATAGAAAGGATAGCCGGCAGGCCGCATGGAAATGAAGCCGTTCCATGGTGGTCGGGCCGTTTTGGAAAAAGATTCGATGCTATAATTGAATCGCTGAGAACCTGAGGCCGCAGGAAATTTGGGCATGCCGCGGCGCACCGGTGGCGATCGAGAGCGGAGTGAGTTTTATGGGTTTCAAGACATATGCGGAAATAAACCTTGATAACCTTGCTTACAACCTGGGATGCATCCGTGAAAGGGTTGCGCCGTCTGCGTTGATTCCCGTGATCAAGGCGGACGCTTACGGCCATGGGGCGGTGCCCGTGGCAAAACGGCTGGCCGGGGAGGGGTGCGCGATGTTCGCCGTCGCCAGGATCGAGGAGGCGATGGAGCTCCGGGAAAGCGGAATTTCCCAGCGCATACTCCTGCTTGGCAGACTCTTTCCGTGGGATATGGCGCAGGCTATAAAGGCAGGCGTGACCATCAGCATTTTCGGGCAGGAAGACCTGCTCTGGGTCGAGAAGGCATGCGAGCACATCGGATCGCCGGCCTCAGTGCATCTCAAGATTGATTCCGGAATGGGGAGAGTGGGGATACTTTTGTCCGAGGCCGCCGGCTTATTGGAACAGTTGGCAAAATCGAGGGGCTGCTCGTGGGAAGGCATCTACACTCACTTCTCCACCTCGGACGAAAAAGACAAAAGCTATGCGAGATTTCAGCTTTCAAAGTTCCGAGAGCTTCTGGCAAAGCTGCCAAATCTTGCGAGGAGACCGCAAATGGCGCACATGGCGGCCAGCGGCGCGATTCTCGACATTCCGGACAGCTATTTCAACGCCGTGCGGCCTGGCATACTGATGTACGGCCATTATCCGTCCAAAGAGATTTCCAGGAGCATCCAGCCGAGGCAGGTCATGTCCTTCAAAACTTATGTGGCCCATCTGCGGGAAATGCCCGGAGGCCATCCCATAAGTTACGGCAGGCGATGGATCACACCCGGCCGGACAAGGATAGCGGTCTTGCCGATAGGGTATGCGGACGGTCTGAGCCGAAGATTCACCAACAACGGAGAAGTCCTGATCCGGGGCAGGCGGTATCCGATGGTCGGAACTGTTACAATGGACTACATCATGGTTAACATTGCAGACGGCCCCGTCGCCGTTGGCGATGAAGTCCTGCTGTGGGGCGAATCGCCCGACGGGACCGTTCAGGCCCTTGATGTGGCCGAGCGAATAGGAACGATTCCCTACGAGCTGACCTGCGCGGTTTCCGGGCGCGTGCCCCGCGTCTATATCGGCGCCCGGTAAAGATACGCTCCCCTGGAGGGTGGAGAGCCCAAGTGAATACATACAAGATCAAATTTTTGCCCCACGGCAAGGAAATAGACTTTCCGGAGCATGAAAGCGTTCTGCATGCCGCCATGGATGCCGGCGTGCACGTGAACGCCTCGTGCGGTGGGGAGGGACTTTGCGGGAAATGCAGGGTGATAATCGAAAAGGGCGATATCGAAGGGGGTATATCCGAACAACTCAGCAGGGAAGACATCGAAAGGGGCTATAGACTTGCCTGCCGAAGCCAGATCGAAAGCGACCTGACCGTTCGCGTTCCGGTCGAGTCGAAAATGGAGGCCGGCGATCTGGACGGAATTCTTCCCCGGCGAACCGCCCGCATCCAACAAATGAACCTGGAAGACCTCAAGAGCAAGGGTCTTTTCATACCTCCGGTCGAGAAAAAATATCTCGAACTCCCCGAGCCTACCCACAAGGACAATCTTGCGGACACTTCACGCCTGGTCAGCTTTCTGCGGCTGAATCACGGTGAACACCGGCTGTTTTTGACTCTTCCCATAATCCGCAAGATGCCGGGAATATTTAGAGAAGCAGGATTTAAAGTAACCGCCACCCTCAACCGACCCGTTTTCGAAAACGGAAAAACGCAAATCAGCAATATCGAACCCGGCGACACTACGGGGAAAAACTTTGCCATAGCCGTCGATATCGGCACCACCACTATTTACGGCCAACTGATAAATCTCGTTACAGGCGAGGTCCTTGCCGAAAACGGGGAACTAAACGCCCAGGTCAGCTACGGTGAAGACATTATTTCCAGGATCATTTTTGCGGGAAGACCCGGAGGACTCGATACGCTGCACGAAGTTCTCCTGCGCACGATCAACGCGATAATCGACTGCCTCATCGAGGTCTCGCGCGTCGATCGCCGGCAAGTCTCGACGATTACCCTGGCGGGCAATACCACGATGACCCAGTTCCTTCTGAAAATCGACCCGAGCTACATAAGGCTGTCTCCTTATGTGCCCGCTTCGACTCTTTACCCGCCCCTGCAGGCCGTGGATCTTGGGATCGACCTGGCCGATCACGCGACCGCCCTCGTCTATGCATGCGTTTCAAGCTTCGTCGGGGGAGACATTCTCTCCGGCGTAATGGGTTCGGGCCTGTACCTCTCAGATCGAATCTCGCTTTTCATAGACATCGGCACCAATGCGGAAATAGTGATCGGCAATCGGGACTGGCTTGCCTGCGCCGCCTGTTCCGCCGGACCGGCTTTCGAAGGCGGCGGCATCCAGTTCGGAATGCGCGCCGACAAGGGCGCCATCGAGGACTTCTCTATCGACCTTCGAACGCTGGAGCCGATGATCCTGACCGTGGGAAACGTCCGGCCCAGGGGTATTTGCGGGTCCGGCCTCATCAATATAGTGGCAAGGTTTTTCGAAGCCGGAATTATTGACAATCTGGGCAAATTCAACCGGGACCTGAAATCGGACAGGTTGAGGGAAAAAGACGGCGTCTACGAATTTGTGCTCGCGACGAGCCAAAAGGCGCAGATCGACAGGGATATAGTCATAACCGAAAACGACATCGGAAACCTGGTTCGAGCTAAAGGCGCCATATACAGCGGGTACCAAACCCTGCTTAAGGAGGTCGGCTTAAAGATATCGGACCTGGATCGAATATTCCTGGCCGGCGGCTTCGGCAGCAGGATAGACGTGGAAACGGCCATGACCATCGGGCTGCTTCCTGAAATAGACCCGGACAGGATCACTTATATCGGGAACGGCTCGCTGCTTGGCGCGAGGATGTGCTGCCTGACCAACCGGATCAGGAAAGATGTCGCCAATCTATTGAAAAAAATGACGAATTTCGAGCTTTCCGAAACGCCGTCCTACATGGGAAACTATATTGCATCCTTGTTTCTGCCTCATACGGACCTGGACCTCTTCCCAAAGCTCAAAAAGAGGATTGAACGCCGGCAGTGCGCCGGGACAGGCATAAAGGCATGAACCGGATTCCGGCTTTCCCACGCTTCCAGTATTAGAAGCCGATCATGAAATCTTGCCGCCGGGAGCGACATCGGCTTCTGGAACGACGAGTTTGAGGTCCTGTCCATCCCGAACGGCGAGGACCATTCCGTGCGATTCGATTCCCATCAGCTTTACCGGTTTGAGGTTGGCGACCAGCACCACCTGTTTTCCGATCAACTGCTCGGGTGAGTGGGTTTTGGCGATTCCCGCCACGATCTGACGTTCTTCCCCCATATCGACAACGAGTTTTATCAGCTTCTCGGATTGAGGGACTTTTTGCGCCTGCTTAATGAGACCTACACGAAGGTCGACCTGGCGGAAGTAGTCGATATCGATAGCAACGGGGGCGTCCATGGTCGGCGGATGAGCCGGAGTTTCAGATTTTCCCTTTGCCTCTTTTTTTGCCCCGGCGGTTTCACCCTCCCGAATTCCGGGCTTATCCGCCGTTTTGACCACCCTTGGAAACAGCGACTCTCCTTTCGATACCTTCGCGCCTTCTTTCAAGGTACCCCATAGAGCATCTTCGCCAAGTCGCAGGTCCGGCGCTTTCTTGGATATGCCCAGCCGTTCGAGCATTTTTTCGGATGTCGAAGGCATGAAGGGACTGATCAGCACGGCGACGATCTTATTTACCTCAAGCAGGGTCCTCATTGCCGTCTGCAGCCTGGGCAGAAGGTCCGGGGCCTTGGCCAGGTTCCACGGGGCTACGTGGTCGATGTACTTGTTTGCCGCGCCGATGCATTCCCAGATGGCTATGAGCGCCTTGTGGAACCCGAGGTCGAAGATTTCCTCGCTCAGTTGCACGATCGCTTTTTCAGCCCTGTACCGCAGATCGCGGTCCATTTCGTCCGGCTGTGACCCGAATGGAGGGACTCTTTCGTCAAAATACCGAGCCGTCATTGCAAGAGTGCGGCTGAAGAGATTTCCCAGGTCATTCGCCAGGTCGGAATTCAAGCGATGGAGCAGGGCATCCTCGCTGAAGTTTGCATCGAGCCCGAACACCATCTCCCGCAGGACAAAATAGCGGAAGGCATCGACTCCGTAGACCGGCGCGAGATCCAACGGGCGAACTACCGTGCCGTGGCTCTTGCTCATCTTGCCTTCATCCGTTTTCCAGTAGCCGTGGACGTTTAGGTGGCGGAAAACCGGAACGTTTGCGGCCTTGAGCATGGTCGGCCAGTATATCCCGTGCGGTTTGAGGATGTCCTTGGCTATAACGTGCTGCGCAACCGGCCAGAATTCGGCGTAAAGCTCGCCGCCTGGGTACCCTATGGCGGAAATGTAGTTGATGAGCGCATCGAACCAGACGTACGTGACATAATTGGTGTCGAACGGGAGAGGAATGCCCCAGTTGAGGCGTTCGACCGGGCGGGAGATGCACAGGTCTTCCAGCGGCTCCCTAAGAAACGCCAGCACCTCGTTGCGGTACCGCTCGGGACGAATCCAATCGGGATTGGCCTCCACGTGCTTTATCAGCCAGTCCTGGTACTTGCTCATCCGAAAGAAATAATTGGCCTCTTCGCGTTCGACCAGGGGCTTGTCGTGGTCCGGGCATTTTCCCTCAACCAGTTCGCGTTCGGTGTAAAACCGCTCGCACCCGATACAGTAGAGACCTTTGTAGGTGCTGAAGTAGATTTCACCCGCGTCGTAGACCTTCTGCAATACGTATTGGACAACTTCAATGTGTTCGGGGTCGGTAGTCCGGATGAACCTGTCGTTTTCGATATTGAGCTTTGGCCAGGTTTGCCGGAACATTCCGCTTATGCGGTCGGTATAAGCCTTCGGCTCCATTCCCGCCGCCTGGGCCGCCTGGACGATTTTATCCCCGTGTTCGTCCGTACCGGTAAGAAAAAAAGTCTTGAATCCCATGAGCTTATGGCAGCGGTTCAATACGTCGGCGATGAGCGTGGTGTAAGCGTGGCCGATGTGAGGCTCGGCGTTAACATAGTAAATCGGAGTAGTTATATAATATCGATCCATTTCCCCTCTTTCTCCGTTGTGGTTCTTTCGCTGCGGGGGGCGCAAAGCTATGCGTGCCTTGCTCACGGGACGAAATTTCCTGTTCCGGTCCCCGGGGTACGAGTTTACGCCTGGAAAGGGCGTTTTCAGGACCGGAAACAGCCGGTGTGTTATAAGGTCTTCGACAGCCGGACGCTAGGTGGAATCGTTACATCCGCATTCGTCCCGGCAACAGCAACCCTTTTCCAGCTCCACCTCGACTTCACGGCCGTCTTCGAGCTGAACCGTGTAGGACCTGCCCATGACGTTTTGCCGCACGACCTTCCCCTTGCCTTCGGGCAACTCTACCTTCTTGCCCAGTTTGGGCATGTCTTTCTTGAGTTCCCTGTAGGTTTCGTGCTCGAACTGAAGGCAGCACATGAGCCTTCCGCAGGCCCCCGATATCTTGGTCGGGTTGAGGCTCAAGTTCTGTTCCTTGGCCATTTTTATGGAGACAGCATGGAAATTTTTTAAAAACGTCGCACAGCACAGCGGCCTTCCGCAGCTTCCAAGCCCTCCCACCATCTTCGCCTGGTTACGAATACCGATCTGCCGCAGTTCGACGCGGGTGCGCAGCCTCCTGACCAGGTCCTTCAGCAGCTCTCTGAAATCGACCCGGCCATCGGCGGTAAAATAGAAAATAATCTTGCTTCCGTCGAAAAAGTATTCCACGTCAACCAGGTTCATCGGAAGCTGGTGGGCGGCAATTTTTTCGAGGCAAAAACTCTTTGCGTCCGTTTCTATTTCCAGGTTGCTGAAATGCAGGCGGATCTCATCTTCGGTAGCCAGCCTTTCGACCTTCTTTATTTCCTGCGGGTGGATTCGCGGGTTCTTCGGGGAAGGCGGCTCGACTACCTGCCCAAGTCCCATCCCCTGTTCGGTGTGCACGATGACATAGTCGTCCTTCTTGGGGGAGAGTTCGTCGGGATCAAAATGGTAAGTCTTGCCCCCTTTTCGAAAACGAATTCCAATCACCTTTTCCATAGAGCGAATCCTTTATCGCCAGGCAGACTCTTTCAAGCGCCATCTGCAGATTGGCATTCACCTTCAGGCCTTGTATCGATCGCTCGACGCCCTGATACAACCCGAAAAGACGCTCGGGTGAAGCCGATCTCGTCGCTTCCTTAGTCCTGCCGTTCAATTCGAACGTAAGCGGATGCTCACTTGCGAGCCGAAACAGGATAAGGTCCCGGACCCACAACCTTATAAATTCCAAGTCCCGTTCCGCGGTTTCATGGTTTTTAGCCCAAATCGAAACAGCCGTGAAAAAATCCAGGATCGAAATCGTGTCCAGATTCTCCAATCTTCCGATAACTTCTTTCCACGAGGCCACCCGGTCCCCTTCGGTAAGCAGCCGTGCCTTTTCCATACTGCCGGCCGCAAGCCGGGCGATGCCGGCCGCATCCTCCCTCGAAATCCCGCCGCCACGCACCAGGCATTCAGCCACGATTTCGTCCTCATAGGGCTGGAAACGAACCTGGCAGCACCTGGACACGATAGTGGGCAAAAGCATCTGCGGTTCGGGCGTCAGGAGAATGAAGACGTTTGCCTCCGGAGGTTCCTCCAGTATCTTCAGAAGGGAATTTTCCGTTGGTTCTGCAAGCTTTTGCGCATCCTGAATTATAACAACACGAAATTTTCCCTCAAACGGCCGGAATCGAAAACGCTTCCGCAGTTCGCGAATCTGCTCCAATTTGATGGTGGCGCCGTCGCTTCCGACAAGCACCAGATCGGGGTGCATCCCCTCTTCCAATTTATGGCAGGCGCCGCAGCTTCCGCATGCATCATAGTCCTGCGGATCGAAACAATTCAGAGCTTTTGCGAATTCCTGCGCCGTTGCGAACTTGCCGGAGCCGGCCATTCCGGAAAAGAGGAAGGCGTGCGGAACCATCCGTTTCTTCAGAAGCTGCTTCAAAAATCGAACGGCCCTTCGCTGGCCGGGAATATCGGCTAACGCCATCGTTGTTTTCCGAATGTATGCACAAGATACTGGAATTGTTCTATATAACAACCTCTTGCGCTTTGCGCCCGGATAGCAAGTATCCGGGCCACCCATGGTCCAGTGCGGCGCCCAGCCTCACGCGCTTGCGCGAGTGCGCCTGACGGAGCCTGGAGTTTGTTGCAGGGCAACCATTTCCCCGCGTATTCAATAGCAGCTACGCTCCCGTTTCCGCTTTTTCGGATATCTCTTCGCCGCCGGCATCGCTTTGTTTCGGAAACCCACGGAAAAAGCGTCTGCCGAAAATAGTCTCGAAACCGGTCCAGGATGACCCGTCGTTTGCCGGGTTGGCGAGAACCCGGTTGATGGCGTTCATCTTCGCATCCAGGTCGTCGGCCAGATGCAGGGCAAAAGCTTCCCTGCACGCGGGAAGGCTCACGGCCCCGAACTGGGTCTCACCGTGGTGACTCAGAATGAGGTGCTTTACAAGGAGCGCCGTTTCCGCCGGGAAGCATTCTATCCGGCGAATCTTATCCTCGACTATCTGTGCCCCCAGGACTATGTGCCCAACCAGGCGGCCTGAGGTCGAATAGTCGATTGAGGTATCATAAACGAACTCTTCTATTTTTCCAATGTCGTGCAAAAAAGCGCCCGCTATGAGCAGGTCACGGTCCAGGTCCGGGTAATGATTGCAGATCCTGTATATGAGCGTGATAACGGAAACGGTGTGTTCCAAAAGCCCGCCGATGTAGGCATGGTGCATCGCTTTTGCGGCCGGAGCAAGTTTAAAGCGGGTCATGATGCCGGGGTCGGCCAGAACCTCTTCGCACAGTTGCCGAAGGCGCATGTCGACCAATCCGGACAAAAGCTTGCCCAGTCTTTCGAAAAGCTCATCCCTGTCGAGAGGGCAAACCGGCAGAAAGTCGGACGGATCGTAGGCCCCGGCGGGAACGGGCATGATTTCCGAGATGCTGAGCTGCAACCTGTCCTTGTACATTTCGGTTCTCGCCCGTAGATAGACGATCTCTCCCGATTGAAAGCAGGCGGAGGCCTCGGAGGCTTTTTCCCACATCTTGCCGCTGACCTCGCCTGTCTTGTCCACAAGTTTCAGATCGAGGTAAACCGTTCCGTTGCGGGCGGTCTTCAACTGCTTTTCGGAGGCGACAAAAAGAGACGCTATTTCCTGATTCGGTTTCAGTTCCGAGATGAAGAGTTTGGGCACGGGCCACCTCTCTTTTCGTTCACCTGAATAAACTTTTCTCGCATGAAAACCGCTCGCTTCCGGTACAAACGGTTTAACCCTCAAGACCCATTCATCGGCACAGGTGAATTAGTTTTCAATTAGAGTAACACATTAATATATCCGGTTAAAACAGTCAAATGGAGCGGACCGGGTAATGATGCCCGCCCGCCCCTCATACTGTGCCCTATGATTTCTCACTTGCGGCGCCTGACACGAAAGTTTATAAATTCCAGCACAATGAATAAGTTTGCGGCCGGCCGCCAATTGTTCCGGCCGTAAGCGGCCCTTCGATGCCTTATTGACATGGAGTTGCCGGATGAATTTCGATCCGCTGAATTTACTGGTAGTAATTGTTATACTGATCTTGCCGATGGTCCCTACATTCTGGGCCATTGCGGATTTGCCGCGGCGGCGTTTTGCCAGGTTGAGAACCAAGGTGCTTTGGTTCGCCGTGGTTTCAACACTGCCATGTCTGGGCGCGACCCTCTACATCTTACTCGGCCGCCGTCACACGCAGCCGCTCTGATCCGGGCCGCGCGAACGCCGCCGCTGGCACAGACACACAACTGGATAGGAAAGGAAACCGGAGCCAATGCTCGATTTTGTCAGAAAACATTCCAGGTCCTGGGGCATAAAAGTCCTGCTGTGGCTGGTCATCATAGTCTTCGTCGGTTGGGGCGGCTACCTCTACCAGACCCGCCATGAAGCCGATATCGCCAGAGTGGGAGACCATTACATAAGCTATTCCGAGTACAACACGGTCTACAACAATATGGTCGATAGAATCCGCCAGCAGTTCGGAGGGGCGGTCCCCGACGATTTCATGCGCTCTCTCAACATAAAGGAGCAGGCGCTGGAATCGATTGTCCAACACTATCTCGTTCTGAAAGGCGCCGAGGAGCTTGGCCTCGAAGCCTCAACCGGCGAGGTCAGGCGCAAGATACTCGAGATACCGGCTTTCCAGGCGGAAGGCAAATTCAACGTGGCCCGCTACGAGGGATTGCTCCGGCAAAACCGTATGACGCCCGATGTGTTCGAGGAACAAATGCGTGATGACATCACCACGCAAAAAGTGCAGGCTTTCATACGGGGCCGCGCAATTGTCACAGGAGATGAAATCCTGGCCGATTATCACTTCGATCGGGACCGGATAAAGATCGCATACATTACCTTCGACCCAAAGTCTTTCGAAGACAAGGTCACGGTCGAGGAATCGGACCTCCAGACGTTTTACAAAAATCACCAGGACCGGTATATGGAGCCTGAAAAACTCCAGATTGCCTATGCAACGATCAATAAGGAAGAGCTGGAAAAGGATGTCCACCTCAGTGGCGATGAAATAAAAAGATTTTATGACGAAAATGCGGCCCGGTTTACCCATGAAAAGCAGGTGCGCGCTCAGCATCTGCTACTGCGCGTAAAGCCGGACGCCCCTAAGAGCGAAGTGGAGAAAGTGCGAGCCCAGGCTCAGAAAATCCTGGATGAGGCCAAAAAGGGGAAAGATTTTGCCGAACTGGCAAAGAAGTACTCGCAGGACGAGGCTACGGCAAAAAAGGGCGGCGAACTGGGCTTTTTTTCCGGCAAGCAGATGGACCCGGCCTTTTCCGCGGCTGCTTTCGCTCTGAAACCGGGTGAGATAAGCGACGTGGTGAGGACCCCCTATGGGTTCCATATAATAAAGTCGGAGGAAATAGCCGAGGCTCGCACGGCCCCGATCGAGGAAGTAAAGGGTGACATCGAGCGGGAACTCAAGGCGCAGGGCGCCCAGGATATCGCATTTAAACAGGCGAACAACCTGCGTGACCTTGCCTACGCCAGGAAGGACGTGGACAAGGCCGCCCGCGAAATGAAAATGACCGTTTCCGATCCGGTCTGGATCGATATGTCGGAAGATCAACCCGGCGCAGGTCCTTTCCCCAAGCAGACCAAGGCGAAGCTGTTCAAGCTCTCCGAGGGAGACATGAGCGACGTACTGGAACTTCCAACCGGTCTTGCCGTCGCCCAGGTGAAATCGATAAAAAAACCTCAGCCGATCCCGTTCGAAAACGTCAAAGATAGGGTCAAAAAGGATTTCCGCGCCGACCGGGCAAAGGAGCTCGCAATGCAGCGGGCGTCGGAGGTCCTTGCGCAGGCAAAAGAAAAAAACAGTCTCGCGGATGCAGCCAAGGCCCAAAATATCGGTCTCAAGCAGAGCGAATTCTTTTCCAGACAAGCCCCCGATAAAGACCTGAAGCAGCTCCGAGGCGCCGGATTGACAAGCATCTTCAGCCTCGGTGACTCCAAACCCTTTCCGGAATCGCCCTTGGAGCTGGACAACGGGTCCATGGTCTGCCAATTCCAGGGAAAAAACGTTGCGGCTGAGCCGTCTCAGAAAGAAAAAGATGAAATCTCCGGCAGAGTGCTCAGGCAAAAAGAGATAGCCGTCTGGGAAACCTGGCTGAAGGAGATGAGGAAAAGCACCAGGATCGAAAGACTAAAAGAAATTTAGTGCCTGTTCTCCTAATGCATGTTTTGGGCAACAGTCCGCCCCTGCACCTGCCCACGTTTTCGGCACTAACGCGGCCTTAACGCCACACAACGGGATCAGTCGCCCGTCACATCGGGTTCGGCCACGGCTTCCGGCGCCAATATCCGGTACACAATCCCTCCCAGTGCCCCACCGATGAGGGGGGCCAGCCAGAAGAGCCATAGCTGGGCGAGTGCCCATCCCCCTACAAAGAGCGCCGGGCCGGTGCTGCGGGCCGGGTTGACTGAAACATTGGTAACCGGAATTCCGATTAGATGAATAAGAGTGAGACCCAATCCTATCGCAATGGGCGCGAACCCTCGCGGGGCATTTCCATGCGTGGACCCCATAATGATAATCAGGAACATGAACGTCAGCACAACTTCGGCGACCAGGCCTGAAAATAAAGAGTAACCTCCCGGCGAGTGCTCGCCATAACCATTGGCTGCAAAGCCACTGCTGAGATTGAAGTCCGGTTTTCCACTTGCAATCAGGTAAAGCACCCCGGCGGCAAGAACGGCGCCTGCCACCTGCGCGACGACGTAGGGCAGCAGGTCCGAAGCCGGGAAGCGTTTACCGGCCCATAGACCGACGGAAACGGCCGGGTTGATATGGCAGCCGGATATGTGGCCGATGGCGTAAGCCATCGTGAGCAAGGTGAGGCCAAAGGCAAACGCGACCCCAAGCAGACCGATGCCTACTTTGGGGAATGCCGAAGCAATCACTGCGCTCCCGCATCCTCCGAATACGAGCCAGAAGGTGCCAATGAATTCTGCCGCAAGTTTTTTCAAAAGATTCATGCCTGGACTCCTTTCGTTCCGCTGAGGGCAAGGGTGGGACTCTGCAAAAAAGAATAATGCGAAGTTTACAGCCTAGCAAGGGGCAGGCAAGATTTAGCTTTCCGTCACACTCTAAATCACCGGATACTTATTATGTGGCTGCGTCGCCGTATTGCGTATTTCCCCCCGTCTTCCGTCTTCCGTCTTCCGTCTTCCGTCCTCCATCTTGCCCCGGGCTGCATAGCCGATCCCTTGCTGTCTAGGCCCCCGTGATTTAATCCTAATATTCTTTTCATGTAACTCCTGCAGAGTATTATAGATAATTTGTCGTCCTGTTCTCCCGGGGTGGCGCGTTGCTGACCCCGGGCTACCCCATGTAGCCCCTTTCAGGGCAACAAAGCCCAAAAAACCCCGCAGGTCGTGTTTATAAGAACCGATACCGTCCTTCCCGTCCTGCCGGTATTCGTTTTATGGATGAACACTATAAAAGGAAGAAAAACTTGGCTGTATCGGATTTTCGAAGCACCTCTGAAATGTGATACAGCCTCTTTCGTCGAAGTGTCGGCCGCAATGACGGTATTCTGAGCGGCGATTGCTCGTCCGTAACTGAGCGCTTATGGGGCGAAGCTCCCCACGTTTTTATGCATTAGTGTCTTATTGCGGAATTTTGCCCACTCAATCCAAATTCCGCGCTTGCCCATTTTGCAAGGCTCTTGCAGTATCCGGCTTTGTGTGAAAAGATAGGGGTCTTTCCTGGAATAAATTGCCCGTTTTGATTTTTTATAATTTCGCCTGAAAAATAGACAGCGAGGTATGTCCATGAATAGATCGATCCGATTTCTTGCTCTGGGCCTTGCAGCGTTTTTTTTGATCGCATGTCATCACAAGGGACAAGAAAAACCGGCAGAAGTCTACACGCCCCCACCCGAAGTCTTTTCTCCTTATAAAGTGAAGGTTGCCGACGTATTTAACGACACGCGCCAAGTCTACGACGTGGATGTCATCGGTCTTATGTGGAACGGGCTCGATGATTCGCTGAAAAAACGCGGAATGCTCCTAACCGATCAACAGAAGGGCGGGGACGAGCCTTATGTCATGGAAGCGCACATAGTGTCTTTCAAGAAGGGAGACATATGCGCCTGCTGGCTTCCCTATGTAGGAGACACCGTACTGGCGGTCAGGGTCGATCTGAAGCGGGGCGGCAAACTGTTGGCCACAATCGAGTCTAAAGAAAAGGTCACTCTTGGCAGAGGCAAAATGTCTTTCCAGGCCGCGAAAACGGCATTCGACAAGGCATCGGAAGACATAGTCCAGCAGGCGGTCAAGAAGTTCTAGAGCTGGAAGCACGGCCTGGAGTTTTGAAAACCGGGCCGTAGGTTCGGCTTGGGCCGGACGACGGTCGAGAGTTTCGCAATTTCGAAAAATTTGAAAGCGCGGGGGACTGTCTAAGGAATATCTCCCCCCGCCCTCCCGGTGATTTTGGCACGCCTTTCGGGACCACTATTTTATTTGCGGAATTTTGCGCTGACACAATCCGTTTTTTCGCGTCTCTGCCCTGCCTGCCAATTTTGAACACGCCGCCCAGCCTGAAATTTATTGACAGCTTCGCCATTATATTTATACTTAAACGTTTACTCCTCTGGAAAAGGCGAGTTCTCGTGCGCATTCGCATTGATGAAATACCGGAATCGGGACGTACCCTGAGATTTCACTGGGAACAAGACAGGCTGAGGCAATTTGTCCCGCACGACGACCCTTTCAACCTCAATCTGCTCCGCCCGGTCAATGTTGTGCTGAACCTGGACAGACATCCGGATCATGTGCGAATTACCGGGAAGATCGAAGGAAATCTGAAGGTTAATTGTCACCGATGCCTGAAGCCGTTTCCCCTTTTTCTCAACGAAGAGATCGACATCTACCTGGTAGAGAAGGAACGGATGCCGGGGGAAGACGACAGAGAACTCGAACCCGATGAAATTGTGTATGAATTCTTCGATGGAGAGGTGATCGAGATCGATCAGCTAGTGGCCGAACAAATATTTCTGGCGCTGCCGGTGAAGGTGCTTTGCAGTGATGATTGCAAGGGCATCTGTCCGGGATGCGGGGCCAACCTCAATGAAGAACCTTGCCGTTGCAAGGCGGACAGCGGACAGTCTCCTTTTGAAAAGCTCAAATCCATAAAACAGGGGCTTCCCAAATCGATTGAATAGTCTTCCCGATAAGTGGGCAACACCCGCTCTTTAAGGGCGGAATCGAGATCAGGAGTTTACAGATGGGTGTACCGAAAAGAAAAACGTCCAAGGCCAGGCGCGACAAGCGGCGCGCCAACCATTCCGTTGCCGCTCCGGCCCTGGCCCGCTGCTCCCAGTGCAACGAAATGCGCCTGGCGCACCGCGCCTGCCCAAACTGTGGGTATTACAAGGGCCGGCTGGTCCTGGAACTCGAAGAAGAGTAGAGGCTGGCCGAGGGCGTTAAGCGAGTCTGCAATATGAGAATTGCGATAGATGCCATGGGAGGGGACCAGGCTCCCGGCCCCGTGGTGGAAGGAGCGCTTCTGGCCCGATCGAGCGTTACCGCGGACCTGGTGTTGATCGGAAACGAACCGGTCGTCCGCGAGATGCTCGGAGAGGAATCGGACGCTCTGCCTCCCCTGGAAGTGTTGCATGCTCCCGTTGCAATTTCAATGGAGGAATTCGGCCCGGTTGCCATTCGCAAAAAGCGTGACGCCTCTTTAACGGTGGCAATGCGCATGCTGGCCGACAACGAAGTCGACGCCGTGGTCAGCGCCGGGAACACCTCGGCCATCGTGGCCGCCGCCACACACTTCGTCGGACTGTTGCCCGGACTCAAAAGGCCGGCTCTTGCCGTCCCTTTTCCGACCGAAGACGGCAGGCCGATTCTTTTGGACGCCGGGGCCCATACTCAATCGGGCGCCTTGCACCTGGCGCAGTCCGCCGTGCTTGCCCATATTTACCTGAAGGTCAGCCGGGGGATCGAGCACCCTAGCATAGCTCTTTTAAACGTCGGACATGAACCCGCCAAGGGTACCAGGGCAGTGCGGCGCGCCTTTGCTCTCATCAAGCGTGCCGGTCTGAACTTTGCCGGCAACCTGGAACCCAACGACCTTTTCAATGGTCAGGCAGATGCGGTCATATGCGAAGGCTTTGTCGGCAATATTGTCTTAAAAATGTGCGAGGGACTCTCCGAGGGCCTGATCCGGGCGCTTGGCGGCAAGATCGAACAGAGCAGCGCGGAAATCCGCCCCGAGTTGGACCGGATATTCGCCGGCTTTCAAACGGGCTATGGATATAAAAACGTGGGCGGGGCACCGCTGCTCGGAGTAAAAAAGCCGGTCGTTGTGGCTCACGGTCGCTCCGAAAGCCAGGCTATCAGCAATGCGATACAGCTTGCCTCACGGATAGCCGAGCAGGAAACTTGCCGCAAGATGTCAGAATTTGAATTTGAAAAGGATAGTTCGCTGGCAGACTTCAAATATTTTAATGCCTTGCTCATACTGGAAAATTTGAAGGAAAAGTGGGGGTTCGTTCCGAAGTGAGCGCCTGAATGTGGAACCCCCCGGGGCGGCTCCATCATCCCCTCGAGCTTGGACTGAATATTGGCTAAACTCATTTTTTGTGCTAAGGGAAACTGCCTCTACAGTCTCTGCTTCACTCGGGCTGGCCGTTCGGTGGCGGCCTGAAGCGGAACGTACAGGTTTTTTGTAATCGAAGGATTCGACGTGGATTATTTTTTGACTGAAGAACAGAAGGCGATTCAGGCGACTGCCGCCCGAATCGCCAGGGAAAAAATCCGGCCGGTCAGAGCCGAGCTTGACGAAACTGAGACCTTCCCCTGGGAGATCTTGAAAACCCTGGCGGACGCAGACCTTTTCGGTCTGTATATTCCCAAAGAATACGGCGGGATGGGTGGTGGAATATTCGACAACTGCCTCGTGGTCGAAAAGCTGGCGGAAGCCTGCGTGGGCGTGGCCACCTCCTTTGCCGCCAGCGGCCTTGGCGCATACCCGATCCTGCTCCACGGAAGCGAAGACCTCAAGCATAAATATCTGCCCCAGATCGCAGGCGGCAGGAAGCTCGCGGCCTTCGGCCTCACCGAACCCGGGGCCGGAAGCGATGTCTCGGGAATTCGGACCACGGCCGTAAAGGACGGGGACCATTACGTCCTCGACGGGACAAAGCAGTGGATAACCAACGGGGGCGAGGCCGAGATCTATTCGGTTCTGGCCATAACCGACCGTGCCAAGGGCCCGAGGGGCGCGAGCTTTTTCGTTGTCGAAAAAGGGGACCCCGGTTTTTCTTTCGGAAAAAAAGAAGAAAAACTCGGGATTCGAGCATCCACCACCCGCGAGCTTATTTTCCGCGAGTGCCGCATTCCCAAAGAAAGACTGATCGCCCGTGAGGGAATGGGCTTCATCATTGCCATGAAGACCTTCGATAAATCCCGGCCGGGTATAGGCGCGCTCGGGGTCGGTCTTGCCCAGGGGGCGCTCGACGTGGCGGTGGAGTATGCAAGAAAAAGAGTGCAGTTTGAAAAGCCGATCATAAACCTCCAGGCCATTCAGCAAAAGCTGGCCGATATGGCGATAAAGACCGAGGCGGCGCGTGCCCTGGTTTATAGCGTTGCCCGCTACATGGACACCGAACCCAACGATGCGAGCAAATTTGCGGCAATGGCCAAGGTGTTCGCCGGCGACATGGCGATGGACGTGGCCACGAAGGCCGTCCAGGTGTTCGGCGGTTACGGGTTCCTGCAGGATTATCCGGTCGAAAAGATGATGCGGGACGCCAAGATTCTTCAGATTTACGAGGGCACAAACGAAATACAGAGAAACATTATAGGCCAGGAACTGAACAAAGAATACGGCAGGATACAGGAGCGTTTCTTATAACCTGCCCGTTTTGCAAGTTCTGAAGACCTGCCGGGAACCTCAAGCCCCCTTGTGTGCATCCCCGATATGGGCTCAAGGGGGATTTTTAGTAGGTCTGCGAGGACGCCGGGTCATGCGGTGCGAAGTTGCTTCACCGTTAAGCTTTTTAATCTATTGCAGGGGAATATATTGAGCGAACGACGCGTTGTAGTTGTGACCGGGGCCAGCCGTGGGATTGGCCGGGCCATTGCCGTGGAAATGGCCGGTCCTCAAACCGATATAATCGTCAATTACAACTCGAGTCCCGAGGCCGCCGTGCAGACCGCGGCACTTGTCGAAGGCAAGGGGGGCGCGCCGGACCTCGTACAGTTCAGCGTCGCCGATCCCGAAGCGGTCAAGGCGGCGTTCAAACAAATCCTGGCCGCGCACGGCCGGGTCGATGTGCTCGTTAATAACGCCGGGATTTCGAGGGACAACCTTCTCGCAATGATGAAACCCAGTGAATGGGATGACGTCATGGGCACAAACCTTAAAGGAGCTTTCCTTTGCTCCCAGGCGGTGGTAAAACCCATGATGCGACAACGCTATGGGCGAATTGTCAATGTCACCTCGGTAGTCGGCGTAATCGGAAATGCCGGACAATGCAATTATTCCGCAGCCAAGGCGGGCATCATCGGCTTTACGAGATCTCTTGCCAGGGAAATTATTTCCAGAAACATAACGGTTAACGCGGTCGCACCCGGTTTCATTGAGACCGATATGACAATGGCTATTTCTCAAAAGTCGCGTGAGGCGTTGCTGGAGCAAATACCGGCGGCCAGGTACGGGACTGCGCAGGAAGTTGCGGCGGCGGTGGCTTTTCTTGCATCGGATGCGGCCGCATATATCACCGGTCAGGTTATACATGTTAATGGCGGCATGTTCATGGGTTAGGCGACCCTGTTGCCGTGTGACAAAATTTTCATTTTGTGGGGGGCGGTAAATAGGATGGGATCGGACAATAATCGGCGCCGTGTTGTTGTTACGGGAATCGGCCTTGTTTCCCCTATTGGGATCGGCATTGAAGAGAACTGGTCCAGTTTGATCTCCGGAAAGTCAGGAATCGGCCCTATCACTCGCTTTGATTCTTCGGCTTTTTCGACCCAGATCGCCGGAGAGGTCAAAAATTTTCATCCGGAGGAATTCATAAGCAAAAAGGAACTCCGGAAAATGGACCCTTTCCTCCAGTTCGCACTCGGGGCCGCTCATTTCGCCATGGAAGACGCCAAGCTCAAAATCGAGCCTCAGATCTCCTCACGGGCCGGCGTGGTAATGGGCTGCGGCCTTGGAGGGCTGCTCACGATAGAGGAATCTCACAAGCTTATGCTGGAGCTCGGTCCGAAGAAAATAAGCCCCTTTTTTATTCCGATGATCATAAGCAATATGGCCCCGGGGCTTATCTCGATGTACCACGGAGCAAAAGGCCCCAACCTCTCCCTGCAGACCGCATGCGCCGCCGGGACGCACGCCATAGGCCAGGCCTATCACCTGATTCGTGACGGCTTTTGCGAAGTGATGATCACGGGCGGTGTCGAATCGACCGTAACTACCCTGGCAATAGCAGGATTTAACGCAATGCGGGCGCTTTCCACCCGCAACGACGACCCGGAGCACGCTTCCAGGCCTTTTGACAAACAAAGAGACGGTTTTATCCTCAGTGAGGGTTCCGGCATCCTGATTATCGAAGACCTGAGTTTTGCGCTCGCCCGAGGCGCGCGCATCTACGCCGAGGTAATCGGGTTCGGCGCATCCGGGGACGCCTTCCACATGGCCGCTCCGGCCCCCGACGGCGAAGGAGCGGCGCGCTGCATGCAAATGGCCGTGGAGGACGCGGGAATACGCCCTTCCGAGGTGCAATATGTCAACGCCCACGGGACTTCGACCGATCTCAACGACAAATATGAGACCCAGGCCCTCAAGACCGTTTTCGGCGATCACGCCTATGAAATGGCGGTCAGTTCGACAAAATCGATGACCGGTCACCTGCTTGGCGCGGCGGGCGGGGTGGAAGCTGCTTACACGGTCCTTAGCCTTCATAATCAGATGATGCCCCCGACGATAAATTACGAGATCCCTGACCCCGACTGCGACCTGGACTACGTACCCAACGTGGCCCGCAAGGCCCGGATCGAGGTGGCCATTTCCAATTCATTCGGCTTCGGGGGAACTAATGGGACTCTTGTTTTCAGAAGGTGGACCGGAAAATAGGATAGCACACCGAAAATTCAGCAATTTCCAAAGCTTAAAACCGCGAGGGGCGTCTCCCCCCCACCCCCTGGGCCGCTTTTATTCAGGTCCCAGCGCCTCTATTACATCTTTTACACCTGATCCAAGCTCGGATTCGAAATCGTCGATCATCTTGCGAGTGATGCGCAGTTTCTTAAGGATGGGGTCGGCTTCCGGGTCCATCCTAATGCCTGGAAGCGCGGCATTGCTCTCAATCGAGACCGCTACAAGGTCGGCAAGATATACCAGAGAAGTAATTTCACGGTAATGCTCGGCTTTTTCCGGATCGTGGTGATGCGTGATCGCAGCGCTTATGTCCGGAGGGAATTTCCAGTTTCTGGCTATAATGCCGCCCAATTCCTGGTGGTCGATTCCGAGCGCCCGTCGCTCGGCGCTTATGGTATCGGACTCGACCCACAGCCTGCGCATGTGGGATTGACGGTACATCTTGAAATAGACGCTGAGCACCGTGCTGCCTATGTCGTGCAGCAGCGCGGCGGTGTAAAGCGTCAGGACCCCGCTCTTGTTCAGACGGCGCGAAATTATTTCCGACAAAAGCGCCGAGGTTACCGAGTGCTCCCAGAGTCGCCGATCTTCCCTGGAGCGTCTGCCGCCGAAATAGCGCGAGGCGCAGGCGGTGACGACCACTTGAATGAGGCGCTTGTTGCCGAGCAGGAGTATGGCGTCTCTGAGAGAGCGGACGCCGTATTGCCGGCCGTAATAGACCGAATTGCCGAGTTTCAGGATTTTTGCCGTGATGGCCTGATCGTATTTTATGATGTCCTCGATTTGTTGCACCGGGGCCATCGTTTTGACCAGATATGAGACCTTCCAGGCCATGTCGGGAAATGGGGGCAGCTTCTCGGCGGCCGCGACAATGTCCTTGACCCGCAACTCGTATTGGAGAGCATTGATTTCGTGTTCACTAAGCTCCCTGATCATGTTTGAACCTTTGTGCAGTCCGGGTTTGAAAATCGAGTTCTTTTTTTGCCATGGGGGGAACTTCCCGGGCGCCGGGTTTGCGCCCGATTCCTGAGAAACTACCTGCCCTCGACTTTTATCGGCGACGTGAAGTAAAAACTTTAATTGTTTTTTGATGTTTTCTTGAAAAAAATGCTCCAGCGAAAAAATAGGCGCTCGGCCGCTCGCGCCGAAACCTTGAAGGTGCGGGACACGGGCTGTTGCCCAAATGCATTTGCTTCGGGCAACAGCCCGGGGCATCATGCCCGTGCCCTTTTCTTACCGCTTTGAGCGCGGCCCGGGAGAGCGCGGTTGACGGCGTATTCGAAACCCATTGAAATCACGGATATGAGGATAACAACCGCCGAGGCCGCAATCAGGAAAACCACGAATGAATAAGGCCGGAGCTTTTCGCCTGCAAAAATCACGTATGGCTGGTGAAAAAGATAGATACCGTAGGAATAGACGCCGGCCAGAGCAAATACTCTGCCAAGCCCTGGCGCCCTTTCCAAATAGTACGCCGCGTGAATCAATATGATCGAAAGACCCATTGCTGTGAGGCCGTCCGAGACGTTGAACAAAAAATTGGGCTGATAGGTTAAAAACCCCAAAACATACATGATGATCCCGAGGAAAAGGCCCTTCCAGGAAATCAGCCGCCGAAACGTCTCTCCGGGCTCTTCGGCCATCAGCTTTCCCAATACCATTCCGGCCCCGAATTCCCATAGCCTGCACACAAAGAAAGCCCCCATCGCATAATCTCCGTTGGCTTTCATCATCTGGAGGGCGAACCTTGCTGATAAAGTCGCCACGATGCAGAACGCCATGTGTTTTAACCATCCCAGCTTTTGCATCAGTCTGAATAGAAGCGGGAATGCGATATAGAATTCGATCAACATTCCGGAAAACCACCAGGCTGGAACCAGGTAGTAAAACATTTTGTCAACTGGATAGAACCTGTCGCCGAAAAAGCTCAACAGGAACCTGTAATCGATCTTGTCGCGCAACACGGCGAAAGGGGAAATCACTATAACGAGGTGAGCCAGCCAGTAAATCGGGAAAAGCCTCGCAAAACGCCTCTTGTACCAGTTAGCCCAGGAAACCTCGAACCCGCCGCTCTTTATCAGCGAATACGTGAGGCCGAATCCGCTGAAAAGGAGGAAAACCCCGACCCCTTGGGACCCACGCAGTAAAACTGCGGCGACGATTGCCTTTGCGGCGCAAAGGAGCTTTCCGAAACCAGAACCTGGGGCGCACTGCTCAACGAAGCTTGAAAGCGAGCTTATCGTCAGGGGAGAAGGGAAACGGCCGTTACTGTAGGATAGGGTGCAGTGGAAAAAAGCGATCCATATGACACACATTCCCTTTACGCTGTCCAGCCATTGGAAGCGCCCGGTCGGTAAGGCCGCCGACGTGTGGACGGTCTCAGTTTTCCCCATGCCCGCGCCCTTCGCCCGAACCGGTAAAAGTTGAAGACTGACCGCCGGTGTAATAGGCAGGAGATCCGGCTTCCTTATTTTTCACCGTGACGGTTTGACTTGAAGTGCCAGTGGCTCCGTTGTCGATCTGAATTGAAGGTACCGTGGGTTTTACGATCCGTCGAATGGCATCGCTCCTTGTACACGAAAAAAGTTATTTGTACCCGCTTTACAATTCGGCACAAGTATTCACGACTATGCTTATGGCTACTATGTTGAAAATTCCATGTCAAGGGATGAGAGAGCAAGAGGTCTTCGAGTTTCCCCGGGAAGCCCTTGCCGATTCGCTCAGCCAGCATCCGGGGTCTGCCTCGAAGGGGCTGCCGGTCAGGGCGTAGGAGAGGCATCTAAGCCCACCACAGCACGATTTTGCGAAAAAGCACCCGCGGCATCCGTCGCCGATGCGGTCTCTATCGCGCAAGGCGAAAGATTTCTCTTTTGAGTTGTCAAAAAATTTGATTATCATATTTTCTAAGACTCAAAAGAAGCGGCGGAATGGGACTTCAGGCGTGAAGATACTCGGTATCAAGCGAAAGTTCGTGAGTGCCGAACGCTCGGCGCGCAGGGGGCGCATGCTCCATAAGCGCTTAAATAAGAAACTTGGCGTGTAATATTTTCAATTTTATAAAGTGTTTTCTGAATTAGCGTGTTAAGCCCTGAAAGGGCTAAATAATTCAGCCCGGGGTAAGCGAGAGCGTCACCCCGGGGGTGCGGTGCCATAATTTTTTTCTTTACCCCGTAGGGGATACATAAAATCCGTATTGCAAAATGCAACCTCAAATACGGGACCATTTCTATGTAGCCCTTTCAGGACAATCACTTTGGGACGCCAAAACCCGGGGTGGCGCTCCCGCTTACCCCGGGCTAAATTACGCAGCCCCGTTGGGGCATTGAAATTACAGGCGATGTTCACTGGCCCCTTATTTGAGCGCTTGTGGGCGCATGCTCCCCGCGCTCTTAAGGCATTAAGGATTTTTCGCGCGGAAACGGATGCCTCGATGGTTTATTCTTACATGAAATCATTCATCGCGTTTTTGCTCCTGGGCATGATATTTTCCCCGGCCGCTGTCCTGCTGTTCGCCGCGCCGGGCTTCGGCGCGGAGGCCGCCGCGGTCTGCCGTCACGACCTGAAGGTTGAACTGGAGCCCCCCGAGCACAGACTTCTAGTGCGGGACGATATCTGCATCGAAGGCTGGAAGGGCAAGGACCTCGACTTTTCGCTCTCCGCCAGGGCCAACATCAAATCCGTCGAGATAAATGGCAAGCCCTCCAAATATTCCTTCCAGTCAGGCAAACTGAATGTGCCTTCCGGACCGGCCAGGGACGGGCCTGTTTGCGTTTCGATTTCATTTGACGCGGTATTTGACGACCCGGTGGACCAGGAACCTGCCGCACTGGACAATCCGGGCCTGGGAGTCGAAGGCTCGATTAGTGAGAAGGGGACTTTTTTGCTCTCCGATTCAGGCTGGTATCCCGGTTTTACCGGCTCGGACCAGAATTTCAAGCTAACGGTCACCGCTCCTCTCGGCATATATGCTGTTACGGCCGGTGAACCGATGGGCCATGAGGACAGGGACCGGAAAAGCATATCGAGCTGGAAAATCGGACCTATCGGGCAGGGCCTGTCGCTTTCGGCGGGCAAGTATATCATCCGGTCGAAAAAGGACGGCAGGATTCCAATTTACACCTATTTGACCTCGGAAACCGATTCTCTTTCTCAGACTTATTTGAATAGCTCGGCTTCCCACATCGAATTTTATGAAAAGCTGCTCGGACCGTATCCTTTCCCCAAGTTCGCGGTCGTCGAGAATTTTTTCCCGACCGGATATGGATTTCCCTCCTACACGCTTTTGGGCGCCTCGGTTTTGAAGCTGCCGTTTATTCCCGAAACCAGCCTCAGGCATGAAATAGCCCATTCCTGGTGGGGCAACGGCGTCCTGGTGGATTACGCCAAAGGAAACTGGTGCGAGGGTCTGACAACATACGTGGCGGATTACCTTTCGCAGGAAATCGCCTCGGCGGCCGACGCAAGGCTTTACCGGCTGCAAATCCTCAGGGATTTTGCGACCCTTGCCGCATCGGGGGCCGACTTTCCGCTCAAACAGTTCGAAAGCCGTGTAAGCCCCGCGACCAGGGCTGTCGGTTACGGTAAAGCCGCATTCGTTTTCCATATGATCCGGCAAAGGCTTGGCGACGAGGCCTTTTGGAACGGGCTGCGACGGATATATAAAGAGCGGTTGTTTATGAAAACCTCGTGGCAGGATTTCCGGGACGTTTTCGTACAGACCGGGAGATGGGACTCCAAGGAAGCCGGGGTGTTTTTCGACCAGTGGGTGGAGAGAAGCGGCGCCCCCGTTTTGAAGCTCAAGGACGTGCGGGTCGAAATGGATGCTTCCGGCAGGCGAGTGACGGGACTTCTTTTACAGGACCCTCCTTTCTACGATCTGGATATGACGGCGGGTCTGGAAGTTTCTCCAAATGAGAGGCTCGACTCGAAAATCGGGATCAGGGGCGGCTCGGCTGCCTTTTCCATTCCATCGCCTTCCGCACCCCGAAAACTGGTCATGGACCCGGACGTAAACACTTTCCGCCTTCTATGTCCAGGGGAAATTCCCGCCACCGTAAACACGATAAAGGGGTCTCAACGGACGGCCGCGGTGTTGAGCGACGACAGCCCTCCCGGGGCGTCGAAAGCTTTTGAGCTTTTGCTTGCGGGCCTTGACCACGCGGATGAGCCGATCATGACTGAAAAAGAGGCGGAAATGAAAATAAATGAAAACAGGGATTTTCTGTTTTTCGGCCTCCCCCGGTCCGAAAAACTCAAATCTTTTTTTTTCGCATCCGCTCCTGATGATGTAAGTCTTTCTCCACAAGGTTTTTCGATCAAAGGTTCTTCCGGAGCGGACTGTCTTTTCCTGGTTTTCGGCGGAGACGGGGAAGGCAAAATTAGGGCACTTTTTTTACCGGCGCCGGGGACATCCGATGATTCGATCCTCATGGCGGCCCGCAAGACCACCCACTATGGCAAATACAGCTTCCTGACCTTCTCGGGCGGAATGATCCGCGCAAAAGGCACGTGGGAAGCTTCCCACTCGCCTCTTGAATTCGATTTCACGCAAAAGTGAAATTGGCCGTATTGCCTTTGTTTTCCTGCTCATGCAAACTCGCTCTATACTTTTTCGTCCAATATGTTATCTAACGAAACAAATCAAATGGATTTGCAGAAGAAAAAGAAATTTACTTGCTAAGAGATGGATTATTTTGGTAATTTGGAAAGTTCGATCATCCGGTGCAGTTTAACCGGATAAGTAAACTGATACGGGACCGGCGCCAAGCCGGACCGAGTTGATGGAAAACCCCGGTAGAGCCCGCTCAGTGCAGTTTTCACCCAGGGTTTTCGTAGACAGCGTTCTGGACCGAAGCAACTTGCGGTTGTGCTCGCTTGGAATGGGCGAGCATATTTTTCTTGACAGCCTCCCGCTGCATGCCCGACGCACATGGCGGCGATACTCAGCGGTCGGCTTTTCGCGCGCCGCGAAGCACACTACTGAGCGGAGTGCGCGGACGAAGTGCACTTTTTCTTCAGTGCTGTATATACAGTCTGTCGTACGAGGAGAGATAACCTGATGTGCCGTTTGATCGCGTTGACGAGTGAAGAGCCGCAGTCTCCCATGTTGGCCATGCGTGCCCTCGATGTGATGCGGGAGGGTCATGACGGCTCGGGAGTAGGCCTTTTTTTAAGTGATCTCGGCGGAGCGTTCGAGTCGCTGAAAGGCTTGCCGATCCTGTCCGGTATATTTTCAGGTGAGGGAGTAAAACGCCTCGACCGATATATGACAAGCATTGGGTTCGTAACGAGGCACAATATATCCATCAGGAACACCAAAACGCCGCCTTCAGGCACTCCCAAACGCGATACCTATGTGATCTGCGCATACGAATATCCGAGCGCCTGGGCTGACCTCGACCAGAAAGAAATCCAGGAGCGGCTTCTTCTTACTCGCCTGCGTCTAAGACAAATGGGTGAGGAACAGGAGGACATGATCGTCTACAGCTTCTGGCCGGACGTGATCATGGTGAAAGAAATCGGCGATCCGCTAAAGGTGGCCGAGTACCTCCAGTTGGACCGCGAAGAACTGAAAGCCAGGGTAATTCTGGCCCAGGGCAGGCAGAATACGAACTATGCAATCAACCTCTATGCCTGTCATCCGTTTTTTATACAGGGCATAGCTTCGATGACCAACGGGGAAAATACGGCATTCGTTCCCATCCGTGAATACCTGACTTCGCGCGGCTATCCCGGTTACGTGGGCTATCAGTCCGACTCCGAGGTTTTCACTCATATCGCCCATTATATGATTCACAGCCTTGGCCTTGACATAGAGGCTTATAAACACATCATCACCCCTCTGCAGGACGAAGATCTGGAGTCCCATCCGGACGGAGGGTTTCTCAAACAACTGAAACACTCATGCCGCAGGCTTATTATCGACGGCCCCAATTGCGTTATGGGGCGGCTGCCCGACAACACCCTTTTCCTCGTCCAGGACCGGAAGAAACTTCGGCCCGCCGTCGCGGGAGGCAGGAAGGGCATGTACGCTTTCTCCTCGGAAATGTGCGGCCTTGACGCTGCAATTCCAGATCGGGATAAACGCAAGGATTTTCAGCCGATGCACCTTGATACTGTCATAGTTCCTTCAGACCGCTCGGAGGTACGGGTATGCTCGCAAGTGGAACCCTTAGCCCTTCTTCACTAAGCGTGAAGGACCTGCTCTGGCAGGTTCAATGGGATAAAGAAAAATGCACTCTGTGCGGCCGGTGTACTGCCGTTTGCCCCGTTCAGGCTATAGAACTGGGCGTACACAGAAAAAGGACGATCCAGATTCCACCGCTGGCCGAAATCGGTCCGGCAACCTCTTCATCCAATGTCTACCAGGTATATCACGGCATTGGGCAGAGGACCGATCCAGCCTACGCATGTAACGGGTGCGCCATGTGCAACCTGGTCTGTCCAAACGGCGCCATAATTCCGCAGAGGTCCGACGAAATGGACAAGCTACGCTTCCACCTCAGTCGGGGCGGACAGGCAAGAAGCCGCGGCGGCAGGAGAAATGTGCCGGATTTGCTTAACCTCGGGACTCTTGACCGGATAAAGTTCATCCGCATTTCGATGCTGACTGACCCGGCCCTGGATGCAGGCAGGCATGAATTCGAGCTTCGGACCCTGCTCGGCCGGGTATTGCCCCCGGAAGAAAACCTCAGGCTCTACCGAGAAAACGGATGGATTCCGCCCGTGCGGGAAATTTATCCTCTCATCATCGGCAGCATGTCCTTCGGGGCGCTTTCCCCCAACATGTGGGAAGGGCTGCAGATGGGCGTTGCGTACCTCAACGAAGAACTCGGAATGCCGGTCCGGATGTGCACGGGCGAGGGCGGTTGCCCGCCACGGCTTTTGCGTTCCCGGTTTCTCAAATACACAATCCTTCAGATCGCAAGCGGCTACTTCGGATGGGACGAAATAATCCATGCCCTGCCCGAGATGAAAGAAGACCCCTGCGCGATCGAGATCAAGTACGGGCAGGGCGCCAAACCGGGCGACGGCGGTTTGCTCATGTGGTACAAGGTGAACAAACTGATTGCGGCGATTCGCGGCGTCCCGTCGGGAGTAAGCTTGCCCAGTCCTCCGACTCACCAGACCAAGTATTCGATCGAAGAATCCGTCGCCAAGATGATCCAGTCCATGTACATGGCCTGGGGATTCAGGGTCCCGGTCTATCCGAAGATTTCGGGCACTTCGACCGCCCTGTCGGTGCTGAACAACCTTACACGGAACTCTTATGCGGGCGGGCTCTCGATTGACGGTGAAGACGGCGGCACGGGCGCCGCATACACGGTCTCGATGGACCACATGGGCCATCCGATCGCAAGCAATATCCGGGACTGCTATCTTAATCTTGCAAAGCTCGGCCGGCAAAACGAGGTTCCGCTCTTTGCGGCGGGCGGGGTGGGCAAGAACGGAAAACTTGCGGCCAACGCCGCAGCGCTGATAATGCTGGGCGCAAGCGGCGTGCAGGTTGGAAAGTACCTGATGCAGGCAGGGGCCGGGTGCGTGGGCTCCGAGTCGGACAGGTGCAACATCTGCAACATCGGGTTATGTCCAAAAGGGATAACATCCCAGGATCCGCGCCTCTACAGACGGCTCGACCCCGAGAAGGTGGCAGAGCGGATCGTTGACATATTTTTATCCTTCGATACCGAACTCCGGAAGATTGTCGCTCCCCTTGGACGCTCGACATCTCTTCCGATAGGCATGTCGGACGCCCTGGCCATAGATGATCGAAACGCCGCCGAGCGCCTTCAGATAAAATACGTCGTTTGAGAGGAAGCAGGAAGCAGGGAGCAAGGAGCAGGCAAACTGCATTCCTCCTCGCTTCTCGCTTCTTGCTCCTCGCTTCTTATTTCGTGGAGTTTGAGCATGGAACAACAACAGGTGATTCGCCTCTCCGGTTTTGAAAACGGCAACCGCATTGAATCGCGCATCCTCGAAGAAAGAACGCAGCAGGCCGTGGAGAATGGCTGCCACACCCTGGAAATCGAAGCTTTCGGGCAGCATGGGATCGGCGGCAGGCTATGGAAGGCCGGCAATAACAGGCTGCATGTAAAAGTGTTCGGAGCTCCCGGCCAGCGCGTCGGCTCCATGGGCTTTCCAAACACGCTGATCGAAGTCTTCGGTCCATCTTCGGATGACGTGGGTTGGCTGAATTGCGGCGCGGACATCATAGTGCACGGAAACGCCACAAACGGGGCCGCAAACGCAATGGCCCAGGGCAGGATCTACGTGGCCGGAAACATTGGGGCCCGAGGCATGACGATGACCAAGCGCAACCCGCGCTTCGCGCCGCCTGAGCTTTGGGTGCTCGGTTCGGCGGGCGACTACTTCGCCGAATTCATGGCCGGCGGCATCGCGGTAGTTTGCGGCCATGAGCCTCAGGACCCGAAAAACGTGCTGGGGTTCCGCCCATGCGTTGGAATGGTCGGCGGAAAGATCTATTTTCGCGGCCCTCATAAGGGATACAGCAAAACGGACGCCAAGCTTATCCCGATTTCCGACGATGACTGGCAATGGCTCACTGAAAACCTCGGGTCGTTTCTCACCGGGATAGGCAGGACCGAACTTTACGACCTTTTTGCGGACAAGGATTCATGGCAGCTCCTGGAGGCCCGGGGCCCGCATGAAAAATTCTCCAGGTCCAGACGATCCATGCAGGCTTTTCACGAGGAAACCTGGGACACCGAACTGGGCCGGGGAGGTCTTATCGGAGACCTCGTGGATTTCGAAAGAACCCAGGTCCCCCTCATTACCACCGGCTTTCTCAGGCGCTATGTCCCGGTGTGGGAAAACAAGAAGTTTGCCGCGCCCTGCGAGGTGAGCTGCCCAACCGGAATGCCCGTCCACGAGCGATGGAGGCTCATTCGCGAAGGACGGGCCGACGAGGCCGTTGACCTTGCGCTGGCCTACACACCGTTTCCAGCGGCGGTCTGCGGATACCTGTGCCCGAACCTGTGCATGCAGGGCTGTTCAAGGCAGACGGCGCGCATGGTCCCCGTGGACGTCAGCCAGTTGGGGAAAGCAAGCCTCAAGGCGAAACTCCCCGAACTTCCGCCGCCGACCGGTAAGAAAATCGCAGTGATCGGCGGAGGGCCGGCGGGCATCTCCATTGCCTGGCAACTGCGCCGTCAGGGGCATGAAGCGATTATCTACGATATGAGAGCGGAACTCGGCGGCAAAATCTCCGCCATGATCCCCAAGTCCCGCATCCCCGATGAGGTCCTGGAAGCCGAACTCGCCCGCGTGAGAAAAGCGATTCCCCACGTGCACCTTCAGCAGCGGCTTGAAAGGCCCGATGTAGAGGCGCTAAAAGAAGAATTTGATTTCATAGTGATAGCCTCCGGCGCGCAAAAGCCGAGAATATTGCCAATCCCGGGCGGTGAAAAGTTGATCCCGGCCCTGGAGTTTCTCCGTATGAGCAAGGCGGGCCAGGTCGAGGTCGGAAAGCGCGTGCTGATTATCGGGGCCGGCAACGTCGGCTGCGATGCTGCGACCGAGGCCCACCGGCTCGGAGCCGAAGAAATCACCCTGGTAGATATTCAGGAGCCGCTCTCATTCGGAAAAGAACGCAAGGAAGCCGAAGCGGCAGGCGCAAAGTTCAGGTGGCCCTGCTTCAGCAAAGCGGTGACGGATGCCGGCCTGGAGTTAACCACCGGTGAAGTCATTGCCGCCGATACGATAATCATATCCGTTGGCGACGTGCCCGAGCTTGATTTCCTTCCCGAAAGCGTTGAAACCGCACGCGGGTTCATCAAGGTCAACGAGCATCATCAGACCAGCGACTCGAAAATCTTCGCGATCGGCGACACGGTTAAAGTCGGCCTGTTGACCGATGCAATCGGGGCGGGGAGAAAGGCCGCGGAGAAAATTGGCGATCTCCTGTCGGGCAAGGACCTTGAGATTTGTCCTTCGCGCCCCATGATCGACTACGCCAGGGTCAAGCTCGAATACTTCGACCCGAGTATTTCGGGCTTCGATGGAATCGAATCGTGCGCCTCTAATTGTTCGTCGTGCGGAACATGCCGAGACTGTGGAATATGCGTCACGGTTTGCCCGGAGTCAGCCATCTCCCGCAAAGGCATCGGAAACGGAACGGAATTTGAAATGTCAGTGGATGAGGAAAAATGCATCGGCTGCGGTTTCTGCGCCGGCGCATGCCCCTGCGGAATATGGAACCTCGTTGAAAACGAACCGTTTGATTAGATAAGCACAGCATCGTAGCGGGGGCATGTTGCCCCCGCTTTGAACGTACTAAATCCAATTCTGGCAAGATTAGAAATTTTTTTTCAAGTTTTTCAGGCTTTGCGAGCAGTCCAACCGATCCAGGTGAACCTCGATCAGGGTAAGTGCGTCGGGATCGGTTTCAATCTTCCTCAGGGCATCTTCCAGGTCACCTTCGGTCCTCACCTCATACCCATGGCCACCGCCAAAGACATCCGGCAGCCTGTGATATTTCCACATCTGCAGGTCATTAAAGGCGCCGTCGTGCAACATCCTTTCAATTGTGTAGCCGTCGTTGTTCATGACAAAGATGATGGGATCAAGGCGGTTTCGGATTAATGTCGAGACCTCCTGAACGGTCATCTGGAAGGCGCCGTCCCCCACAAAGGTTAAAGTCCGGCGATCCGGGACCGCCATCTTAATCCCCATGGTTGCGGGCACGGAGTAGCCGATAGAGACATAGAACGCCTGACCGATAAAGGTCGCCCCCTCGGGAAGGACCATGTTGGCGGCGTTAAAAAGAGAGTCGCCCGCATCCGCCAAGACGATGTCGTTTTTCCTCAGAAAATGATTCACCCTCTCGTAAAAATATTGGCAGGTGATTTTCCGATCTCGCGTCGGGGTCACACTTTCGTTCAGCTTTGGTTTAGCGGGGCGGTGAACTTTCCCGGCACCCAAGCGCTCCCCGGCAAGACTTGCCTGCAGACCTTCAAGGAAGTCGGACAGGCTCACTTCCTGGTAGACATGATGCCTGATACCTACACTGTCTGCATTGGCGACTATCATTTTTGAGGCATCCAATCCTGATGTGTGACCTCCAAGGTCAAGATCGGTCATAAGTACGCCCAGGCATAAAATAGCATCGGCATCTTCCACGAATCGGCACACATCGGGCCGCCCGAGCTTCCCGCAGTATAGGCCGGCGAACTGTGGATGTTGCTCCTGAATTACGGATTTGCTTAGGAGCGTGGTCACAAAAGGGTAGCCGGTAAGGTCGATGATTTGCTCCAACTCCATCTGCAGACCCAACCGGTGGGTTTCGATTCCGGCAATAACGACAGGTTTTTTTGCCCGACCCAGCATGGCTGCCGTTTCTGCAATCGCCTCCGCCAGCGCCTCCCTGTCGCTTGGAATCTTTTTGTCCACCTGAATTGGACCGCCCTTCCGGCAGGGTTTGTCCACCATATCCACAGGGATTTCGATGTAAACCGGGCGCCGGGACCGGAGGCATGTTGAGATCGTCTCATCGATCTGTTCGGGGGCCTTTTCCGGAGATGTCAGGATAATCGAGGCGGCCGTAATTTGTTCGTACGCCCGCAATTGCACCTTCATGTCGCCGATCGTGTGATGAAGAAGCATATGGCCCGGACGTTGGGCAAGACCTGGACCTCCACTGATGACAATCAAGGGAACTCGCTCCGCATAAGCACCTGCTGCGGCGTTGAAGATGCTGAGCCCTCCGACCCCGTATGTAACGCAAGCTGCCCCAACCCCATTTAGCCTTGCATAAGCGTCGGCGGCGTAGCCCGCATTCAGTTCGTTGCAGGTGCACACAACCTGAATGGGGCTCTCCTCCAGGTATTTGAAAAAACCCAAGACGTAATCGCCGGGAACACCAAAAATGTGTTTGAGACCCACCTGCTGCAGCCGGTCTGCAAGGTATTTTCCGATACTGACGGTATTTGCATGTCCCACGGGGTCCCTCCTGATATTTTAAGCAATAATTGCTCCGGCCGACTATTCCCTGACGGCGAGAAACTGATTCTCCTGCTCTCTGATGGCCCGCCCCCCAATGAATTCAAAATACTCACCGAAGCTCAGCATCTTATCGAGATAGCCGCTCGTCGAACCATGCTCTTTCAGGTATTGCGCCCAGTTCTGGAAAGCCTTCACGGCGGCAAATACCGAACCACAGGGATAAACCACGACACTGTAGCCCAGATCCTGAAGTTCAGTTGTGCTCAGAAGAGGCGTCTGGCCGCCTTCGATCATGTTAGCCATGCTGGGTGTATTGGTTTCAGCCAGGGCCGCGTTTACTTTTCTCATCTCTTCAGGAGTATGGACAGCTTCCACAAAGACCATGTCAGCCCCCTCCCCGGCATATGTCCTGGCCCTGTGTATGGCCTCCTCAATGCCAAATACCGCGTAGGAATCGGTTCGGGCCATGATCACGAGATCCTGATCTTCCCTGGCCCATAGAGCAGCGCGCAGCTTAGGAAGGTATTCATCGATCGAAATGACGCCTTTGCCCGCCATGTGGCCGCAACGTTTGGGATAGGTCTGGTCCTCAATAAAGAGCCCTGCCACGCCTGCCTTTTCGCAATCCCTTACGGTGCGGATCACGTTATTCACGTCCCCAAACCCCGTATCGATATCGACAAACACAGGCACATTGACGACATCGCAGATGTTCTTGTATTGCGCAATCATTTCGCTGGCAGTCAGTAGCGCAATGTCGGGCATGCCGAGTAAACTGCCGGCAAGCCCGTAACCGGCCGCCGAGATAGCCTCGAATCCGGCCTGCTCAAGAGCTTTGGCGGAAAGGCCATCATGGCAGCAGGGCAAAAGAAGGATCTTCGGATCGCTAATGAGCTTCCTAAAAAGGGTCGTCTTCTTCATTAATTCTCCTGCTGAGTTGTCTGAAAACTCGCCCTGGACGGAGGACGGAGCTTGGTAGTGGGAATAATAACTGCAGCTCTTAGTCTATCCCTTTGCCATGATTCTGTTCACGGCAGCGGCCATATCACGCATGGAGACCGGCTTCATGAGAAGCTCGTTGATTCCCAGGGATTTTACTTTATTCTCATCCAGCGTCTCGCTGAATCCGGTGCAAAGGATTATGGGCGTGCGGGGGCGAATCATCAAAATTTCCCTGGCCAGGTTGATGCCGGTCATGTGAGGCATCGTCATATCGGTGATTACCAGGTCAAAGCTCTCCGGCCTGGCCCTGAAGGCTTCGAGCGCATCGGTGCTGCTGTTTCTCGGTACCGCTTCATAACCAAGGGTCTCGAGCATCTCCCTGACCATATCGACTATGAATTTTTCATCATCAACCACCAGGACTCTGCCATGTCCGGTCGGCAGAAGCACCGGCGGATCCGCCGAAGTCGACCATGCCGTTTTGGTCCTCGGGAAGTATACGTCCACGGTGGTCCCCCCGCCGGGTTTGCTCGATACGGCAATCGCTCCGGACAGGTTCTTGACAATCCCGTAGACCACGGCAAGACCGAGGCCGGTCCCCTCATTGGGTCCCTTGGTGGTAAAGTATGGATCGAAGATTCGCTGTTTCAGCGCATCGTCCATTCCGTGTCCGGTGTCGGCCACCGAGAGCCTCAGGTAAGCTCCCGGCCCCATATCCGTGGCCCCCCTCCCGGCACCCGGGCCGATCTCCACGTTTTCAAGGGTAACGGTCAGCTTTCCTCCTTGCGCGCGCATGGCATGGGCCGCATTCGTGCACAGGTTCATAAGCACCTGGTGAATATGAGTGGGATCGGCCATCGTGGTGCTATGGACCGCGTCGGGATGCATGCGCAGGCGGATATCTATAGTGGAGGGCAACGAAGACCTGAGCAGCTTGAGGACTTCCTTTACGATAAGACTGATCTGCACCGGCTTTCGTTCCTGTTCGGTCTTGCGGCTGAAGGTCAGGATCTGCCTTACGAGGTCCCGTGCGCGGTTGGCGGAAAGAAGGATATGTTTCATGTTGTGGCTGAGCCTGCTGTCGTCGGGGACCATGTTCAGCGAGAGTTCGGTATAGCCGATTATCGGCGTCAGGATATTGTTGAAATCGTGAGCAATTCCCCCGGCCAGAGTTCCGATCGCCTCCATTTTCTGGGCCTGATCGAGCCGTGCCCGGAGAAATTTGGCGTCGGTGATGTCGCTGGCAGTGCCTTCCAGGTAGACGATCTTTCCGGTTGAATTGCGAACGGCGCGAAGATTATGTGATATCCATACGATACTCTTGTCCTTTCTGAAAAACTCCGCCTCGAATTCCCGCGCCTCTCCATGCTCCTCGATCTGGCGCAGCATCTCCGAGCGGCGCTCTGGATGAACATAGAGCTGCCGAACATCGCTTATGCCCTTCAGCTCCTCGGGAGAATCGTAGCCCAGCATATAGGCGAGGGAGGCATTCAGGCTCAAAAAACGCCCTTCGATTGAAGCCTGATATATGCCCGTTACGGAGTTTTCGACTATGTCCCTGTATTTTTCCTCCGCCCTGCGAACAGCCTCCTCCATGAGTTTCTGGCTTGTAAAATCCCGTATCGATTCGATTGCCCCGGCTATATTTCCCCTGGAGTCATACAGCGCGCTTGCCGTGCCGAAAAGATACGCTTCCCGTCCCCTGAGATCAGCTATAAAGGATTTTGCCGCCAGAACGCCACCGTGTCTTTCGAGGGTCAAATACTTAGCTTCGATTTCTTCCCTTTGCTCAAGGACGAAATCGATCAGGATAGGTCTTCTCACACCGTAAATTGGCAGCGCATATTCATAGTCGCTTTTGCCCAGCATCTCCGCCGCACCGATCCCCACCATCTCCTGCATGGCCCGGTTCCAGGCTATGATCTTTCCTTCCCTGTCGATGACGAAAGTCGCATCCGGCAGGAAGTCGATAATGTCCGCGAGTTGCTGCTGGGATTCAATCAGCGCCTGCTCGGCCTGCTTCTGCCGGGTGATGTCGCGTATCGATTCGATCGCCCCGACGATATTTCCCCTGGAGTCATACAGGGCGCTTGCCGTTGCGAAAATATAGGTTGCACGGCCTTTAAGCGAAGGTAAAAGGATCTGGGCCGCCAGCATGCCGCCTTTTCTTTCCAGGTTCGAATGCTCCGCTTCGACTTCCCTGCTGGGGTTAAGGACGAGATCGATCAGGATGGGTATTCTCTCGCCGTGAAAGGGCAGGGCGTATTCGTAGCCGCCTTTGCCCAATATCGCGGCCGCACTGATCCCCGTCATTTCTTCCACCGCCCGGTTCCAGGCAATGACTTTGCCTTCAGTATCTATAACCAGTGTTGCATCCGGCAGGAAATTGATGATGTCGATAAATCGCTGCTGGGATTCCTTTAACTCCTCCTCAGACTGCTTTCGCTTGTCCTCATTGCCGATCGCGCTGGCCATGATGCCAAGGATTCGCCGATCTTCCTCGCTGGGCCGAAAGTCAGTCTGATACACCACACAAAGCGAACCTATAGGCTGACCCTGGCACTTTACCGCCTGGCCGAAGTAGGTCTGCAAGCCATAGGCGGCCACATTAGGGTCGGATTGCGCATAGGAGGTCCCGGGTAAATCTCCGATCAGGACCGCCTCATCTTTGTTATCATTGATCAAATCGTAGCAGATGTGCCCGGCGGGGTTATCCTCCGCTTTGAAGTCAGGCGGAGTCTGCCAGCGGCCGATCGAACAAAGTAATTCGCCCTGCATGCGGTTATATAAAGCGCAGTCGGCCCCAAGGAGTTCACCGCACAGGGCGGTCAGCCGGTTAAGGTTCGAGTTGTGGTCGGGGCCGAGTTGGAGTAGACCATTGTTGATCTTCTCCAGTCGATCCCTGTTTTTCATCAGCGCCTCTTCGGCTCGCCTGCGCTCGAAGATCTCCTCTTGAAGTTGTTCGTTTGCCATTCTTAGTTCATCTGTACGTTCCTGCACCAACTCTTCCAGGTGTTCTTTGTATTTTCTCAACTCCTTTTGCGTTTTCTCTAATTCTTCAATCCGCTTCTGAAGCTCCGGATAATAGCTTTTCCGAAAGGAACGATTGCCCAATCCCAAGAGCTTATCCCGGAGGGAATCAAAATCGTCCATATCAACAGCCATAATAATTAGAGCGCCTCTTCATAAATAACTTCGATATCGCGTTTGGAAACCTTGCGTGGATTCGTATATGTACATACATCCTTTACAGCTTTGCCGGCCAAGCCTGGAATATCGCTTGTTTTAACACCCATTCCACTCAGGGTATTGTTAACACCAACGGATTTTTTCAAATCATTCACAAAGGACAAAATCTTCTTCTTTACGTCGGCCGTGCTCCTCCCTCGTAAATCGAGACCCATCGCTTCTCCGATGGTATTGTATCTATCAGCCGCAGCATTGAAATTAAATGCAATGACGTGGTCCAATAAAACAGAATTGCACTCGCCGTGAGGCAAATCCAATAAACCTCCAAGGCTGTGAGCCATCGCATGCACCGCTCCCAAAATAGCATTTGAAAATGCCAGACCGGCCTCGAGGCTGCCATACATTATTTTACTTCTCAAATCGATATCATCAGGTCTTTTAACCGCATCGATCAGGCTGCATGACAGTATCCTGATGGCTGCGAGTGCGTGTATATCTGTAATCATGGAACTGCCGGTCGATACAAATGCCTCGATTGCATGGGTCAATGCATCTATTCCCGTGCACGCCGTAAGATATGGATCCATTGTGCTCGTCACCACAGGATCTATTAATGCAAGGTCCGGAATGACTGCTTTGCTTACAATAGCTATCTTAATTTTGTCCTGAGTATTATTAATTATGCAAAATTGAGAAATATCGGCGGAGGTGCCCGCGGTCGAAGGAATACAAATCAAAGGGGGCATAGGCGCCTCGACCTTATCAACCCCCTCGAAACTGAGAATGTGCCGGTGATTCGTGCTGACGATGGCTATGCCTTTGGCGCAATCGATAGGGCTGCCTCCGCCCAACGCTACTATGGCATTGCAGCCTTCGCTTCTATAAACGTCGGCCCCCGCCATTACTTCTTCGGCTTTAGGGTTGGGGGTAAGTGTTGAGAAAACCGTATATGGCAACCCTTCTTCCGAAAGGCTCATGATCACATCGTCCAACCATCCCGCCGCAATGATACCGGGGTCTGTTACAACCAGCACCTTGCGCGCTCCAAGATTGGAGGCGTACTGTCCTGCGAGCTTTCTTGCCCCTTCGCCGAAAACAAACTCAGGGGCGACGAATTTTGTCAATCTGCTCATGAATTATCCCAACGATTAGTGCCTGAAAAAAATCTATCGAATAAAGCAGCCGGACCGGCAAACAAGTTTGACCCCTGCGTTGCCGGGTCTCATCCGGGAAGGCTCAAAATACACTTGGTGTTTAAATTACTCGGTATTCAAATCAAAAGACTTAAACTGAAACTCCAGCAGGACATGATGGTGGTTTGAAGACACACCCCGGGCGTCTAACCCGGCAGTTTCGTCACTCCGTATCATATTGGAAGGATGACTCGGTTTTAGATCAGGGGCCGGGGAAGAAGGCCGGCTCTTTCCGTAATCTCCCTTATTCTTTCTTCCCACTCGATAGCCATTATGTGCACTCCGGCAATACCGGGAATTTCGCGCACCTCCTGGATCTGCTCCAGAAGGAGCCTGATCCCCTCTTCTCCCTGCTGCCCCTTCGGGACTCCCCTGATGCGCTGGATAATCGCATCCGGAATCGCTATGCCGGCGACATTCCGGTTCATGTAGGCCGCCATACCTGCTGATTTCAACGGCGTAAGACCGGCCAGAATGAAGCACTGCCTGTCCAACCCCATGTCGCAGGCCATCTTCATGAATTCCCGGAACCGCCCCATGTCGTAGATGCACTGGGTCTGGATGAAATCGGCGCCGGCCCTGATTTTTTTTGCCATTCTGACCACCCGGAATTCGAAGGGATCGGCAAATGGATTCGCCGCTGCTCCCAGGAACATTCCGATCCCACCCTGGACCTGTTCGCCGTTGTTTAAAAGGCCCTGGTCCCTGATGGTGCGCACTACGTCCAGAAGCTGGATGGAATCCAGATCGAAGACGTTTTTCGCCATCGGATGATTGCCAAAGCTCTGATGATCGCCCGTGAGGCAGAGCATATTCCTAATCCCCAGGGCGTAAGCCCCGAAAACATCGCTCTGGGCGGCAATTCGATTGCGGTCCCTGGTAACCATCTGCATGACCGGTTCCATGCCGTTGCGAATGAGGATGGCGCTCGCCGCTATACTGGACATGCGCACCACCGCAGTCTGGTTGTCGGTGACGTTTGCCGCGTCCACACATCCCCTGATAAGACCTATCTTGGTTTGCAGATGTTCGAGGTCTGCGCCCTTGGGGGGCCCGCATTCGCAGGTTACGGCAAAATGACCGGCCTTGAGCACCCTTTCAAGATTACTTCCCGACTTCATGAGATTATTATCGCTCATTACCACCAATCTCCGGTGTAACTATAGTAAGATTTTTCAGGCAATCCCCGGCGGGCGGTGGGACCGCCGACCGAAGTGGGCGCTGCTAAACGCGGCGCCTAAATACAAAGCGGCAGGACCGCCGGCCAGGATGGGCACTCTAACCTTGGGCGGCAGCTTGTATGTTTTAGGACTTGTCCTTATTTGAGCCTGTAGAGATGTTCCCTGACGGATCGACGAACCCCGCCGTCCGAAGCCTTCCTCCAATCTTTTGCGGGAAGCAGATTCTGAAGGTCCCCAAGTCTTCCAAGGGCTTTCAGCCGATCGTATATGAGCTGCCATACACAAGCGATATTGGCGGGGTCAACTTCGCACTTGCCGTTCTCGGACCCGCCGCACGGCCCGTTCAAAAGATGCTTCGAACAGCGGGCGACGGGGCATATTCCGCCGGTGAGGGCCGTAATACATTCTCCACAACCGGCGCACATCTCCGCCCAAAGACCCGGCTCGGCGCATGCACCGTAAAAGGTGGTATTCAGTCCCGGGAAGATCGGGACGTTTCCGAGCCGGTCCGCGAGAAAGTTCACCCCCACGCCACAGGCAAGCGTTACCACCGCCTCGATTCCTTCACGGGCCACGCGGGCCAGAACGGGCAAAACAAATTCCTCGTCGCATTGCCGCTGTATATTGTCTTCCAGAATGGTCTTGTTTTGGCCCTCTTTACCAAACGCTATGCGCAGGCCGGAAGCGAGCATCTGCACCTCGGATTTTCCTCCAGCCAGGCAAACGGTCGTGCACGTGCCGCAACCGACGATCAGTATCCTATTGAAATCTTCGATATAGCCCTTAACCTGCCCGAATGGCTTTGGGTCGGCTACAATCATCGCGAACCTCCTCGTAAAACAGACTTACGTGCAACACCGGGCAAAAATGCCCTATCGGTTGGGACATCCCTCAACGATGCGCCTCATACGAAATCGCATTCAAGCCCTCACTGTGTGGACCCTCACTACGTGTCGGGTCTGCGCTATACGTACCGCCTCGATGTAATGCGTATAGTCCAGCGCCCGATCTTTTGTGAGGGCGCCCTCGTCGTCGGCTCCTCGACGTACTACCGTGTACGCCTGCGTCGCCTCCTCCTTGCCGCCTTGTGATCATCTCTTATGAAACTTGCCAAGTTTCATTCTCGTTCAAACCGCGTCCGAGGACGTGGCGGCTGGGCTTGAATGCGAATCCGTATCACATAGCGCGAAAGGCCCCCGCTACGCAGGGTCTGTCAATCGCGTTCGGCTTTCAGCGACGGGCTTTCACGCATGTTCTCCCCCGGCCGAATCTTCCGTTTTCGCCGAGCGCAGCTCCTTCCATATCGCGGGCCAGGATTCCTCGGCGGCGCCATGCGTTTTGAAAAGCTGCAGGCTGTCCTGTCCAACTCCTATCTCGTTGAGAAACTTTTTGACCCGGCTGATTCGCCTGGCGAGCAATTCTTCTGCGTCCGTATAAAAGCAGCCGTCTTCCTTGCAGGCGATTACGGCTACCGTATCGGCTCCAAGTTCGAAAGGGCTGAGCAGGTCGCTTGTGCTGAGGCGGCCGACGCATGGGACCATCACCCGAAGGATCCCCGATTCCTGTATTTCTCCTTCGGTCTGGTCCGCAAGGAAACGCCTGCCGGTAGTTTCATTCAGGCAACAATAGCTTACTACGAAAGGCCTGGAGATCTTTTCCCCATCGGACCGGGAAAGAATCGCCTTCAACGTATCTTTCATACCGTTTGTGGCAAACCGCGACAAGGCAATCCCGGCGGCGGGACATTCGGCGGCGCAAATCCCGCATGTTTGGCATTGTTGCGCGGGCATAACTGCCGTACGTTCTACTTGGGCCACCCCGAAAGGACAGACCCGCACGCAGGTAAGACAGCCGGCGCAGTCTACTTCGGAGACGAGATAAGCGCCGGTGGCGCAGGCCAGGCAACGTCTCGATTCGGCGAGCGCCTCCGCTTCGCCGTATCCCGGCTCGATGGGAGAAAAATCCCTGATCCGTTTGGCAGGGTCGGCGAGTTCCACCTCGACGCGTTCGAACCGTTTGGCGAGAGCAGCAGTCGCCGCCGGGAGTTCGCCAATGGTCGGGCATGCCGCATCACCGAGCTTCAGCGTCTGTCCCGTTTCCAGAAAATGAGCTATGACCCTTGCGGCGTCATGCCCCGTGGCAACAGCCTGAATGGCGGAACCCGGCCCGGTCATGACCTCGCCGCACACGAATACGCCGCGCTCGGACGTGGTCATCGAGGTCCTATCGCATTTGAGCCGACCGTTCTGAACGGCAACAGGCGTCTTTGCGAGGCAGCCCAGATCGGCTTTCTGGCCGATTGCCAGGATTACGCTGTCAACCTCCACCCTTTTTGTAACCGATTCATCGTAGCGGGGACTGAACCGGCCCTGATCGTCAAAAACGCCGACACAGCTCCTGAACTCGACGCCTGTTGCTTTGCCTTCCTTTGAAAGAATTTGCCCGGGTCCCCAGGAATTTAGAATCTCTATGCCCTCTTGCTCGGCCTCTTCTATCTCCCATTGCCATGCAGGCATTTCTTCCCGTTTTTCAAGACAGGCCATATAGACTTTCGAGGGTCCCAGGCGCCTGGCGGCCCTGGCAATATCGACGGCCACATTTCCGCCCCCGATTACGAGCACGCGGTCTCCAAGCTCGGGGGTCAAACCGTTTGCGATGTCCCACAGGAAGGCAATACCCGGGTGAACTCCGAGGCTGTCAACCCCCGGGATGGGCAGCAAATGGCTCTCGGAGAGCCCTACTGCAATCAGGACCGCATCATTTTCTTTTCGCAGGTCATCGAAGGCAATATCCCTGCCCACTTCGCAACCGGTCCTGACTTCGACGCCGGAAGCCAGTATATCTTCAATGTCTTCGGCCAGGGCTTCGACGGGAAGCCTGTAGCGAGGAATGGCGTGAGCGAGCATGCCGCCAAGCCTTGAGTCCTTTTCATATACTCTCACGCGGTATCCGAGAAGAGCCAGGTCGAGGCTCGCGGTCAGCCCGGAAGGGCCCGAACCGATTACCGCAACCGAGCCTTTCCGCTTTTCAGCCGGTTTTCTTCTCCTGGCCGCGCGGTACTCTCTTGTATTTTCGACCACAAACCGTTTGAGCATCCTGAGGCTTACAGCCGAATCGATCGCTTTCCTGCGGCACTCGGATTCACATGGATGGTGACAGATGCGGCCACAGACGGAAGGAAACGGATTTACCTCCAGCAAGACGTCCAGGGCGCCCTCATAATCCCCTCTGCTCAACCGTTGCACATATTCACGGGTATCGGTGCGCACCGGGCAGGCAGCGGAACACGTAGCCTCCAAGCCTCTTTCCGAGATCTGCGGGGATTGCTCGTCCATCATATTAAAGTTCACTCCTTCTGAGCCGGCCAATCAGTGCTGCAGCAAACATCAGCCAATGCTCCTCGCGGGGCGGTCTGGTTGGGTGCCGAAAGGATTTTTCCCGGGGGATTGAGACAGGAGCTGCTTAGCAACAAGCCGAACATTTATGTGCTGACACGGCTTATAGTAAAGTATAGCAGGCCACGGCGGGATCGACCAAACAATTTTTGCCCATGATGAAACGATTATTGCGAAAAATTTCGCAATTTAGAGGGATTTGGAAATTGCAAAAGGATTATTCACCCGATTGAAACTTGAAAGTTACTTTTCACCCCATACTTCGCGGCTCCGGACGATTTTCTTTTTCACCCCCGTCCAGGTATCCGTAAGCAGAAAAGATTTTTCCCATCTTTCAAGAAACAGCAGATACATTTCATAAGGAATGGAAAAGGTCATCTCGTCTGTCTTCATGAACTTCCTGTCCGATGGGTCCCAGCCTCCGAGAACCGCCCTTATCTTACCCTGTTGCAGGTAATACAGGGGCCATGTGACCACGTAGCTGCAGCCCGCGCCGAAGGGTGACACCACGACCTCGAAATCCTCGGTCACAAATGTCGCGAGCGTGCACAGTCCGGCCATTGCCTCACCCCTGGCGAAGAAAGTCACCACTTCCGGCGTCTCATTTTCTTCAAATCGGTTGACCGGCTTGAATACGCAAAACCTGGCGGGGGCGGGCCGCGGGTCCAGCAGATTGAAAAAGCGCCGGGTCACCTCGGGCGAGGGCAGGTACCTTTCCCCCGGGGACTTGCCCGGTATGCCCGTTGAAACGTAATGTGCAATGAACTCGAGCTGCGGCTTGTGAAAGCCAAGGTAAAAAGAGCCACCCAAACACCCGAAGCGCCCGGCTTCGAAATAGGCGGCGGATTGCTTCTTCCGAGCCAGCCAAATGTTTCCCATGACACATGACCAGTTCTGAAACAAAGCACCTAAATCGAGTTCTCCGCGCTGCTCCATCTCGTAGGAGAACGCAGCGCCCTCCTTCGGCACGAATCCGCTCTCAGGCTCCCTGTCGGTATAGAACATACCGAACGGATGTTCGGATAATCCAAGGGCTTCCACCAATGCGCTCAGTCGATCGCTCATGAAGTCTCCCCGCAGCAGCAGGTCCCGCCGCCGGCATGGAGGAGCGCCAACGGGCGCCCCCCATGCTTTTTCAAGCGAGTCCGCGCAATTTTACGAACGCAATGCAACTTGAACTTAATCTATGTAGCGCCAGTGCCCGGGGACCCACGCTCCATTCGGATCATAATGGCCGCGGACCCATGCCCTGTGATGAGGATACGGGCCCGGTCCAGGGCCGTAACGGGGCGGAGCATAATAGACCGGGGCCGGCGGCGGAGCATAATAAGGTCCGCAAGTGGGACAAAACGGGGCGGTCGCAATGGCTGCCGCGGTTCCCACAACGGCGCCGGCAACCGCGAATGGAAACAGAAGCGGGTTACAGTAAAAGCATTCCTGGGCGCTCGCAGTTGTGACCGGAACAGTGATGAAAAGAGCGAGTCCTATGCATGCAGTAATTATCAACTTTCTTGCACTCATTTCTGCCTCCCGACGTTTATGGTAAATGCCGCTTTTCAATTTGACATATCATTGACGTACCGGCATTCGAAATTGTCTACCCTGGAGCGGGAAAAGCAACTGACGCTAAAATTTTCTCACGCAAATGGGACCAGGTGTCACCCGCGGTGCTGCAGAGGTTGTGTATTACCGAGCCTCTTGCGCTTCGCG
>Ga0326728_10001600_pt1 | contig 79306 bp, 66 predicted proteins | sample MB3enrmetagenome_FD_207602 | JGI IMG/M metagenome (GOLD analysis project Ga0326728, IMG submission 207602) | Lab enriched peat soil microbial communities from McLean, Ithaca, NY, United States - MB31MN | ecosystem: Environmental > Terrestrial > Soil > Wetlands > Peat | place: USA: New York...
CGTTGGCTATGTCATCGAAGTTCAGTTTGCACTGGGCTGCCACGTCCTCGGACACACTGACGGCGGCCGCTCTGGCCGCACTTGCAGCGCTCGCGGCGCTTGCGGCGCTCGTACTCGGCGCCGATTCTACGTTGGCGGACACAGGAGCCTGGACTGGGGACGCAGCCTTCTGTTCGGCGCAGCCGGTTGCGTTCACAAGGAACGCAGCAGTCAACAGCGGCGCCGCGAAAAACCCAAAACTCAATGGAGTCATCATGGCGTCCGTCCATGCAGTTGCCGCGCCAAGTGGGGTCGTTCGAGTCACACCGTGTGCGCGGTCAAGAGCGACGGGCTGGTTGTCCCGAGGACGGAGCGCGCGTGTTCGATCACATCGGCAGTGCCACGTACGAGAACGAGAAACTTGCCCGCCTTTACCGCAACCTCGTACTTGACGACGCTATCCTTGGGAATGCCGACGCCTGACAGGGCTGCCCCGAGGACTCCGGCCGCGCCGCCCAGCGCTCCAACTTCGAGAGCACCGACGATCCAACCTACGAGCGGTCCCATGACAACGAGCGGTCCGATGGTCGGAATGAAAAAGAACGCGCTGCCAAAGAGCATGCCCCAGAGGCTTCCCCAGAAGGCACCTCGAGTGCCCCAAAACTTCATGCGGTCGCCCGATGTGTAGAAGCCGAGAGCGTGCTCCTCGGTATGAAAGTCCTTGCCGACTATCGACAATTGCTTCATGTCGACGCCCTCTCGTTGAAGTGCCTTGATGCCGGCTTCAGCGCCAGAGTGCGAGTCGTAAATGGCAACGACAGATGGCTCCTGAGTTACGTGGGTCATGACGGCTCCTTGGTCTCATCGGGTTTCGACGAGTGAGCCTGTCGCATCGCACGAAGCGTGCCGTCGTCAAACCCTCGGCAGCTCGATCGTGAACACACACCCCGTGCCGGGCACGTCGCGCAAATGGATATGGCCTCCAATCGCCTCAACACTCTTGCGGCTGATGGACAGGCCGAGCCCAAGCCCCGTCTGGTCAGCGTCTCGCTGCTCGAAGGGGCGAAATAGCTCCTCCGCCTTTCCGGGCGCCAAGCCGCCGCATTCGTCCTCGACCACGATGAGGACCTTGTCCGCAGTCGACGACGTGATGAGCGAGACCCGACCCCCGGCACGCGTGAACTTGAAGGCATTCTGCAACAGGTTCACCACCGCTCCCGCGAGGAGCTGGCGGTCTACCGCGACGTCGACTCCGGGAGGCGCGAGCGTCACGGAGAGGGCGACGTTGCGCGCATTCGCCTCCATCGTAGCGCCGACCTCGATCTCCTCGATGAAGTCGTTCATCGAGACCCGCTCGATGGCCAGTGTCGATGACTCCAGGCGCACTCTGGCGATCGAGGAATCGATGAGCACCGACAGCCTTCTGAGGCTGCGGCCAAGCAGGGCCGCGGTGCTCCCGCCGATTCCGACGTTTCCAGTCTGAAGACTCTGGAACGACAACATCGCTGCGCCGAGCGCGTTGCGGAGTTCGTGTGCGAGACTACCCAGGCGCTCTGTTCCTGCAGCCGCGAGCGCTTGTTCGCGAGTGCGTCCGTACTCGGACACGGCTGCGGCGATGGCGTCGTCGAGGCATCCGTTGAACGTGTGAAACTCGTCGGCAGCGATCGGCGCGTTCAATTCGTCTGCAAGCTCGGTGACGGCCTGGCAGAGCCCCCCGTAATCGTGAACGACTTGCCCGACGGTGAAACCCCTCTTCAGGAGATTGAGGCCGTGCTTGCCTGCGCCCGCTGCAATCGCCTCGCTGTTACCATTCGGCGACCGCAGCGTATGGACGAGCTGATCCAAGAATAGCGGTACGCCTTTCTCGAGTTCCTCGTCCGTTGCAGACGGCGCCACGCGCGCAGCCACCTTCTCGCGCGTTCGCGCGATGATCGCTGTTCGGTTGGTGGATAGGAACTCATGGAGCATGACGAAGGCGTTCTCGCGGGAGCGCGAGGAGAGGGTACACTTGACCAGTGTGCGCGTCTACCGTGGCTGTTGGGAATCGATTCATCGCGGCAACCGACTACGGACTAAGTGGTCGGCTCATGTCTCGGCGTCGCTGGGCATGGGAACGCGAACTGGGATAGGTTCCTGGCGCGGGGATTAGCGGTGGCCCTCGTAACCATTGTCTCCGACGATGTGGATCACGGTGGCTGTTGCGCCTGCGTCCCGAAGCCCCTCCGCCATCGTCATCACGCCTCCGTGCGTCAGCCTAGTGCGCTCCGGCGTCGCAATGGGCCAGCGGGCCGTCAGCACTGCGTAGGCGCGCACGTAGTGAAACCAGAGCGCTTCCGCGTCTTGATCAACCATGGGGTGTTCCGTTCTAGTGGGCGTTGCCAGCATTTCGCGGTGGTGAGAATGGCCGGTGGAGCGCAGGCGTCTCGTCGGCGCCAGAATGCGTCTTGCTTCCATCTCCGCTGCCTCGCGGCAGCGGCAGTACGCCCGCCATGTCGCCGATGATGTTCACTAGCTCCGTGTTCGACGGGACTACGATCTTGGTGTTGGCCGAGAGCGAGCGCTCGACCGTAATAAGCCTACGCAAGAGCTGTGCGTTGCCGACGAAGTACTTCTCAGCGGCCTCGTTGACGAGCTGAATCGCTGCCGCTTCGCCCTCAGCCTCGAGAATTTTCGCCTGTTTGACGCCTTCGGCTCTCTTGATCTCGGCTCGCCGTGCTCCGTCGGCCATCGTTTCGGTGGCCGTTGCGAAGTCGATAGCAGCGACCTTCTCGTTCTCGGCCTTCACGACCTTGTTCATCGTCTCCTGGACGTCGGCGGGAGGGTCGATCTCCTTGAGTTCAGTGCGGACGATCTCGATGCCCCAGTGGGTCGTCTCGTCGCGCATGGTACGCTGGAGCTCCGTGTTGATCTTGCCGCGCTCGCTGTTGGCAGACTTGAGCGTCAACGTGCCGATGATGTTACGAAGCGTGGACCGGGCGAGGTTGACCATCTGATACTGGTAGTTGAAGACATTGTACTGGGAGTTCTTCACACTCTCCTCGTCGCTTTTGACCTTGAAATAGACCTGCGCGTCGACTCTGGCGTTGAGCTTGTCGCTGGTGATGATCTCTTGCGGGTCCGCGTTCACCATCACCTCGGTGATGTTCACGAGAAACATCCGGTCGATCCCCGGAATGATCCAGTTGAAGCCTGGCATGGCCATGTGGCGGTACTTGCCCCATCGCTCGACGAGGCCTCGCAGTGTCGGCCTGACGATACGGATGCCGGACAAGAAGACCATTGCGAACACGATTCCGGCGACGGCGAGGCTTCCGAGCAGGTACATAGTTGGTGATTTGGTTGACTGCATGGATCGAGCCACTCGCGCGTGGGGCGTCCCAGTGTGGCAGTCGTTCACTGACGGTTGGCAATTTGCAAACTCGTCGCAACCGACCTCTGTCGTGGCTGCGAGCACTGGTGCCACGTTGCATTCGGTTGTGCTGCAAGACTGCGGCAACCGTTGACACGGCGCTAAGGTTGCCCTTACGGGGAGGGCGTCGCGATCGCCAATCCTGAGGAGATGCCACATCCATGAACCCCACTCATGCACTTCACGATGCCGGCCAGAGCCTGTGGGTCGACAACATCACACGCGCAATGCTCGACGGGGGAACTCTTGACCACTACGTTCGCGACCTCTGCGTGACCGGTCTCACATCGAATCCAACAATTTTCGACCACGCGATAGCCGGTACGCATGATTACGATTCCGCCATCCGCGCGCGCGTGGCGGAAGGCAAACGCGGCGAAGATCTTTTCTTTGAGCTCGCATGCGAAGACCTCCGACGGGCCGCCGACGCATTCAAGGCCGTTCACGAACGTTCGGCAGGGGTCGACGGATGGGTCTCGCTCGAAGTCTCGCCGCTGCTCGCCTACAATGCTGACGCGACCCTGCGCGCGGCGGAGGCGTTGTGTAAGCAGGTGGGTCGACCGAATCTGTTCGTCAAGATTCCCGGTACGGTCGAGGGACTGAGCGCGATCGAGGAGGCAATTTTCGAAGGGATCCCCGTGAATGTGACGCTGCTGTTCTCACGCGAGCACTACCTGGCCGCAGCAGACGCGTATCTTCGCGGCATTGAACGCAGAGTCCAGGCGCGGCGCGATCCCGTCGTAGGCTCGGTCGCATCGGTCTTCGTGAGCCGCTGGGATCGTGCTGTCCATGGAAAAGTGGGGGCTTCGCTTGCCAACAAGCTGGGCCTTGCCATTGCCGGGAGGGCATATCGTGCCTATCGCGATCTGCTCGCCTCCGAGCGCTGGCGGCGTCTCGCCAAGCTTGGCGCGCGCCCCCAGCGGCTCCTTTGGGCGAGCACCGGCAGCAAGGATCCCGCAGTGTCCGATGTGGTCTATGTCGAGGGTCTGGCGGCGCCGGACACGATCAACACGATGCCGGACGCGACGCTCTTGGCGTTTGCCGACCACGGTCAGTGTCGGAGCGTGCTCCCCGTCGACGGTGGGAACGCGGAGGATGTGCTCCGGGCCCACGGCGAGGCGGGCATCGATGTCGATGCGCTCGCGGAGCGTCTGCGCCGCGAAGGCGCCGAATCGTTCGCGGAATCGTGGCGCGACCTGCTCAAGAGCATCGAGGCAAAGGGCAAGGATCAGGCAGGCGTGCGGACCACCAGCACCGAACATGACGCAGTTTGAACGACCGTTTCCGCAACGCTTCCGATCAAGAGACGAGTGAACCCCGTCGATCCGTGAGATCCGACGACAACAAGCTCTGCGCCAAGACGGTTGGCCTCGTCGACGATGGCCGGCGCGGCAGGTCCGTCGACAATCAGGCTCTCGGCGTCCACTCCCTCGTGGAGCATTACCGCGACCAGCCTGCGACCCGCAGCGGCTCGGAAGATGGCTGGGTCGATGATCATCGGCGTCCCGAGGCCCAACAGGTCGAACGCCTCCACCTGCGGATAGTCGACCGCGTGCACGACCTTCAGGGGGACTCCGCGCCGACGTGCCTCTTCGGCCGCAGCCATCAACGCCAGCCGGGAAGGCTCGGAGAGGTCGGTCGCTGCGAGGACGCATCCGCGCGCCGTGCTGACGCGAGCGACCACCACTCGACAGTGCAGATGTCGAACCACGCGCTCTGCAACCCCACCAAGCACGCGCGGAAGGCCCGACTCACCGTGGCTCCCTACGACGACGACATCGGCCTTCCACGCTTCGGCTCGCCGTACGATTTCTGCGTAGTCGGTCCCCTGCTCTACGAAGATCTCAGCATCTCGTTGGGCGATGCGGGTGACTCTCTCTCTGACGGCATCCGCCACGCGAATCGTGATCTGCGACTCATCGAGCGCATCATGGGCGTGCGCCTGGGGGAACAACGTGCTCACCGCTTGCAGGAACGGCAGAACATGCACCGCGGCGAGGAGGTCACTCGATCTTGCGAGCGCAGCTCCCTGCCGGATTGCCTCGTCAGCAGAGGTGCTCAGGTCCGTCGCAACGAGAACGCGCATGCCGTGGCTTCCCATTGCCTCGACGGCTTGTCAATGCAGAATCATGTCTGGGCGTCGAGTGCTCAGGCAAATACGCTATCGATTGAGGGAGGGTGATGTGCCCCCCCACCAGCCGTGAGAGCTCGGGACTGGTCTCATCGTGTCGGGCGACCGATGGCTAGGTGTCCCTCGGGGTTCAGCCCCGGGGGAAGTCCGGTGCATTCGGGGACATCGGCCGCTACCGAAGTGGTCGAGGCATTTCGCGAATCGCCAGGGCGATTCGCTGAAACTCCCACCCTCGGCGGTTGGCCGTGCGTGTCGGCATGGGTCCGCCTGCCACGATTTCATCGGAAGTTGGCGTCCAGGTTGTGCTTCGGAGGGTTTCCGAAGGACTCACAGACATCCAGACGACATCCGGACTCACGGGGCCCAAGACTTGCTCTTAATAGCGGAGATGACATGCAGCGTACCGATCGACAGGCCGGCGCGTAAATCCGTCCTCGTGGTCGATGACGACGAGGACATGCTCGCGGCGATATTCGGGCTCCTGTCTCCAACGTATCTTTTGACGCTCGCCTCCGATGGCATCGACGGCTTCGAGAAAGCGAGCCAATCGCCGACGCTTGACCTCATTATCGCGGACATCACGATGCCGCGGCTAGACGGAATCGCCATGATCCTTCGCATCCGGGAGACCGTCGCGATGCGGTGCGTTCCAATCATCTTCCTCTCTGGACACATATTCCCAAGCACCATCGTCGCCCGCCTGGGCGCGGGCCCGTTCACGTATCTTGCCAAGACGGCGGATCCGACCGTGCTCATGAGGAGAGTTCACCGGGCACTGGGAGACGCCTGAACTCGAAGTGTCGCCGAGAAGGTCGGTGTATTTCGGCCGAGACCGAGCGAGGCCGGCGGCGAGTCGCGCGGAGCCTACTTCCCGTAGGCTAGCCACGCTCGACGCCGGGATCGCGAAGGGATCGGCCGAAAGACACCGACCTTCTAGTCGTGCTGACCGCGCTGCCAGCGATAGAGCGTCGACAGGTCAATGCCAAGAATCTCGGCGGCACGTGGTTTGTCTCCGCCAGTCTGTTCGAGAACCCACTCCGCGTAGGCGCGATTGAGCCGCAGCACGGTCCAGGGTGTGCCCTCAGCCAGAGGCCAGGAGACGTTCGACCGGGGCACCGGGGAGGCAAGTGCGAAATTGTCAGCTGTTAGGGCGTCTCCGCTCGAGAATACGACGGCTCGCTCGATGGCGCTCGCAAGCTCGCGGACATTTCCTGGCCATTCCGCCATCGTCAGGGCCCGAAGCGCGTCCTCTCCGATGGAGTGAACTGCCGAGTGTGCGGCACGCCGACGGGCCTCCGCGAGAAAGTGCCGGGCGAGCGCCGGGATGTCCTCCCGATGCAAGCGCAAGGGAGGCACGGCGATTGGAAGTACGTTGAGTCGGAAGTAGAGGTCTTCACGGAATCGGCCTTCGCGGACGAACGCAGGAATATCACGATGGGTCGCCGCGATGACGCGCACGTCGACGTGATGACAGCGGTCGCTGCCGACCGGGCGGACCTCGCCGAACTGAAGAACGCGCAGGAGCTTCGCCTGCATCCCGGTAGGCATGTCCCCGATTTCGTCCAGAAAGAATGTTCCCCCGTCAGCCTCCGTCAATAGGCCATTGCGCGACTGCGCGGCACCGGTAAACGCTCCACGGACGTGCCCGAAGACTTCGCTCTCGAACAGGTTGTCCTGCATCGCGGCGGTATTCACCGCGACGAACGGGCGACTCCGCCGGTCTCCTCGATCGTGGATGGCTCGCGCGACGAGCTCTTTGCCCACGCCAGTTTCGCCCGTGATGAGGACAGGCGCGCTCGACATCGCGACCCGATCGATGCGCGACTGCAGAGCCAGCATCGCCGGTCCGTCCCCGATGAGATCCGTTTGGGCCTGCGCCGTCGGTGGCTGGCTGCGCCGGCTTCGGCCACCGGTTTCGGTCGACGTAGCGCGGACGGCCTCCTCGACCATGGTGCGCAACCGGTCGGCGTCACAGGGCTTCGTCACGTACTGAAAGGCGCCCCGCTTGATCGCTTCAACCGCATCGGATACCTGCCCCGCGCCGGTGATGAGAATGACGGGCAGCCGCGGTTGAAGTCCCCGCAGGCGGACGAGAAGATCGAGCCCGCTCATACCCTCCATGAGCACATCGCAGACGACGGCGTCGAAAGTGTGATGCTCTAGAAGGGCGAGCGCGCCCAGAGCGTTCGATGCAAGCTCGCAACTGTTGCGCCCGGTAGTGAAGACCGTGCCAAGCGCCTCACGCGTTTCCAGATCGTCGTCGACGACCAGCACCCGGCTGCGCATCTCAGCTACGCGAGTATTCATCTGCGGCGCTCCGAATCAGGATGGTTAGATTTGACATAGGTCGCGAATCGGCGACCCGCAAGTACGGAAGTCGGCCGCGCGCACCCGGCAGGGCTCCATTGGAATCGCGCGAAAAGAAAGATTCGACCCATGAACAAGTCCTCAGCCATTAAACAGCTTATTGATGTGTGCGTCGACGATGAATTCACGCTGCGTCATGAATCCGAAAACGTGGACGTCGGGCGCAAAGGCGTCCTCGGGCGACTCGCCGATGAGCGCGCAACGCTCATTGAAGAGCTCCGCGGAGCCCGAGGTGATGCCGCAACGCCGGCGTCGCAGGAGCGATCAGAGCGTCGGTCGTGGGCGGAACGCCTGCGAGAGTTCATGCGTGGTCTCCGGGTGTTTGCGGGCGGCTCTGACAGCGGTGATGCCGTGGCGGAGTGTCGGGAGTCGTTGGACCGCACTGAGTCTGCCTACGCTCGCGCGGAAGCATTTCCGTGGGCGAAGGAAGGTCTGGCGTTGCTGAGTGAACACGTAGGCCATCTGGAGCGGGCTCGCAGCGAGCTCATTGCAATTCAGTTCTAGGTCCTGTGGACGCGGATGGTGGGGCGACGGATTGGACGTCGTCCCCGCTACGCGCCGTATTCCGCTGCGGCTTCGAAGTGAATCACGCGCGCGCACAATCCGAGCCCGAGCGAACCGGTGCAGCCATCGTCTCCGCCGAAGGATTCCTCGTGCGCGTGCAACGCCCCCATGACGGCCATTGTCAGGTCGTGCTCGCCGTCGACGCAACGCGAATCCCCGCACGGCACGAGGAACAAGGCGGGCGCCCGGCCGATGACCACTCGCCGCGTATGCCTTATCGAACCGATTTCGGATCGTTCCTCGATAGCGAGTTCGAGCCGCAGCAAACTGGGAACCTCGGCGCAGAGCCTCGGTGCCTCGTTCTCGCGCCGTCGTCGCTCCGCGAATCGAAGGGCCGCAGGGCTGTTTCGGCCGTGCCTCATCATCATCACGACGCCATCTTAATCACGATTCGTGGACTGCGTTGGGGGAGTTGCAAGTTTGTCCGGTCTCGGCGTCTTGTCACCCGTGCCGTGGACCGTTTGCGAACGTTTTTGGGGGCGCGTCCTGGGCGGCGTGTGCTCCTCCCAGGGCGGTGCGTGAACGGCGTCGAAGTCTACCCGAGATGGACCTCGCACGTTCTTCGAAAGTGGTACCCGCAGATGGCCAGCGTGATCGCCAACGGAAATGCTTTCGGTCGGCGGAACAGCGTCCACAAGAGCAGCTTCCAGTACTCCACTCTCTCTCTCCCGACGATCCCGAGCCGTCCAATCGACCGTGCGAACGCCAAAAGCTGCTGCAGTTCATAACGAATACTGAACGGCGCGTTGGAACGCGATATCCTGTATTCGAGGAGAAAGGTCCGGACTCGCCTGTAGTAAGCTTTAGGCGAGTATAGGCGGCGGAGCCCGTCGCGGTAATGTTCGCGCAGGACCGCACCATCCATGTGAGGGATGATGTTCGTAGTGCCGTTCACGTTGTCGCCAGACGTCACCTGTTCGAGAAGTCGCCCCGATTCCTTCATGCGCTCGTGAAGTCGCGTGCCGGGCATCGCTTGGAGGAGTCCAACCATTGCACTCGCAATCCCAGCGCGCTGGATGAACTCGAGGATGCGAGACACCGACGAGGGCGTATCGGAGTCGAATCCCACAATGAAGCCGCCCTGAACCTGCAGGCCTGCGCGTTGCATTCGCTTCACGTCGGCCACCATGTCGCGATTCAGATTGTGCTTTTTGTTGCACTCGGCGAGGCTCGCTGGATCGGGAGTCTCGATTCCGACGAACACCATCGTGAAGCCGGCCGCGACCATCTGATCCATCATCGCGGCGTCGTCGGCGAGATTGATGGATGCCTCGGTGTTGAAGTCCATGCCGGGATTGATTTCGCGCCAAGCGATGAGCGCCGGTAGAAGGTCCGTCATGAGCGCCTTCTTGTTGCCGATCAAATTGTCGTCGACGAAGAACACTCCGCGATGCCACCCAAAATCGTACAGCGCTTGGAGTTCGCCGATGATTTGTCGCGCGCTCTTGGTCCGTGGCCGGTGGCCGAGAAGCGCAGTCACGTTGCAAAACTCGCAGTCGTAGGGGCACCCGCGCGAATATTGGACCGCCATGGTCGCATACGCGTCGCGATCCAGTAGCTCCCACAGCGGCACGGGCGACTTGTGCATGTCAGCAAACTCGCTCGTCGCGTAGGTATGCTTCGGAACACCCCGTTCGATGTCGTCGAGAAATCGGGGCAGGGTAAGCTCACCTTCATTGAGCACGAGGTGGTCGACCTCGTCGAACTGCTCGGGCTCCGCGGTGAACAGTGGCCCTCCCGCTACAATTCGCACGCCGCGCGCCTTGCACCGCGCAATGATGCGCTGGACCGACGTGCGCTGTACGGTCATGGCGCTCAAGAAAACGCAGTCCGCCCAGTCCAGATCGCCATCCGTGAGGATGGCCACGTTCAGGTCGACGAGGCGCTTGGGCCAGCCCTGAGGAAGCATCGCGGCGACAGTCAGTAGGCCCAAAGGAGGCAGGGCAGACCGTTTGCCCACGAAGTGCAGTGCGTGTTTGAAACTCCAGAACGTGTCCGGAAACTCGGGGTAGACGAGAAGAATCTTCATGGGGGAAAATCCTTGCGATGGCACTCCGACCTCGAGTCGGGTCGTTTGACCGAACCGGGCAAAGTGAGCCGAGTTGTTCGCAACGGGCCGCCTCGAGCGACCTCGCGCTTCGAATATAATCGTGTTGTTCGGCTCGAGTTGGCATGTGACTGAACCGTGACTCGATCTGACCGAACGGTGACGATGGCCAAGCAACGCTCGGAGTGACGCAGCTAAGCTCCATGAAAGCATGAGACGCCCACCCCTCCGACCGAGGACCGCGCCGCTCCGACCGAGGACCGCGCAACTTGACCGCCGACAGAAGGCCCAAGCAGCTCTGAACGTGCCGCTTGCAAAACGAGGATGACCCCGGGCACGAAGCAGAAGATACAAGGGGACATAGTACGAGTCCCTTCGGTGGCGGAGCTGGCGCTCGCGGGCGTTTGGGGGCACTATCGACGGAGTACGGCGCGGCGATGCGCCGAGGGACCTGGAAGAGAAGACCATGGAAGACACCCGACGACGCGCGAGCCAAAAAACCGGAGTCGCGCGCTGGAAGGAATGGAAGTCCTTTCAGTGCGGGGTGGCTCTTGTCTCCAGTTGGGTCGAAGCGCGCTCCTTCGGTGCTCAGGGGCCGAAGACGGGGACTCCAGGGAGTAGTTTCTACACCAACTTACTGTATTTCGTGCGATATGATAGCGTTCCGCTCGGTGCCGATGGACCGCAGGTCGCAATCTACGAGGCACTCGTGAGCAAGCTTGGCAGGCCGCCGCACACTGTCGTCCAATCGTCCTAAAGCGCCCCCTCGCGCGCGTCGAGTCGTAGCCTTCGTCTGAACCTGGTGCTTCGCAGATGCGAGTGATTCTAGGTGCTCGCGTGCTTCTCCAGCCAGGCCAGGATCTCCCGGATGCTCGCGGTCGCCAAAGCCACGCACGTGTCCGCTGCCCCATAGTAAACGCGAATGGTATCCCCATCTGCGCCCACGGTGACCCCGCACGGGAATGTGACATTGTCGACGTCGCCCCGACACTCGTAATCAGCCTCCGGGCCAAAGATCCAGGAGTCGCCGCGCGCGAGACATCGTTCGGGTTGATCGAGAGCCAGCAGCGCTACGCCCAGCCGATAAAGGCTGCCTGACGCCGTTTGGCGAACACCATGATACAACATCAGCCACCCAGCTGATGTTTCGATGAGTGGCGGCGAGAGTCCAACTTTATTGGCGTCCCAGTAGGCGCCCTTGCGTGCGGCCAACACCAGCCTGTGACTCCCCCAATTGCGAAGATCGGGTGAAAGCGACAACCAGATGTGAGCACCGGAATCGGTCATGGGGCGATGAATCAGCGCGAAGCTTCCGTCGATTCTCCTCGGGAGGAGCGCGGCATCCTTGTCGTCGGGCTGCATGACCAGTCCGCAGCGTTCGAAATGAACGAAGTCTTCGGTGAGCGCGAGCGCGACGCCTGGACCGCCGCGGCCGAACGCCGTGTACGCAATCGCATATCGGTTCAGCTCGTCGACGTAGGTGATGCGGGGATCCTCGATCCCCCAGAGCTCTTCAGGATGGTGCTTCGAGTCGGCTCGAAGGGTCGGCGACTTGTCGATGACCCAACCGTCGAGACCGTTGGCCGAACGCGCCGCGCAGAGATGCGAAAGCCCCGTCCGGTCCTCGACGCGACACAAGAGGAGCGTCGTGCCGTCGCGCAAAAGCGTGGCGCCGGGATTGAACACCGAGTGCGCTGGATAGGGCCAACGGTCTGCAGTGAGGATGGGATTGTTCTCGTGCCTACGAAAGAGTGTGTCATATCCGCGATTCAATCTCATCGAAATGCCTCCGACGCGTCCGACGACCAAGCCCCCGCACGACCTGCGGCGCGCATTTCCACCAGTGCCATCAAGAAGGACAGCGTTGATTCGGCACCCTGATTCTGATTGACGCGATCGGGATGAAGCCCGTCGCGACAGCCCCCCGTCGACGGATCATACAGCGATTCCTTGAGGACGTTGAAGCCCAGGAACCACTCGAAGGCGTGGCGGGCGCGCTGCGCCCACCGAAATTGTCCAGTCACGCGGCGCGCATCGAGGCAGGCCGATACCATCGCGCACGCATCCACAGGCTGCTGGTCGAAGAGCGCTTTCTCTCGACCGCGCAAGCAAAATCCGTTGGTGCCGACCGGAGCGAAGAGTCCATCGTCAGTCGACTGAAGGGCCGCGAGCCACTCGAGCGAACGCAGTCCGGTCGAAATCATTTCTGGGCGATCCATCCGCGCGCCCGACACGATGAGCGCCTGGGACAATCGCGCATTGCAGTAGGTCACACTGTCCTCGAACCAGGGCCAATCGGCACCGCTGGTCCTTCGATGGATGTCGAGCAGTCGCTCCGCAAGTGTCTTTCGAACCGATTGCACATTGCGGTCGCCCTGAAATGCACGAACGTATTCGTCGATTCCCAGAAGGGTGTACGCCCAGGCTCTCGGGCTCTCGAATCGTTCAGTTACCGGAAGAGCGCGATGGAAGAGGTTTCCGCCAAGACTCTGCCGACCTGGGTCCACCGCGCGCCCGACGACGGCGCCGAGCGCCCATAGCGCTCGACCGTGACTGTCCTCCGAGCCGCAGTCCTCGAGCCAATCTCGTGAGTAGGACATCATATTGCGAAATCGACCGCAATCGTCGCTGAACGCGTGGCTCACGAAGGCCAGGTAGCGCGTGGCGAGCGAGCGAATGGTCTTCGCGTCCTCGGCACCGGCGTCCTCGATCGTGGTCATCAGCAAGAGAGCGCGCGCGTTGTCGTCGAGGCAGTATCCGTCGCTGTATCGGGGCACGCTGAACCACGCATGTTGAAGAATGCCGGTGCCATCGCTCAACCGGGTCACATGGTCGAGGTTGGCGTCTGGCAGAACTGCGGGCCGCTGGTCGATCGTCTTGGCGTGAAACACGGTGCGAAGGCGGCTCCCGTGATCCGCGCGCGCACGCTCGAAGCTCTCGACGTATCGCCGAGCGACTTCCGGCCACGCCATCGAACGACCGTACGCGGAGGCGCGCTTCTCGATCTCGCTGCGCTTGCGTCCATCGGTAAGGAGGTCGCCCACCGCCTGCGCGATCGCCTGAGGGTCATGCGCCGGGACGAGAAGACCGCGTCCCTCGGCAAGGAGCTCGCGCGCGTAATGATACGGCGTTGAGACGACGGCTTTTCCGGAGCCGACGGCATAGGCCAACGTACCCGAGGAGATCTGCTCCGCATTGAGGTACGGCGTAACGTACACATCCGCGGCCGCCAAGAACTCGGCGAGCTCGCTCGCGCTCACGAACCGATCGTGGAATATGAGGCTGGAATCGACACCGAGGCGGAGGGCTCGCGCCTCGAGCGAAAGGCGGTACGTTTCGCCTCTCTGTTCTTTCACGCGGGGATGGGTCGCCCCGAGCACGATGTAGAGAGCTTCCGGGTGGCGCGCGAGAATGGCGGGAAGGGCCTCAATAACGTACTCGATGCCTTTGTCGGGCGAGAGCAGGCCAAACGTGAGGACGACGGATCGCCCCTCGACGCCGAGACGGTCTTTGCTGTGTTCAGCGTGCGGCGCACCTGGAATGCCGTGGGGGATGACGTCGACCTTGCCCGGGTCCACTTTGTGGACTTCGCGAAGCAGGGCCGCGCCGTACTCGCTCATGACGATGATTCGCTCGGAGAGCCGAGTCAGCTCGTCCATGGCTTGACGTTGAAGGGATGTCGGCTCGCGGACAATCGTGTGCAACGTGGAGACGATGGGCATGCGCAGCTCACGGAGGAGCGTGTGCAAGTAGTTTCCACTCTTGCCGCCAAAGATTCCGTATTCGTGCTGGACACACACTGCATCAACGGTGTTGACATTGAGGAAGTCCGCAGCCTGGCGATACGAGGCGAGGTCGCTTTCCGCTATTTCAAAACTAACCCTCGAGGGGTACGCATAGCGACGGCCTGGGTCGTTCATGGCGACCACGATGCAGTCGATTCCCGGAGCCTCCGCTACGACCGCGTCGGTCAAGTCCGTGGTGAAGGTGGCGATTCCGCATTGACGCGGCATGTGGTTGCCAAGCATGGCAACCCTGCGGACGCCTGAGGTGGAATGGACGGGTTGAATGGTATCTCCCATGGCGACCCCCGGTTGTGGCGACTGACGGCGTCGCCACCAAAGATGAGCTCACGCCAGGTGCGGGAGGGTGGAATATGCTCCTACTGAGCTCGCGAAGCAACATGCAATGTTGCGTCCATTCGCTGGCAGGTCGACAAGTCCTGCGACGCCGCGCGTCCTATGACATGTCCCTAAGTCCTGGCGAATACACTCTTCTTTGGGCACTGAACCGAATTTGGCAAAAGTCCAAAAAAGGGTTTGCGAGCAAGACGTGTGGACGAGGCTTACTGTCGAGGACGCTGGTTGTCCGACTCAGTCCCCGTGAGACGCCGTGTCCTCGGAATCCGGAAAGCCATGCTCGATGATCACTGTTCTTGGCCCAAGGCCGGCGACCGTGTCGCCCGTCTCCACGGGTCGGCGAGGCTTGGGATGTTGCCAGCGCAAAATGAGAATCCCGATCGCTTGCTCCACGCGCGCCGCGAGTTGCGGGTCCTCACGTCTTGCCCGCGAGCACAATCGGGCCATCGACGCCAGGAGGTCGCTGAATTCCTCTCTAAGGCCCTTCGGTTCTCTTGTCATGTTCCCCGCCATTTCGTCCAAAGCGGACGGCAGCCTGCAACCGCATACGGTTTGGGCAAGCGCCGACTGAAGGCGCGGGATCGTTTTCTCCCGCCAGGTCCTCGTCATGACTCGAAGCGTCATCATGTCGTGCCTGGGCGCACGCCTGCAAGAGACGAGGGGGGGCTTCGCGGCCTCCCGCGAGCTTCCAAGGGTGCGGGACAACGACTTGACACCGTCCGTGAAACCGATCACCGTTGGAGCGTGACGACCGTCTCGCCCTCGATTCCCTCCTGCCGCGGCGCCGCTCGTGCGCCGGGCCTCGCGGGGTCTGTGTATCGACGAGGGGGGCGCTTCGCCGCCCCGATCGACCTCCCCCGTCGAGCGGTGTCACGGCTCACCGTCTCCCAGGCGACCTTCGGCCTCGAGGTCGTAGTACGTGCGTGCGGGGACGGCTGAGGCCAAGCACCCATCGACGGCTTGCCTCGAACCGACCCCCGCAACCGAAAGGCTGCGGGGGTTTTCGCATTTCTTCCCTTCGAATCACCTCGCGCGGAGACCACACGGAGACCCAATGCACCCAATCGATGACCGACCGCATCCATTCATTCCGCCCGGACACGTTCACTCGCCCCGGGTTGGTCCAGGCCATGTCATGAACGGGGCGCACCTGCTCTGGGAGACGCTGCTCGGCGAAGGCGTGGACGTTGTTTTCGGATATCCCGGCGGCATGATTCTGCCGGTCTATGATGCGCTCCCGAACTATCCCATTCGGCACATGCTCGTGCGTCACGAGCAGAATGCGGCTCACATGGCCGATGGATACGCACGCGCTTCGGGAAAGGTCGGAGTGGTGTTGACGACGTCGGGTCCGGGCGCGACGAATCTCGTCACGGGGATCGCGAATGCCATGATGGACTCGATTCCGATGGTTTGCCTGACCGGCCAGGTCCCATCGGATCTCCTCGGCACCGACGCATTCCAGGAGTCCGACATCTCTGGCATCACGATTCCAATCACCAAGCACGGGTTCGTCGTCCGTCGCGCCGAGGAAGTCGTCCCCGTTCTTCGGCAGGCCTTCGAGCTGGCGCGCTCCGGACGCCCCGGGCCCGTGCTCGTCGACATCACCAAAGACGCCCAGACCGGTCGCGCCGCGCTCGGTTGGCCCACGTCGACGCGGGCGGGTCTCACACCGGCAGTGCCCACGGACGCTTCGATCGACGACGCTCTCGAGCTCATCGCGCACTCCGCGCGTCCAATCATTTTGGCGGGCCACGGCGTCGTGCGGTCGGGCGCGGGCGAACTCCTCGCCGCGTTGGCGGAACGCGAGGATATCCCTGTTGCGTGTACGCTGCTCGGCCTGTCGAGCCTCCCCGGCGGTCATCCGAACAACCTCGGAATGATGGGCATGCACGGGCACCCGTGGACGAATCGCGCCGTCCAACGCGCCGACCTGCTCATTGCGCTCGGCATGCGTTTCGACGACCGCGCGACTGGGGACGTGGCGAAGTTTGCGCCCGGGGCCAAGAAGATCCACGTGGACGCGGATCCCAGCGAGATTGGCAAGAACGTTCCGGTGGATCTCCCGGTCGTGGCAGACGTTCGGGCGGTGCTGGAGAAGATGGTGCGAAGATCGGGCTCGAGGCGGCGCCCCGAATGGTGGTCGGAAGTCGATCGGACGAAGCAAGAATGCCGCTCGCGCGACGTCGGCTCACGACGGCCGGACGATGGCCTGATGGCGACCGATGTTCTCGGGGCAATCTGGGCCGCCGCAGGAGGCGACGCGACGATCGTGACGGACGTCGGCCAACATCAGATGTGGTCTGCACAGCATCGAGTGACCGGTCGTGGGAGGTTCATTACCTCGGGGGGGCACGGAACCATGGGTTTCGCACTGCCAGCGGCGATGGGCGTCCGCCTGGCATCGCCCGACGACGAGATCTGGGTCATCGCGGGAGACGGCGGATTCCAAATGACCGCAAGTGAGCTTTCGACCGTCGCGGAGGAGCGCATCAAGCTCAACATCGCGATCATCAACAATGGGGTGCTCGGCATGGTGCGGCAGATTCAGGAGCTCTTCTATGGGCGGCGTCACGTCGCTTCGGGACTGCGAGGACCGGATTTCGTGACTCTCGCGGCTGCGCACGGAATCGATGCCATTCGAGTCGACAGGATCAGCGATGTTGAATCGGCCGTCCGTCGCGCGCGCAGATCGAGGGACTCTCTGGTCATCGACTTTCGCGTGGGAGCCGAGGATTTCGTCGTCCCGACGGTCCCGTCGGGGGCGGGGCTATGTGAGATGGTGGAGCGCCCCCCTTTGTCGCGCGCCGACGTGCGACGGGACACGGAACGCAATCCCAGCGAGGCGAAGCAGATTGGAGGCGTGGCATGAACGACCCTTACGAGGTGTGCACGCTGTCGCTGAGACTCCTTGACGACGGCAGCGCGGTCGAACGTGTCGCCAATGCGCTGCGACGGCGCGGCCACGTCCTTCGGTCGATGCAGTTCGGGCCAACGGAGGAGCCTGGGGTTTCCCGGATGACAATGGCGGTGTGCGCCAGCCGGCGCCGGCCGGAGAGGCTCGGAGCGGAGCTGAGGAGACTCTACTGCGTGCTCGACGTTTGGCCCGGGACGAACGAATCTGGCTGACTTGACCGCCTCATGCCGCGCCAGTGATAGTTCTCCTCGAACTCTGTAAGCAGTCGATTGGCTGCACACCGATATCCAGCTCGATCCGCGCGCAGTTGTTGCCGCGCGTCGAGATGATCCTGCGCGGGCTTGCCATCCCACCGCCCCCGCGTGCCATCCCGAAAGGCAAACGATGAAAGTGCCGCCCAAGATTCGCCCCGTCATCGTCCTGTTCTTCGTGGGGATCGTCGGAACTGGCACATGGCTTCTGCTTACCGGGCGATTCGCTCGCCCCAAGCCACAGTCGAACGAATTGACGCTGTACGGGAACGTGGACGTGCGTCAAGTCGAGCTTGGGTTCCGGGTTGCGGGGCGGCTCAAGACGATGAACTTCGAGGAAGGGCAGAGGGTGACTGCCGGGATGGTGTTGGCGAATCTCGACGTGCGTTCGTTCGAGGACGAACTTCACCTCGCGGAAGCGGATGTGGCCGTGCAGGATGCAACCGCGAAGAAGCTCGTTGCGGGGAATCGTCCTGCGGAGATTGCCCGGGCACGCGCCGCGGTCGACGAGGCGGTGGCGGCACAGCTCAATGCGCGCGTCTCATTGGAGCGGGCGCAGAAGCTGGTGGAGCTGAATGCGATCGCACAATCGTCTTTCGACGACGCGCTCGCGGCGAGCCGAATGGCGGACGCGCGTCTCGCCTCGGCCACGGAAGGACATCGCCTGCTCGTTCAAGGGTCCCGCAGGGAGGACATCGCCGCCGGCGAGGCGTCTCTTCAGGCAGCGGAGGCTCGACTTGCGGCTGCCCAGACGGCTCTCGACGATACGCGTCTGGTGGCACCCTCAGACGGTGTCGTGATCTCGCGCGTGCGCGAGCCGGGTGCCATCGTCTCCCCGAACGATGTCGTCTACGTGCTCTCGCTCACCGACTCGGTGTGGGTGCGCGCATACGTGGCCGAACCGCAACTTGGCATACTTCGCCTGGGACTGGAGGCTTTCGTCATCACGGATACGGCGCCCGAGCAGCCAGTCCGGGCCCACGTGGGGTTCATCTCGCCCACCGCGGAGTTCACGCCCAAATCTGTCGAAACGCCCGAGCTTCGCACGGACCTCGTATACCGTCTACGTATCATCGTCGACGGGCCACATGGCGGTTTGCACCAGGGCATGCCTGTCACTGTCCGGATTCGCACGGAAGGGCAGGGAACATGACGGACGCACTCGTCCAGTTGCTCCGGCTGACGAAGCGGTTCGGCCATGGGCCACCCGCTCTCGACGCGATATCCGGGTCCATCTCTCCCGGCGCCATCACGGGTCTCGTAGGGCCCGACGGAGCGGGCAAGACCACACTCATCCGCCTGATGGCCGGCCTGCTCTCGGCAGACCAGGGGTCACTCGATGTTCTCGGATTCAATCCAACCACCGAGGCGGCCTCGATCCACACCGCGATTGGATACATGCCGCAGCGCTTCGGTCTGTACGAAGATTTGACCGTTGCAGAGAACCTGACGCTCTACGCAGATCTCCGTGCCCTTCCCTCCTCCGAGCGGGCGTCGGTTTTCGACGAACTCCTCGCGTTCACGAACCTTCGAGACTTCACGGCGCGTCGGGCCGGCAAGCTCTCCGGCGGCATGAAGCAGAAGCTCGGTCTTGCGTGTGCGCTCATGCGCAAGCCGCGCCTGCTCCTGCTCGACGAACCGTGCGTGGGGGTCGATCCGATTTCTCGTCGCGAACTGTGGCGCATGGTGAGCGGCCTCAAGGATGAAGGCGTCGGTGTGGTTTGGTCCACTGCATACCTCGATGAGGCCGAGGCTTGCGACCACGTCCTCTTGCTGAGTGAAGGAAAGCTCCTCTTTGACGGTCCTCCGCAAGCTCTGACCCGCCAGACCGATGGACGAGTCTTTCGTATGCTCGATATCGAAGGCCGACGCAGGCCGGCTCTCGCCGCCATTCTCGATGCACCGGAAGTGATCGACGGAGTCATTCAGGGCAGGGCCATTCGCATCGTCACGCGCCGTGGAGCCGAGCCACCGACGCCCCCTCGGGAGGCCGGTCCACACGCCAAGCTCGTGCCGTGTCCCGCACGGTTCGAGGACTCGTTCATCGACATCCTCGGCGGCGGTCCCGGCGGCCGCTCCGAACTCGCCGTGAATGCTCGGACGGTCACCGGCTCGTCTCTCCCCGTGATCGAGGCGCGGGCGCTCACCAAGCGCTTCGGCGACTTCACCGCGGCGTCCGACATTTCGTTCGACGTGTCGCGCGGCGAGATCTTCGGCCTGCTCGGACCCAACGGAGCGGGCAAGTCCACGACGTTCCGAATGCTCTGCGGGCTGCTCAAGCCATCGGCGGGCGAGGGACGAGTCGCGGGGTTCGACCTGCGCCGCGATACGGCCGAAGCTCGCGGTCGCCTCGGGTACATGGCGCAAAAGTTCTCCCTGTACGGCGACTTGAGCGCCGCACAGAACCTTCGATTCTTCGCCGGCGTCTACGGTCTCACCGGGGCGCGCAAACGTCAGCAGATCGAACGGATGATTGCGGTCTTCGATCTCGGCGAACACCTGGATATGGCGTCGAAGGAGCTGCCTCTCGGGTTCAAACAGCGTCTCGCCCTCGCGTGCGCGGTAATGCACGAGCCCGAGGCTCTCTTTCTCGACGAGCCAACTTCGGGCGTCGACCCGATCACCCGCCGCGAGTTCTGGTCTCACATCAACGGTCTCGTCGAAAAGGGTGTTGCGGTCGTGGTCACCACCCACTTCATGGACGAGGCGGAGTACTGCGACCGAATCTCGCTCATCTACCGCGGACAGTCGATCGCCATCGGGTCCCCCGACGACCTCAAGGAAAAGGCCGTTACGCAGCGATGCCCGGAACCGACGATGGAAGACGCGTTCATAGCGCTCATCGAGGCTTACGACCGCGCGAAGGTCGCCGCGTGACCCCCTCGATTGACCACCCGTATTCCGTTGGGCCGCGCGCGCGTCGCGTCCTTGCCCTCGTTCGCAAGGAGGTCCGCCAGATCCAGCGCGATCCGAGCAGCATCCTCATCGCCTTCGTTCTTCCGCTGATCTTGCTCTTTCTCTTTGGCTACGGCGTGTCGCTCGACGCGACGCGGACTCGCATCGGGGTGGTCATCGAACGCCCGACGCCTTCAGCGCGCTCCCTCTTGGCGGCCTTCCAAGCGTCCCCCTCCTTCGACGTGCACGTCGCGACAGATCGTCGGGAGCTCGAGGGCGAGCTCGCGCTCGGCACGGTTCGCGGAATTGTCGTCATCCCCGCCACGTTCGACGCCGACCTTTGGAAGCGCTCCGCCGCGCCAGAAGTCCTCGTCATCGTCGACGGTGCCGAGCCAAATACGGCCGCTCTCGTTCAGGGATATGCACAAGGAGTCGTCGCGACATGGGCTGGCGCGCGTGCCGCAGACTACGGTCGTTCGGGAACAGACTCAGGGCCTGAGGCGCGCGTTTGGTTCAATCCGGAGCTTTCGAGTCGATTCTTTCTGGTCCCCGGGTGCATCGCGATCGTGATGGCCCTCGTTGGGACCCTGCTGACGTCGCTCGTCGTCGCGCGGGAATGGGAGCGTGGAACGATGGAGGCCATGATGGCGACGCCCGTCACTGCATTCGAACTCCTCCTCGGCAAGGTGATTCCCTACTTCATTCTCGCGCTGGCCTCGATGACCCTCTGCGCCCTCGTCGCAGTATTCGTGTTCGGCATTCCCTTCCGAGGCTCGGTACCCGCTCTCTACGCTATATCCGCGGCGTTTCTTCTCCCTTCCCTCGGACAGGGACTGCTCATCTCGTCCGCGACGAAGAACCAGTTCCTCGCCTCGCAGCTCGCGCTTCTGTCGGCCTTCCTACCAACATTCCTCCTCTCTGGGTTCATTTTCGAGATCGCCTCGATGCCCAAGGTAATCCAGTGGCTGACCAACATCGTGGCCGCGCGGTGGCTGATTCCGAGCCTTCAGACGGTGTTTCTCGCAGGGGACGTCTGGCCGCTGTTCGTCCTCGACATCAGCGTCTTGACCCTGTTCGGGGCAGTGCTCCTCGTGCTCGCCATGCGCACGACGAGGAAGCGGGTTGCGTGATGTGGACGCGACTCCTCGCGCTGATCGTCAAGGAACTTCTCGTCGTGCTGCGCGACCCGAGAAGTCGCACCATCTTGATAGGACCGCCGGTCATTCAGCTCGTCCTCTTTTCATTCGCCGCCACGCTCGAGGTGAAGAACGTCGACCTCGTCGTGATGAACCGGGATGAGGGGCCCTCAGGGATCGAGCTCATCCGCCGCATCGAAGGGTCTCCGAGTTTCCGGAGCGTCGTGCCGGTCCACGACCCCAGAGCCCTCCAGCGAGCCATCGATGAAGAGAAGGCTCTCGGCGCGATCGACATTGGCCCGTCATTTTCCGTCGACCTCGCGGCCGGTCGCCCGGCCAAGATCCAGGTCCTGCTCGACGGTCGCCGGTCGAACGCGTCGCAGATCGTCAACGGGTATCTTGGCGTGATCGTGAATACCTATATGGCGGACGAGAATGAACACTATCGTCGGACCGCCAGCATTCCGCGCGTCACTCCGAGGAACTGGTTCAACCCGAACCTGACGTTCACATGGTTCACGGTGCCCGGTCTGATCGCGATCGTCGCGCTCCTCGTCGGACTGCTGGTGACAGCGCTCTCGGTCGCGCGCGAGCGGGAGCTCGGAACCTTCGACCAGCTCATGGTCGCGCCCCTTCGGACCCACGAGGTCCTCCTGGGCAAAATGATACCGCCGATGCTCATCGGACTAGGGCACATCACAATCTACATTCTCGCGACCGTTCTGGTATTTCAAGTGCCGCTGCGCGGATCGGTTCTCCTGCTCTACGGGAGCGGGGTCTTCTTTCTTGCAGCCGTCGTCGGGATCGGTCTCTTTATTTCGTCCCTGTGCGCGACCCAGCAACAGGCCATTCTTGGCGCATTTCTGTTCGTCGCGCCGGCGACGCTGCTTTCCGGGTTCGCGACGCCGATCGAGAACATGCCGGATTGGTTGCAGCCGATCACAATGGTCAATCCACTTCGGCACTTCCTGGTGGTGACTCGCGGGGTATTCCTGAAAGCGATGCCTTTCTCCGAAGTTGTCAAAAACACGTTGCCTCTCCTGGCGATCGCCATCGTGACGCTGACCGCAGCCGCTTGGTTGTTTCGTCGACGGACGGAGTGAGCGAATCGCTTCGACTGGCAACATCAGATGAGCGAACGTCACTACCGTAAATCGGGTTTAGCATCAGAGCATCGAGCAAGCCTCACGTGCAAGCTCAGAAGTAAGCCTTCAGTTTCAGGAAGTGTTTCTCGTAGAGGTGGTAGCTCAACACCGAGATCAAGACCGCGAAGGCTGTGGCGGCCGCCGCTTGAACGAGCATCCCGAGCGTATGCGACCCCACCCATCGGGCTACGATGTTCACCGTCTCGTACTCGAGCAGATAGTACCCGAACATGAAGTGGAAGACGTAAAGTCCGTAGCTATACTTGCCAAAAAAGCTCATCGTACGGCTTTGGAAGAAACGTTGGATGATGCGTGGTCCGCTGAGCGCGAGGGTCAGCAGCACGCAGAAGCACGCGGTGAAGACCGAATCGCGCACGACGCGACAGATCGCCCGACTTTGCGGAAAGAAACGGATCACCAGAACAGTCGCCACCAGGATCCCGACAGCGGTCCATGCTACCGGCGGGACGAGCCGCCTAAGGCGATCCATGCCGCGCGGTTCTCGCGCCACGACCGCCATCCATCCGCCCAGCACCAATCCGTCGAGCCTCCCTGGCGTCAGAACGTAGATGGCGAGGTCATTCACGCTGGCGACGGCCATCGCCAATCGAATCAGCAGAGCCGAACATGCGACGATCAGCGCCACTCGTTTCAGTCGCATTCCCCCGCAGGCGAACACGACCAGTGGCCACACGAAGTAGAAGTGCTCCTCGACCGCCAGTGACCAGAAATGACTATACACCGGCAGAGCCTTCCACGTGCCGGCGTAGGCCAGAAAGAAATTGGCCGAATAGGCCCACAGCCAACCCTGATGATGCACGGTCCTGTCGAGATCGGGCAATCGCCACCAATGAGGGACGATCACCAAACCTAGCAACAGCACCCCATAGTAGAGAGGAAATATGCGCAGGACTCGACGCATATAGAAGTTGCGGAAGTAGTCCGGCTTCCTCCGCGAATCACACAGTATACCTGTGATCAAGAATCCAGAAAGAACGAAGAACAGATTGACTCCAAGCCCTCCGTATGCCGTAATCAGGACGAGTCCTCGCTCGAACCGAGTGACAGGGGTTACCGCTCCGATGAAGTGCATGACGAGCACCATCAGGATCGCGAGACCACGCACTCCGTCCAATGCGGGGACATGTGCCTTGATTTGACTTCCGGTGGTTGGTTCCGGGCGAGTGCCGTGTTCCCCCTCGAATCCAGGTTGAGCTACCGTCGTCATCGATCGTATGCGCTCGCCGCAAGACGCGCGCCTATGTCGCGTTTCAGCTGACAGCCGCGAGCTGTCATGACTCCGCCTATCGGGCGCCAAGAGAATTGTCCCAAAGGTGCGCGCCGCACGGCTGTGTTCGTTGCGGTCAGAGCCGGCATAGCGGTGAGATACACGAAAAGAGATTCGCTCGCCAGTGCACGCGCTGCGCGACTAGGTCCGCGCTGTCCGTCCACACGAGGAATCCATGCTTGGCTGCAAGCGGCCCGAGATACGTCGACTGGGGCGCGCCGGCGTCGCCGCACTCGTTCCCATCGACCGCGCACATCCCGCCTTGCTGCCTGCCGCCGTAGGTCGCGTTGACGACGCGGACGTACTCCCCCGCCGTCGGCCATGGCGCATACGTGGGTGTCCACGATGCCCGTCCCCGAGACCTCCGACGTAAACGTCGCGCAGAGTGTTCAGATCGTTTGCGGTGTAAACGTCATGTGAATGGTCAATCGGCAGACGGCCTTCTCTTGCCGGCAAACGGCCTATTTCCGTCGTCAGAGGAGCTTATTCTGTTGGCAGAGGCCCGTATGCTGTCGTCAGAGGAGCTGAATCTGTTGGCAGAGGCCCGTATGGTGTCGTCAGAGGAGCTTATTCTGTTGGCAGAGGCCCGTATGCTGTCGTCAGAGGAGCTGAATCTGTTGGCAGAGGCCCGATTGCTGTCGTCAGAGGAGCTGAATCTGCTGGCAGAGGCCCGTATGCTGTCGTCAGAGGAGCTGAATCTGCTGGCAGAGGCCCGTATGCTGTCGTCAGAGGAGCTGATTCTGTTGGCAGAGGACCGTTTCTCGTTGTCAGAGGGTCCAAGTCTCTTGGCCGAGGACGGTTTGCTATCGGCAGAGGACCGTTTCTTGTTATCAAACGACCATTTCTTGTTGCCAGAGCCCCTTTTTCTCATGGCCGAGGACCGTTTCTCGTTGTCAGAGGGCCCTTTTCTGTTGGCCGAGGACGGTTTGCTGTCGGCAGAGGATTCTTTCTTCTCAGCGGAAGACGGTTTGCTATCGGCAGAGGACCGCTTCTCGTTGGCGGAGGTTCTCTTCCAGTTGGCAGAGGGCCTCTTCTTGTTGGCGAAGCGCCTCTGCTCGTGGACAGGTTGCATCTTCTCTCTTGGAACCGAGGGTTTCGGCGATGAACCGGGGCGAAGCGATGCTTGCCGCGTTGCCCTCATCTACTTAATCGCGAACGGCCCAAATTTCTCTGACGGGACGCGACGAATTCCTCGAACGGCGGACGAGTCGACTTCGGAGTCGCGCCCCCGACGCAATCCGCATCCCACGGCGGGGCGTAACCGCGCCGCCCCCACGGCGCGTCAGTCGGGCTTGTTCAGCTTGTCCTGAAGCTTCTGCACGATGTTGGGATATCCCTCACCGGGCGTCTTCATCTTCTTACGAAACTGCTCGTAATAGTTCTTCGTCAAGCTGGAGCCTTCCGTGATGATGTCGACGACACGAAGTCCGGCGCCCGTTTGCTCCACGAGGTAGTCAACCCGCACGCTCGCTTCGCGCGGGTTCTTCTTGTTCTTCGCCTCGGTCATCACGCGCGAATCACCACCCGAGTCACGGGTGCCGCGGTACGAGATCTCGTAGTCCAGAGTCTTGCCGAGGTTCTTTCGGTAATTCTTTCGCACGAGTCGCGTCAGGAGATCGCGCAGCGTTGACTTCTCCTCGTCCGAATAGCCGGCCCATAGGTTCTCGCACGCGGGGACGGAGGCTGGGCACGGCTCGCCGAATGCACGCTTCGTGAGAGCTTCGTAGTCGACGAAGCTGTCCAGCGCGCGGTTGATCTGCGTGGTTCTCGCCTCGGACTCGGGTTGACGCAACAGTTGCTCGAGCTTCGCGTGCTGCTGCTGGATGAAGCCTTGCGGATCGTCGGCGAGCGCCGGAGATGCCACGACGATGGAAGCGATGACGAGGAAGAAGGGAACGAACCAACGGAGTCGCATGCGCCAGGACCTCGGGACCCCCTCGGGGGCGTGTTCAATCGACGCCAAGCCAGGCATTCGTTCGCCTTGGGCGTCGTAGGCTGATGACCTCTGTACGGCTAGTAGGACGAACTCCGCGCACGCGCAATTCACCGCGAGCGATTCCGACCTCGCGTGTCACGATGGCTTGCGAGGCTCGCAAGGACAGCGAAGCATCAGTGCGTTCCGGGCGTGTGTGCGCCGGCCATGGGCGGCTCGACGTAGACCATCGCGTCGTCCAGAATCGCGAGCTGGTCGACCTTGATCTGGACGCCGCGATCGCTGAAAAAGAGGTCGTTTTCCTCCAAGGCCGCTCGCTGCTGAGCGACGAAGAGGATCGGCTCGGCTGTGCGCGTATACCCGAGCTGGACGATCGCACCCTTGCCCCATTCGCCGCCGTCGAACGAGAACGGCTTGCGAAGCGTGTAGAAGCCTTCAGCGCGTAGCCGCATCAGGCTGTCCGCCCACGTGAGGCCGCGAAATGCGACCCCCGGGCCGTGAAAGTGCCAGCGATTGTGGATGTTGTGCTCGGGGACGATGACGACGGGCAAGCCGGAGTCCGAGTGGTTGTGAAAGTAGACGAGAATGCCAGCGGGGATCTCGTCCTCGTGGTCGGGGAGCGCCTTGGTCGTTTTGCAGAGGCCACAAGCGGGGAGAAGGCTCTTGGGTGCTACCATGGTGTGGGTGTGCTCACGGGTCACTTAGGAAGGGGTCGCGCGATCGGCCGTCGACTTGGTGGGCTACGGGAGGCAGACAATGTAGGGGGTCGATGCACGTGGGGCCAACGTGTAGGGGGGGCTGAGCCTCCACCGGCGAGATTCCGGGCAAATCGCGCAAAACGCGCAAATCGCGCAAATCGCGCAAATCGCCAATGCAGGACCATTTACTACCTCAGGATCCACTTGACGAGGTCCTGGGGCGCGATGACAGTCTTGCCAAATCTGCGCTCAGCGTCGACCGAAGCGCGTACGTACCATGCCCGCATCCGAACTGACCTCCGTCGCAGGCATCCGCAAAGAGCTCGCCGCCGCGGGCCTGGAGGTGTTTCGCTCCAAGGGCGACGAAATCGCGCTCGCCGAGCGGCCGCGTGAGAATCTGATCATGGACTCGGGGGTCGTGTTGCGTGTGGGGGAACCTCTGGAAGTCCGCGTCGCATTCTTCGTCCACAAGGTCGACTTTCCGAACGACGATCAGGAGCGCCTGTTCGAACACGCGAGACGCAAGGCAGGTCAAGCACTGTCCGAGGGATTCGTCGAGGTGACCACGGCTGTTACTCCTGTCCCGGACCCCGGCAACGACCTTCGCACCCTCGACACGTTTTACTCGGTCGTGTACGCGAAGCAGTCGCCCGCCGTGGGGGATGCGATCACGCTGCTCAAGCGCGCCTTGAGCTTCGAGAAGGACCTGTAGGATCGACGAGGGGGTGCTTCGCCGCCCCTCTCGAGCTCTCCCACGGCCGTAGCGGGTACGTCCGACCCCGACCCGGACAGTCTTCCCGAGGCCGCCGCGTGCACGCCCCCTGGGAAACCCAATCGACGGCGGTGCGGCCGTCGTGATACACGCCGTTTCGCCGACATGCTCCAACTCTTCCGACAGCGCGGCCTGTCGAACGTCATCTATGGGGCGGTCATCGTCGCGACCATCCTTGCGTTCGTCATTACGTTCCGCCCCAATTCAACCTCGAAGACAGCCTCGCTCTCGGAGGCGTGCGCAGCGCGCGTTCGCGGCCGCTGCATCGATCCAAAGGACTTCGGTGCCGCCTACCGCATGCTCCTTCCCGTCCGAAGCACAGCTCAGTCCCGCAAGCTCAACCTCAAGCGCGTGGCGCTCGATGGCCTTGTGGAACGCGAGCTTCTTCGCGACGAAGCGATGCGCCTCGGGCTCACGGTGACCGACGCCGAACTGACCGACCAGCTGTTCGCCGGCTTCGTTCGCGTCAGCGTTCCGGCGAGTGATCCGGCCATCATGTCGCAGGTGGTGCTTTCGACGTACCAGTCCTATGCGCGCGCTGGCTACGTCAGCCAGGAGATCGCTCAGGCCCACGTCGACGCGCGCGACACCGCGATCCCTGTCGACTTTCGTGACCCGAAGACGAAGACCTTCGACATGAAGGTCTACGAGCGACGCGTTCGCGAGATCAGCAACCGGTCGACAGCCGAGTTTCGCGAGGAGCAGTCCCGAGAGCTTCTGGCGGAGAAGATGCGCGACGTCGTGCGCGCTCCCGTGCGCGTGAGCGAAGTCGAAGCCTGGCAGGACTACGAGCGTCGGTACAGTACGGCAACAGTCGGTTCGATTGCCGTCAGTCGGGCTTGGGCGGCTCGGTGGGCGGTCCCTGCGGCGCCCGAGGATGTCGCCGCCTGGGCGGCGCAGCATCCAGAGGACGTCGACAAGGCCATCGCGGATCGCGTCAAAGACGATTCACCGAAAGCGGGTCATGTGCGTCACGTGCTCGTGAGACTGCCTTACGGCGCCGGGGACGAAGAAAAGGCCCTCGCGCTCGGCAAGCTTTCGTGGGCGGTGGCGCGCGTCAAGGCAGGCGAACCCTTCGCGGAAGTTGCCAGGGATGTTTCGGACGACACCGGGAGCGCGTCTCGCGGCGGCGACGTCGGCGACAAGACCGACGGATTCGTGGCGCCCTTCAAGGTAGCGGCCGATGGGCTCAAACCGGGCGAGATCACCGCGAGCGCCGTCGAAACCCAGTTTGGATATCACGTCATCATGCGGGACGACCCTGCCCGATCCGCCGACATCGAGGCGCAGGTCAAGCGCGACGGTGCGCGCCGAGAGTACATCAAGGCGAAATCGGCCGATGTCGCCGAAACGATCGCCAAGACGATTGCCACCGCTATCCGGAAAGGGTCGAGCGAACGGGATGCGATCACGGCAGCGACCGCGCCATTCGTCCACGATACGCGATTCGATGCGCTGAGGGTGATCCAGGCTCCAGCCGCGCCAGACGCCGGCGCGCCCGATGGCGCTCTGGACGCGACGACATCCGTGGCCCCGCCGTCTCCGACGCGCCTTCCTGTCCGGCGCTTCGACGCTAGCTCCGACACCGACGCGCCGTCTCTTCAGACCTCGAGCGCATTCAATCGTGGCGGAGATCCATTCCCTGGTCTGACGCCCGATGCCACTTCAGCGGTCGTTCGCTTCGCGTTCTCCTCGAAGGATGGCGACGTCATGCCTGAGCCCGTGCGGACCGCGAACGCGTCCGTGGTTGTCGAGCTCAAGCAGCACAAGGCTGTGACGCGCGAGGAGTTTGCGAAGGAGCGCGATACCTTCGTCGAGGGAATGCTGCGAACGAAGCGTGACGAAGCCCTCTCGCTGTACGTTCGCCAGCTTCGGAGCGCACACAAGGACGACATCAAGATCGATCTGCGCTACGTCGAGGAGCCCAAAGTCGACGGGGGCGCCGGAGGGGCGGAACCCGACGAAGACGAGTACTAACGTCGGCGCAATGCGCTCCATTCACTCCGCCACGCTCTCCAACGGTCTGCGCGTCGTCGTGACCCCACAGCCGGGGCTGCACCGGGCGCACGTGTCACTCTGGGCCCGCGTGGGCTCGCGATTCGAGACCCCTGAGACCAACGGGATAGGTCATTTCCTCGAGCACATGATTTATCGGGGCACTCGTCGCGTCCGAAGTGCGCACGCTGTCAATCTCGCCTTTGAACGGCTTGGTGGATCGCTCTACGCGTCGACGCAGGTCGACCACGGGGTCTTTTCGCTGACGTTGCCGCCGGAGACGCTCGTGGAAGCGTCATCTCTCTTCGGGGAGGTCTTGGCGGAGCCTGCGTTTCTCGACATCGACATCGAACGCGGCATCGTTCTCGAGGAGATCCTCGAGGACCTGGACGATGAGGGTCGTCAGATCGACGCCGACAACATCTCCCGGGCGCTCATCTACCACGAGCACCCGCTCGGGTTCACGATCACCGGCTCGCAGGCGCAGGTTCATTCGTTCGACGAAGCCGCACTTCGAACCTGTCACGAACGCCACTACACGGCCGAGAACGCGGTGCTTGCTTTCGGCGGAGCCGTGGACCCGGAGGCTGCCATCGAGCTGGCCGAACGCGATTTCGGGGCTCTGCGCAGCGGTCCACGCATCGTGGCCGAGTCCCCTGTGAGCACTCAGCGAAGGCCGCGCCTCGAGATCGTCGAGAACGTGTCGAGCCAGACCGATCTCCGGATATGTCTGCGAGGTGTCTCCGAGGTCGATCCGCTCCGGCCTGCCCTCGACGTTCTGATGCGCGTCGTGGACGACGGCATGTCCACGCGCCTTTATCACCGCCTCTGCGACGCGCGCGGGCTCTGCTACGACGTCTCGGCAGGATACGACGGCTACGAAGACGACGGAATCGTCGACGTAGCTGCTGGGGTGCAGCACAAGCGCGTGGCGCTGGTCACGAGCGAAGTGCTCGCGATGTTCGAGGAGCTCGCGCGCGAGGGCCCGACCGCCGACGAGATGACGAAGGCGCGGCGACGGATCGAGTGGGATGTTCGGGCGATGAGCGACTCCCCCGAGGACGTGGCAGGGTTTTGTGCCGCAGGATCGCTTTTCCAACGGTTTGTGACCCCGGAGGACCACATGGCCTCCCTTCTCGCGGTCAGTCCCGGCGACGTGCAGACCGTGGCTCGCCTGCTGGCCCAACCCGGCCGACTCAACGTCGTCGCGGTCGGGCTCCTTGAGCCAGACGAGGAAGACCGCCTCGCCGACATCGTAAATGGGTGGCAGGGCGCGGAATCGTAGGAGCAGCTCAGCAGCTCGAGGGGGCCGCGAAGCACCCCTCTCATTTCCAAGCTCGCGTCGGGGGTCCCATTGCGCGACGTCCAGCGTGAACGATTGTATCCTGGGCGGAAGTCCGCCTCACAGTGCTCGGCGCGTCTGGCGTTCAGACGTTGACCGAAACGTCCGGCATCGGCCATTGTATTGACAAAGATATGATCTGCGCCGCGCTCGCTATCGGGTGCCCATCCCCCGGCGCGTGGCGTTCGCCGTCCGCATACATAATCGTGAGGCCATCATGTTTCCGTTCTCTCTGATTTTTCCGCTTAAAACGAGAAACGGGCGAATTTATTCGCTCGTCGTGGCTTCGGCCATGGTCGCAGCCGCAAGTTGCGCCAAGGGGGCGACCAGTTCTGGGTCGGACTTCGGCGGCAGCAGTGGTAGCAGCGGCAGCAGTAGCGGCATCATCGGAACTTCCACGGGTGGCGGCAGCGGCTCGATCGGTGGCAGTGGCTCGGGGAGCGGCAGCATCGGGGGGTCGAGTGGCGGTGGCAGTGGTGGCGCGAGCGGCGACGATGGCGGTTGCGTCGCCGCGAACGACTGCGCGGACTTCCCGAGCGCTGCGGTCAACGACGATGCCGGTGCGCCCGTGCCGGGCGCAGCCCAATTGTTCTCGACAGCGCCAGACTCGACCGCGGGCAACGCGCCGTGCTTGCTCGAGCCGGCCGATGGCTCTCTTTACCCGTACAACTGGCTGCGACCGCGTGCCTATTGGGGCGGTGCCACCGGGCAGAAGTACTTCGAGGTTCGCTTCCACTCCGACGCGGAGAACCCCAGCGACTACATCGTCTACACGAGCAACAACTACTGGGCGCTCGACAAGGCAACCTGGCAGCAGATCGCCGGCACGCTGACGTCGGGTCCGGGCACGTTGGCGGGGACGAAGGTCACGGTGTCCGTGCGCGGGAGCACGGGAAGCGGCTCTCCGTCGGCCCCGGCTACGGCGACATTCACCATCGCTCCTGCGATCGCCGCCGGCTCTCTCATCTATTGGACGACCGCGAGCTATGACAACAGTGCCACCAGCACGAACCTTCAGGGCTTCACGGTCGGCGATGAGGGGACGACGCTCGCGTTGACGTCAGTGCTGAATGGTCAAGCTCAGATCACTCAGCCAGTCACGGGCAATCCCTACAATGCGGCCACCAATACGGTCAACACGGGCTCTACGGTGACCAACGCCCAGGTCTGGTGCATCGGGTGTCACACGGCGACGCCCGACGGCGTGGCCGTGGGATTTACCGCGGAGTGGCCCTGGTCGAACGCGGTCGCGACCGTGACCACTCCAAAGGCGGCAGGAGGAGCCACACCAGCTTGGATGACGCAGACGGCGGAGTGGAACTTGGCCCCCGACAAGGACAACAACACGCCGCCGAATGCCTACTACGCACCTCCCGCCGTTGACCAAGTGGCGATGGGCATCTCGACGTTCTCCCGCTCGCACTACGCGACGGGCGATCACGTCATGATCTCGTCGATCGGCGCTGCTTGGAATGCGTACACGTTCAATACGGGCAACGCGACCGATCTCGGATTTGCGACGGGAGTGGCCACGCAGCTTATTTGGCTCGATCTCGAAGCTGCGGGAGGGTTGCCCGTGACGGGACTGCCGCTAGCCCCGCAGACGACCGCGGTCGCCATCCCGGCCAATCCAGCGGGCGGCGGGACCCAAGGCCCGATCACAGGGGCGACGTCGGGCATCGGCTGGGGAACCATCACGCGAACAGGAGACACCAAGAGCGCAGGGGCGCCGTCCTGGAGCAATGATGGGACGAACGTCGCTTACGCATCGACCGACTACGGTACGAAGGACGGTCGAATGGATTGCGAGCACATGAGCATGGCGGGCAACACGGCCACGTCGTGCACGTCGGACATTCGCGTGGTGCCCTACAACGCGAAAGCCGGGGCTCCAGGCGGAGCCGGCGGCACGTCGGTTGCTCTCCCGGGTGCCAGCGATCCCGCACAGAATGAGTACTATCCCGCGTGGTCGCCGGACGACCAGATCATCGCGTTCAACCGCGTTCCCGTGAATCACAGCATGTACAACACGCCGGAGGCGGAGGTGTACGTGGTGCCCTACAACGGTGGGGCGGGCGGCACGGCCGTGAGACTCGTCGCCAACGATCCGGTGGCGTGCTCGGGGCTGACTTCGCCCGGCGTGCAGAACACCTGGCCGAAGTGGGCGCCGAACCCAGTCTCGTCGACCCGCCTCGCCGATGGCGGAGTGGCCGCGGCCGGCGAGCCGGCTCCGCAGACCATCAACGGTCTCACGTACTACTGGGTCACGTTCTCGTCGAACCGAAGTCCGACGACTTCGGCCAAGCAGCAGCAACTCTACGTGGCCGGAATCACGATGGACTCGAACGGGAACATCCAGACATACGCCCCGATCTACCTGTGGAATCAGAGCGACCTAGTCAACAACCTCATCCCCTCGTGGGGGACGTTCTCGCTTCCTCCGCCGAACGTGCCGGCGCCGACCCCGGGGCAGGCGCACATCTACTGATGACGGTGCTGGGCTCCTAGGTGCCCCCCGGACTGAAGTCCGGGGAACGGGAAGACGCTGCACGAAAGCCCGCCGCTCGGCGGCGGGCTACTTTGTTGAAGCCATCCGGACCTTCGCGAGAGCGCGTAGCGTGCGAGAGAGCGTTGCGGGTGTCGTCCCCAGCATGCGTGCGATGTCCTTCTTGGGGCGGGGCATCGCGCCGAAAGGCTTTCCCTACAATGGACGGGCGTCAGGGCCCCGAGCAGGGAGTTGCCAACGAGCTCGATTCAACGCAGATTCCCGCACATGACGAAGTCTCGGCGCGAAGTGCTTCAAGAGTCGCGGCGTCACGGGTTGGCTGCGGGGGCGGCGACGGCGGTCACCGTGGTATTGGGCGCTACGGCAGGGTTGCCGATCGCGGCGATCGCGGCGGTGCCAACGGCGATCCTTGGCTGGCGATGGTGGAAGCATCGCGCCGAGAATGGCATCCGCTTCTAAAGGCCGGTGTCTTTCGGTCGATCCCTTCGCGATCCCGGCGTCGAGCGTGCTCGCCTACGGGAAGTAGGCACCGCGCGCTCGCCACCGGCCTCGCTCGGTCTCGACCGAATTACACCGACCTTCTCGGCGACACTTCGAATGGCACCGGAAGGCCTGCGGGCCGTCCCTCGGCCATTCCCTCCGGTCGAGAATCGAAAGCTTGACGGGCCGGGCAGCGGGTGGCCATCGGATGAGTGAGGGAGCCACCAAAGTTGTCGAACGCGTTTGCCGAACCTAAGATGTACGCTCCGGATGTGGCGTCGGGAGTGTCATGTGAGTTGGCGGACATCCGCGACGCCGATTGGGCGGAGCTCGAGAAACGGTGGGTCCTGAGTGACCTGGTCGGCAAGGGCGCGACGTCTGTCGTCTGGCGTGGTCGTGCTTGCGACGGAGGACGATCGGTGGCCATCAAGGTGGCCAATGGCGACGCGGTGTCGCGCGGCGCGGTGTCCGAGGAAGCCAGGCTTCTCTCGCGGATCGAGCGCCGGTGGGGTCCTGCGCTTCTCGATGCGGGTCCGGGATACCTGGTGACCGATTGGGTCGACGGCGCACCGGTCGACCCCGTGTTGGATTCCCGGACTCGCGAACGCGTGGCGGTCGTTGTTGGCCACGCGGTGGCGCGGTCGCTCGAAGAACTCCACGAAGCTGGCGTTCGCCACGGCGACGTCAAGCTCGACAACGTTCTCTGGATCGGTCGAGAGCCAGATGCCGACGCGGCGAGTTGCCGCGTCGCTACGCTCATCGATCTAGGTCTGGCGACGGATGGGGGCGCTGCGCCGCGCGGTGCGACGCCGCGATATGCTGCGCCCGAGCTGGTGGAGCTGGGTGAGGCCGGGCCCGCGTCCGACCTCTGGGCCCTCGGCCTCATGCTCGCCGAGCTTCTCGACCCGAATGTTGCCGGCGCGGCGAGGCCTCTCGACGTCGTCTCGATGTGGGATACGGGTCAGCGCGAGCCCGCACGATGGGCTCGAGCCCTCCTGGCGCCAGCGCCCGGCGGGCGTCCGTGCGCGGCCTGGTTGGCTGCGCGCGCGGCCCAATGGTTGGGAATCGCGGGCAATCCTGACGACGCAGCGGCAGCACGAGTGGCGAGGGTGAGGCGAGCTTATCTCGCTGAGCGAAGGCGCGAACTGGGTGCCGGGACGCTGGTCGCGACTTCGGTCGGGGAGCCAGCTCGAGGTTGGCTCCAGGATGCAATCGATTTGCAGCGCCGGTTGACGTCGCCACCGGCGGAGACGACCACGCTCGAGCCGCTCGGGGAAGTTCGCACTGCGCGCTGGATGGTCACACTTGTAGGCTCGAGCGCGGCGGCGTGGCCGCTCGGCACCCTCGGTGTCGACGAGGGGGCACTCGCGGCGCGTGCGGTGGAGCTTGCGTCCACGGTGGATCCCGCGTCCTGGACGTTTGAGGACCTCGCGGGGCGCGACGCCGGCGCCCGGCCTTCATGGGGCGTTGGCGCGGGTGAGGATCGCACTCCAAGCCTGGTCCGAGAGCTCGCGCAAGCGCGTCCGGACGCTGCCGCGATTGCCCTCGGCGAGGAGGAGACCGCATCGGGGAGAGCACCTCAGACGCTCGCGGTGCTTGTCGCGTCCGCACTTTTGAGAGGTGGCGACCCCGGCCGTGCGTGGGCAGCCCTCTCGAGAGCCGAGGGGGCGGAGGTCGACGCTCTTCGCGCGGAGGTAGAGCGCCGTCGAGGGGACGTTTGGGGTGCCGCGCAAGCGGCCGAGCGCGCGACCGCGTCCAGTGAACCGCGAGTCAGCTCGAGGGGTCGCGCGATACTGGCTCGTCTGGCGTGGGACCGCGGGGACCTCGAAGCTGCCGAGGCCGCGTTGCGGGGCGGTTCGGGCGCCGCCGTCGCCGAGCTGCGGGCGCTCATTGCGTGGAGGCGCAACGCGACCGAGGAGGGTGGGCGCATTCTCGACGCCGCTCTCTCCGGCGCGGTCGACGCAGAGGCTCGCGCAAGGCTTCAGGCTGTTCGTGGATTGTTGGAGCTCTCGCGCGGGAACGCGGAGCGTGCGCTCGTTGCCTTCGGTAGCGCTGTCGATTTTGCGGTTCGAGCCGGCGCCGTCGTGGACGAGGCGACGTACCTGACGAGCGAGGCGGCAGCCGCAAGCGACTGTGGTGCGGTGGGCCGCGCGCTCGAGAGTGCTACTCGGGCCGCCCTGCTGTGGGAGCGGCTCGGCCGTCGGTCTCAAGCCGCGCGCGCGTGGCTCGCCCGTGCGGCCTCGCTTGCGGCCATCGGCGCTTTGCACGCGACCGACGAGGCGGCGGTCGAGGCGCGCGTGCGGGCACTCGAATCCCGCGACGTTCAGGCTGCGGCCTATGCGCTCTGGGCGCGCGTCGAGGTTCGCACTCCGGGCGACGAATCGGCCTGCGAGTGGGCCTGCCAGGCAGAACGAGAGCTTCAGGCCTCGACGAATGATGACCGGGTGCGCGCGCTTGCCCGCCTCCTCGTGTGGGCGCCGGATCGGGTGGACGAGGAACGGGTGCCGGGCACCGACGAACAGGCCGGTTCGCTGCCACCTCCCATTCGCTGGGAATGGTGGGGTGCGCGCGCGAGGGCTAGCGTGATGCGGGCACCGCTCGCGGCCGACCGCGCGACACTCGATGCGCTCGCGGCGCTCATCGACGTCGCCGCTCCGCTCAGCGCGAGAGGTCCCGCTCTCGATGCAGCCGTACGGCTTGCGACCGCCTGCGGGGAAGGCGACATCGCTCGCCGGTTCGAACAGGCTCGGCTCATCGCGGCGCGTGCTTTGCGCGAGGCGACGCCTGCGGCACTCCGCACGTGTCTGGCATCGGTCGCGTGGGCTCGCATTCCGGCTGCGGTGGTCAACGACGTCACGTTCGTCCCTGCGCAGGTGGCTGAACTGGAATCCATCGTCCGCGCCCTGTCCGGCCGAGAACGCCTGCGTCCGCTGCTCGACCAGGTGCTCGACACGCTCGTGCTCTGGACCGGAGTCGAACGGGGGTTGCTCCTTCTTCGCGCTCCGGATGGACGCCTTGTCGCGCGCGCAGCTCGAAACCTGGGCCGTCGCGATCTCACGGGCGAACAGCTGATGCTATCGCAAACCATCGCACAGCGGGCCATCGAGGCAGGGGACGCCATCGTGGCGACCGACGCGTTCTCCACCTTGGGAGACGTTCACGCGAGCGTGCACGCCCTCCGGCTCCGCAGCGTCGTTGCAGTGCCGCTCATCGCGCGAGGCGACACGCTCGGCGTCGTGTACTTGGACGACCGAGTCCGCACGGGCGCGTTCGGGCCGCGAGAAGTCGCGTGGGTCAGGGTCGTCGCTGCGCAAGCTGCGATGGCGATCGCCGATGCCCGCGATGCCGTGTTGCTGAGGCGGGCCGCGCGGCGCGCTGAGCGGGCGTGTGCTCGTCTCGCTGGTGAGCTCGAGACACGGGAGGCGGAACTCGAGGTCACGCGCACGCAGCTCGACCTTGCCCGCGACGCCAAGGAAACGCGTTACTCGTACGACGATATCGTCGGGCGGAGCGAGCCGATGCGCGCGCTGCTTCGCCTCGTCGACCGGGTTACTCCGAGTGACGTTCCGGTGCTCGTCGTCGGGGAGAGCGGGACTGGGAAGGAACTGGTTGCGCGTGCGATCCACAAGAATGGTCCGAGGGCGCGCCGGGAATTCGTGAGTGAGAACTGCGCGAGTGTTCCGGAGAGTCTGCTCGAATCGACCCTGTTCGGTCACACGCGCGGGGCATTCACCGGGGCGAATTCTACGCGTGCCGGGCTGTTCGATGTGGCCGACGGGGGCACGCTGTTTCTCGACGAAATCGGCGAGATGTCTCTCAGCATGCAGTCGAAGCTGCTGCGCGTCCTGCAGAACGGGGAGCTTCGACCGGTGGGCAGCGAACGCGCGCACAAGGTGGATGTGAGGCTCGTCGGGGCGACCCACCGGGACCTCGTCGCGCTCGTGGCATCCGGCGCATTTCGCGAGGATCTCTTTTACCGGATCAACGTCGTCACGCTGCGAGTGCCGCCGCTGCGAGAGCGGGCGGACGACATTGCGCGGCTCGTCGAGCACTTCGTCGAGAAGCACGCGAATGGTGTGAAGACTCGGGTCACGCGCGGAGCCATGTCGAAGCTGCTGACGTTTCCCTGGCCCGGCAATGTTCGGCAGCTCGAGAACGAAATCCGCAGGGCCCTCGTCCTCGGGGACGCGCAGATCGACGTGGGCGACTTGTCGGCCGATGTCGTTCGGGGAGTCTCAGGTGCAGCGCGCGGAGCGGGTCTGGACCTTCGCTCGCGTGTGGATGCGCTGGAAGCCAAACTGGTCACGGATGCCCTCGAGACGACGCGCGGCAACCAGACCCGTGCGGCACAGCTCCTTGGGCTCTCTCGGTTTGGGCTCCAGAAAATGATGGCACGTCTGAAGATGAAGGCGCCGGCCTGAGCGTTCCGGTTGCGTTCGGGCCCGGCTTTCTGTATGAGATTACCCTTCTCTCGGGGCTGTAGCTCAGTTGGGAGAGCGCTTGCATGGCATGCAAGAGGTCACGAGTTCGATTCTCGTCAGCTCCACTCTGCTTGACGCGTTGGCGTCGGCGCTGAGGTTCCGGTCATCAGCCACGCCTGCACTTCGTCCAGCAGGGCTGGACTGCGTGCAGTCGTGAACGATTCTCGTCAGCTCCACTCTGCTTGACGCGTTGGCGTCGGCGCTGAGGTTCCGGTCATCAGCCACGCCTGCACTTCGTCCAGCAGGGCTGGACTGCGTGCAGTCGTGAACGATTCTCGTCAGCTCCGCTCTGCTTGACGCCCAGCCACCGCGCGGCGGGCGTAGTCGATGAGTACGGCAATCGAGCAAGGCTTGGCGACGAACTCAACATCGCCTGTGCGGACGTCTCGACGCAGCAGCTCCTCGTCGACATGTCCCGAGCACACGACGAGGCGGGCTGCAGGTTGCGCGTTGCGGAGCTCCGCAATCAGTTCACGCGTCGGACGACCAGGCATCACTGCATCCATCCATGCGAGCGCGATGGAATGCTCCCGAACTAGCAACAACGCATGGTCCACGTCCGCCGCTTCGAGAACGTCGAAGCCATGAGTTGCGAGCGCACTACGCCATGCCCGGCGCACGCTCGCATCGTCGTCGACTACGAGCACCCACCGGCCTTGGGGATTCGCCGCGGGCATTGGGACTTGAGCCGGTGGCCGGCTCGCGGCTTCACCCGAAGGCGGGAGAAGGATCGTGAAGGTCGTGCCGTTCCCCAGGCGGCTTGCAACACGCAGCGTTCCGCCGCCCGCCTCGATGATGCGGCGCGAACTCGAAAGCCCAAGCCCGGTCCCGGCGGTGCCCTTGGTCGTGAACAGGGGCTCGAATAGCCGCGCGAGCGTTGCTTCGTCCATTCCAGTTCCAGTGTCGACAATCTCGATAGCAATCGCCCCGCCGATCTCGTCCCGCTCGGCAGGGGATGCGTCCCGCACGACGATGCGGAGCGTCCCGCTGCCACCCATGGCGTCCCGCGCGTTGAGAGCCAGGTTGAGCAGCACGGCGTGAAGCGACGCGACGTCAGCCAAAGCGCTCGAAGAGCCTCGCGCTTCGGTAACCACCTCAAGTCCCTTGATGCGTGCGAGCTGCGCCACCGCAATTCGAACGATCTCGTTCGCGTTGACCGGCGTCCGGATGACCGCCGTGTCATTGCCGCTCAACGTGGAGAGCCGCCGGAGGACGGATGCCGCCGAATTGACAGCTTCGATCATGTCGGTGAGCGTGACACCAAGGCAGTCTGCAGTTTGCGCCTCCGGGGACAAGGCCAGGAGCTCGAGTTCTCCGCTCATCGCTTGAAGCAGGTTGTTGCAACTGTGCGCAAATCCACCTCCGAGACGCCCGAGGGTAACGAGACCTTGCGCTCGACGACGCTCGGAGTTGGCCCTCGCGTGTGCTTCGACCGTTTCGAGTCGGCGACGCTCCTCGTCGACGGCCGCATCGACCTGTTCGCGGCGGAGCCTGACTGTGCGCCTTAGGTCGTCAAGATGACCAACAATCGCGGCGACGCCCATGCACATGACCACGCTCACGGTCAATGTCGTGCGCTCCCAGTTTCCTAGGTCTTGCAAATCCATCAGAGCTGGATCGATCGGGCGAATCCACCCCGACATGTGATACGCGCCGGCCGACACGATGGTCGCGACGCATATCCCAGCGATCCACTTCGCCGTGCGCGGGCTGGTCAAACATGCTCCAAGCATGCATATGACCGCCAAGCCGCCCGATGCGGTGGGCTGAATGCCGAAGAACTCCACGGACGGAATCGACGCGACGCCCAGGAACGACAACGTCAACGGCACGACAAAGCGCCTAGGCATCGGCAAGTAGGCCGCACTGCCCAGGGCCACCGCGGCCACCAGCGCAAGGACGACGATATCGAAGCGCCCGCGTGGAGCCGTCCACAGCACCCACGCGATCACTGGAATGCCGAGAGCAAACCCCCGGCGACTCACGTGCCTGGCGAGGCGCTCGCGTATGGCGCCGAGATCGCGATCCGCTCGCTCACCCACGACGCTCATCCAGTCGGACACGCTGTGCCGGAGGCAGTGGCAATAGCAATCGCGCCGCTAGGACGCCCGGGCAGTCCGCCGCCGAGAGCCATCGAATGCCATGTTCAGCCAGCTCACTGACGAGCGCGGGATCATCGACAACATGGGTTCCGGGGTCGAGGACCAGGTCGATCACTGCACCGCAATCGCTCCAGACGGCGACATCCGCCGGGTCGGGGTAGCGAATCACGAATCGAATTGCCCGCCCCGGTGTGCCGTCGAAGCGAACATCCGCGGCCAGCGCGGACACGACCGAAGTGAGCACGCTCGATCCGACGCCGACTCGGACGCTCGACTCGACCTCACAATCAACGTGAAGAGCAACATCCTCCGGGAACACCCTGCGGAGCACGGCGACTGCGGACTCGACGGTCGCGTAAGCCAGGCAGTCGGTGGACCCCGTCTCGGACGGACGGATGACTGCCATGATGTCTGCGGTCACTCGAACGGCTTCGCTGCACCATCCATGGATCCGGCCGGACGATTCCCGTACGGCCGCAGTGGTGGCCTCATGTTTGGCGAGAGCTCCCGACCACATTTGCAGCGCGCCGAGGGCGTTGCGAAAGTCGTGGACCACGGTGCCGATGAGGAGCCCGGCCGCTTCGAGACGGCGCGATTTGTCCAAGCCCTCGACGGCCTCCGATAGCGCCTGCTCCGCCGTGACTCGGAGGCGCTTTTGGGCATCGTGGAGCGCTTCTGCGCGCACGAGGTCGGCAAGCGATCGCTCGAGGTGCGAGGTCACGCGGCTGGCGAGCCACGCCACGGGAAGCGTCACGCTGCACAGGACCATGCCGATCCGGATCCAGTTTACGAAGACGTTTGGATCGGCGATTCGCCTCCCGGGTTCTGAAACTAGGTGGCCTGTCGCGTGGAGCGCACCGATTGCGACGAACGCGATCAGCTCGCCCACAATGACGTAATACGAGATGCGCGCGCCATAGAGGAGTGTCACCAACACGGGTGTCGTCACGAGCAATATCGCCGTCACGCCAGCGAAGCCCTCCTGAACGATCGCCAACCCCGATGTAATGCCCATGCCTGCGACGACGCATGCGGCCAGGATGGGCGCCCGCGGTCGCGCGAGCGCCAGCCCCAGCAACAAGACGTAGACGGCGAGCGCGGTGGCGGTGACTGCGCTGTATCCCAGCCCTCTCCCAATGCTGAGCCGGAACAGGTGGTAGACGCCACCGAGGCCCAGTAGCATGCGCATCGTTTGGGCGATCCACTCCTCGCCATAGGGACCGAGACCGATCTCATTTTGTCGATTCGTCGTTCGGTGCACTACCCAGTTCTCACTCCCGAGTCGCCTTCGCTGGCGAAATCTACGACCAAGTGCCTGTTGAGATCCCTACCGCGGGCGTTCTGTGTTCTTGGCGGCAGCGACTGCTTGCAGCTGGGCCGTGGAAGGCTGGCGTCAGCACGCTGACCCGCACTAGGTTCGGCAATCCACTCACTCCGAAGACCCGTCCGCGCCGGGCTCAGGGCTCGCCACGTCAGGCGACAAACCTGAGCCACCCGAATCGAGAGTCGTCTCCGAGATCACGGCACCTCCGTCCAGAAGCGCGGATATGACCATGCACCTGTGACTGACCGGTTCGCACCACGCGAGATCCCCTTGCGGGCAGTTCGGAATGGCGCACAGGTAGCACCCTTGGCTTTGCTGGCCCATGGTGAGCATCCGCTGCTCCGCGTCGGAGCGGTAGAGTGGATTGATGGCAAACGGGCATGCCAGCACGCCCGTACAGTCCTTGGGATTGCCTGGCTCGATGATGCAGTCTCCGAGGGGGATGTCCGGGTCGCACTGTCCCCACTGCTCCAGCAATGCATACGTGTCCGTTCGCAGCTGCGTGCAGCCGCTGCTCTCGCCACACGCCGTCAATACGGCGCCGGTGCCAGCAGACGTCGAAAAGAGGGCCAACGTCAGTGAAACCCCCCCCATCCATTTGACAATCCCAATGACATTCATTGTTTTGGCTCCGCCAACCTCAAAGCGTTTCGGTCTAGTGCGCATGCCCAGCCCGCACGCGAAGAATCCGCGCGGCCTCCTTGAACGTGGGATCTTCTGGATGCACGGATGCGAGCGCCTCGTACCGAGTCGCCGCCTCTTCGTACAATCCGTCGGCTGCAAGATCGAGCGCCTCGCGCTCGGGCGAGCGCTTGTTCGACCCGCCGGGCGCGGACTTGGCATTTCCGGCGGCGGGGCGTGTCGAGGATCCAGGTGCGATCCCCGACGCCGTAGCGGCCGGCTGCCCAGATATGGGGTTGAACCCGGTCCCCGAAAGGGTCGCTGGGCCGTTCCAGGCGCCCGCGGAGGGCAGGGGTGTTCCTCCGTCCAGAACTTGGCGAGTCGCGGAGGCAGAAGCCTTGCTCGGGATCACGGTCGGCGGCGCATGTGCACCAGGCTCGTCTCTCATCAGGAAGTAGCTGCCCACGAGGACGAGGGGCATCAGAGCTACGATGGCCTTCTTTGCCGGCGACGCCTCCTTCCAGAAGTTGGCACGTTTCGCGGGGACGGCATCGTCTTCAGCTCTCGACAGATCCGCGCCGAGGGTCGGGGGCTCGTTGGCCCCGGGACGGTCGGAACCGGCGCCCTTGCCCGGGACCACTCCATCGACGACGGGTGGCTGCGCCGGCACCGGCCGACCCGCGGCGGCGCCTGTGGGGTGGGCCAGGCGTGCCGTGTTGGGCGATTGGTCGCCGAGAATTACGGTCCCCCCGCCGCCCGGTGGCCCCCCCGCTGGCCGACCGCCAAATCCAGGTCGCTTCGGGCTGCCGTCGCGATCGCCTGCGTCCATTCCGAGGCGTCCGGCGGCCTGGACGGCGCGCTGGGCAGCGCGGAAGAGCGCGCCTCCGTCGTCATTGGTCGGCACACCATCGTCGGCGCGTGGTGGAGCGCTCTGACGTGCTTTGGTGCGGAGAATGAGGCAAGCGCCTCCGAATCGAACCTCGCAGGGCAACGTGGCTCGGGTCCAGTCGGTGCGCAGCGGTGCTCCGGATAGGAGCGCCTGCTGCTGGGGTCCTGCGGCGACGAAGATGTCGGTGCCGTTGAAGGCGAGAAGAACGTGGATGTCCCCCACGCCCTGAGCCCTGACGATCCAGTCGGCGCGAGCGCCGATCGAAATCGGATTCATCGGCACGCCGGGGACGAACGTGGGCCCCGGCCGGTCGGTGCTTCCGCTGAGCACGCTCACCTCGATTTCACCGGATGGTGACGTCCCGGGTATCATGCTGGAGTCCTTGCGTTCGCGGTCGGTGAAGAATCCCCCGAACGAGCCCCCTTGGTCAGCACGTCCGGCAGGTCAACTCCATGCTCGCGTACCTGCGCGAGACAGGCCGGGACGACACCGCATGGAACGAGAGCACTCACGATGCGATTGTCGGCATCCGTGCCCTGGTATTCACGGGCGAAGATATCCTGGAGCTGATAGCGCTGGCTCGCGAGATCGAACCCGAGGACTTCGGTGACGTGCGTGAGTTTGCGCGAGCCATCGTGGAGGCGTGACACTTGGACGACGAGCTGCACGCCCGAACCGATCTGTTGGCGCATGGCCTGAAGCGGCATGTCGATGTCGCTCATCATGCACATGGTCTCGAGTCGGGTCAGCGTGTCTCGCGGGTGGGTTGCGTGAAGGGTTCCCATACACCCACCATGACCGCTGGTCATCGCCTGGACGATGTCGAGCGCTTCCCCGCCTCGAATCTCACCGACCACCACCCGGTCGGGGCGCATTCGCAGCGTCGCGCGAAAGAGGTCTCGAATGGTGACCGCGCCCTTGCCTTTGGGATCGGCGGGACGTGCTTCGAGCTGCACAACGTGCGGCTTCTGAAACTGAACCTCCCGGGAGTCTTCGATGACGACCACCCTCTCGCCGTCTGGAATGAACCCAGACAGAGCATTGAGCATCGACGTCTTGCCGCTCCCCGTTCCGCCCGCGATCATGATGTTCAGCTTGGCGATCACCATGGCCTGGAGCGCGGCGGCCGCGATTCCGGTCAGCGATCCAAACTGCACGAGGCGTTCGATGGTCAAGGTCTCCTTGAAGAAGCGGCGAATGGACACGTAGGGCCCGTCAGGGGCCACCGGAGGAATGAGAGCTTCGACGCGCGACCCATCGGGGAGGCGTCCCTCGAGGATCGGATGGGCCTCGTCCACGTACTTGCCGACGTACTGCGACAGATTGCGAAGCCCTGCGAGCAACGCCTCGCGACTCGCGAAGGTCGCCGGGACTTTCTCGAGCATCCCCTTTCTCTCGATGTAGATCTGCTCCGGCCCGTTGATCATGATCTCGCTGACGGATGCGTCGTCGAGATACGGTCGAACCGGGGCAAAGAACTGGAGAAGAGTTTCTTCAAATACGGCTCTCGGAATCATGGAACGCTCTTCAGGAGAAGCGATCGCGCCGCTTCGGCGTTGGGTCCAGTCGGGCTCAGGCGGAGATATTCCCTGTATTGGCCGTCGGCCTCGAGGAGCGCGGTGCCATCGTGTCGGAGAACGTCCGCGAGAGCGTAGTGCGCGTCGGCAATGTCGGGCCTTTCCTTGATGACCTGCTCCAGCTCGACGCGGGCGCGCGCGGCCTCTCCGAGCGCGATGTACACGGTCGCCACCGCAAAACGAACTTCGGTGTCCCCCGGATGCCTGCGAAGGAAGTCCTCTCCGTACTTCGCCGCCGCCGGAAATCGGCTGTCGGCCGAGCACACGATGAGAAGGCGTTTGGTCAGGGCGCGCTCATCCCCGCCCGCGCTCATCGCGGCCACGAAATACTGTTCCGCGCGCGTGAGGTCTCCTACCGAGGCCGCGGAATCCCCCCGCGCCAGCAAGCGATCGGGCGTCGATTCCTGGCGAATGACGTCCATGGTCTTGGCCGCTTTGGGGGCAGACGGCGCGCACGCCGTAACACCCAGCACAGCGGACAACAGGGTAGGCGTCTGCCAGGCCACCGCGCAGCTCACCTGGCCCCTGCCTTTTGCTTGACCATTTGCGCCGTGGTCGACAGCCAGCTGATCCAAGGCCCCGTCTTGCCTTCCGAATACGAACGCAGGACCGCTACGTCCCTGCGCGCAAGCTCGTAGTCGCCCACCGCAATCAAGTGTTCCAGGCGAAGCCGGCGAGCCCGAAAATCCTGGGTAATCGAGGCGCGAAGCTGTTGAGCCGCTGTCGTGGCCTCCTCGGCCCGACTGACTGCGTCGGCACGTCGAAAACATGCCGCCGCCAGGTCGTACAGCGCCACGGCGTCGAGCCCTTCCTTGGGGGCGAACGGGCTTCTCTCGCGTTTTCCCTCTGCGACGTCGAACTTCTCCGACGCGAACGCGAACGCCTGGTCGGTCGACGCCATGGGGCACGTTGGCTCGCTGGACGCGGGGAAGAGGTCCGGCGCCTTGGCGGGAGGCGGGGCAACCGGCGCATCGCCTCCGCTGAACATCATGTAGGCACCCGCCACGAGTACGAGCACCCCGAGCACCTTCATGAACGGACTCGTCTCGTCGCCGGTCTTGCGCTGAAGCGTCGGTGACCCTTCGTATCCCGCCCCGAGCGCGACATAGATCAGCGTCGTTCCGATGGCGATGGGAACGTTTGGCACCACGACGCCCTTCGCGAATGGGGCACCGTTGACCGTCACCGGCGGGTTGAACGCCTTGGCCTCGGCTCGGACGGTGGTGCCCACGACCTCGATCGCCATGTGCTCATTCGCCGCTTGATCGAGCGGCAGACGTACATCGCAGTGCGCGCCGCTTCCGATGAGCACTCGGTCGCTCTCGACTGTCGCCGCTTCCTTTTGGCCGTGCGCGTAGCGAATCTCGAATCGCAAAATACTCACGATGGGCCTCGGCTTACATTCCTTGCTTCATTTTCATGACCATCGGCGCCACAATGAGCAGAAGAATGGCGACGAACACGAGCATGAGTGGGCCGACCATGGCGACGCCGGCCTTGGCCGCAGACTCCTCTGCGCGCACGCTTCGGCGAAGCCGCGAGACCTCGGCCTGAATTCGCAGCACGTTGGCCACCGGATTGCCCCGGAGCTCCGCCTGGACGATCGCACCGACGAACTCCTTGACGGCGTCGGAGGGGACGCGTGCGGCGAAGTCCTCGAGCGCTTGGCGCCGAGTGCGACCGACTTGCAGTCCTTGGAGGATGAGCGTGAACTCCTCGACGATGTAGTCGTTGGGCGAACCGGACTTTTCGACGACTTGCCTCACAGACCCAGGAAAGTCGAGCCCCGCACCCATGCCGAGCGCCAAGAGATCGATCGCATAGGGGAGTCGCCGATTGATCTCTTTGAACCGTTCGGCGGCGATGCTCGACATGTTCAGGAACGGCGCGATCACGCCGAAGCCGGTGCACCCAATGAGAAGGAGAATGCCCATTCCGCTCAGGAGCCCGGCAAAATATCCGGCGACGAGCCCGAGGACTCCCGACACCATACTAAGACCAACGAGCTCTTCGGGCAGAAGACCGAGGTAGTCACCCGCGATGCCAATCTGGTGATTGAGACTCGCGCGGAATCCGACCGACAGCAGTCCTCCAACCCGCATCCCAATCCAGCGCACGAGTGGCTCGATCATCCGCCACAGTTCACTCTCCTCGATCGCACGCTGCCGCTTCAATCCGCGAAGGCCCATCCTCTTGCCATCGCCCAACGGGGCCGCGGCGGCCGCGTACGCCCAGCAGAAGAGCCAAGACGCGACTGCCACGTAGACGAGTACTTTCAGGATGTCAGTCCGAAGCGACATCATATGTCCACCGTGAGCACCTTGCGGGCTACCAAGAGAGAGGCCACCCAGAATGTCGTCGCAACCGTGATGATCATGTAGCCGGCGAACGTCTGCTGGAGCGGTTCGAAGTATCCAGGCTGGACCATGTTGAAGGCGCCGCAGATGGCGAAGGGAAAAATCGCGAGAACCCAGAGCTGGGCTTTTCCTTCAGCCGTCTTGGTGCGGACGACTCCATCGAGGCGGTTCATTTCGCGAATCGATGCGGCGGTGTTCTCGAGAACGACGACGAGGTTTCCTCCTACTTGAATCCCGATGATGAGTGCGCTCATCGCCGAGTCGAGGACCCGGCTCCCGACGCGCGCCGACATGTTCAAGAGCGACTGCTCGAGCGTACTGCCGACGCGCATTTCCTTGACGACGCGCTCGACCTCTTGCCGAATCGGGTCTTGCAGAAGGGGTACGAGGGCCTGGAGCGCCGCCGACAATCCGGGCACAGTCTTGAGCGAATTGGCGAGGGCGAGAACGAAGCTGTCGACCTGCGACTCCAGCCTGGTCAAGCGCTTCTTTCGCTCGCTTGCCAGGTACGCGGCTGGAAGAAAGACGATGGCAGCGGCGAGGCAGTACCAATACGGCACATCGACAACGACGAGTTCAACGGAGACGAGCGCCCCAAGGAGTGCCGCCTGCGCCGTCGCAACCTTCCGCCCCGACCCTTCGCGAAACAGAAGCCGCAGGGTCCTGTCGATCCAATTGATGTACCGGGCCCACCACCGCGAAAACACAGTGTCGGAAAAAATCAGCATGAAGATGACGCTGAGGAGCCCAACGCTGGAGAGAGCGATCCCGCCGAACTTCATCGCGTCGAGCACCGAGATGTGCAGCCTCACAGGTATCTCTCCCCAGGCTGAACGAGCCCCATGACAATGAAATCGTTGAGGAACGTGGGCAGGAACCCGGTCGCCCGGAACTCGCCGACGACCTTCTTCTTCGGTCCCGTTCCCGTGCGGGAGAACTCGAAGATCGGCACGAGTTCGACTTCGCCGTCGTCGTCGATGCCCACGACTTCCGTAATGGCAGTCACCTTGCGCGATCCATCGGATAGACGAGACTGCTGAACGAGAAGATGAATGCTGCCGGAAATCTGCTCGCGAATCGCGCGCACCGGCAAATCGACTCCAGCCATCAACACGAGTGTCTCGAGGCGTGACACCGCTTCGCGCGGGCTGTTGGCGTGCGTCGTCGTGAGCGAGCCATCGTGGCCGGTGTTCATCGCTTGCAGCATGTCGAGCGCCTCACCGCCGCGGCACTCGCCGACGACAATGCGGTCGGGTCGCATGCGAAGCGCGTTCTTCACGAGGTCACGAATCGAGTATTCGCCCTTGCCCTCCATGTTCGACGGTCGGGTCTCGAGCGAAACGACGTGCGGCTGACGGAGCTGAAGTTCGGCTGCGTCTTCGATGGTCACGATGCGCTCGTCGGAAGGGATGGCGGCTGACAGTACGTTGAGAAGAGTCGTCTTGCCGCTGCCCGTTCCTCCCGCGATGACGATGTTCTTCTTGGCGATGACGCTTCGAGTGAGAAACGTCGCCATTTGCGTCGTGAGTGCATCGAAGGAGATGAGCTTCTCGAGGGTGAGCGGCGAGCGCGCAAACTTGCGGATCGTGATGGCCGATCCGCGAAGCGCGATCGGACGAATCACTGCGTTGACGCGCGACCCGTCCGCGAGGCGCGCGTCGACGAGCGGAGACGACTCGTCGATGCGACGCCCAAGCGGCGTGACGATCCGTTCAATGACGGCGCGAACCCGTTCGTCGTCGGTGAACTTTGCGTCGGATCGGAAGAGTTTCCCACTCTGCTCGATGTAAATCGTGCTGGGGTCGACCACCATGATCTCGTTCACGCTCGGATCGGCGAGGAAACGCTCGAGCGGCCCGAGGCCGAGAGCCTCGTCAGCGAGCTCGCCGATGAGCACATCGCGATTGATGTTGGCCGGAATCCTATCGTCCAGCGCGCGCACCGTCGTTCGGAGAGCATTGAGCACCTTCGGGCGCAGCGATGGGTCGTCGATCTTGGACGGCTCCATGCTCGCGAGGTCCAGGTGATCCAAGAGAAGCTTGTGGATCTCGCGCCGCAGCGCCACGTTTTCCCGGCGCGCCTGCTCCTCGGCCTGCTCCTGAGCGCGGTCCTGCGCAACGTGTTCTCTCTCGACTGCGCTGTCCGCCGCGGCTGGTGGGGCCGGCTCCGTTGGTTTGAGAACCTGAACTTTCGGTTCGGGACCCGCCGCCGGTGCGGCCCACGCTCCATTCTTGGGCTGTGCGGGCACGCCTTCGGGGTGGAGCCAGACAGTGTATTCACCCACGACGAGAGGAACGCCGAGGGGGACCTCTGCTGGGGCGGCCCGCACGAATAGGCTCCCCGCGAGAGTGCCGTTGATCGACGAGTCCGTCACGCGCATGCGCCCCCCGTTCAGGTCGGCAATCACGTGAAGGCGGGATACGAGGCCGCTGTCGAGCGCAATGCTGCAGGTCGACGCCCGACCGATGGACACGATGCCGTCGGCGACATCGATCACGCGTCGCTCGGTTCGGCCGCTGGCCTCGATGACGACTTGAACGATCATCGCGGTGGCTCCTCGTCGCCTCCCGGTCAGTTCTTCGCCGGCGACAGCAGGCTACCGCCGCCGGGGTTCGGGTCGTACGCGTGAACCGCATCCGCGTTGCCGCGGTATTCACGGAAGCGCCGTAGCGCGCCGTCAATGAGTTCGAGTGTCGCCTTGGGCACGCCGTCCTGCATGACGCTCGGAACGATGAACACTGCCCCTTCGGTCGCCTGCGTATCATCGGAGTGCGATCCGAAAAGCAGCCCCAAGATGGGAATGTCCTTGAGGACCGGTAGACCCGTCACCGTGTGATTGGTCGATTCTCGGTGGATTCCCGACAGGACGAGAGACTCGCCAAGCTGGAGAGTCACGTTGGTCGAGAGCTTGGACGTCGTCCGCCCTGGCAACGTCGTCCCACTGACGGACGCTGTGAGGTCGGCCACGTCCGCCGAAATCTTGACGTCGATTTCGCGATGGGAAGGGTCGTACTTGGGAAGCACGGTCACCTCGGTCCCGTAGGGAATTTTCTGCACGCCGACGCCCAGTCCAGTCGTCACGGTGAAGTTCTGCTCGCCTCCGTTCTGGAAGTTGGCCTCTACCCCGTTGTTGGTCACGACGGTCGTGTGTTTCAGGACCTTCGCCCAGCCTCGAGTCGAGGCGATGTCCAAGCGCGGAAGAGGCTGATTGGAGAGCGTCGTCGTTGCGGTATGCGCGACGCCGTCGAGAAAGTCGTATGTGAACGTGCTCTGGATCGCCGCGCCGCCGATTGACCCCGGCCAGCCGATTCCCACGGCGTAGGTCGCATCCATGTCGTACTGAACGAAATAGAAATCGATGCGAATGACGATGCGCGCCAGCTCCTGGCCGAGCACCGGTCCCGAGGTTCCGGCTGACCCCGTCGAAACCAATGAATCCACCTGACCTGGATAGAGGGATGCCACGTGCTGGACTCGCTTCAATTCGGCGTCGTTCGCCACAAGCCCATCGATCACGATATGCGCGCCGACCCGACGCACGTGCACGTTGGGAAGGCCGTCGAGGAGCTGAGTCAGCTCGTGCTCGACCGCCTGAGGCGACCGAACGAACACGTCGATGTTCAGCGTGATCTGAGCACCGTCGTTCTTGATGAGCAGAAGCGTCGTCGAACCGGGCTTTCTGCCCGCGATGACGAAGGAGCTCGAGTCCGTCGTGAGCTTGACGTCGATGATGCCCGAAACGCCCTCGGAATAGTTCTTCACATCCTTGGCGGAGACCATGTGCGTCTCGCCGATCGCGAGGGTGATCGTTTCGCCGTTCTGCGGCGTTGCGCTCTCCGAGGGCGGGCGCTGGGCTTGGCTCGGGCGAATGTGACCGAACAGACACGAGAGAACCGCCAGGGTGACTGCACAAGACCTTTTCATCGCCTACCCGTCTCCACTTCGAGCTTGACCGGAGCGCCTGCGTGCGCTCGGCGCGGATTGGTCACCGCTTGCCGCTTTTGGGTGTCGGCCAGTGTGGCCGGCGAGAGGTCCGGCGGCGTCTCCGAGGTCTTCTGGTCGTCCGGGTTGCGGATGACGACCGTGAGCTTGCCGCGCTCCATGGCGAGCGCAAGAAGCTGTCCCTCCTGAAGCGACACACTCAGTGTCAACATGGTCGTCTTCTGTCCCAGGCGCTTGTCCGTGGTGCGATCACTGCCCGTTTCCGCCCCGCTTGCCAGGACCAGGACTCGCTGCAAGAGCACGCTCGATCCGAACGTATCTTTGGTGAAGACCCCGATGACGTCGACGAAATCACCCGGGTGGATGAGCGGCAGCTCTTCGTCGAACACGACGCGGATCGGCATGGCGCGGTTGCCTGGCTGTACGAGCGAGCTGAGGTCCCGCTGGTCGTCGGTGAGGGCGATGACGTCAGTCCACGCAATCGTCTGTTCCACTGGAACGTTCGAAGTCGCCCGCAACCCCACAACCTTGTCCCGGTCGGAAGCCCGAATGGCTCGATCGTCGACGTAGGCCTGTGGGACCTCTCGCGTTCCAAGCATATCGTCGGCTATCGCCTTGCCCCGCGCGATCGGCTGGACCGCCACGAGCAGCGCGATCTTTCGTCCTCCGACAGCGTCCTGCTCGAACCGGTGAAGATACAGGACGAGGAGAACAATGCCGGCCAATCCCGCGAGTAGCCCAAATAAAACCGGCCGAAATTTCATTCGTTCAACCTTCCGACCTCAGCGCCGCGCCACCGCGACCGCGAGAGCACGTTCTAACAGAGCGCCGGCGTTCTCGATACGGGGGAAACTGGGTCCCTCCGGGCTCAATCACCTTCTCAGAGGCGCACGCACGCAAAGGTCACTGCGCCACCCCGATGCTGGTCTCCGTCAGGGTATCTGGACGCGCGGTCTCGGTGGCGGTGACGAGCGTGTGGCCGCCCCTTGGAGTGACCGTCACGTAGAGCATGCGACCGGTGTCCTTGACGTAGACGACCGACCCATGCCCCTTGTCGCCGCGCGGCTCGACGGCCGCCCATCCCCGCGCCGCCATTTGCTCGTCGTAGAACGCTCGAAGACGGTCGAGCGACGCCGACGAATCGTAAATGTGCACTCCGAACGGCACTTGGGCCGATCCGGCACTGAGAATACGCTTCGCGTCTGGAGGACGCGGGAACGCCGGCGAGTCGAATCCGGCCGCGTCGCCCTGGGCAGGGAACATGCGTCCGACGTTCATTTCTCCGTCGCTCCAGACTGTAGTCACGTGGGACTTTCCTAGGTTCGCGCGGTGAACGTAAACGTATCGAAATCGCCCGAACTCAGCCAAATCGTGCGACTGGACAAACGCCTTCAGCCGAGTCGGCAGGTCGAGCAGCCCCGACGGTCGGTCATCGGCGAAACACGTGAGTGCGCCGTAATCCCCGCGATCGCTTCGGACGACGCCGAGACGTAGGCGACGGTCGGGTACGGTTTGCTCGACCTTCGCCTGCAACGTTGCCGGAATATCGGCCAGCGCGCGGGCGACGAAGCCTGGGTGCTTGTCACAGATGGCCTCGTAGCGGTCAAGAATCTCCGACGGGGACTGGTCTGCAAGTGCGGTGGCCACGTTCATCTGGACGCCGTTTAGCGTCACTGCGTGGGCCTCGGCGAGCATGTCGCGGACCCCGTCGAGTTCGCGGCCAATCGCAAGCGTGCTCTCCTGGATGTCGGCGTAGACGACGCGCGCACCGAGGGCTGCGCAGAGGAGGGTGGCGCACGAGAGGTAGACGCCGAGCCGCAGCGAGCCGAAGAATCGACGCCGCCAGACAGCGAACAATGACCGGTTCATGAGCCGTTCTCCTCGCTCAAAATGGCACGTCCTTGAACATGCCCTTGACGTACTGGAGAGCGCCTTGGACGGTGCCGTCCGCCTGGGGGTCCCCGCAGCTCATATAGGAATCGGCCCCGACTTTGGACTGAAATCCTATCCGCTGTCCAAGCGCACTCGTCTTCGTCGTCCCCGCTGCGGGCGCCGTCACGCTGATGCCCGCGATGGGGTCGCCCACCATTCCAGAGTTGCCCAGCGCCTGGCCAACCCCGCCCCCGCCCCCATTCGTGTTTCCGAGATTGGGATTGGGGGTCATCTTGCTCGTATCGGCGCTCCCCTGCTGCTGGGCAGAGCCATTGTTCTGCGCTGTCCCGAGGTCTGCCTGGATCGACGCCAGCGGATCGCCATTGCATCCCGCGAGCGCGTACTCCACGGCGGCAGACCGAGCGAGCCGGGTGCCGCGGAGCTTCTGTTCGTACATCGAACGGAAATAGACCAATCCCAAGAAGAACAGGATGAAGACCGAAATTACGCAGATGGCTTCGACCATCGCGGCTCCCCGGTCGGAGGAATGGGACCGTCTTGTCATGGCGCTCAATGGAGGCTCAGCGGGCTGCTGGTGTCGGCTGCGACCTTCGCGAGGTTCGCACGCTCGACGCCGTTGGTGAGGTTGATGCTCTTCAGGGAGTTGGCGATGTCGAAACCAATCTTGGCTCGCAATCCGTCCTCGTAGAGGGCAATTCCCTGCCCACCCAGGTACGCATTGGGATTGACCAGGCGGAACCGAGCGCGCCAGCGGAAGTTCCACATGGCATTCTGGTCGTTGTTGCAGCTCGACCATGCTCCACTGCAATCGTAGAAGAATTCGGCCTGAGCCCAGGCAATCTCTTGGGCCGCGTTCGGGGCCTTGAACGTGCGCTTGTTTCCGGAAGCAATGCTGACGAACTTGGGCGAATACACGGTCTTGCTCACGTCGTTGGCCGTGACGATGCTGGCGATCTGTGCGTCGTCGATGCCGTCATGCCAGCCGTCCTTGACCATGGATGGGCGCTTGTCTCCGCTGGATCCACTGCCTCCATTGTTGGCGCTATTCGCTTGCTGCTGCGCGGCTGCGACCTGCTGTTGCTGCTGCTGTTTGAGATTTTGCGTGCACTGGTCCATATCGAAGTTGTCGCACTTGCCCTGGGCATCTTGCCAAGCCTGATAGGAGGTGTTGACGTCGCTTTGCTGCTGGAGGGTCGTGTTGGGGCCGGGGGACCCGTCGACGTACCCGTCCTGCGCCGCCAGACTGTTGTAGGAGTTCTGCGCAGCGCTCGCCTTGTTGCAGAGGTCGGTCTGTTGGCCCTGGCAACCCTGCGAGGCCGAGCTGTTCAGCTGCGATGAAAAGTCGGGGGCCGACCCGCCGTCGCCGAGCTCACAGAAGAAGTCATTCGCGGAGATGCCCGAGATCAAGTTCCCGATGAAACTTGCCGCGGCGCTCGGCATCCCAGGCAACGAACCGAGCAGCGATGCGATGATGTCGCCGACGCCTGTGGCCGCCTCGCTGCACAGCTTCTTCGTGGTGCCCTTTTCCACCGGCAAGCCCCAGCCTTGGCCGGTGCTCGCTCCGGCGAGCAGCACCCATCCCACCGGCGGACTGTACTTGCCCGCCATCTCGTAGGCTCCCGCCCACGCTGCCGCAGGGGTTGCCTCCTGGACACCGGTCTCGGCAGCGTTGAGCGCGATGAGCGCATCGTCGATCGCCGTGCGCGTCGAGTTGTCCAGATTCTGCATGAATTCCGCGCCATCGCCGCAGAGGGCTGCGGCGGGTGCCGCCCACGCCGTGAACCACGGAACGCATGCAAGCCCGGTGAAGATGCCCGCTGCCACGATGAGGACGGTCTTGACCAGATTGATGGCCACGCGGATGGCCAAAATCGCAGCCATCAGCAGGTTCATGAGCACGATGATGTTCATTCCGCGCGCCTCGATGATGGCCGCGCTGAATGCAACCGAATCGGCTGCCTCCTGCATTCGCTCGTGGAAGATGAGCGCGTCGCCGACCCCGGCGATGTACCACAGCGCCCCAACGAGAAGCACACACATGAAGATTCCCATCACCATGATCGCACCCCGATCGTCTTCGGCGAGACGTGGGGGGCAACGGCTGTCGGAGGTCGCGCGAGGGAGGGTCATGTGCAGGAGATCAATGGGGAATCGCTAGTCGTTCGGATCGTACGTGTAGGACGCACCTTGAAACGGGAATATGGCCTCGGACACGACTGGAATCTTCGGCTGAGAGGCCAGGACACCCACGTGCGCCTGCGCGAGGAAATTCGGACACATGATGAGGTTGGCGAATGCGATGCGACACACCATCTGCGCGGTGACGCGCACTCGCATCATGGGAGGTGCGGCGCCGGTCATCGTTCCATAGGTCTTGTTGGTCATGGCGTCGCTGCCCCCCGGATCGTTGGGCTGAGGATACGCCACGGCAAATGACGCGATGGTGCCGTCGATGATGAGTGGAGCGAGCGCGATCTCGATGGCATTTCTCACAAGCGACTTCCTCGTGGAAGTGAGCTTGTTCACGGTCGAGGCGTCTGTATCGCCGACGCGATTCGAGTTTTCCGCCACGATCACCGCCGCCCCGCGGGCTGCCGAGAAGGCGGCATGGTCGACGAACAGCTTCGTATAGTACAGAATCGAGACCTGCCACAGACACAAAAAGAAAATCAAGAAAGGGAGGAACGCGATGAGAAACTCGAGATAGACGGCACCACGGGTCGATGAGCGAAGGCGCTGTAGGATCATGGCCAGTCCCAATGCATGAGGACAGTCGCTGCAGCGCCGATGAATATCGCGGGACCGAGACGAAACCACGTCATCATCTCGGCCGGGATCGCCGAACGCCGCTCCTTCTTGCGAAATGGATTCACGACGAGCGCCAGTGTGCGACCGAGGGTCTGCAAGAGGCGACCGTCGTAGGCGAGCTTGGCCGGCGCGATGACGGCGGCGACGAGGAACGAATAGGTTTCGACCTCGAGGCCAGCGAGGGGCTGGCACAGGGCCCCGATCGCGGCGAAGAGCTTGACGTCACCACCTCCGATGGCGCCACGAAAGTACATGAACAGGGGCACCGCCGTGCACATCGCCACGCCGGCGAGCGAGAATCCGAGGCCCGAAAGGCCGCCGTTGACGCCCCCGGCGATGCGCCACCCCACGATCCCATGAGCCAAGACGGCGACCGGCAACGTTCCGAGCGTTAGCCAGTTTGGGATGTGCCCCGTTCGAAAGTCGATGAGCGCACCCACGGCAGCTACGAGAGCTGCGGCAATGAGAAAGTACAACATTCCTCAGCTCCGGCGTGCCGTGAGCGTTCGGCCCCGCTGTGGTAACGGACGTTGCCGCCCCGAGGGATCTTGTTAGCTGCCTTGAACGCTTCCGACCGTATCGCCTTGCTGGTTGATCTTGGTGTTGATCTGGCTTCCGAAGATCTTGAAACCAGCCATCGCGAGAATAGCCACCACTCCGACGAGGATGATGTACTCGACCATGTTGGCGCCGCGCGTGTCCCTAACGAGATGGTTCAGTTTGGTGAGGCTCATTGTGGTTCCCTTCCTGTTGCAATCTTTCAGTGTGGATAAGCGGTCCGTCCGTTCGAGGTCAAGGATACGGATCAAGGAAACGGATAGAGGGCGTAGTCGCGAACGAATCCGAAACTCGTGGCGAGCTGCAGTCCGCAGTAGAGGAGGCTGGGAATCGTCACGAGGGAGACGAAGCCCGTGACGGCGACGTACTCGGTCATGACCGCTCCGCGTTCCTCGCAGAGGAGTTCCCGAAGGCGTGCCCAGGTCGTCGGTTCGCGGCGACGGAGCGGCGAAGCAGACGAGGCTGCCACGGAGCTCCCATTGAGGCTGCTAGAGAGGTTCATCGGTCCGCTGCGAGCTGGTTGTCCCCGGTTGGGATGAGCGAGACGCCCACTGTCCCCCATTAGACGTCGATGCCGCCAGAACGAATCAAACGAACCACAAGATTCTTCATCGTCGATTCACTTTCATGAGACTCCTTGCCGCGTTCTCTTCTTCCCTGCGTCGCTCCAAGGGCGACGCGTACTCTACCCGTCCCGCGGCATCGAGGAAACCGATCCAAGTGCCCCAAGGTTCGGACGCACGAGGCTGCGATGGCATGGTGGCCAGCCGTTATCCGACCGCGCGGCTGGCGACAGACGCCCTCCACCAAAGCCTCGGGCGCGCGCCCAGGCGCCCGGCCCGTGTCGGTTGCGCCACCGCCACGCGCTGAGGCGAATGCTCGAGCGATTGCGCTCGCGCGCGGCGTTCACTATCTTCGCCCGGCTTCGTTGGCGCACGGATTGGGCGCCGTACACCGTGCCGCGCGAGGACACCACACGAAGGGGAGATGAAACATATGGGTTATCGACGGGTTGCTGCGACACTGGCCCTTTGCGCGTTGGAAGCTGGATGCTCCTCATCGAGCTCGCCGGGCGGCGGAGGAAACGCGGACAGCGGCGGGGGCGGCGGGGGCGGAGCTCCGAATCGCGTCACCGGAACCTGCGACCAGCTTGTCCAGGACTACCTATCGATCGAAACCGCCGGGGCCGGTGGCACCTTGGAGACCGGCTGGGGCAGCGTCCCGTCGGTGCTCCAGGTGGTCCCGCCCGGAGGCAGTTTCTGCGGCACGGCTACGTTTGCGGATGGCGGAGGCGTTCCCACGACGTTGATAGTCAGTGACCTGTGGGATCAGCAGATCTCCAGCTTCTATGCCCCGCTCGTCCAACAGATTGCGAGCGGTTGCACGCTCCAACCGGTCGACACGATGATTGGTTCGCCGCTGCAGGAATCCGCGGCGCCCTTCGCGTGCACGTCCACGGGGGCTGGCGGAACCATCATCGCCGATGGGAGCTACACTCTCATCAGGATCACGTACCAACCGTGAGGGAGGCACGGCGGGCCAGCGTCATCGGAAATCGTGTATTCTGAGCGCGTGAGTCGTGTCCTTGGCGCAGCAGTGGGTGGTCTGTCATCGGTCATCGTGGCGTGCTCGAGCGTCAGCATCGACGATTCCAAGCAGGAGCCGTTCGAGGTCCTCGTTCATGTGACGAGCGATCCCGGGGTCCCGCTGGCGGGTGCGCAGATTCTCAGCGGCACCAAAAATGTCGGGACCACCAACGATGCTGGGGCGGCTCGCGTGAAGTTTGGCGGGAAAGAGGGAGATCAGGTCGAACTGACGGTCGTATGCCCCACCGACTACGAACCGCCTCCGAGCCCGCTCAGCATCGGACTGCGGCGGCTGAGCCCCGGGTCCCCGCCTCCGCAGTTTGCGGCCCGCTGTGCGCCGACGCTCCGGACCGCAGTGGTCGGCGTTCGGGCCGACAGGGGGCCGAACTTGCCTGTCACGTACCTCGGGCGAACGGTCGGTCACACCGACGCATCGGGCGCGGCGCTCTTCGTCCTGCGAGTGAAGCCTGCAGAGGCGATCGCAATCACGCTCGACACGACGGGGAAAGGAGGCGAACTGCTCCACCCGCAAAATCCGACGCTCACGTTCGTCGCCAAGGACCAGGACGACTTCGTCGTCCTCGACCAGTTCTTCAAGGTCGACAAGAAACCAGGTGCGGTTCACCCGAAGGAGCCGTCGAGACCGACGCCTCTGTAGAAGGCCGGGGTCTTTCGGCCGATCCCTTCGCGATCCCGGCGTCGAGCGTGCTCGCCTACGGAAGTAGGCTCCGCGCGCTCGCCGCCGGCCTCGCTTGGTTTCGACCGAAATACACCGACCTTCTCGCTTTCATCTGGCTGCCACTTGCTCCCGACACCAGCGGTGCCACATCGTTCGATAGGCCATTTCCATGTTTCGCGCGAAGCGCTCGGCGTCCATGAGCGGCGACTCGCGTAGTCGTTCGCGCATCGTACCGCGAAGGTGGGACAAGTGTTCCCGATCGCGGCACAACCCGACGGCCGCCTCCACGAATCCCTCCGGCGTCCTCGCGGCGAGTTCGGGCATGCCGAGGTTCGATGCGAAGCACAACCCGGCGCGGCCGAGCACCGTGGGCCCGACGAGCGAGATGACCGGGACGCCCATCCAATAGGAGTCCAGCGTGGTCGTGCCGCCGTTGACGGGAAACGTGTCGAGACCGATGTCGATTTGGTGGTAAATACGGAAATATTCGTCGCGCGGTCGGTAGTCGACGAATTCGATTCGATGCGGTCTGCACGGATGGCGTCTGCGAGCTTGTCGTCGCCCACGGCCGAAACGTCGAAATAGTGGTCCACGGCCCGGCGAACGCGCTCGGTGTAGCCGTCCGGGCGCGCCACCGAGGAATACGCGAATACCTCGACGTTCTGACGATTGTGATGTTCAAACAGCGGAGTCAGAAACAGGACGTGGCTGTGCTGACGGAAGTCAGGCGATACGTATCCGACGCGAAGGCGGCGTTCGGGATCGGGGTCGTTCGCGTGCGGAAGCGATCGGGCGAGCAGCCCGGCGAGATGGTGATTACGCCATCGGATGGCCTCGGCGACGATCCCGGGGGCGTCCTGGCCCGGCTGGAAACCGAGCGTGTAGACGAGATGACTGTGGGCCAAGGAATCACTCGGACGACACGCGATTGCTTGCCGGAACGCTTCGACGGCTTCATCGACTCGGCCCTGGGCTCGGAGCGCAACCCCCATTCCATCGTGAGCGTGTCCGAACGTGGAGTCGACCTCTACGGCGCGGGTCCAGGCTTCCAGTGCCTCGTCGAAACGTTCGAGTCTCTCGAGCGCCTCCGCCGCCTTCTCGTGCGCATCGAGAAACGTTGGCTTGAGTGTGGCGGCACGGCGAAAGCATTCGGCGGCCTCGCTCAGGCGCTGCTGCGATTGAAGCACCAATCCGCGCGTGTAGTGGGCCTCGGGCATCTCCGGTTGAAGCCGGATGGCGCGATCCAGGTTCTCGATGGCCTTCGCAGCGTCGCCGAGTCGGCGGTACGCCTCGCCCATATTCGCGAGCAAGACCGAATTTTCGGGCGAGCAGGCCAACCCCCGGCGAAGCACCTGGACGGCATCGTCATTGCGTTCTTGCTGAAGCAGAACCGCGCCTAGGAGATGCAGCGCGACCAGATGGCGGCCATCGCTGGCGAGCACCTTCCGATAGAGCCTTTCGGCTCCCTTCAAGTCACCTTGACGATGACACTCGATCGCCGCGTCGAGGGTCTTCTGTTTGGTAGTGCGCTCGGCCGGCATGACGATCGCCCTGATACCACGCCGCGGGCGGCGGACTCACGAGGAGGGCGCCCATCACGCCGTCATGGACGCTTGAGGTGCTCCTCCAGAAACGCGATGGAGTGACCGAGCATGAGCACGCGGTTCTCGCGCTTCTGCGCCCCGTGGCCCTCGTCGGCAAAGATCATCAGGTCGCAGGGGACGCCCCGGGCGGCCAGGGCATCGTGGAGCTGGATGGCTTCTCCCGCAGGGACGCGTGGATCGGTGGCGCCCTGAAGGACGAGGAGCGGGGCTTTTACGCGATCGACGTACGCCATCGGGGAAAGCTTCGCGAGCGCGTCGGCATCGCGCTCGGGATCTCCATATTCGCTTACGCGTAGGAGTCGGCGATACGGCGCCGTGTTGCGGAGGAACGTGCGTAGATCACTGATCCCCACGACATCGACGCCCGCGTCGAAGGCTCCAGCAAACATCGTCATTCCCATGAGCGCGGAGTAGCCCCCGTAGCTTCCGCCGTAGACGCCGACGCGCGGCTCCTTGCCGCCGACTGCGAAGTGCGATCGCGCCCACTTCGCCGCGTCGTCGATGTCCGTGATGATCTCGAGGCGCTTCGGTCCGTCGTCAGCGTGCAGCCACGTCTTTCCGTAGCCATCGCTGCCGCGGACATTGGGCTCGACGTAGACGAAGCCCGCGTCGACGAACATCTGAGCCCCCACGCTGAACCCGGGGCGGGCCTGCCCTTCGGGTCCGCCGTGGAAACTCACGACTACCGGGCACGGATCGCTCCCGCACGCGTCCGGCCGTCGGACGAGCACGGGAATGCTGGTTCCGTCGCGCGCCGGGTACGACTCGACTCGGGCCCGGGCGAACTTCGCCGTGTCGATCTCCGGAGTGCTCGGAGCGTGCCAGGTTTCGAGATGCCCCGTCGCCCAGTCGAGGACGTAGCCTTGCAAGGGGTGACGTCCATCGTCGACGCCTAGCGTCGTGTACTTCGCGTCGGGCGTCGTCGGTCCGAACACCACGTGATCGGTGTCTGCAAAGCTGGGGAGCCTGATGGGCCGCAGGGTCTTGGCGTCGAGCGCGTGAGGTCTCGTGAACCCGTTTTCGTTGACCGTGTAGAGGATGCGCGTCCGCTTCCGATCGACATCGAAGCCCTCGACGTCGAACTTCAGGTCCTGGCCGATGGGCGTGAGCGTGCCGCTGACCCAGTCGTAGAGGCGGCGAAACTCGCCGAGCTTGTTCGTAAGGACGACGAGCTCGCCCTCGCGCGGGCCGTATCGAGCGTCGTATTCTTCGTTCTCGCCGACGCCGAGAAGCGGAGTCAGCGCGTGCTTGGCGCTGTCCCACTCGTAGTACTCGGCGGTAAGGGATCCGGTTTCTTTGCGCAAGAGCAGGCGCCCGTCGTCGCGAATGTCCGACACGTGCCAGAGCCCCTCTTGCTGATCGAACACGACCTCTTTCTGTTTCTTCGCGAGGTCGTAGCGGTAGACGACGTAGGCGTCGGCCCTGCGGTCGTTCGACGTGAAGTACACGGTGCGCGAATCGCGCGAGAGGATTTCGAAGTGCGTCTGCACACCGCGCACGTGCTGGATGGTCTCGAGCGGACCGCCGGCGGCCGGCTGCACGTAGAGTCCCGGGTTCTCCTCGCCCTTGCGGTCGCGCTGCACGATGAGCGTGCGCCCGTCGGTCGTGATGGCCGCAAGGGAAGTGGCGTCGTCGCCTCCGGTGATCTGCTGGGGGAAGCGGCGTGGGCCGTCGATGCGCCACACCTGGCCGATGCCGGTGATCGTCCAGGAGAAGTACATCGATTTGCCGTCCGGGCTCAGGCGCCCGATGCCGGGCGCGCGAACATCCATCATCGATTGGATGTGGCGCGCGAGCTCCGGCGAGAGCGGTCGCGGTCGGTACTTTTCGAGCAGGGCCGGCGCGACGGTCTCCGCGCCGTGGCCGCGGTATGCAATCGCCGAGGCGGAGGGGTTCGGCGCGCTCGTCAGCGCCGAGGGCGCCGGCATGGCAGAAGTCGGCGGGGGCAGCGCGGGAGCAGGCGGTGAGCTGCCGCACGCGGTGAGCACGAAGGCGGCGAAGACCGACAGGCGCGGGGCGGAACTCATGGCGGGCTGGTGTCCTGTCTCGCTCGGGCGACTGGACGACGTCAAGTGCCGAAGAGATTCAATGGTTTTGCATGAGAGTTTGCAGCGCGAGTTTCGCCTCGGGGACGAAGTGCGAATCGGGAAACCTGCGGAGGAGCATGCGCCAGGTGTTCTTCGCGTCGTTGAACGCGTCGAGATCGGTTTGGCACCATGCAAGGAGTTCCAGGGCGTCGTCGAGGACCTCCCTGTCGCCCCCCTGCTCGGTCAGTGGAGTGAGGACGGCGACGGCTTCCTTCTGCTTGTGGAGCTTGCGGTAGGCGTTGGCGAGCTCGAATTTGGCTTCGGGCGACGATGCGGTCGTATCGTCGTATCGGAGCGATTCTTCGAAGGCGGTGGCGGCCTCCTGCCAGCGCTGAAGATGGGAGCTCTCGATGCCCTGCAGGTAGAGCGCGGTCGCCTGCTCCGCCTTGGCTTTGGCCACAGCGTCGGCCAAAAAAGCGGCTTCGGCCTTCGACAGCGGCTTCGCCTTGATCGTGTCCCACCCCCGGACGATGTCGACGCGCTTACCCTCGCGGACGAGGTCGTAATACTTCGCGGCCTCGAGCTCGGTCGCGCGACGGCTCGCTTCACGCTGCCGGAGTTCCTCGAGGTCCTGGCGCAGGTGTACGTTCTCCTCGCGCAGGTGCTTGCTCGTGGCGTCGATGGCGTCGACGCGCGCGTCGATCGCCACCTTGAACGCGGCGAAGGCGACAACGACGAAGACCACGTAGGCCGTGACACTGTTCAGTGCGATGCGCCGCTCGTAGCCCTGCTGACGCTTCGAGATCGACTTGATGTCGGCCGACAGCGCGTTGGTGAGGTTGTTCGTCCGGATGACGAGCCCACGCGATTCGATGATTTCGCGCTTGATATCGGATAGTTCGTCCTCGACCTCGTGCATTGCCCACGCCATACGCTGCCGCGGGCCCCGCTCGCAAGCGGAACGCGCTCGGGGCGCCGGATGAGGCGAAAGCCGCCCCCGCCGGGCCGCGGAGGTTGGGGAGGACCGATACCCGAACGGGAGCGGCGATTCAGTTCACCATCGCGTTGGCGTCGAGGGAGCCTCGGGCCCATTTCGGCATCGTTTCGTGTTCTCTCAACGGGGTATTTTGCGCGCACACGCCCCTGCGGTTATGAAACACTGTATGACTTGCTTGCGGGTTCTCATGACTGCGGCGGTGGCGCTCGCTGGCTTGGCTGGGGACGGTTGCTCCGACAAGGCCATGCCTGGTACGCCGCTCGGCACGTTCAATGTCACCGCTTCGGTGTCGACCAACACGTGCGGCGCTGGACCGAACGCCCCGAATCCGTGGACGTTCCAGGTAGACCTTTCGGTCGATGGTTCGGTGCTCTACTGGAGCTGGAAGGACGGCAGTCCGTACCTCTCTGGAGTCATCTCGAGCGGCGTGGCGAGCTTCACCGACTCGCAGACGGGGAGCGATCCGGCGGACGCCGCGGCGTGCACGGCTGCGAACAATGGGGGTGACTACTGGTTTGGGCCGTCTCAGACCGCGGCGTCGTGTACGTCTTCCGTGGGCTGCACGATGACCCGGAGCGATGCCTACGAGGTGACGCTCGCGTCGACGCAGAAGTCCTTCACCGGGACCCTCAGCTACACGTTTTCGGTCGTGAGCGGGTCGAACTGCTCGAGTCAGCTCTCGGCTGCGGGCGGCATCTACGACGTGCTTCCGTGCACAATCGCGTATTCGCTGTCGGCGTCGCAGTAGCGTCGGGGACGGGGCCGCCCCGAGAGGCGGGCTCGCGACAACAGCAATCCGGGTAGCTGCCTGACGAATATCTTCCATTTATTCGCCTGGCGAGTATTCTGGTTTTATTCGTCAGGCAGATGGCAATCCCCATGCGTCAGGTCATCACCACTCCAGGGCAGATCGGCGAGATCCTTCGCGCACGGCGCAAGGCGCGCCGCGTGCCCCAGCTTGAACTTGCGACCAAGCTCGGCATCAGTCAAAGCCGACTGTCGGCGCTCGAGGGCGACGCCGCCGGGTTGACCTTGGATCGCCTCCTGCTGCTCGCCAAGCTGCTCGGTTTGGAACTCGTCGTCCAGGACAGGACTGTCTCTCGGGGGGACCGGGCGGAGTGGTAAGCCATGGGCCGTCCCTCGCATAGCCGGGCGCTCGGGGTCTGGGCCAACGGTCTGCGCGTTGGGCGCTGGGTCGTTCCGGCGAGCGGTCCGATGGAGTTTGCGTACGACCCGACGTGGGTTTCGTCCGAGGAAGCCCGGCCGCTGTCGCTATCGCTCCCGATCAATCTCGATAACCTGCCGCTCACGGGTGAAAAGGTCCATTCGTTCTTCGACAACCTATTGCCCGACAGCGACGTGATCCGACAGCGTGTCCGATCTCGCTTTCGCACGCCCAGCGGAGAAGCGTTCGACCTGCTCGAAGCGATAGGACGAGACTGCGTCGGAGCGTTGCAGTTTCTGCCTGAGGGGGCGACCCCCGAAGGGGTGACCGAGATTGCGGCGACGCCTCTCAGCGACTCGGAGGTCGAGAAGCTGCTCCGTGGCGCCGTTTCCGCGGCCGCTCCATTGCAAGACGAGGACGACGACTTTCGGATCTCGATCGCGGGAGCCCAAGAGAAGACCGCCCTCACGTGGCACAGGAAGCGCTGGTGCAAACCCCACGGCGCGACGCCGACGACCCACATGTTCAAGCTGCCTCTCGGCCTCGTGGGCGGAAGGCAGATGGACATGAGCGCGTCGCTCGAAAACGAGTGGCTTTGCTCCCGCCTGCTCGCGGCGTACGGCGTTGCCGTTGCGTCGGGGGACGTGAAGACGTTTGAGTCGACCAAAGCCCTCGTGGTGACGCGATTCGATCGGCAGCTTCATTCGAGCGGACGCTATTGGCTTCGGCTCCCCCAGGAGGACATGTGTCAAGCGACCGGAACGCGGGGCTCTCTGAAGTACGAGTCCGATGGAGGCCCGGGGCTCCCCGACATCGCGCGCGTCCTTCAGGGGTCCGAGTCGCGCGAGGACGACGTCGCGACGCTACTGCGTGCGCAGCTGCTCTTTTGGATGCTCGCGGCGACCGATGGACACGCCAAAAACTTTAGCATCCGAGTCTTGGCTCAAGGTCGCTATCGGCTGACGCCCCTCTACGACGTGCTTTCGGCGTGGCCCGTCACTGGGAGGCGTCAGGACCAGGTGCACGTGAAGAAGCTCCGGCTTGCGATGGCCGTCCGCGGCACGAGCAAGCACTATCGGGTCTCGGAGATCGAGCGGCGGCATTTCAACATGACAGCCGAGCAGTGCGGGCATGGACCCGATATGGAGGCCATCATCGATGACGTGGTCGCCAGGACACCGGAAGTCGTCGAGAGCGTGGGAGCGAGCCTGCCGAAGGGCTTTCCGGAAGAGGTGTTCGCCTCGGTGACCGGTGGCTTGATGAAGAGCGCCACGCGGATCGGGCGGATGGCGGTGCGGTAGGGGTGGATCGGGGCGTTAGTGCACCGCGCACTGCAAACACGGATCGAACGAGTGCGCCACGCGCAGCGCCTCGATGGGAGATGTCGGGTCGGCGAGCTCCAGGCCGACGAGGGCCTGTTCGATGGGACCTGGCGTTCCCGCGTCGTCGCGCGGGGAAGCATTCCACGTCGTCGGCGTGACGACGCCGTAGTGGGCGATGGACACCGGTTGATCGGCCGTCGGGTTCTGAGCCGCCCCGATGGCGACCCAATGCCCCAGCGTGCCGCGCGGCGCCTCGATCAGCGCTTGCCCGAGAATCGTCTGCCCGCCCTGGGCTTGCACGAGCGCCTGCATCGACGCCGGAGTGGGGAAGTTGCCACTCGGCAGAGCCGTAGCGCCCGCAGAGAGCTGACCGATCCAATTCTGAATATTCGTCGCGAGGAGGACGGCCTCCGTCTGGCGCGCCATGTGCCTTGCCCAGACACCGCGGCTTCCGGGATCGCGCCCGGTGAAGACCGCACGCGCGAGAGGGCCGACCTCGCAGGGCTGGGGAACGCCGTTGGCATCGACGAGTCGGGCGGACTTGACCCAGGAATAGGCATCGGTGCGGTCGAGCGCCGGCGTCGTGTCGCTCGTCGCGGGCGACTGAGTCGCTTCGGCCACGTAGCGCGAACTCGCCGTCGATTCGACGATCTGACTCGAATCGAAGTCGACGGGGGTCGATGCGCCGGAGGGGAGCACGCCTTTGGGGAAGAGCAGATTGCCCTGAGCATCGGGCAGGCCGCCGTAGCAGAGAAGAGAACATCCCGTGACGCCGAGTGTCGCGTATTCGGGAAACGCCGTCGCGAGCGCTCCGACGTCATCCGCGTAGGCGCCCTGGACGAACGACAGCACGGTGGCGATCTGCGTGTTCAAGTCGGAGATCATGTCGCTGGTGGGCGTGACGGTCGCCCCCCCGGGGACAATCCCCATCCCGTGGGGCATCTTGCCCACGAGCCACACCGTGATGGCGACGCAGGCGCGGCGCACTGCCAGGGCGGTCTTCGCGTTGTTCGCGATCGTTGGCGCGTTGAGGCTCTCGCCGCCCTTCCATGGTTTCGCCGCCAGTCCCTGAGGCCACGCGCCCGCGGTCGGCATGCCCGCGATGAAGTCCGGCAGCGACATCACGTAGAAGTGGAAGATGTGCGAGTCGAGGAAGTTCGTTGCCTGGACGATGTTGCGGATCAGGCGCGCCTGGTCGTTGATCGCAATCGGTGCCCCCGCGTTGCTCGCAGCGTTTTCGAACGCCTCGCTGGCGGCGCGGGCATGGGGAATCGGGCAGACTCCGCAGACGCGCTGGGTGATCATCGGCGCGTCTCGCGGATCGCGATTGCGAAGAACGTTCTCGATCCCGCGAAACGACGTCCCCGAGGAGCGGGCCTGGGAGACCGTGTTGCCCGAGACATCGAGCTCGATGCGAAGGTGGCCTTCGATGCGCGTAAGGGGGTCGACGACGATGGTGGTGGTGCTCATGGGTCAGCTCGCGGGCTTGACGTAGAAGGGAGAAGTCGCGGTCGGTTCGGTGCCCCCGACGGTGATGCCCCCCGTCGAAGTTCGTCCGTCCAAGAAGCCCGGCGCCGCGCAGCCGATGCACGGAGCCCCCGCCTGGATACACCAGGACTTTCCTTGCCACGGCTGCTTCGGGCAGTCGGCGAAGGTGTTCACTCCCTTGCACCCGGCATTGAGGAGGCACGGCGGCTCGCCGTTGGGGCCTACGGGCGTCATGTCGCCCGGGACGGTGGTGAACAGGCTCGCGTCGAAGCTCGGTCGGCGGGGGCACGTGTTGTCGTGCACCGTGTCGCCGAAGTGCTTCAAGGGCCGGCCGAGGTAGTCGAGGTCACTGGGCCCGAATCCGGTGGTCAGCAGCGTTGTGAACGTGTCGACAGCCCACACCGGGTTCGGCGGGCAGCCGGGGACGCGAATCAGCTGGGATGGCAGGGTGATGCCGGCCGCGGCGATCGCATCGGCCAGGGAGACTTCGATGCCCGTGTTCGGATTGGACCCCGGAATACCCCCGAAGCTCGCGCACGCGCCGATGGCGACGACCTGCTTGGCGTTGGCGGCGAGCGCCGAGATCATCGCGAACACCGTGTAGTTGGTGCCCGAGCTGTCCTGGCCGGTCGTGGTCAGCGCGGAGTAGGCGCCGGCGGACGTGTCGACGGGAACCGCGCCGTCGACGACGAGGATGTACTGGCCCTTGGAGGTCTGCGCCGTGGCGAGGATATGATCGATGGCGTCCGAGCCGAACTGCTCCATCAGCGTCTCGGCGAACTCGAGGCGCAGGAGCGGGAGCGTCGCGGTCTCGAAGGAGTCGCTGTCGAGCAGCGAACAGCTGCAGCCGGTGCACACGCCTGCTTCGACCCAGAGGATCGGCACGCGAGAGTCAGCCGGGAGATCTTGGATGGGGCGACCGTCGGGTTCGTACGGGGAAGCCGCGGCACCACTCTTGGTACTTCCGCATCCGACGATGGGGATGTTGAGCACCGTGATCGCGAGGATTCCACGCAGGACATCGCGGCGGGCGACGCCGGCGGGCGTCGCGCAGGACACTACGGGCAGCTTCGGCATGAACGACCTCCGTCCGAAACCGGAAAGTGGCAGCATTCACCCGGGCGCCGCGGTCGCGGCGCATCCGAGGACCGTCTGCGCCGGCCTCTTGGGCCGCCATGAATCGCGGAAACCGCTGACGCTGTCAATAAGACTTAGCGGTCGGGACGGAGAGCGGGCTCTGCGTGAGATTCTTCGTAGTGAGGCTCCGCACTCGTAGCGATTCCGAGAAGATGCGTCGCGCACCAAGTCGTTGAAACAGGACTGTCACACTAGCGTGACCCAATGGAGGCGGGTTCGTCGGGCAGAGTTCACAGAGTCGCCCACGGTCACACTGTATAAGCAGCGTCGTGAAATCGCCGACGTGGAACCTGCGGGGCTGGATGCGAAGGCGAGAGTTTGTCGTGGTTTGTTGGGGGGAGCGATACGCGCGCCCCGTCCTAGCTGGTCTCGCGGACGTACTTGAACGGTAGGTCCCACCTTATTGGAGCTCGACACATGAACCGATTGCGAACGATATCCTGGGCAAGTTCACTCTTTATGGCCGCCGTTGTCGGCTGTCAGCTCGTTGGGTGCAGCGACGACACGACGACTCCGACGGGACCGGAAGATTCCTCGGCCGATGCATCGCCGCAGCCGGATACGAGCACGCCGGATGCGAACATGCCGGACACCAGTCACCCGGATGCAGGAGTGGACACCGGGGTCGACGCGCCGCCGGACGTCGCGAACGACGTGATGGGCGATGTGATGGCCGACGTGATGGGTGACGTGATGGGTGACGTGATGGGTGACGTCGCGACCGACGCGCACGCGGACGGCGGCGAGGCTGGCGCCGGCGATGCTGGCGGCGACGCGCACGTCGATGCTGGCGATACCGGCGCGGACGTAGTGGTGGCCGACGTAGTGGTGGCCGATGTGCAGGGTGACCATACGGTCGTCGGCGAGGGCGGGATGGATGCGGGCGACGCGACGGTCGGCGAGGGTGGCGGCGGCGGCGATGCCATGGGGGATGTGACGGTTGTTGGCGATACCGGGAGTGGGGATGTTGTGGTGGTGGATGTGTCGACGGCGGATGTGGATGCGGGGCCGACCATTCAACAGCTTTGCGACGCCTTCCTCGCGGCGAATGTATCGGCATTTGCCGCTAGCGGTACTACTTGTACGGGCACGGAGCTCGCTTTGTTCGCGCACGACGTCGTTGCGGTCATGACTGGCGACGCGGGACTAGGCGATGCCGGGACGTTGGCAGATCCCAACGGCAACACGTGCCTTGGGTGCGCGTTCCAATCTGGGTGCGTGGATACGTCGACATCGGCGACGAAGAGGGAATGCGAGGAGCACGACTTCACCGCCTCGGGAACGACCCTCGCGCAGTGCATCGCGGAGCTTGAGTGTGGCGTCGGAGTCCCCTCGACGTGCACAGCGTCCAGCCCGATGGCCTCGTGTCCGACGCCGACCGTGGCTTCGACGTCGATTCAGCAGACCAATGGGATCCTCGTCAACAATCTCTACTGCGGCTCCCTGTCTGCCCCGACGTGCAACGCGGACATGCCCGCCGCTGAGATGGGCAGCTGCACCGCGACGTGGGTCGCCGGAATCCCGGCCGCCGACCAGACGGCCGCGGGCAGCACCGTTCTCGGAGACGGCGCCCAGAAGGCAAATGCTTCGGGATTCGCCAACGGCATCCTCACGTGCCTTGATATTGGATGTCAGAGTAACTGCTGGGCACTTCAGTGATCGCTTGAGCACGCATCACGTGTCGAATTGACGAGGCGGGGCACACACCCAATAAGGTCGCGCCCCGCACATTGGAAGAAGGTTCCGTGGCCTGGTGACGTCTCTTTTGCTCGATAGGGGACCTGGAAATGATGCATGCAGTCCGCAAGCCGGAGTCTCCAAGAGCGCTTCTCCCAGTGGATAATCAGGCTTTCGGTCGTGGGCCTGAGTCCTATGCGCGAGAGCTCGATGCCGATGCAGCCCGAGCCCATTCGACCGCGCGACCTACGGTTGGTGCGCGGCGCCTCGGACAGGTTCGGAGCTTCGGGCGCGTCGTCTCCCAGTCCGCTGAGATGCACGCCGTTTTCGACGTGCTCGAACGTTTCTCTCGATCAGAGGTCACGGTCACGCTTCTCGGTGAGACCGGAGTGGGAAAGGACGTTGTCGCGCAAGCCATGCACGACCTGAGCGCGCGCGCGTCGGCGCCGCGCGTGGTGTTCGACTGCGGGGCCGTTGCAGCCAACCTTGTGGAGAGCGAGTTGCTCGGACACGAGCGTGGCGCGTTTACCGGGGCGGTGTCGGCGCATGCCGGGGCGTTCGAGCGCGCCAACGGCGGGACACTCTTTTTGGACGAGATCGCCGAACTTCCCCTCGACTTGCAGCCTCGACTCTTGCGGGCGCTCGAGAGCCGACAGGTGCGCCGAGTTGGGGGGAAGGTGGATCGTCGCGTGGATGTTCGCGTGATCGCGGCCACGAACCGGGATATCAAAGCAGAAGTTGCTGCCGGTCGCTTTCGAGAGGATCTGTACTTTCGGCTCGCGGTAGCGGTAGTCCGCATTCCAGCCCTTCGAGAGCGGCTCGATGACCTACCGCAGCTATGCCAAGGACTCTTGGCCGATCTTGGGCGGCCCGATGTGCGCATCTCGGACGCCGCCTTTGCAGTGCTCGAGGCCCATCCTTGGCCGGGAAACGTTCGCGAGTTGAAGAACTCTCTCGCCTGTGCGCTCACGTTTGTGGATCGACGGGATGGGATTGTCGAACCGAGTCACGTCCGACTCGTTCATGGCCGAGGGGACGAGGCCTCGTGGCTCGACGCGCTGCCGCTCGGCGGTCAAACCCTTGAGCGCATCGAGTGTGCGGCGATTCGACAGACACTGCGACAGGTTGGTGGCAACAAGATGAGTGCGGCGCGGTCGCTCGGTATTGCGGTATCGACGCTGTACGAGAAGCTCAAGAAGTACGGTCTGTAGCCCCATGGGTTCGTGCGCGCGCAAGGTGTCCGGGAGGAGTTCCATCCGGTGGGCCCTCCGTGCAGTCGCTGTATGCAGCATTCTTCGTGCCGTCCCGGCATCTGCGGCTTCGCGCGACTGTGTCACGCTAACCGACGCCCGCCAGCGAAAGGACGCAGTTGAGGCCTGCCGCCAAGCTTGGGCGTCGGAGCTTGGATCCGCACGCGCGGCACGAGCCTATGTCCGGGCACTCATGCTCGGTCCGGGCGCGCCCGACGCCGAGTCAGTCGCCGCCGCGCTTGGCGCGGCACAAGATATACGCAAGAAGGCACCGAACGACCCCTTGGGCTACGCCGCGTACTGCGATGTCGCAGCGCGCATAGGAGACACAGTGATGTTGGAGAGGTATGCCCGTGAGCTCGAGCGCATCGCGCCGAAGGACCCGGAGACCGCGCGCGCGAAGGAGGCTCTTGCTTTGTCTAGCCATGGCATTTGGCGCCGCTCAATCGGTGCGCTCATCGTCCTTGTTCCCTTGCTTGGAACCATGATTCACAAGATGGCGCGCACTCTTCGGAGTCGGGCGCGCCGCGCCCCTGTCATTGCGGCCGCGGTGCTGAGTATGGCGGGCTTATTCGCCTCGGGATGGGCGCGTGCAGATGATGCCGGGCCACAGCGAAGTGCGGCTGCGCCCCCTGTTGGTGCTGTCCCTCAGCCGGGGAACATCGGCACGTGGGCAATTGACGACAAGGACCCCGAGAGCAGCGTGCCGACCGAGGCGAAGCGAAATCGCGACCCTGTCGAGTTTGGCTATTGGCTGCAAGACCTAACGGCGAAAGGACAAGAGGCCGCCAAGCGGGGCGACCACGAAGCCGCCGTGCGCTACTTCCGTGCCCTCGTCAAAGCTGTGCCCGATCGAGCGATTGGGGTAACGCGACTCTGTGACGAGTACGAAGCCCTAGGGGAACGCGAGAAGGCGGTTGCCGCGTGCGAGGTGGCGCTCGCCATGGATGGGGTCACATTCCGCGACTACGCACACTACGTCAAACTCATTCTTGCGAAGTCCAGTGCGCTTTCAAGTGAGGAGACTGCGCAAGTCCGCAAGGTCTTCGAGCATCTGCGTGAAGACCCGACGGTGGTAGGTAGCATCGTTGAGCTCGAGTGCCGATTCGCAGTGCGAATCAGCGACACGGACGAACTGCAGCGGTGTGTAGTGGATGCCAAAGCAACGGCTCCGGATGCGCCGTCGACGCTGGTATACGAGTGGGATCTGGCACTCGCCCGCGGTGACCATGCGGCAGCTCGTCAGCTTCTCGAGAGCGCGCGCGCCAAGGGAATGAACCCAGCGTCGATCGAGCGCATGGAGAACGAAATGCGGGCCAAGGCCACGTCGCACCAGCTTCTCGTTCTCTATGGGACCGTCTTCGTTGGATGCGCAATCATCGCTGTTGCCGCTGGAGTGCTCCTCGCTCGCCGCAGTGGCACAAAGAAGGGTACTCCTGCCGACGAAGCCAGAGCGCCAGCGAACGCCGGCTCGTGAGGATTCCCGGATAGTCCACAAGAATTGGGCCGAACGCCGCCCGCACCGTGAGGCGTGCGCTAGCCGTGGAAACAGGGGCGGACGCCTGAAGTCCGCACATTGCCGTACTTCTAGGGGCCCACGTGGGCATTCCGATTGTCGGATGTGGCCTCCGATTTTCGGAGGCAGATCCTTAGCTCTGTCGAGCGCGCGCACAACATCACCGTGGGGCGCGAACCCACACGTCGGCGCCTTACGTTTCCCTCTCACACCATCGTCGCCACGCACATCGGTATGCCGATTCTAACTGGCCTGCGAAGCGACGCGCGTCCATGAGGGGCGATCGTTCCATACGATCCCGAAGTGCGCCGCGGAGCGCAGCCAGACGCGCAAAGTCCGCTGCCAGCTCCGCGGCGATGCGCACGTAGTCCTCTGATGTTTGGGCCACCAACTCGCCGAGGCCGAGATTCATGGCTTGCGAGAGTCCAGCGCGCCCTACGACGGTGCGGCCGACCCGAGTGACGACGGGAACACCCATCCAAAAGGCGTCGAGGCTCGTCGTGTGCCCGTTGTACGGGACGCAATCGAGACAGATATCGACATCATGATAGCGGGCAAGGTACTGGGTACGGGGCAAGCGCTCCACGAACTCGAGCCGTGACTCGACCACCCCCTCTCGCTTCATGATGTCACCGATCCACTGTCGCCGGCTCCCGAGTGGCGCGAGCAGCAAGAGCCGGGAGCGAGCCACCGCGCGTAACACTCGGGCCCACAACACCAACCCTTCTTCGTTGACCTTGGTAAAGTTGTTAAATTGGCCGAACGTGACGAACCCGTTTCGCTCGGCTGGAAGTGGGCCCACAAGACTCTCGCTGGCGCAGGGGTCGTAGCACCAGAACGTATCTGCGAGACGAATGGTCTCTTCCGCGTAGACAGTCTCGACGACCTCTCCGTTGGGCGGATCGAGATACGGATCCGTGATTCGATAGTCGATGGCATCGAGCCCAGTCGTTCCCGGATACGCAAGCCAGCACATCTGGACAGGGGCTGGGCGATGGGCAAACATCTTGAGTCTGCCGTGCGCCATATGCATCGTCAGATCGACGAGAACATCCACGCCGTCTGCCCGCACCCTCTGGGCGACTTGAGCGTCGTCGAGTCGTGCTAATTCGCGCCAGAGATCGGCATGTTCACGCAGCCTCGCGGTCCACGCATCAGGGGCGCGGACGCTCGAATAGCAGACAATTTCGAACGAATCATGGTTGTGGTGCCGCAGCAAGGGCAGCATGAAGTGGGCTTGGCAATGTTCCTTGAAATCGGGGGAGACGTACCCGACGCGGAGCCGTCGGTTGGGTGAGGGTTCGTTGGCATGAGGCGTAGCCGGCACCGTTGGCCGTGCGCCATGGCGCGTGTTCCAGGCCCGAGCTTCCTTCAGGATCGCGGCAGCGTCGTATCTTGGGTGAAAGGGGAGGACGAAGACCAGATTGCTATGGGCCACGCTGAAGTCGGGGTCGATCGCGAGGGCCGCACGGTACGCGTCGATGGCATCATTGAGGAGGGCTGCGTCTTGAAATGCCTTGCCAAGGTTGCTGTGCGCGCCGGCAAATCCGGGCAAGAGCTCGATTGCGCGGCGCAACATGGCGATGGCGTCGTCGATGTCGCCGAGGTCGAGAAGCGTTGCGCCGAGGTTGTTGTAGGCGAGGGCGAATCCCGGGTTGACCGCTATGGCCCTGCGATAGAGCGCGACCGCCTCGCGAAGCCGGCGCAGAAGGCGAAGCGTGCCCGCCCAGTCGACGAGGGCCTCGACCGAGTTCGGATTGAGGGCGATTGCCCGCTCGTAGTGCGCGACAGCCCTTTCCAAGTCTCCCCGTTCTTGCAGGGCTCCTGCGAGCTTGAAGTGGATTGCGGGATTGTCGGGCTTCAGATTCGCCGCTCGCGAGTAGCAGTCCACGGCCTCGTCCATGGATCCTACCGCTTCGAGAAGGATGCCTAGATTGAAGCATGGTTCGGCGAGGTCCGGGGCGAGAGCCACCGCGCGCCGGAGGGCTTGTTCGGCCTCTTGCGGGCGACCCAGCTGGCGGCATGCTTCGCCGTAGTTCGAAAGGTACGCTGGGATGTCGGGGCGGAGTGCGACGGCTCGTGCGAGATACTCGGCGGCCGGTCCAATCCGGGCCGATTGCATGGCAAGGGCGCCGAGGAGAAACCAAGCGTCAGCGTGTTTCGGGTCGCCAGCGACGACGTTGAGGTAGAGGCGCTCCGCCTCGGCGAGGCGGCCTGCCCGCTGCAGCCCCACGGCGCTTGCAAACGCGTTCGCTAACGAGGCTGCGGGTCTTGTTCCGGCGCGAGGTTTCTTCATGACTGGCCACGCGGTGCGCACGGTCCGAATGGTCTGCGGGAGCATACCAGGCCGCGACGTCCGCGGATGGCGCTGATGGATTGGGAGAAATGAAACGCGCGATCACGCCGGCGCGAGAACCACGCTCCGAAAGATGTTCGAATCGAGCCCTTCCTGAGCCATCGCGGTCTCGAGGGTCCTCTTCCAAGAAACGGGCGCGAGTTCGAGCACCCGGGATTGCGGCCAGTTCGGAAGAAGAATCAGCAGGTCGCGGATGTAGTCGAGCGGCTCAATCCCGTGAAGCATGCAGCTTCCAAGCAGGGAGACAAACGTCGATGTGGCGCGGGTGCCGTCCTCGCTGACGGAGAAGAGCCAGTTCCTTCGCCGCTGCAGCTCCTTGCGCATGCTCATCTCGCCGAGGTTGCCCGTGATCGGAAGGCGTCCGTCATCCACAACGCGCAGGAGCACGTCGCGTTGATTCATCGCATAATCGAGCGCCATCGCGCAGGGCGATCCATCGGTCACCAGACCCCGTTGCGACTCGCACCAAGCAAAGAAGCGGTCGACAATCGGACGCGACTCGGTCCGACGGACGGCCTCCCTCTGCTTTCGGGTTGCATCGACGAAGGTCCGATCAATTCGAAACAGAGCATCGATGTGCTCGAGCGCCACTTTGGCACGTTCCGGATCCGACGCAAGGGCTCGGTACCAGGACTGCCTGGCGCGACCCCAACAAGCTTCGTGGGCAGGGTCGTCAGGCCCGCAGAGGTGTTGAACGATGGCATGCGCATCAACGACACGGTATCCCGAGTAGTCCCTGAGCTCCTCGTCGATGGGGATCGAACCGTCGCCGCGCTTCGAAAACCCGTAGAGAACGTGACGGTGGGGCACGACGACAATCCAGAAGTGTCCCGTTCGGCACTTCTCTTTCTCCGTCACCAAGGCGCCCCTTGAGTCGATGAAGAGGTACGGCGCCGACACGGCATCCGACCACATCGAGTCGAGAAGGGGCTTCGCGGTCGTCGCGAGCTCGTCGTGCCAACGCCCGAGCGTCGACTCGGTGAGCGTGAGTCCCTCTCCGGCGAACACGGCGGATTGACTCTTGAGCGACTCGTGGTTCTGCCAGCGACGCACGATGGTCTCGGCCAACAATCCAGGACCGGCCACGCCGCGCGGGATGGGCAGGTCGATTTCACCAGCCACGAAGGCTTCCGCAGTCGGGTTTCCGGCTTGCGCCCGGCGAACGAACTTCCCGCGAATGATCTGAATGCCGACCGTCGACGACCGTCGCCGTTCGATCACGTCTTGGACGTCGATGCCAACGAGCTCGAAAGCCGCCAGGCCCTCTTCGTGAACCTCGTCCGGCACTAACTCGAAGCGGCGCCGCGGCCAGCTGCCAAGCAGAGCTGCTGTGGCGGGGGATGTCAGCCTCGGGTAGGCCGGCTTCTTCGTTTGCGCCTTCGGTTGGGCGCCAAGTCGGGCCAGCAACGTCATTGCGGGGCTATCCATAGTCAGGCGTCGCGGGAGCGCCGGAGCGGAGACAGAGTCGTGCCCGCAAGTGGCTTCCATTTCCGCTCGTAGAAAAAGTTCAGGAAGGCCGGGCAGCGCTCCGCGTAGAGCGTATCGGCGACGTGGTCGCTCGCCTCGATAAACGCGGCCTCCGATTCGCACATTACGGCATTGATCTCGCCAATCCGCCCGGTGTGAGCGAGGTGCATGCAGCCGCATTGACTCCGGCAGCGGTCGCGGAGTTCACAGGTCGCGCAGGTGGTCTCAACACGGTCCTTGTCCGCTTGAATGCCCCGAATTCTCGCGGAATCGAAGCCTCGATCCACGTGTCCGATGACAAGGTCGCTTCGCGTGTCCTCCCCGACCATCGGCCCGCACGCATAGAAGTTGCCACTCGGAGCCACAGCCCACTCCGTTTGCCCAACAACACATCGCGCCGAGCAGTACCTGCCGCCATGAACATGGGCCAGGATCATCGATACGAAGGGATCCATATGAATGATCTCGCCGGCACGGAAGCGCTCAATCCAGAACGCTGCGACATCCATGAGCCCCGCTCGCAGCTCGCCAATCGCTTCGGCGGTCCATGCGTCGGCCCGATTGATCTCGAACGACATCCGAGCAGGTCTGAATTCAAAGAGGGCCCGCACGGTTCTGCCGAGTTCACGGGCCGAGTCGATCCCGATGACGGACACCAGCGTGTACGGAATCTGTCGACTCGAGAGCTTGGCGATTCCGGACACGACCCGGTCGTGTGACCCGAACCCGCGTGCATCGACCCGGTTGCGGTCGTGGGTCTCCCGATCGCCATCGAGCGAAACGTAGGCGAAGAAGTTTCGCGGAGGCTCCATGAGATCCAGAGCATCGGACTCCATCACCGTCGCGTTTGTGTTCATCACGAAGGCGAGCTCGGGCAGACGCGTTCCCATCTTGGCAGTGCGTAGCTCAGCGTACTCCACGATGTCGCGGACGAGGTCGAAGTGAAGCAAGGGCTCCCCGCCGAAGAAGCTCAGCGAGAGCTGCGGGGGGCGCGTCGAAAGGGCTCGATCGACAGCCTTCTTCGCTGTTTCGAGCGGCATCGTTCGCCGGAAATGAGTGCCATTGTAGCAATAGCGGCAGGCGAGATTGCAAAGGTGATCGACGAAGAGGCAAAGGTCCATAGTGTTGTCTCGCTCGGCGGCTCCATCCTATGTCAGTCGACGCGGCCAACGCTGGCAAAAACGCCTTACCCAACGGTGTTGCAACGTCGGCGTTACCTGCTTGCGCCTGCGCCACGAACGCCGGCGCGCCTCGTGAGACGAGGCGCGCCGTCTTCAAGTCAAGGGATGGCCAGAGAGGCTGTCCGTTCCTAGTTGGTGAACCGACAGGTATTCGAGCAGCTCGCTCCGGTCGTGCCGTTGACGGCGGCACCGAGGTCGCAGTCCTCGAACGATTCCTTGACGCCGTTGCCACAGATGGTCTCGAAGCCAGCGCCGATGCCAGCCGCCTGGGCTGCGGGGCACGCGTCGCTATTGGACGCGGAGCCGCAGAGCATCTGCTCGTTGAAATCCTCGCAGAAGGGATTGCCGCCATTGACGGTGGCCGGAAGCACAACAAAGTCTTCCTTTGTCAGAGCGGCGTTGACGATCGATGTCGTGGTCTCGCACGCCGCGAGCTGCGACTCGGGTGCGGTGAGCGAGGGGAACCCGACGATCGAGCTGAGATAGAGCTTGCGCGAGTACGGGTACTCGAAGTCCTGGATGCACGCCTGCACTGCGGGGACGCCGGCGACAGGAACCGCGGCCACGAAGCTTCCGGCAGTGATAGCGCCGCGTCCGGCGTAGCCGACGCTGCAGGGGCTGACCTGAACCAGGCAGCCGATCTGCTGGGTTGCGTCCGGGAACGTACATCCCAACGGCAGGGGTCCGAGGGGCCCGGCTCCATTGAACGGAATGACCGTACAGAACTGAGTTGTCGTCGTCAGGTTCTGGTTCGAGTGAATGCGGAAGAACGCGCTGCCGGCGACGGGGCGCTGCGTGTCGTCCAGCGCGTAGAGCCAACCGCCTGCCGTCTTCTTGTAGACGTAGTTGTTGAAGACGCGCGGGTCCGCGCCAGAGGGGCCCGGGCCAGCGTTGGAGTCGGCCGGATTGCCGTCGGAGCCGATGATGCCCTGGCCGTTGGCCTGAGCGGGACCGTTGGTGGTCGAGGTGTCGGCGAGGCAGTTCGGGTTGGGCGAGCCGCTCGTGTCGTCGGCGGGTACGTAGCAGGTGCCGTTGAGCGGAATGTCACCGTTCGGGCAGAGGCCGGAGGTGAGAACGCCGCTGACCGAGTAGACCGGCGCGAGCACCGACATATACGTGTCACATGGATTCAGGTGGTACTGGTCGGCGCCCAGGTTGGCGTTCGCCGTGACGATGGGCACAACGAGGCCGAGCGTGCCCTTCTTGTTCCAGCATTGGCCGCCGAGGCACTGGCAGTCCTTCGTTTGAGAGCAGACGCCACCGCTGGTGGACGCGTTGCACTGGGCCGACGTCGTGCAGCTCGGGATC
>Ga0326728_10001601_pt1 | contig 79300 bp, 56 predicted proteins | sample MB3enrmetagenome_FD_207602 | JGI IMG/M metagenome (GOLD analysis project Ga0326728, IMG submission 207602) | Lab enriched peat soil microbial communities from McLean, Ithaca, NY, United States - MB31MN | ecosystem: Environmental > Terrestrial > Soil > Wetlands > Peat | place: USA: New York...
GCGCCGTGGAACGACTGCGCCACTCTGCCCATCCTGGTAAGCCGGGCGCATGAAGTTACTCCCATCGGCTGCGTGCCGGCCGACGCCGAGTTCGACTCCGAGCGCAACCACACTTACTGCCGCCAGCAACTCCAGGCTCAAAGTATCATCCCCGCCAATCGCCGCTCCAGCTGCAGGGCGTGCGGTGCGCGCCTGCAAATGCGCGACAACTTCCCAGCAGAACAGTGAACAATACGGAAAACGCTGCTTGATCGAAAGCGTTTTCTCGGCAGTGAAACGCAAACTCTCTTGCCGGCGCCCGGCGGAACCCCGCACGCGCAATCCCGCCAAGCGCTGCTGCTCGGCTTGGCCTTCGCTCTGTACCGCCTCTGGCTGCCTGCTCTCTGACTGCCGGAAAAAGGATGTCAACAGAGCCAGATGGGTTCTACAGTCTTTCGAAAACGCGGCTTCAGGTTTTTCTTCTATTCCAAGGAGGGGGCTCCGCGCGAGCCGGTACATACATGGTGAGAGAGACAAGGTGGAAGCAAAACTCTGGCTGGAACCCGAGGTTCGGATGTCTCACAATCGTGGCTACGAGGCCCGCACTCTTCGTGAGTTGCAGGAAATCGTAGAGAAAAACATAAATCGGATCGAGAGGGCGTGGAATGAGTTCTTCAGCCGGGCGTCCCATCCTTCGAGCGCTTCTTGCTAAAAGGGTGGGAGGCGGGCACTGGCTGTACTACTGCTTGCCGGCCAGCTTTTGCGTGGCGATCATACCGGCGGCGCCATCCTTGTCGGCGTCCTTCACCTTGGCCCACAGGGCGCGTGCCTGGTTCTGCTTGCCGCTGGCCGCATACAGCTCCGCCAAGTCGAGCTGCGCGACGTTGGCTGAAACCGTCTCCGAAGGCTTGATGGCCAGTTCGATGTAAATTGCGATGGCCTGCGCATCCCGTCCCGTCTGATGATAGATTCCCGCCAGCGCCAGCCTGGCCAGGTTGGTGAGATCGCGGTCCCCCCAATTCCACGCCCCAGCAACTTGCTTCAGCTCCGTCTCCGCGGACGCGGTTCTCCCCAGTTCCTGGTCCGTGACGGCGGCAAAGTAGCGTGCCTTGGCACCCTCGGGTAGCCAGCCGTACTTCTGGGCCACCGCCGCAAACTGCTCATGGGCGGTCTTCGAGCGCTCGCTCGCGGTGGCATAAACGCCGGTCTCCGGCGGAGCGCCGGGCATTGCCAGGGGCGCGCCATAGGTGTCCAACGCCGCGCCCAGTGCGCTGTCTGCGGCGGCTGTGCGCAGGTTCCAAAACACCAGCCCGGCGATACACACAGCAAGGATGGCAACAACACTGACAGTCCAGCGCAGCACGCTGGAACGGTGACCGCTGACCCAATCGAAGCTGCTGGCAGTGGCCTTGGCAAAACTATCTTGCTTGAGGGCGTGACGGGTTCGAGTATCCATGGGCTTCTTCTTGTCCTTCTTGTCCTGTTTGTCGTGACTTGCAGGCTGGTCCGTACGGGGGCAGGTGCTGCCGCCGCAACCCTATTAGTCTATCAGCGCGCGAGGACATGCGTCCACCGCCCGCCGGCATGGGCAGTAGGCCAAGTATCTTGCACAGGGTCAAGCGCGGTAGATTTTCTCGATTTCAAATATCAGAACGCTCCAATCGAGTTTTACGCTAAAATCATCGAAAAAACCGCGAATTCCCAATAATCCGGAATCGGGGAGGTCTTCTGCACCGTATCTGTCAGAACAAATGGACGGTTGACGATTACCGATGGTTTGCGACCCAGGAGGCGGGGGAGATCGGCGACGCGATGTAGGGACGAATTGGCAAGTCCGGGCAGTGATGTTTCCGAGGTAGTCGCGGACCGGGATTTTGAGCCGTCGGCAGCTCTCGATAACAGAGAGGATCGCCGCCGCGCGGGGTGCGTCCTGTTCGCAACTGATGCCGCCGCCTGTTAGTCGTCGATTCCAACTCCTCGGCGTCGTATTCAACGGTTGGGAGTTCATATTCAGTTGCTGTTTCAGTTGTGCGATGATTTCTGCGTCGGAGTAAGTCGAGTGCGAAGCGTGTGGGGAATGAAGGTCGCACTCACGATGTTCATTGAATAACAGACATTCCTGTGGATATCAAAACGACTTATGCAGTGTTTATGCTGGCATGCGTGACTTCTCTGATTCCTCTTGGAGGGGCCTGCGATACCACTTCGGACGTCATGGATAGAAAAAGCCGGGTCGGAAGCGTTCGACCTCCGCCCTACTTGCCCCATCTTAACCCCCTTGAAAAGGCTTGGGTAAAGCTCAAACAACTGTTTCGCTCGGCCAAAGCCCGAAGCTAGGAAACACTCCAAGAAGCTATCGCCCAGGCCCTCAAACTCATCTCTCCAGACAACGCAAAAGCCTTGTTCCGATGCTGTATCAACGGTCTACAGTAAAAGCGATATCACGCTAAAGATTCTTCGACTATTGACGAACGAAACCGGTGGGCTTGGCCTCCCCAGAAACTCGCCGGGAAACCTGGCAAGTCATGCTTTCCTGCCGCGCCAGCAACTTCTCGAACTCCTCCACAGGCACCGGCCTGCTGAACAGATACCCCTGGTACAAGTGGCATCCGAGAGTAGCGAGAAACTCCCGCTGTTCTTCGCTCTCCACGCCTTCGGCAAGCACCGGCAAGCCCATTGCGAAACTCAGCGAGACGATGGCTTGGGCAATGGCCCCGCCACAGGTGTCCTGCAATAGATCCCGCACGAACGCGCGATCGATCTTCAAATGGTCCAGGGGCAGGCGCCTCAAGTAGCTGAGCGAGGAATAGCCGGTGCCAAAATCGTCCAGGGAGAACTTCAAGCCATGCAACTTGAGTTGGGTCATCTTTTCAATGACCTCCTCGATATTCTCCACCAGCATGCTTTCGGTCAGTTCCAGCTCGAGGTTGCTGGGATTGGCTCCAGTACGCTCCAGCGCTGAGAGCACTTTATCGACAAACTCCGGCTGTCGCAACTGCCGCGCGCTGATATTCACCGCGATCGACAGAGGAGCTGTTTCCTTCCTATCCGCCCATGCGGCCAGTTGCCGGCAAGCGGTCTCCAGAACCCAATCTCCCAAGGGCAGGATCAGCCCAGTCTCCTCGGAGAGGGAGATGAACTCGGCGGGGGCCAGAATGGAGCGCCGGGGATGGTTCCACCGCACCAGCGCCTCAGCGCCGATCACGATGCCGTGATCCACCTGGGGCTGATAGTAGACCACAAACTGCTCCAGATTGATCGCCATGCGCAACTCCTCCTCCAATGACGCGCGGGCATTGATGGCTGCTTGCAGCGCTGGGGCGAAAAACCGCGCCGTGTTACCCCCTGCCGCCTTGGCCTGATACATGGCTATATCGGCCTGTTGCAAGACCTCTTCCGTGCTCTCCTGCTGAATTCTAAAGATGGTGATTCCGATGCTCGCAGTGATAAGGCACTCGTGGCCGGCAAGCAGATAGGGCTGGCTGATCACGGCCAGGATCTTCTTGCCGATCATCTCCGCCTGCGCCGCCGCCTCCTCGAGAAGTTCGCTCAGGTCTTCCAGAATCACCACAAATTCATCTCCGCCCAATCGCGCCAGGGTATCGGTTTCGCGGATGGAGGCGGTCAGCCGCCGCGCCGTCTCCTGGAGCAGAAGGTCGCCGACCTTATGGCCCAGCGAATCGTTCAGTGCCTTGAACTTGTCCAGATCCACAAACAGCATCGCTCGCAGGCGGCCGTTACGGGAGCAGGCGGCCAGACTTCTGCGCAGACGGTCCAACAGCATCCTGCGATTGGGAAGTTCGGTCAGTGGGTCATAGAAGGCCAGGTTCTCGATCATCTTCTGCGCCTCCACCAGCAGCCGGAGATCGTGTTCCCTCCTGTTGGCCGCGGCTATCCGAATGCGGTAGACCAGCAAGGTTCCACTTAGAGGGACCAGACCGCACAGAGTCAAGAACCACCACGTCCGATACCACGGCGTAAGAATTCTGAAAGCGAACTCGGCCCTGTTCGCACGCCACACACCATCGCCGTCCTGCGCTTCGATCTCCAACCGGTAATCCCCCGGCGCCAGCTTGGCAAATTGCAACTCTCGCTGCGTGGTCTCGGTCCAGGTGGAGCTGGCTCCCTCCATCCGGTAACGAAAGACAACCGCATTCTCACGGGATGCATTCACCGCCGAGTAGCGGACCAGCAGAGAGTTGGTATGCATGTCGAAGGATGGATGGCTCTGGCTGGATACATCCGTCCCCGCCATGAGGAGCTTGGTAAACACTACCTTTATCGGCGCCTCCATGCTGTGGCGAAGACGCGGACTGAACCGCGAGAGCCCGCCGCTGGTGCCGATCCAGACCGTGCCGTCCGGCTCAGCGCCAAAGGCGTTCTGGGCGCAGTTGTCCCAAACCAATCCATCGCTCATCCCAAAGTGGTTCCACTGCGTACCATTCCACACATCCACGCCGTGATCGCTGCCCGCCCACATACGACCCGCCGCGTCGGACTCCATGAAATATACAATTCCATCCGAGCCAGGCCTCTGGATGTTCTTCTCGATAGCCAGCCCATTCGGCTGCAGATGGACGCGATCCATTCCGAAGCTGAAGCGATAGGCAACCCATATCGTCCCTTGGGCGCCCACGCCCAGCGAGAGCACCTGCTGGCTCCTCAACCCATCGGCTTCAGTCCAATTCCGCCACTTCCCGCCGGTAAACGAGTAAAGCCCGCCTATCCCTCCCACCCAGAGCGTGCCATCGGTCCCCTCGACTATCGCCCGGACGCGTAAAGGGGGCTGTTCGGGAACCTGCACGAGTTTTTTATACGGAGGCTGGGCCAGAAAGAGGCCCATATCCGTCCCGGCCCAAAGCCGTCGCTGGCGATCGAAGCGCAGCTCGAAGATTCCTTTGGTAAGGCCCTGCGCCGCGGTCAGCCACGTCAGTCCGCCGGTGCGCGCGTCCATCCGGGCGATGCCATTCGATTCGGTGCCCAACCATAACGCCCCGTCAGGACCTGCGCGCACGACGTAGACGTTCATCCCTTCCAAGCCGGCAACCTTCTTCCACTGGATTCCAGTGCTCTGCCGTTTACCGCGCAGAAGGCCGCCATCGGCGCCTACCCAGATCGGTCCGTTTGGTTGCGGCAGAATTGAATGCACCGCATCGCTAACCAGTCCGCTGGCCGACGTGTAGTTCTCCCATTCGCGGTAGCCGCGCCACTGTACAAGTCCCCGCCCCGCCATACATATCCATAGAGATTGCTGGCGGTCCTCGAAGGCCATGTAGACCGCTCCGCGCAGCCCCGCCGAGTGGTCGATCTTTCGCCAGCTCTGCTCGTCCCCCATCAGCATTCCATCGGGCAAGGGAAGCAAAACCTGCCCTTCCGCATCCGTGGACGGAATGCCGCTCAGGTTCTGATTCGGATTGGGGATAATCGGCTTACGGAATCGGCTCTGGCCGGCCGGCAGGACAAGCACCCCCGCACCCCGCAAGCGCACCCAGAGATTCCCTTTGCGATCCTTCCTGATGACCACCACGGCATGAGCCGGAAGTCCGCTCTCGATTCCATAGACTCGAGTTCCACTCTTCTCCAAGTGGCACAATGCAAGTCCGCATCCGTACCAAATCGCGTCCCCATCGATCAGCAGGCCGCCAGCCTCCAGAACGCCGTTAATCTCGGTCACGGGAGTGCCCGCTGGAGGCGGAATCTGACGTACCGCATATCCATCCTTGCCCGGATCGAGGGAAAGCTCCATCAGGCCCTGTTCCGTATTCAGGAAGGTGTGCCCCTTTCCATCCGCCTGGATTCCCTGCAACTCACCGATGCTCTTGAAAGGGCCCCGAACTTTTTCGAAGCGGTTTCCGCGCAGGCGGAGAAGACCGAAGGAGCCCCCTGCAAGCAAGGACCCGTCTGGAGCGTCGCCAAAAGCTGTGCCCGGGCTGGACGGCACTCCCTGCGCCGCCCCAAAGGCTTCAAATCGCTCCCCGTCGTAACGGAAAAGTCCATTGACTGTAGCTACCCACAGAAAGCCCACGCGGTCCTGATAGATGCTGCGCACAGTCAGGTTGTTCAGCCCCTCCGCGACCCCAAAATAGCGGAAGCTGTATTCCTGGGCGCACAACGCCCCCGACATGAGCAGGAACAGGGCGAGCGCCCACGCATTGGATAAGCGGTTCACAGTTGGGTATCTTAGTCACTATCGGCAATTTCGTGCATTCCATGTAGGCGCCGACTTCAGGAAAGATTGGATATCGTCGCCTACTCGGAGACCTCGCCGAGCCAATTGGCAAATCAGATGCCGCAAGAATGCGGCCGTCTACGATGGCCGTGGGGGACGGACCATGGGACGAAGGGGCGTCCTGTTCTTACCGCGTCTCTGCTTTTGCGGCAAGGGTAGGAACGGCCTTCCGCCAAAGCGTACCAATATCTTCACGCTTCTATTCGCAACATACAAGATTCTCTCTTGAAAAGCAACTCCGTCTACCTTTCTCAAGTCACGATGGGGAGGGGTTGGTGCCTTCCATCAGGATCATTGCCAGGAACAGTTTCTGTCCGCCGAACGGGATTCGGCCCCCATACTCCGATCTGCTAAAGTGAAGAGTGGTCCCCTCGCTCTAAACCCTCTCAGGAAAAGGGTTTGACGCAGACCCTTGGGGGCTCGGATTTGAACTCCCATGCCTCACGACCTGCCAAAAGCATACGACCCCACCGCCATTGAAGATCATTGGGCCGAGTACTGGGTGCGCGAGAGGCTCTTCGCCCAGCCCACGCCTTCGTCATCAACCGAGACCGCCCAAAGGCGCGGAGCGCCCTCCGGCCCTGACGCCCAGTCGGCCTTCACCATCCTGCTGCCGCCGCCCAATGTAACCGGCAACCTGCACATGGGCCACATGTTCGAGCACACGGAGAGCGACATCCTTATGCGCTGGCGGCGGATGTGCGGCGACCGCGTGCTGTGGGTGCCGGGCACGGATCACGCCGGCATCGCCACGCAGATGCTCGTCGAACGGCAGCTCGTGAGCGAGGATTCGAGCCGCCAGCAGCTTGGCCGCGAAGCCTTCGTCGAGCGCGTGTGGAAGTGGCGCCAGCATTACGGCGGCAACATCCTCAACCAGATGAAGCGCTTGGGCGTATCCGTCGACTGGCAGCGCGAGTACTTCACCATGGACGAGAAGCTCTCCATCGCGGTGCGCGAGGCCTTCGTCCGGCTGCACGAGCAGGGACTCCTCTATCGTGGCGCATACATCGTCAACTGGTGCCCGCGCTGCCAGACCGCCATCAGCGACCTGGAAGTTGTCTACGACGAGCACAAGGGCCATCTGTGGGAGATCCGCTACCCCGTACTCGGCCCGGAGGGCGGCAAAGTTTTGGGTGAGTTCATTACCGTGTCCACCACCCGCCCCGAGACCATGCTCGGCGACACAGCGGTCGCCATTCATCCCGAAGACGAGCGCTACCTGCATCTACACGGCAAGAAGCTCCGCCTGCCTCTAATGGGCCGCGAGATTCCCATCGTTCTCGACGAGTGGGTCAGCCGCGACTTCGGCACCGGCGCGGTGAAGGTAACTCCGGCGCACGATCCCAACGATTTTGCCCTCGGCCAGCGTCACAATCTGCCCTCCATCAACGTGATGGACGCGACCGGCCACATCAACGCGGAAGGCGGCGCGTACGCCGGCCTTGACCGCTACGCCGCCCGCAAGAAGATTGTCGCCGACCTCGAAGCCCAGAGCCTGCTGGCAAGCATCAAGGACTACACCAACAACGTGGGCCACTGCGACCGCTGCAAGACGGTCGTCGAGCCGCGCCTCTCCACGCAATGGTTCGTCAAGATTCAACCTCTCGCCGATCGCGCCATCGAGGCCGTCAGACAAGGTCACATCAAGTTCACGCCGGAGCAATACGCCAAGACGTATTTCGAGTGGATGCGCAACCTCCACGACTGGTGCATCTCGCGCCAGCTCTGGTGGGGCCATCGCATCCCCGCGTGGCACTGCGCAAGCTGCCGCAAGATCACTGTGGCCCGCGTCGATCCCGTCGCCTGCGTCCATTGCGGCTCGGAGCAGATCACGCAGGAGACCGACGTCCTCGACACCTGGTTCTCCTCCGGCCTGCTCCCGGTCTCCGTCTTCGGCTGGCCGAATATCACGGCGGAGAATCGCGGTGACTTCGACGCGTTTTATCCCACCAGCCTGCTGGTCACCGGCTTCGACATTCTCTTTTTCTGGGTGGCTCGCATGATTATGTTCGGCTGCTGGTTTGCTGCCGACGTGCCCATGCCCGACGGCAGCCAGCGCTCTCTCGCGGATTCAGTTCCGTTCCGGGAGGTCTATATCCACGCGCTGGTGCGCGACGCCAACCGCGAGAAGATGTCCAAGACCAAGGGCAACGTCCTCGACCCCATCGAGATCGTCAAGCAGCACGGGACAGACGCGGTGCGCTTTACGCTGGCCAGCATGGCCTCGCCCGGCACTGACATCGCCTTCAACATCGCCCGCACCGAGGGCTACCGCGCCTTCGCCAACAAGATCTGGAACGCCGCGCGATTCATCTTCATGAACGTGGACCGCGCCGCTGAAGTCGGCATCGTCGTCGATCCTTCTGCACTGGGCAAAATGCCCCCGGTTGTTGATGATGTGCCATTCGAAGATCGATGGATTGTTGCCATGTTGTACGGAACTGCGGGCTCCGTCAACCAGTCCCTCAAAGCCTACCGCTACGACGACGCAGCCAATGGCATCTATCAATTCTTCTGGGGCAGCTTTTGCGACTGGTATCTGGAGAGCCTTAAGAGGCGGCTGGATTTTTCGGAGACCGCTAACAAAGCACAGACCAAAGTCACTCTGACTACACTTGTTCAGGTCTTTGAAACGGCGTTGCGTCTGCTTTCGCCCTTCATGCCATTCATCACCGAAGAGATATGGCATGCGATTTATGACGGTAACCCGCCAGCGAGGTCAATTGGGCTAACAAGCTATCCTGCGATTAAGGAAGGGCCGGAAACTGATCGTCTCGTCCCTATTCTTCAGACGATGAACGACATTCAAAGGGTTGTCACTGCGATACGTGCATTGCGTAAAGATAGCGGTGTGCCTGAGAAAGATGTCGTTCCAGTGCATATCTATGGAAACCCGAAATCCGATATGCGCGTCATTGAATATGTTAAGAATCATCAGGATCTTATCTGCCATCTTGCCCGCATAACAAGTGTGTCGATAGAAACTCAATCTTTCACATCCGGAACGATTGGTTCCGAAGTGGATTTCGATGTAGCACTTGAATACGTAGCCGCCGAGCGCACCATCGACATGGCCGCCAAGCGCGAGCGTTTGACAAAAGACATTGCAAAGTACGAAAAAGGTCTAGCCGCCGCCGAGCGCCAATTGGGCAACGAGGGTTTTCTGGCCAAGGCGCCGGCGAACGTAATCGAGGGCCTCAAGAAGCAGCAGGCAGAGACGCGGCTGCTGCTGGAAAAGGCCCGCGCGGCGCTGGAGAATCTGAACGAGGAAAGGTGATTATGTCCTGCGACTGTGGTCAATGCCGTGAGCATTATCGAACGCTTGGTATCGCGTATGGTGTGCCCTCCGAATCCGAGGTTCAAGATGCCTATCGAGAGGCAATCAAGCAATGGCATCCCGATCTATATGAGAATTTCGCCAGCTTGCGGGCGGACGCGGAAGAGCGTTTCAAGCAGATTCAAGTCGCCTTCCGGGAACTGCGGGAGCACAACGCGCTTGCGGTGGAATCGCCAGTGGAAAGCGCCGCCGTTCAACCAAAGGAGGAGACGCCGTCCATCTCGTTTGGCGATGCGCCCGGCTGTCTGACCGGGCCGCATTTCACTCCGGAAGCCGAAGCGATTATCGCGCGCCACCTGGGAAAGCTCGGCACAGCCCTTGCTATCGTCGATCTCACCGGCTCCCGGTCGCACTCCAGCAGCTACGCCCAATTCCTGCTCCTCGCCGAGCTTGGTATCTTGATGCGGGATTCAAGTAACATCATCTCTCTGCTCTGGTACAAGGACCTGGGCGAGATCAACCTGATTCGCAAGCAGGAGCCAAGCAAACCCGGTATGTGGCAAAGCCTGGTTGGCAGTATCTCCGGCAGCCAGTCTAGGTGCGTGCTTCAGATCAACCGGAGCAATGGTAAGCTTTTTTGCTCACTTTCCGGTCAGGCAGAGGACAGCGTCAAGGAGGTTATTTACGACTTTCTTCAGCAGAAGAAAGATCAATCGCATTCCTGAGCGTGCGAAAGAGGAATTATGGATTGGAAGAGCAGCCGCATCGACGCCATTCTGGAACAGGCCCTGCTGGAAGACAAGGCCGCAAGCGATGCCACCACCAACCTCACCATCGACCCAGATCTGCGCGCAACGGCATCGATCGTTGCCCGCCAGGACCTGGTGGTCGCCGGCCTGGGCGCAGTGCCGCGCATCCTTGAGATCTTTGCCCGCCTGGACCAGCGTCCGCAGTCGAAGACCCGCTTCGAGGTCATCAGCAGCCAGGAGATCTTCGACGGCGTGCGCGTTCGCGATGGGGCGGTGCTGGCCGTGATTCGCCACAATGCCCGCGTGCTGCTCAGTTGCGAGCGCGTGATGCTCAACCTCATGCAGCACCTCAGCGGCATCGCCACGCTGACGCGGAGATATGTAGACGCCATTCACGGAACCCCTGCCCACGTGCTGGACACGCGCAAAACCGTTCCCGGCCTGAGAATTCTGGAGAAGTACGCCGTGCAGTGCGGCGGGGGAACCAATCACCGCATCGACCTGGCCAGCGGCATTCTCATCAAGAACAACCACATTTCGCTGGGCGGCGGCCTGCCCGCGGTGCTGACGAGAGCCTTGGAGAAGCGCAGGAAGGGCCAGCGCGTGCAGGTGGAGGTGCGCTCCTTCGCGGAGCTTGAGGAGGCGCTCAACTTCGGCGCGGAAGCCATCCTTCTGGACAACATGACGCCCAGAGAAGTGAAACGATGCGTCGAGCGCATCAAGGAAGTGGCGCCGGGGAATCAGGCACAAGGTCAGCCCGGCAGCGAGCAGCAGGAGCGCTGGATTCCCACCGAGGCCTCCGGCGGCATCGTGCTTGAGAACATTCACTCCTATGCCGAGACCGGCGTGGACTTCATCAGCGTGGGCGCTCTGACCCACTCGGCCAAGGCGGCGGACATCTCCATGAGCATCGCCGCGGAGTGAGTAACGTGTTCGATCTGGCAGCGCTCGAAGCCGCTCTGGCAGACACCGTCTTTGCCGGCAAGCTCCATTTTTCTCCGCTCACAGACTCCACCAACACCGATGCGCTTGAGGCTGCGCGCGCTGGTTCGGCGCACGGCTCGGTCTACCTGGCCGATGAGCAACTGGCGGGACGCGGGCGCGGCGATCACGCATGGAGCTCGCCCGCCGGCGAAGGACTGTACGTAAGTGTGCTGCTGCGCCCGCCCATGCCGGCCCGCCGGCTGCCGCTCCTTCCGCTGGCCGCCGGACTGGCCGCGGCCGATGCCATTCGCGCCGTCTCAGGGCTCAAGATCGATCTGCGGTGGCCCAACGATCTTTTGATCGGCCAGCGCAAGGTAGGCGGTATTCTGGTCGAATCAAAAACAGTGACCGGCAGAGTTGCCTTTGCCGTCATCGGCATCGGCATCAACGTGCATCAGCGCGAGTTTGCCGCCGGATTGCCCACCCCCGCCACTTCGCTCGATCAGGAGGCGGGTCGTCATATTCACCGCCAGGATTTGCTCGTCTGCCTGCTAAAATCGCTGGAGCATGAGGCGCTTGGGCTGCTCGATCCGGCGACGGCAAAGACGATTCCCCGGCGCGTGGAAGAGGCTTCGACGTGGGCGCGCGGGCGGCAGGTTGAGGTCCACGGTCCGCAAGCTTGCACGGGCGTTACGGCAGGGCTGGACGAGCGCGGATTCCTGCTGGTGCGCACCGATGCCGGACTGGTGACCGTGAGGACGGGCGGGATTCGCGCCGTGGAAGTGAGCTAGACGATGCTGCTAGCAATCGATGTAGGCAATACGAATACGGTGCTGGGCCTCTACCGGCTCAATGGGGGACCGGGGTCCCCGGCGACAGGTCCTGGTCGCCGGGTTGCTGAAAAGCCAGAACTGTCCGCGCACTGGCGCGTGACCACCCACCGCAGCCAGACCGCGGACGAGTATGGCGTGCTCTTCGTCAATCTCTTTGAGATGAACGGCATGAAAACCAGCCAGGTACAAGCCATCATCATCTCGTCGGTCGTGCCGCCGGTGGAGTCCACGCTGCGCCAGGTCTGCGAAACCTACTTCCATATCCAGCCGTTGTTTGTAGAGCCGGGGATCAAGACCGGAATGCCGGTGCTGGTCGACAATCCTTCGGAACTGGGCGCGGACCGGCTCGTCAACGCCATCGCCGCCTTCGAGCGCTACGGCGGCCCGTGCATCGTGGTGGACTTCGGCACGGCCACCACCTTCGACGTGATCTCGGCCAAGGGCGAGTACCTGGGCGGCGCCATCGCTCCGGGGCTGGGCATCAGCGCCGATGCGCTCTTCTCGCGCGCCGCGCGCCTCAGCCGCGTAGACATCAAGCGCCCCGCCAAGGTCATCGGAACCAACACTGTCACCCACCTGCAAACCGGCCTCTACTACGGTTACATCGGCCTCGTGGACGGCATTCTGGAGCGCATTGTCGCCGAACTGGGCGCAAAGCCGCGGGTCATCGCCACCGGCGGCCTGGCGCGGCAAATCTCCGCGGACTCCCGCTTCATCTCCGAGATAGATGACATGCTCACCCTCGATGGGTTGCTGATCCTCTTCGAGCGCAACCGCGCGCCGCGCCCGCGCAGCAAGGCGCACTGAGCCACCGCCGCGCTCGATTGCCTAAACGGAACTCGACCGCGCCTCTCGTGACTCGCCCTATCTCGGCCGCTTGGATGGTGAGGGGTCAGACATCAGCTTCGCCTCCGCCTGGTTCTGCTCGTCGTGCCACCTCTGCCATTGGTCCTGCTCTTCCTTGACCCGCCGTTCACTTACGATGCACGGACGGAGCTTGGGGATTTCGCCGTCTTGGGTCGCTGTAAAGATCGATCTGTGCGCATGCATGGCTATCATCCGGCGGAATCTGTGCGTGTCGCCGTCGGATAGAATGATGCCACGGGGCTCCGTCCAGGAGCCGACCTTCGCGTAAAGAAGATGTCGAGGGGTAAGCGGTAGAAAAATCTCAGTGCCTTTGCTGCCCCATCCTCCGTCGAAGTCGAATTGGGAATGCGAGTGATAGTTAAGTCTAACGACTGGATCGTCGCTGGTGAAAAACTGCGTTCCAAACCAAGCATGCAGGATTGACCATTGGTGCTCAAGGAGAAACCTCACCGTGTTGGTTGCCAGGTGCCTCATAGAGTTAAGCCAGAGGCCGCGCCCCATTAGAACTTCGACGGTAATGTTCGCAATGCCCTCTTCTGGGACGTCTTCCCGGTGAACCCGAAGAGGAACAGGCACACGGTCCTTGGTCTCTTCCGTTTGCGGCGGCACTCCCGCGTCCTTAGCTCGCTGCAGTACCTCTTTCACATCGCGCATTGAATTCTCCAGGACCGCCGGCATCATCTTGTCCCAAACTGGCTGCATCCCGATGAAGAATGCGGGGGTACGCACTATCTGAGACGCCAAAAACCTAACGAGCGCCTCCCAGTCTGAAGGCTCTAGCTGCTCGTCGTGCTCGACCTTGCCGATTGGGCCGTCCGCAGGATGCTCGAAGTCCGTGCCCAGCCATTTTTCGAATTCGTCTGTCTCCGCGCCGAGCACGCAACGCGTGTATAGATCCCGCTTGTAGCCGACCCCAGATATGCTAACTTGCTTCCATTGTTTGGCCCGTTGCCGCGACACTAGAAGGCGGTACTCGAAAATGCGGCCCGCAGGGTCTGCAAAGCGCTTGAGGTACATGCACGGTACATAATGATTCTTGTGAGTTATCGACATGTCGCGGGTGCTCTGCATAAATCATAGCCGCATCGGAGGATTGGTTGCCGACTTTCCGGTCCGGCAGGGTGTCTCCAGGCGTGCAGACTGGGCTTGACGAAGGCGTGGCTTGGCGCCCGCGACTCTGGTTGAGGGGGTAGGACCACCGATGAACGCAATGCCCTTCCGCGTCTCTCCAGTCGTCGAAAACCTTGTCAGTTTTCCTGTAGGCGAGTGTTCTTGGCTCTGCGTCCTTATGGACGTCTCGCCACTTCCGGTATTCTCAAACCTTGTGCAGTAAATGGAGAACTACCGACGCCTGTGCTCAACTACTTCAACTACTTTACCGAGATCGAGGAGCGCTTTCAGCAGCGGCGCGGGGCGTTGCTGTTGCTCTCCACGCTCGACTGGGCGCTGATCGAGACCTGGCGCGAGGCCGGCATTCCGCTGGACGCGGTCCTGCGCGGCATCGATGCGGCCTTCGATAAGTACGAGGCGCGGCAGAAGCGCGGCCGGATGCGGCGCATCAACGGCCTGGCCTGGTGCGCGCAGGCGGTGATGGAAGCAGCGGAAGAGCTGCGCGAGGCCTCCGCCGGTACGGCGGCCCAGCCCGCCGAGGGCCGCGAATCGGGCTTTGAAACCGACCGCGTGGCCGCGCACCTTGAATCGGCCGCGGCGGCTCTGGACGCGGCAACTGTTGCGACGGAAGTCTGCACCACGACCGCCGTCCGCCTGCGCCAACTGGCCGCCGAAGCCCGCGCCGCCGCTGCTCCGGAAGGCATTGCGACCCAGGCGACCGCCGCGGCTTATGATCGCGCTGACAGCCATGATCTCGAAGCCCTGGAGCGCACCCTAACCGTGCTGGAAGAGAAGCTCTTCGCCGCGCTCACCGCCGCCGCGCCGGAGGAACTCCTGGTCGCTCTCAAGGAGCACGCTGCCCGCGAACTGGCTCCCTGCCGCAGCCGCATGGGCGCTGTGCAGTTGCGCCAGGTGGAGCGGCAGTTTGTCCAAAAGCAACTACTGGTTCATTACAGTCTGCCGCGCCTCAGCCTCTTCTACATGAGCCAGCAATGAGGCCGCCCAAGCAACAATCCGCAGCGGTTTCCCACCCTAGCCGCAAGAACAAGAACGCGGCGAGGGTGGGGCACCCGCCTCTTCCGCCGACCGAATCACATCTTGTTGAAATCGAAAAGCCTATCTTCGGCGGCGCGTTTCTGGCTCGTCTTGAAGGCAAGGCCGTCTTTGTGCCGCTCACCTTGCCCGTCGAGCACGCGCGGGTGCGCATCACCGAGGACAGGCGGGGCTACGCCACCGCCGAAGCGGAAGAGATCGTGGCCGCCTCGCCGGAGCGAATCGTGCCCGCCTGCCCTCACTTTGGCGCCTGTGGCGGCTGCCACTATCAGCACGCAAACTACGAGGCGCAACTGGCCTTCAAGCAGGTTATCCTGCGCGAAACGCTGGAGCGCGCCGGCGTGGCCGTGCCTGTCGAGATCGGCATACTGGCCGCCAAGCCCTGGGCTTATCGCAATCGCATCCGCCTGGCCTTCGATGCATCCGGAAACCCCGGTTACCGCGGCCGCAGCTCCGCCGGGATCCCCAGCGACAGGTCTTCGTCGCTGGGGTGGCACGCTGCGATGGCGATTAGCGAGTGCCCCATCGCCGCGCCGTTGCTGGTCGACACCGCCAAAGCTGCCGCCGATGTCGCCCGGCAGTCAGCCCCCAGCTTGCGGCTCGCTGAAATCTCGCTCTTTTGCGACGCCCCCGAAACCGCCTTGCTGGCCAGCGTCTTCGTCTCCAACGCCGCCCAGCCCAGCCCGGCAAAGATAGGTGCTGACTTCGACGACTTCGCTCAGGCAGTCAGCCAGCACATTCCCGCCCTCAAAGGCGCGGAGCTTGTGGCGCAGGGGCGCCCCGGAGAACAACCCCGCACCGTCGCGCAGTGGGGTGCCACCTCTCTCACCTATCGCGCCGCCGGCTTCGACTACCGCGTCGATCACGGCGCCTTCTTCCAGGTGAATCGCTTTCTCGTCGACGGGTTAGTCGAGCTTGTCGCCGCAAATCGCAAAGGCGAGCTCGCCTGGGACCTCTTTGCCGGCGTCGGCCTCTTCGCCCGCAGACTTGCGGCCAGCTTCGACCGCGTGGTAGCCGTCGAGTCCGCCCCCGCCGCAACCCAGGCGCTCGCGGCCAACCTCAAGGGAACAACGGGAACCGCCGTCCGATCCACAACCCTCGACTTTCTCCGCCGCAGCCGCAAGGGCCTACGCCACGAACCGGCCGTTCCCAGCTTGATCGTTGTGGACCCTCCGCGCACCGGCCTCGGCCCGGAGATTGCCGCGCTGCTCGCTGAGATCGCCGCACCCGCGCTGGTCTACGTCTCCTGCGACCCGGCAACCCTGGCCCGCGACCTGCGCGCGCTCACCGGCTCGGGCTACGCGATCGAGTCCGTCACCCTCGCCGACCTCTTTCCGCAGACCTTCCATCTGGAAACAGTGGTCCAGTTGCACCGCTCCTGATAGGCTTGACCCTCATAGAACGTTTCCAAGTTCAGGCGCGATGCAAACCGCCTCGACCACCTCCGGCCAAAATCCCAACAGTCCTGTCTCCGCGGGCCTGAGCGCCATTCCGCTCTTTCATGCCGCGTGGCTCTTTGCCGCCGGCATTGCCGCCGCCCATTGGTTCTGGCTGCGGCCCAGCCTGGCGCTCGTAGCGCTGGTCCCGGTAGGCGTTCTCTGCTGCCTGGCTGCGTTCCGGGCGCAGCGCATCGCCTGGCTGCCGCCGGCGGCTTTGTGGCTTCTGCTGGGCGCATGGTGCGCTGAGATGGAGCTGCAGCCGGCCCCGGCGCCCGTGCTCTCCGCGCTCTCCGACGGCCTGCTGCGCACCGTGGAGGGAACCATCGTCGATGCCGGTCCCGTTCGCGGCGAAATCGAGCAGAACCTGAACGACAGCGATTCCGCCGAGCCCGCCTCCATCGCGCCCCTTCAGCAACCCTCGCAGCGTATCGACCTCCGCGTCTCCAGCCTTGAAGTCGTTACCGACGCCGAGGATGCGCAGGCTCCCATCACGGGCGGCGTCCGCCTCACCGTCCGCTGGCCGGTCCCAGCCGCGTCCAGTTTGGCCGCTTCCAATTCGGCCGCCTCCGGCCTGCCCACCCCGCTCAGCCCGCAACCCTTCCACTGCGGCGACCGCCTGCGCGCCGTCGTTCGCCTGCTTCCGCCGGAGGTCTATCACGATCCCGGCGTCTGGAGCCGCCAGGATTATCTTCTCGACCAGGGCATCACCTCCACGGCCACTGTGAGCATCGACCGCGCCGAGCGCCTCGGCCCGTCTCCCGGCGCAACCGGGGTCCCCGGCGACAGGTCTTCGTCGCTGGGGTGGTCATTCCTCGCCTGCCGCATCGGCGGCCTGCAGCACGCTTCCAGCTCCCGTCTGCTGGCCTTGCCCGCGGCCATGCGCCGCCTGCCCGCCCCACTGCGCCTCACCCCGGACGACGCCATCATGCTGGCCGCCATGGTCACCGGCGACCGCACCTACCTCACCCATTCCTTGCGCGTGGGCTTTGAGCGCACCGGCTCCTTTCACATGCTGGTGGTCTCGGGCTTCCATTTGGCCATTGTCGCCGGATGCATCTTCTGGGTTGCGCGCCGGCTGCGCTTACCCCGGGTCCCGGCCACGTTCCTCACCATCCTTGCCTCTTTCGCTTACGCGCTCTTCACCGGCTTCGCCACGCCCGTGCAGCGTTCCCTCTGGATGGTCACCCTCTACCTGCTCGCCCGGCTCCTCTACCGCGAGCGCAGCCCGTTGAACACCATCGGCTTCGCCGCGCTCTGCCTGCTGGCCGTCAGCCCCCGCAGCCTCTTCGACGCGAGCTTTCAGATGACGCTGCTGGCGGTGGTCGCCATCGCCGGCATCGCCGCTCCGCTGCTCCTGAGCACCCTCCACCCCTACGTCACAGCCACGCGCGACTTCCGCCTCGTCGCCATCGACTCGAAACTTGCCCCGCGCCTCGCCCAGTTCCGCGTCACGCTGCGGATGATAGCCGCTGCGTTGCAGACAGCGGTCCACCCCAGCCACACGGCTCCCCGCGACCTCAGCATGACAGCCGTCAACGACAAAGCGAACCCGCAACTCGCCCTGTTCCACGAAACGCCGGGCATCACCGCCGCGGCACTCCAGGCGGCAGTTCAAGGTCGTCTTGCGGCCTCCATCGCCTGGCGCATCTTTCCCTCGACTGTCCGCTTTGTGCTCCGCATCGGCGAACTGATGGTCGTCTCCTGCGTGGTGGAGCTAGCCATGGCCTTGCCCATGGCCCTCTACTTCCACCGCATCACCGTCTTCGCTCTGCCGGTGAACGTCTTCATTCTGCCGCTGCTCGTGATCCTGATGCCGGCCGCGCTGGTCACGCTGGTCGCGCTGTGGGTATGGCCGGCGGCGGCGGTTCTGCCGGGCATGATTGTGGCTTTTCTGCTTCATGTTGGCGTCGGGCTGGTGCACGGCTTCGGCTCGCTATCTTTTGGAGATTTCCGTATTCCGGCGCCGCTTCTCTGGCAATCGGCGGCCTTTTGCGTCCTTCTCGCGGCCTCCATCGTGCTAGCTTCCTTAGCTGCCTCTCGAGGAACCCGCTGGGCAGGCCGAGCTGCCTGGGTTACCCTGCTGCTCGCCGCCCTCGCAGCCGTAGTTCCGCGTCCTGTGGATCACCCCCGCGACGCCCTGCTCATGGAAGCCATCGACGTGGGCCAGGGCGACTCGCTGCTGCTCATCACCCCCGACGGCAAGACTCTGCTCATTGACGGCGGCGGTTTTGGCGGCGGCCCGCATCAGGCTCCTCAGGACTTCGACATCGGCGAGGAGGTGGTCTCCGAGGCGCTCTGGTCGCGCGGCATCCGCCATCTGGACGCAGTGGCGCTCACCCATGCCCACTCCGACCACATGGGCGGCCTGCCCGCCGTCCTGCGCAACTTCCATCCCGCCGAGTTATGGGTGGGCAACAACCCCCGCTTTGGCGCCTACAACGCGCTGCTCAACGAGGCCGCCGACCTGCATGTGCGGGTGCGATTGTTCCGCGCCGGCGACGCTTTCTCCTTCGGCGCCACGCAAATCACCGTGCTTGCACCCTTCCCCGACTACCAGCCCGGCCCCGAGCCCGGCAACAACGACTCGCTGGTGATGCACATGGCCTACGGCGCAACGTCCGTCATGCTGGAAGGCGATGCCGAAGCCCCCATCGAAGAAGCCATGCTGGCCGAGCGCGGCCTTGAGAGCACGCTGCTCAAGGTAGGCCATCACGGCAGCATCACCTCGACGCGCCCCGCGTTCCTCTCCCGCGTGGCTCCACAATGGGCCGTCATCTCCTGCGGGCTGCATAACCGCTACGGCCATCCCCGCCAGGAGGTGCTCGAAGAGCTGCAAGCCGCCCACGTCCGCACCTTCCGCACCGACCTGAACGGCGCCACTTGCTTCCGCCTCGACGGCAAGACCACCGCATGGCAGCCCGACTGCGGCTGGCGGCAAGCGCCGTGAAGGCCTTTTCGGGGGTCGGCAGACCGGGGCTGGCGGGCCGGGGTTTCGACCCGAAGAAAAGGCCGGGCGAATCAACAGGGACTTTTGGCCCTCCAGTATGCTTTTCGGGGGTTTCGGCCGAAGTTACGCCGCTTTCCGTACCTATTCAGCACTTTCAGAACCTCACCCTCAATCCCACCTGAATCTGCCGCTCGCGGTAGAAGTCGGTCGCATTCACGTTGAGCGGCTGGCCGAAGGCCGTGGTGTTGGCCTTCAACCCGGTGAGGAAATTCAGCGACGGAGGCGTGCCCGTCGTGCCCAACGCGCTCGGCGGGCTACCCGATTCGATGTAATACCCGGTCGTCTCCAGTTCCGTCACGTTCTGGTGGTTGAAGAGGTTGAAGCTCTCCACCAGCAGTTCCAATTTCCGCATCTGTCCCAGATCGAAGCTCTTGCCCAGGCGCATGTCGGCCTTCCAGGTAGCGGGATAGCGGTAGGTATTGCGGCCAATGCCGTAGACGCGATTATCGCCGCCCGAGCCGTTGATGCTCGATCTCAGCCCTATGAGTGTTTGGGAGGTCGTGAACTCTTCCGGCAGTGAGCCCGAGGTGCGCATGGTGTAAGGCAAGCCGCTGCGGAAGTTCCCAATTCCCGAGACCATCCATCCGTTGCCAAGCCAACCCGCCGGATTGCGCAGCTTCCACGGCGCTTCATAGATGGCCATGACGCCGGCCGAGTGGCGCATGTCGAGGTCGCTGGTGCCGTACTCCTGCGCGCGGCTGAAGTTAGCTGGCTCTAACTCACTTTCGTCGGGGTTCCAGTCCATGACGTGCGCGTAGGTGTAGTGTGCATGCAGGCTCAGCCCGTGGCGGCCATAGCGCACGACCTTCACCATCGCCGCCTCGTAGGTTGAGTTAGCCTTACTCGTGATCTGGCCGATCTGTTGATAGTCCGAGTTGAGCCATCCGGCAATGCCCGTGCTTGCCGAGGAAGCGTAGAAGGGAACCGTGATCTGCTGGGTTTTAATGGGGCCCAAGCCAAGGAAGCCACATGAGGTGTTGTTGGGACCCGAGAGAGTTTGGTCACACACGTTGTAAGTAATGGTCCCGGTCGTGGCCGCGGGACCGAGGTTTGTATCGATGAACACAGGCAGCCTGCGCCCCAGACTCACAATGGCGCTTCCGGTCAGTTGCACATGGCCGGGCAGCGACTCTTCCACGGCAGTCACGGCCTGATGCACCTCGGGATTGCGGAAGGTAGGCGCAAACTCGACCGCGCCCGGCTTGACCTCGCTTCCCGGCGGTCCGGTCAGAACGTAAGGGAACGGCGGCGCGCCGCCAGCTTGGTATTGTTCGTCGTCCGTCGGCCGCATAAAAAAACTCGCGTCGCCGTTATACGAGCCCGTTTTAGCGTTATACGAGCCGGTTTGGGTCAGCGCCGTCTCGACAGTGGCGTTCTCCACGCGCCCGAAATACATGCCGTAGCCTAGCCGAAGCACCGGCCAGTGCGTCTCGCTGTTTCCCACCGCCAGGCTAACTCGCGGACCCCAGTTATTGCCCAGGTTGGGCAGGCCATTGGGAGGCGAAGTGCCGGCGGGTGAGTTCGGGGCAATCGGTGGAGGCCATAGCGCGGCAATCGGCGGCGGCAACTGCTCCCGCTCCCAGCGCAAGCCGGCGGAGACCACAAACAGTTTGCCCGCCTGCCACTGCGCGGTCGCAAAGCCGGCCCAGTCGTTGGTGCTTAAATGCCAATCGGTCGGCCCCATCGTCTGCGAGTAATAGGAATAACAGGGCAAGGTGCCTCCCCCGTTCAGGCCGCCCGCCGAGTCGCGCCACACCTTGCCCGTCTGATCGCAGCCCCTCCATTGGCACTTGGGCTGAGTATACGGGTCACACTCGCCGGGAAGACCAAACGCGGCAAAGGTGAGCGCATCGGAGACGAAGTTCTCCACGTTGGAGTAGGTATACGTTCCGGTCTGGTTGCGTAGCAGGCTGGTTGCATCGAAGTTATGGCTCAAGTCGAAGCCCGCTTTCACCAGCAGGCTGCCTCTTACCCAGTCCACCGTTTCCTGAGCTTGATAGACCCGTTCGTCGGGATAACTCCCCTGCCCGAAGCGCGAGGGATTGCCGATGGTGAATCCGTAGCGATTGTCCACCACGATCTGCGGTAGCTGCCCCCACGCGCTTCCAGCGAGGAAAGTCTTTTCAAAGTCGGAAAGAGCCTCAGGCCGCGCGCTCAGAATGTTGCGCCCCACTGAGCCTTGGCTCATAACCAGCAAATTGGGAGTGAGGAACGCCTCCCAGCGCCCCAGCAGCCACTCCTCGCTGGCCTTGCTATTTCCGAAGCTGTGGTTGCCGTAGTTTTCCGAAAGCCTGGTCAGCCCTCCGCCCGGCGAGTTCCAGGTGGCCCCGATCCCCTCCAGCGTGAAGCGATGGCGTTCGGCAGCCTGCCAGTCAAGCCGCGCAAAGCCGGTCCATTGCTGGGCCGTGCGCGGGGCCGGTCCAAGCAGCGGACTGAGCGGACTGCCCGATAGGCAATCGGAACTTGATCCGCCCAAGGTTCCGGCCAATGTTTCCAACATGCAGGAGTATTTCGCCCGCCCCTCGGCCTCCGCATTGGCACTAGGTAACTCCAGCCGCGCACTCAGCACCTGCATCTGGTCGTTCGTCGGGTTGGCAAAAAAACCACTGGTACATACCCCGTCAATGTCATATCCCAGGCATGGATGCCTCACCGTAGCGACTCCCGGATCGTTACGGTTATAGCTGTCGAGAGCCGCGAACCAGAACAGTTTGTCGCGCCGGATTTGGCTACCCAGGCCGATGCCCCAGACCGTTTCGTGGTCCGGCGGAGTGTAGGACGGATTGTTGGACGGAGTGTAGGACTGCGATGTGAAAAGCGGAACCGAATTGTAGAGCGCGCTGGCCGGCGCAATCTCCTTCACCCACTGCGTAAACGGGTTCCGCGCGCCCCAGGTGTTCTGGCGATCGAAGATAAACCCCTGGCCGTGCAGCCCGTTGCCGCCGCGCTCGGTCTGAACGTTCATGCGCCCGCCGGCGGCGCGCGCTCCTTCGGCCTCCACGTTGCCTGCCACTGTCTCCACCTCGCGGATGGCCGCCTCAGCCACGGCCGCTCCGTGCCCGCCGGCCCAGGCCTGGCCCATGCCGTTCTGTTCGGCCCCGCCCTGCCCATTCGCGCCCGGCCCCGACGACTCAGGCCCGGAACCACCCGAGCCCCCAAAGGCCAGCCGCATACTCGCGCCATCCACCGTGTTTTCGACCGGCTCCTGTCCGGCGCCGCGCAGCGAGGTCTGCGACACGCCGCCCGCCGGAGTCGCGGCCGTGGGCGCATCCAGCGCAAAATCCTGCCACCGCCGCCCGCTCACCGGCAGCGCCTGCAACTGGACGGCGCTCACCGTCGTGGTCACCACCGGAGTCACAGGATCGACCTGCTTAGTGGCGGCGTTGGACGCCTGCCGCGCCGTAACCGGCCAGGGCCGCCCAGGCAAAGCCAGAGTCAGGAGCGGCTCCGCAGCCACTGTGACAATCAGTACACGCGCCACAGGCATGAGAATCGGCTGCGTACCATCCGGCCAGCGCCGCCCGGTCAAAGGAAGCTCCCGCAGAGGCTCCGCCGCCACCATCGCGTTCAACGCCGGCGTCACGACCTCAGGCTTATCGCGCAACTTTTCCGGCCATCGCCGCCCGGTCAAAGGAAGCTCCCGCAACGGCTCGGCAGCCACTGTCGCAGTCAGCCCCGGCGTCTCTATCGTAGGCATCTCACGCGCCAGTTCCGGCAGCCTTCGCCCACTCACCGCCAGTTGCTGTTGCGGCCTGGCTGCCGCCGGTGGGGTCTCGGCCGGCTGCACCGGCGCAAGCTCGCGGGACGCAGCCTGGATAGAGTTGTCCTGAGGAAGCTCAAATTGAATGGCCGTCTGCACGCGCGCTTCGTGGCCGGCAGCCACAAAGATGCCCTCCAGGCGTCCACGGCCCAGTTGCGCGCTCTCGGCCTCCAGCGTGTACTCGCCCGCGTCCAGCCCGGTAAAGCGGTAGCTCCCGTTCCTGGCCGTAGTGGCGCGCGCCTCCGCTCCGGTGGCCTCATTGCGCACCACCACCGTGACCCCGTCTAGCGGCGCCGAATAAAGATCGGTTAGCTTGCCCGCGATAGCCCCGTCCGAACCGCTCGCAACCCAGCTTCCCCCCGAACGGCCAACGGAATCCTGCGCCGTGGCAGCCTGCCCCACGCCCGCCAACCCGCAGAGCACGGCTACTGCCAGCGCCTTGGTCCAACTCCGTTTTGCCCCTGCCATCGAGACACCCGCTCGCGGCAGACCATGGGAAAACGCGCATCACACTTACGTTCCGTCCCGCTCTACCGGCGGGTCCGGATGAGGCACAATCGCTGGGCGACCCTATGCTTTCAGAGGCCAGATGTTCCGCAGCGCCGTCGGACTTGAAGCGGAAGCAAGACCTACAGTCTGCAAAGGAACCCCCGCTCCCAACCGCCCCAAATGCCAAAAGGGAACTTGCAAACGATTCTAAGCCCGATTCGATAAACTGAAAAGACGGCATCCCGGATTGAGCCCCGCCAGTACACATTGGCGACCAGATTCTTGATCCCTGATCTCTGACCCCGAGCGTCCATGTTCATCGATGAAGCAAGAATTCGCGTCAAAGCCGGGGACGGCGGCAACGGCTGCATGGCCTTCCGGCGCGAGAAGTTTGTCCCCCGGGGCGGACCCTCCGGCGGCGACGGCGGCCGTGGCGGCGACGTCGTTATGGTTTCCTCCCAGCGCCACAACACGCTGATCCACTTCCGCTACAACCCGGAGCACAAGGGCCAGCGCGGCCAGCACGGCATGGGCTCCAACTGCACCGGTCTTGACGGCGAGTCAGTCATCCTCCAGGTTCCTGTCGGCACAGCCCTCTACGACCAGGAGACCGGCGAGCTGGTCCACGACTTCCAGTCCCCCGACGAGCAGATCGTCATTGCCAAAGGCGGGCGCGGCGGCCGCGGCAACCAGCACTTCGCCACCAGCACCCACCAGGCCCCGCGCGAACACGAACTCGGAAGGCCCGGCGAGGAGCGCGCCTATAGATTGGAACTGAAGCTGCTGGCCGACGTGGGTCTGGTCGGCTACCCCAACGCAGGCAAGTCCACGCTCATCTCCCGCATCTCCGCCGCCAAGCCCAAGATCGCCGACTACCCCTTCACCACCCTCGAACCCAACCTCGGCGTGGTCACCGTAGGCGAAGAGCCCAATCAGGAGTCTTTCGTGGTGGCCGACATGCCCGGCCTCATCGGGGGCGCTCATCTCGGCTCTGGCCTCGGCACCCAGTTCCTGCGCCACATCGAGCGCACCCGCCTGCTCGTCCACCTGGTCGACGTCTCCGACGCCTCCGGCCGCCCCGACCCCGTCGCAGATTTCAAGGTCATCAACAAGGAGTTGGCCAGCTTCACGAGTAGCCCGACCGGCCAGGAGTTCGACGGCTTCTCAGACAGCCCCGGAGATCAATCCGAGCCCTCCCACCCCCTGGCCCATAAAGCCATGATCGTCTGCGCCACCAAGATCGACTCCGCCAACCCAGAGAAACTCAAGAAGTTAGCCGCCCACGTGAAGCGCCGCAAGCTGGAGTTCCACGCCATCTCCGCCGTAACCGGCCAGGGCATCGAGGAGCTGAAATGGTCTCTGGCCCGCCACCTGCGCAAGACCTTGGATTTCGCCGGGGGGCGCGGGTCCCGAATTTGAGACCCGGGAACTCATTTTTCCTATCTACCATATGCGCCGCACACCGAACTGGTCGAGTTGCGGATCGGGGCTGAGGACGGCAACGTCGAGGGCCAACGCCTGGGCGGCGATCATGCGGTCGAAGGGGTCTTTGTGCTCGGCGGTCAGGCGGCCGGCGCGCAGGGCGGAGGCGGTGTCGATGGACAGCAGTTCATAGCCGGCCTCTTCCATCACCGCCAGGAAATTCTGCTCCAGCTTCTCTGCGCCGGGTAGTTTTCCCAAGCGCACCTTGGTCGCGATCTCCCACGCCGAGGCCGCCGAAACCAAAATCGTGTTGGCTTCATCGACGATTGTCTCCTGAACCTGACGGCTGAGGGAGGCTGGAGAGAGCGTGGCCCAGATTACGGCGCAAGAGTCGAGCAGGACTTTCATTCATAGCCCCCGGTCACTCTTCGCCGACATTCCACAGGCGAAGCTCGTCCTCCGGCAGCGGCTCGAAGAACTTCTCGGAGAGGACGAATCCGGGAGTCTCCAAAGCGCCAAGCCGCTTCTTCTTGACTGGCCGAATGGCTACCAGGCGAGCCACTGGAGTCTTCTCCCGCCCGGAGGTGATGGTGACCACCTCGCCGTTCTGCGTCTGCTTGACGAGGTTCGAAAGGTTGGTTTTTGCCTCAAATATGGTTGCTGAAATCATCGCCGTCTCCATCCTGCTAATTTATCTTAACCAACTTCGAGCGCTATTTCAACTCGGGAGGATTTTTGGGATGGGGCTAGGCTAGAATCGTGGCATGAGATCGTTGCCAAGATTCGACGAACTCGGCGACTTCGACATACAGCAGGTTTGCCTCAATGGCCATCAGATCACGCCTTTCTGCGTCAGGAGCCCAGCGAGTAGACAGGCTTTTTGCGGCTCTTGTGGCGAGAGGACCATCTTCTCCTGTGAGGAATGTGGCGCATATTTGAGAGGTGCAAATTGGAAAGCCGACGCAGTCGAGCTCTTCTATCAGCCGCCTTCTCCGAGTGCTTTCTGTATCGATTGCGGCAAACCTCACCCGTGGACAAGAAGGAAGATGAATGCTGCCTTGGAGTTGGCAAATCAGGTCGGCAAAGTCGACCGTGCGGAAATGGAGGAATTGACGGAGTCACTTCCCAATTTGGCATCCGATACTCCCCAAAGTGGGCTGGCGGTCGTCAGGTGGAAGAAGTTCATTGGTAAGGCAGGGGGCACGATCGGACCATTTATCCAAAAACTGATTACAGACATTGCGACCGAGGCAGTCAAGCGATCAATGGGCCTTTGAGACACTCGTCTTCACCATCGGCTCATTACACGAATCGGTACCCAGCTGCTATCGTCGGCCCGCTGCGTCCTCCCTCATCACTTGATCGATCAGTCCATGCCGCTTCAGAAACCCAAAATACCTATCAGCGATGACGCTACTGTAAAAGTTTCCGGTCTGGTGGTACGGCTCCATTGCAACTACGTCCGCGCACTCGTACATCTCATTCATTCTTTGTTTCAATTGTGGAATGGTGAGGAGGGCGATATCAGTGCGATTGGGTACGCGATCTTGGAGGTGCCTCATTTCGGCTTCGTTATATTCGGCCTGAGCATGGTCTGAGCCCCACACCGCCTGATCGGCCTTGCATTGTTCTGCTGTCGATGCATGATCTTGAGAAAAACAGGGAAACGCAAAAAGGACTACAGCCGTGGCCCAGAAACACCCCGCCACCATTCCTACTCGTTTCGTCATAGTCATCCACCTCCGTGACACCTTGACACTGAGTTAGAGCACTTCAACTCGCCGCCTCACCTACTCCCGCACGACGATCTCCAGCGCCTTCATCTTGCGATAGAGGTGGCTGCGCTCCAGTCCCAGCAACTCCGCGGCGCGGCTGATGTTGTTGCGTGCCTCCTCGATCTTCCTGAGAATGTACTCGCGTTCATAGGCGTCGCGGGCCTGCTGCAAGGTCGAAAATTCTTCAGTCGAGCGCGCGCCGGTCTTGTGGGTGAGCGGCGGCAGGTGTTTGCGCTCAATGCGCAGGGCGCGGGGATTGAGGATGAGGACGCGCTCGATCACATTTTTCAGCTCGCGGACGTTGCCCGGCCAGTGGTACTGGGCCAGAGTCTCCAGCGCCTCGTCGCCGATCTCCATGCGCGGGCGGCCGTACTGGCGGCCGAACTCCAGGAGAAACTCGCGCGCCAGCAGCGGTATGTCCTGCTTGCGCTCCCTGAGCGGCGGCACAAAAAACGGGACCACGTTGAGGCGGTAGAAAAGATCCTCGCGGAAGTTGCCCTTGGCGATCTCTTCTTCGAGGTCCTTGTTGGTAGAGGCGATCAGGCGTACATCCACTCGCAGGGGCTGCGTGCCGCCCACCGGCGTAAACAGCTGGTCGTCCAGCGCGGAGAGCACCTTGGCCTGCGTCTTCAGGCTCATATCGCCCACTTCGTCCAGGAAGAGCGTTCCCCCGTCGGCGCGCTCCAGGGTGCCGCGGTGTTCGGCAGGGCCGCCTTGAGAGCCAGGGCTGAAGCCCTGGCCTACTGCGCCATGCCGGAATCCGAAGAGCTCGGCCTCGATGTACGCCTCGGGAATGGCCGCGCAGTTCAGCTCGACGAAGACACTATCCCGGCGCAGGCTCTCGGCGTGAATGGCGCGGGCGATCAGCTCTTTGCCGGTGCCCGATTCGCCGTAGATCAGCACTCTTCCGTTGGTGGGCGCCATCAGCCGAATCTGCTGGCGCAACGCTTTAACGGGAACGCTGGTGCCGGTCAGAACCGATCCCACATTGAACTGGCGCTTGAATTCGAGGTTCTCCGTCCGCAGGCGGCGCGCTTCCACCGCATTTTTGAGCACGATCAGCGTGCGATCCAGCGAAAGCGGCTTTTCCAGGAAGTCGTATGCGCCCAGCTTAGTGGCCTTAACCGCCGCCTCAATGGTCCCGTGGCCGCTGATGATCACCACCTCCGGCCGCATCTCCGCCGCCAACTGGCGAATGTCGCCCAGCACGTCGAGCCCGTCGCGGTCGGGAAGCCAAATGTCGAGCAGCACCACATCATAGGGCGTGTCCTGAATCAGCACCATGGCTTCGGCGGCAGTGGCGGCGCTGGCCACGCCGTAGCCCTCCTCGCGCAGAATCTCTTCCAGCGAGGTACGAATCTCCGCCTCGTCGTCCACCACCAGAATGTGATTCATGAGGACAACTCCTTCAGCGGAGCGGCGTTGGCTTCAATCGCGGGCTGGGAGGCCGGCTCCATCAGAGGCAGCCGGAGCAAGAAGCGCGCGCCCTTGGGGCTGTTGGGCTCAGCGCGCAGGCTGCCGCCATGCTCCTGGACAATCTTGGCCGCGATCGACAGGCCCAGCCCCGTGCCTCGATGCTTGGTGGAGTAGAAGGGCAGAAACAGCCGCTCGCGAATCTCATCGGTCAGGCCGTAGCCGGTGTCGGAGACGGTCAACTCGACCGCCCCGCCATCCTCGCTGAGCGAGCTGTGAATGCCAAGCACGCGCAGGAGGCTACCCTGCATGGCCTCGGCGGCATTGTCGATCAGGTTGGCCAGCGCGCGCCGGATCGCATCCGGATCGGCCAGCACCGCAGGCAAATCCGGCTCCAGGTCCAACTGCACCGTGATACCGTTGAGGCGGCCGGCAAACAGCGCCAGCGCCTCCTCCACAACGCGGTTCAAGTTGCAGGCGCGCGGCTGCGGCGCGGGAAACTGCGCCAGCGCGGAGAACTGGTCAACCAGCGTGCGCAACGTGCCCACACAGCCCAGGATCACCTCGCTGCACTTGCGGATCACGCTCGGCGAGTCCGGCTGGCCGCGGTCCAGGTGCTTGGCGATGCGCTCGGCGGAGAGCGCGATCGGCGTGAGCGGGTTCTTGATCTCGTGCGCCACCCGCTGCGCCACCTCCTTCCACGCCAACTGCCGCTGCGCGCGCAGCAGCTCCGTCGTGTCCTCGACCACCAGCACGGTTCCAGTTTGCCCCTTGGCCAGCTCCAGCCGCGCGCTGGTGACGGCGAGATGGATGGTGAGGCCCCGGGCGTGGAAGTCAATCTCAGTGGACGCCGCGCCCATGCGCTGTCCGCGCCGGATCACGCCCGCTAGATCCTCGGCACAATCGGCGGGCAGCAGCGCGTCGATGCGCTCCCCGGCCAGGCTCACGTCCTCGCGCCGCCCCATCAGCGCCGCAAACGCGCGATTCGATTTGAGCACGAATCCCGCTCCATCCAGAGTCACCACGCCGCTGGGGATGGTCTCGACGATCGTCTCCATCTCCCGACGCCGTTCCTCGATGGCCATGTTGGCCGCCGTCAGTTGCGCCGACGAGCTCTCGACCAACTGCCGGCTCGCATCCAGATCCGCCGCCATGCTGTTGAAGGCGCGCACCAGGTCGCCCATCTCCCCGGTAGCCATCAACGCCACGCGATGGTCGTACTTGCCGGCCGCAATCTCATCCATCGCGTCGCCCAGCGCCTCCACCGGCCGCGTAATCTGCTTGGACAAGAACAGCGCCAGCCACACGCTGGAGAAGAACACAAACACTGTAATCAGCAGCAGCGTCAGGAAGAACGTGGTGCGAATCTGGTTGCGAGAACGGAAGAGCCGCCAGTATTCGTCCGCGCCGGAGCGGATGCGCATAGCCGTCTGACTCAACCCCTGCGGCGTGGGCAGCCCCACCACCACCACCTTGCCGGAGGCGGTCGCCGACATGCCCAGGGCATATTCCTCATCCCCCACCTTGATCACCGGCTCATCGCTGCGCTGCGCTGCGGAGAGCAAGTTGGCAGAGAGCGGCCCGCGCAGTGGAACCGCGCCTCCCCGCTCGCCTTCCAGCCAGGGAAGCAGGCTGGCCTGGCTTTGCTCCGCCGGAGCCTGAAAACTGGCCAAAGGACGCATATTCTTCCCGTACACCACCACAAAACCGCCGGCCAGCGTAACGCGGCGGGAACCCAGCGCATCCTGCAACTCAGGCAATTCGCGGTCCGGCGCGCCGGAGGCGGCAATGGACTCCGCCTCCACGCGCGCGTTCGAGGTCACGTATTGCGCCAGTTCCAGCACCACGCGGGTTGAGTCCTCGCGCAACGCCGATGTGTTCGGCGAGAACCAGCGGTCGATGGTGCGGTTCATCAACAGAAAGCAGAACAGAAACATGAATACCGCCGGGATCAGCGCAATCAACGCTGCGGCCAGAACCAACCGCGAGCGCAGACGCGCCCCCAGCGCGCTGCTGCTCTGGCCTGCATAGAGCCTGAGGAGGTTCCGGAACAACAGCACCAGCAGCGCCAGCAGCGCCAGGAACACAAAAACAGTAAACGCAGTAAATGCCAGCGTCTCACCGGCAGTCTGCGGAGTCAGAAAACGCCAGCTCGAGGTGTTGAACGCCTGCAAGGCGCCTAGCAAGGCAGAGACCAGCACCAACCCACCCACAAGCAGGACATTAGCCCGGCGCCGCGGATCGCTTAGAAACGACATGCGGCGATTATAGAGCGGTTGGCGCCGAGCGGGCAGGGAAGAGGAGCGAGGAATTGGGGACAGGAAGACAACCAGTCACGAGATTTGGGCGCCCAACATGAAGGAGACCGGGACGCCGTTCGGATTGGAGGAGGCGATGATTTCCAGGTTGCCGGTCGGGTTGTGTATGTAGCTCAAGCAGCCCTTCGGCGCGGCCTTGGCAATGAACCTGTATCCCAGGTCCCTTCATAAGGATCTGGGAATTCTCAGGGTGCCTTCACTCGCGCCGGTCCGAGAAGAATCAATCTCCATGGATACGATTTCGCCCAATGCGTAATGCATGAAGCCTGGGCCACGCCGGGGCGTCCGGCTCATCTCCGCAAGCTGGTATCCAGAAAGCCCAGTACAGCGTTGTGGTATAGCTCCGGGGCGGTGGAGTAGCCGCCGTCGTGGGGCGCGTTGGGAATGGTGAGGAACTGCTTGCGATCGCCGGGGATCGCGGCGAAGAGTTTGCGCGCGTCGGCGGGGGGAACAATCCAGTCGGCCCCGCCGGAGACGACCAGGACCGGGCAGGAGATGCGCGAGGCCGCTGGCAGAACCGAGCCTGCGTCGAAGCCAAGCCAGACGCCAGTGCGCAGGTAGTAGAAGATCACGAACGAGGGAACGATCCCTGGCATGTACATGGTGGCGAAGGTCGCTCGCACCCACCAGCTGCGTCCATTCACGAAACCCGTCCGGCCGCGGCTCATCCGCGGGTTGTGCACGAAGTAGTCGCGGAATCTGCGGAAGACGTCAACGCCGGAGGGGAAGGCGCTGTCGCTCACCACCGCTGCAACTTCCCGGGACTCGGCGGCGGTAAAGAGAGAGGCGACTCCACCCAGGCAGACCCCCAGAAGCACGATGGGGCCGCGCTCGCCCCTGGACCGGACATACTGGATCGCGCCGAGCAGATCGCGCCGCTCCACGAGGCCGGGCGAGATGAAGCGGCCGCCGCTTTCGCCGTGGCCGCGCAGGTCCACGATAAGCACGTTGTAGCCGCCGTGGACCAGAAAGACCGTCCGCGGGAGCATTGCCTGGCGGTTGTGGTCGCCGCCGTGGGCGACGATCACCGTGCCGCGAGCAGGCGTTGGCGCGGGGAGCCACCAGGCCTTGAGAGGAACCCCGTCAGTGGAGGTGAATGAGACGGTTTCGCCCGCCAGTCCGAAATCCTGAGGCCCGCGGTTCATGCCGGTCCAGCGCGGGTAATTGCTGATCATCACGCCGCTGCCAAAATAGCCGACGGCACAGTAGAAGAGCCCCAGCAGGCCGACTGGAAGAACCAGCCATCGCCAGCGCCGCGAGGCTCGTTTGCGGAAGGTTGGCGGACTGGTATTCTCCGGCGGACCGGGATCGCCGGACGCGACGGGATTCATGTTCACTAGATTTGCCTCCCGATCAATTAAGCGGCGTTTCCACTTTGGCCTTATGGTCGCCCTCGATTATAGGATCAAATCGTCCTGGCCGGATTCGTTGTTTGAATTCATTTCATCTGGCAGGCGGTCCGCACCCCAATTCGCCAGCTCAGTTAGCCAGCGAGATTGCGGGTTTGCCGGCCAGTCTCTGGCCGATGTGCAGGCCCAGCCGGTCGGCAAAGCTGCCACTGTTGCTTATCGATGTGTTGAGCAGCACTACCGCGGCGTAGTCACCCTTGGGATTGAAGAAGGCGAAGGAACTGTAGCCGCCGGTGGCGCCGTTGTGCCAGTAGCTTCCGGATTCATTTGCATAGAGCCAGGCAAGCGCGATGCGGCTTCCGCCAAAGGCGTCGGCGCGCAATTCATGCTGCTGGATGAGAGCGGCGGAAAGCGTGGCGGCGAACGAATTGACGGCCGGCTTGAGGGCCTCGGGATGAAGGTTCGCTTCCAGGTAGGTGAGCATATCGCCGGCGGTGGAGCGAATGGCTCCAGCTCCGGCCATGGCGTCCAGATCCCAGGCATGAGCCGGACGATGGTCGCCGCTGTGGCCGGGGATAAAGCGCGCCAGTTGTTCGGGGGTGAGAGAGACGGTTGTGTCCTTGAGGCCGAGAGGATCGACAACCTGCTCTTTGAGGAGCGCCGGATAGGGAAGTCCGGAACGAACGGCGAGGGCCTGGCCAAGCAGGCCGAAGCCCAGGTTGCTGTAGACAAAGCCAGGGGCGGCCGGTTTGGCGACGCCGTGCTTGCCCACAAACTCGTAGAGATCGGCCGCGTGATAGTCGGCATAGGGATTGGCTGAATCGGCGGGTTTGAAGTTATCCGGCAGGGGCGGCAGGCCGGAGTGCTGCGTGGCCAGATCGAGCAGCGTGATCTCATCGCCCGCTGGCTTGGCGGCGGTTCCCGGCGGCAATAACTCGCGCACCGGTTCATCGAGCTTGACCTTGCCCTGCTCGACCAACTGCGAAAGAATGAGGCCGGTGAAGGTCTTGGTGATGGAGCCTATCTCGAAGATGGAGTCCGGCTTGGCCTCGCCATAACTGAAGATGCGGCGCACTCCGTGTTCGACAACAGCGATGGAGACTCCGGCGCCGGTGCCTGGAGCAAGCTGGCCGCTCTTGAGGGCTACGGCCAGGTCCCTGTCGAGAACCGACTCGAGGTCGGCGGCGGAGACGGGAGCCAGGGCCGGATCATAGCTTGGCGGTTGGATTGGCGCAGCGGTGATCGCGGTCTGCTGGCGCTTGAAGTCCAACGGCATGGGTTTGCCCTGATTCCACGCGCCCGAGAGCGCGTTGCCGTCGGCGGAGAGCTTGCCGCCCCAGATTCCGTTGACGCTGGGGACGCTGAACGAGAAGTTCGGCGCGGCGAAGGCGACTTTGGAGCATTCCAGGCCCATGGCGTGCTGGTCCAGGCTGTCAAGGGTGCAATACTCCTTGCCGGCGGCGTCGCTCTTGACATTTAGCTGAATGCGCAGAGTCTGACTTCCAGCTTCGAGCGCACCTAGCCAGACGCCATCGATGGGCGACGGCTTGGCCGCGGGCACGAATGTGTCGCGGGCGAAGTTCAGCGGCTGGGGTGCGCCCTGGTCCCAGGTCCCGGTCAGAGCCGCTCCATCGGCGGAGACAGTTCCCTTCCACTTGCCGTTGACGGCGGGAACGGTGAAGGCGAGGGACTGTCCGTCCAGATGAAACTCGGCGCACGGTATGCCCATTGCGCCTTGATCGGTGCTGTCGAGAGTTCCGGTAATCGCGCCCGCGGCGTCCACCTTGAGATGCAGCTTGACGTGCAGCGGGCCGAGAGTTCCCGCGTAGTCTCCGGCTATGTTTGGCTTCTGCTGCGCCGGAAGGGGCAATGGCGTCCACGTAACTAGGGCCAAAAGAAGCGGCAGCGCGATAGTTATGGCTCCAAAGAAATGCGCGGATAACAACTGTTTGAAAACGGGCATCGGGATGCTTCACTTTCTGGCCGGCGGGCCGGTTGATAATGCAATTGGTTACAAAGCCGGCTTGGGGCGCGAACAGTCTTGTCGTCAAGGCTCGACTCGCGCCGCATCCAGCGCATCGATCTTTCTCTGCAGTTCCTTAGCTGCCCAATGATTCAGGGCTCCGACCAGTGCGAATAGGCCTGCGCAACCCGCGAAGGTTATGCCGAACCACAAGGCGACCAACCCGTAATGCAGGTGCGAGGCCGGCTGATCCAGGACGAACTGGAGCAAGCCTATAAGGAACAGAATCATCCCAGGAGCAAACGGCAAGAGATACCACTTCCAGACGGATGAAAACAGATTGCGCTGCCGCACGAGGGCCGAGCGGTAAAACTCCAGGCAGCTCTTCGCTTCCTCCTCCGTTGCCATGCTTGCGGCCGATCCCTTTCTATAAAGCTGGAAGGCCATGAACAAAGCGCCGGCGATGGTCAGCCCGGAGCCGAGTCGAACAAGCACGGTATGAAACTTGTAGAAGTAAAATGCAAACACAACCACCACCAGTATCGCGCCCAGGTATTCCCTCAGATTCCGCCAGTAGACCCGCGACGTCAGCCTGTTGGAGGCTTGTCGAAGCTCCTCCACCGGCATGGGGATCAATTCTGATCTCTGGCTCTGCCAAAGGCCGAGCAGGTCGTTGTGAGGGTTATCGTTGGTCATGGTTTCCTCCTCTGCGAAAACGTTCGCCGAGAATCGTCTTTATGCGATGAATCTTGGTGGCCGCGTAGCCGGAAGAGATGCCGGTAACTTCTCCTATCGAAGCGGCGTCCATGCCTTCCAGGTACAAGAGAATCACCTGCCTGTCGAGCGGGTTCAGGCACTGAATGAACGCGTAGAGCCGCTCCAGTATCCGGCTTCGCTCGATGGATTCGGCGGTATTGTCCCTGGCTGCGATGCCGCCCTGTTCCTCGATCTCCTCTAAGCTGACGAGCGTCTTCGACCTCGCCCTGCGGCTGCGCAGGATGTGTGAAGCCGCGGCATTGTGCGCTACGCGATAGACCCAGGTGCGCAGCGAACAGCGCGCGTCGAAGCCCGCGAAGCTGCGCCACAGGGCAAGGTGAATCTCCTGGAGCAGGTCGCGGCGATCTTCCGCATCCGCCTCATAGGCCCGAGCCAGACGGTTGAGCGCGGGGCCATGCGCGGAGATCGCCTCCCGGTATAAATCGTCGCGTCGATCCTGTGAGCCGGGCATCGTTTAGATTCTCTCTTGTATAAGGTAGTCATTCACGGGGGGAGTTTCTTACACATCTCTCAAGAAATAATCGGATTCACTGCGATGAATCTCCGAGCTGACCAAGTCGGCAGCTTGACAAGGGGTTCGGTTTCCACTGAGCGATTCCTCAAGCGGTCAATTGCCGGCGCCCCGAATCTGGGCTACCCGCCGTTCCCCGCATTCTACTTGCCGGCATCCTTGTCTTTGCCCCATGTCTTGTAAAGGCCAAGATAGCCGTAGTTCTCCGTTTGCCCGGCGACAGAGTGCCCGTAGGCGAAGAGCAATTGAAGGCCGGGAGACTTGAAGTGGTAATATCCGCCAGTGTCGATGAGCGTCGAGGATTGTGTTTGCGCCGTTGCGAAGCCTTCGCGCCCGTGTGAAAAGACCTCGGCTGATAGTTCCAGCTTCTTGCCGACTTCCTTCTTGACGAGATACCCGCCATACAGATAGTTGCGGTACTGAGTTTGCGGGACTACGGCGTATCCCATGCCTCCGACCAGGCTCCAGGGTCCAAACTCCTTCTCTACCCAGATGGGGAGCTTGTACCAGACGCGGCCCACTCCGAGCCCGTTGGTATAACTGCCGGTTGGAATCTCGAACATGGTAAAACTGCCGATCTGCGGGCGGTGCGGGGTTTGCTTGATGAATCCGTACTTCACGCCCAGTTCCGCATCCGTGAGGCCGAAGGCGCTGGCGCCTGTTCCGCCGGGAGCGTAGGCAGGGTTATTCGATGGCAGTGCGGCGCCAAAGGGCAGGATCGCATGAAGCTGAATGTTGGGGACGGCCCCCCAGTTGAATTCAAACGCGGGACCGGTGGGGTCAAGTTCAGCCGGGGTTCCATCCACGGTGCCGAATACATAGAACTCGTAGTGCCCCAAGTCTACAGGAGTGGGGTCGTCCGTCTGAAACGGAGGACCCGCCTGCGCCCACAGCTTTGAGGCGGTCAGCATCGCGAAGAGGAACAGCATCAGCTTAGCGCAATGGGCGCAGATTCTCATCGGCACTCCTGCCATTTGATGAAGATCGCGAGGCCGGCGTTCCAGCAACATTCTTGCTCGAAGAGAACGCGGCCCATCGGCGGTACAGTTGCGTTACTTGCGCGGGTAATTCTTGGTCTGGCCGGTGCGGGAGTTAGTGATGGAGAAGCTGCCGTCGGGCGAGGCGGCTACCTTGATGTAAGCGCCGTCGGCTGGGCCGGGCAGATTGGCGATCAGTGCCGCGGGGCTGTTGTGGGCGGCGTCCGACCCTTCGGCGGTATGGAGCTGCCAGAGGTCTTCGAGGCCGGGACTGTCATGGACGGTCTGCCACGCCTCGGGGCTGCCGGCCTTGCGGGCGCCGTTATCCATGATGGCCGCGCGGGGGTGGATGGCGTCCACGAAGGCGCGGGCGTTGGAGAGATTCATGCCGTGATGATCGACCAGGTAGAGATCCACTGTGCCAATGAGATTGTCGGGGCAGACGAGGGGAATCTCCTTGGCCTTGGTCAGGTCGCCGAGGTCGAGGAAGCGGAAGCTGCCAAAGGTGACCAGAACGCCGGCCGAGCGGGGATTCTCGGTTGCGTCCAGATCCCATATGGGCTCGCTGGCGCAATACGGGTTGGGCGCGGGCTTGACGCCGGGAACGGCCGCGATGTGCTCGCCGTCGGCGGTGAGGAAGATGGTGGTGAGGCCGGGGATGGAGATGGTGTCGCCGGGATGCACGATGCGGCGCGGCTTGCCCTCGATGGCTTTCAGGTAAGCGGCGTAGTCGGTGCGCGTGATGTCGGAGTCTTCGCGGTTGACGCCGTGGTCGAGGAACTCGCCGACCGGGACGCGGCTGACGAGTTCGGGGACGCCGCCGACGTGGTCGGTATGAAAGTGCGTGATGAGCACGTGGTCGAGCTTGGTGATGCCGGCGTCGCGCATGGTTTGCTGGATGCGGCCGACGTCGCGGCCGCCAACATTTGGCCAGCCCGTGTCGACCAGTAGCGACGCGCCGGACGGAGCCACCAGCAGCGTGGCCTGGCCGCCTTCCACATCGATGGCGTAAATGAGCAGGCGATCGGCCGCTTTGGCCTGGGCGGATGCGAGCTGCGCGTGGAGCGTGGCGAGGCAGCAGACCGCGAGCAGAAGCGTGGGGAAGATGCCGGCCAGACACGGCAGAAGCCGGCGGCAGAGATGGAGGGAGGGGAAATCGTGGGGAATTCGCATTTGGAGAACAGTGTACCTCGATTGGCCCTGGATCGGGCAACGGTGATGAGGCGCGGGCGGATGGGGACAGGAAAGCGGGAGGCAGCCGCGCGGGTTATTGTTCGACCGAATTCCCGCCGCAATGTTCCCTACGATTGGTAATAAGCGATCCAGGCGCGGAGGGGAGCGCTGGTGTAAACTGGTTTGGACCCCGCAGCCGGCTTCCGCGAGCCGGCTCGATTGTGTCGGGACGTGGCTCAGCCTGGTAGAGCACTCGCTTGGGGTGCGAGGGGTCGGCAGTTCAAATCTGCCCGTCCCGACCATTAAAACTACTGACATTGATGACTTATGGAATTGGAATTTGCTTTTCCAAGCGAATTGCAGGCGAAGTTGCAGGTGCTCCGCGCCATTTTTCCTTCGCGGACCCTGCTGGACGCTCTGCCCGTGAATAGTCAAGGAAGACGATTTCACCATCCTGAACAGCGGTGGTAGACTTTTGTCCGCGGGAGTTGCGCCTTGCGCAGGCACCGATTTAACTCGCTGGTTCTAACAGGAGCCGCGCTGCTGATTCCATTCAGCGGCGCGGGACCGGACTCATCCGGCCAAGTCGCTGCTCCCGTCCCGGTGAAATCCGCTCACTACGAATTACAAGGAGGTCGTGCGATGTCCTTTGCACTGAGATCAACGGCATTTGCGAACGGCGGCGAGATTCCCAGGAGGTACACGTGCGATGGCGCCGACCTCTCGCCCGCATTGAGCTGGGATGATGTCCCAGCCGGGGCGCAGTCGCTGGCCCTCATAGCGGACGATCCCGATGCGCCCGTGGGCACGTGGACACATTGGATCGTCTGGAACATCTCTGCCAAAGCTACGGTGTTACCGGAGGGCGCGCCCAAGGTCGAAGCGCTCGACAATGGCGCGCGTCAGGGTAGGAACGACTTCAAGCGCATCGGTTATGGCGGCCCGTGTCCTCCGCCAGGCAAGCCCCATCGCTACTTCTTCAAGCTGTATGCTCTCGACGCCAGGCTCGACGTGAAGGCAGGCGCCGGCAGGAGCGAACTGGAACTCGCCATGAAGCCGCATGTGTTGTCGCAGACAGAATGGATGGGCACGTACGGACGATAATCCCGGCGCTTCCAGGACGGCGTAGTCACCGCGCCTACCTGTCGTCGAGGGGAAAGCGCTCGCGGATTTCATAGCGGGAACCGGCGGGACCGAGGAAGCTTTCGTAAAGAAGGAACTCCTCAGCGACAAACCGGGTGAAACTCCGCTTACGGCCGATTGCAGCTTTGAGTTCAGGGATTCCCTGCCGTCGGCCCTGGCCTTTCCTGCGGGCGAGAGTGATATGAGGTTGGTAGGGACGAGTCTCGGGGACGAACCCGCAAAGCTGGGTCGCCGCGGTGACGCGCCTCCGGAGCAGCAGCAGTTCGGGCATGACCCGGACGGCGGCGAAGAGTATCCCGGCCCGATCGAAGAAACCCAGCCCTTCAAGCTGTATAGGGACGGGCGGCAGACGCAGTTCATGCAATCGCGCGACCGTGCATTCGTATTCTTCCTGGCCGGTATTGCCTAGAAACTGCAGAGTGACGTGCCAGGATTCAGGAGCCGGCCAGCGGAGCCAGTCCCCGTCCGATTGAAGCCGCGCCACAGTCGCCGAGAGTTCGTCGATGACCGCAGCCGCCAAGGGTATTCCAATAAAGAGACGCATACAAAAGAGGCGCATACAGAGATTATGGTAAGCGCCTTGTTTGCCCCCCGACTGTTTTGTGGGCAGGTTGTAACGTTGGAAGCCTTCTCGCGTCAAGGCATAGTCCGGTTGCGGGCCGGTGCGGGTTGCATGCTTTGCGCTCCGAGGAGAACCCCTTTGCGTTGGCGCTCCGAGGCCGGCGATTGCGATCCGTGGCTCTCTCGCCGCGGACTATCATGGACCTGTGCAAACCCATTACAAACTGGGCGACATCCTGGCCAACGCGATCACGCACGGCATCGGAGCCGTCGTTGCCGTGGCGGGCGCCGCGTACCTGATCGCGGTGTCATCGCGGGGATCGGCCCGCCTTGTCGTGAGTTGCGCCGTTTTCAGCGGCACGCTGGTGCTGGTCTACATCTGCTCCACGCTTTACCACTCGCTGGTGCGGACCCGTGCGCGGCATGTATTGCACGTTCTGGACCACTCCTCCATCTACTTGCTTATCGCCGGCACCTACACGCCGTTCACGCTGATCTCGCTACGTGGGCCTGTGGGCTGGCTGCTCTTCGCCGTCGAGTGGTCGCTGGCTGTCGCCGGGGTCATCGTCAAGAGCTTCGCCGTTGACCGGTTCGAGGTCGCTTCGGCGCTGGTCTACCTCTTCCAGGGTTGGTTCGTGGTCTTTGCGGTCATCCCATTGCTTCATGCCATTGGCTGGCACGGAATCATGTGGCTGGGCGCGGGCGGATTGGCTTATACGCTGGGCATCGTCTTCTTCGCCCTCGACCGGCTGCGCTACTTCCATGCTACCTGGCACCTATTCGTGCTGGCGGGCAGCGTAGCCCACTACTTTGCCATCCTCTTCTACGTCGTCCCGGCGCGAGGCTGAGCAGAAGCCAGTTTTCAGTTGTCAGTTTTCAGTTGTCGATACCCGGCCACTGATCTCCGATCCCTGATCCCTGATCCCTGATCTCTGATCCCTGATCTCTGACCTCTGATCCCTGACCGCTCACCCGTTTTGCCGGTTGGTCTGGAACTTCCCGGTGAGGCTGCCGCGGATGCGATTCACAGCGACGATCCAGGGGACCAGGATCGAAAAAACGAAGCGTGCGAGGAGAGCGCGCGGACCGCAGCGAACGAGCAGGCGCCAGTCGGGATGGAAGGCGAACCAGGCCTCGAGCCCGAGAACGGCCACGAGCGGGAGCAAAGGCCGCCACCCCGCGGACCGGGAGCTGCCCGCAAGGACAACGAACCACAGAGGGCTGAGCAGGCCCAGCAGTTGAACCATGCAGCGGGCGGCGTTGCGGTAGAGGCGCGCCCGGCGGACGCCGAGGATGCCGTCGCTGATGGCGTAGCTAGCCAATTGGCGGCAGGCCGAACGGAATGTATATTGAGGCCGGTAGAGAGCCTTGGCGCGCTCGACAAAGGCGGGCTGGGTCAAGCGGCGGGCTTCAAGATCGAAGAGTGTGTCTTCTCCGTAGAAGACCGACTCCGGAAAGCCGCCGATGCGCTGCCAAAGCTCCTTCGTAAAAACCATGGACCGGGCGGTACAGGATTTGGTGGGCGCGGAGGGCGAGAGCTTGACGCCAAAGAAGTGGGCCGAGGCCAGATCCCAAACAGTGGGATCGGCGGGGTCGAGGCAGGCGCCGCCCAGGGCGTACTGCGCGGTGCCGGCAAGCAGCGGCGCGGTGATACGGGCCAGCCAGTCCGGCGCGTAGGTGCAGCCGGCATCGGCGCAGGCGACGATCGAAGAATGGGCTGCGGCGATAGCCACATTGCGGCCTCTTGATATGGGCCCAGCGCAGAGCTTCAAGTTGCAGGATAGGTCGCGAATGGGTGCCAGATTGGGATGGCGCCGCGCCTCATCGACGAGCCGCTCCCAGGTGCCGTCGGTCGAGCCGCCGTCCACAATCACCACCTCGGCCGGAGGAGGAACCTGGCCCAGAAGGCTGGGGACCAGCCTGCCCATCTCCTCGACCTCATTGAGGACCGTAACAATGACGCTGACAGGTTGCATGGGAGAAGTATAGCGGCGCGGTTGGGCCACTGATGAGCGGCCTGGCTCGCGGGCGTGAACCGCAGGAGCTTCGCAGCGTGGGGTGGCAAGCCGAACGCCGGCTTGTCCCCGCCGCCAGGAAGGAACCCCTCAGATGCCTGCGCCTGCGCGGTACAATGCAACCATCCGCTTCAAGGAGGCGCTATGCGCAGAACTCTTCTCGCCGTTCTCGCCCTTCTTTTCGCCGCTTCGTCTGCCGCTCAGCTCATGGCCCAGGGCGCGCCGCCGCAGGTCAGCGCCGATCAACCGTACACCATCGAGTACTACTACAAGTGCCAGTGGGGACATCAAGCCGAGTTCAAGACTCTCTTCCTCAAGAACCACTATCCGCTGTTACAGAAGATCCAGAGCACCGGCCGCATCCTCTCCATCAAGATCGAATCGCCGGCCTACCACACCACCGAGGACGGTCGCTGGGACTATCGCGTGACCATCCGCTACAAGAACTCCACCGTGGCCACCACCGCCAACCCCGACGAAGAGGCTTTTATCAAGGAGTTATGGCCCGACCAGGCGACTTATCAGAAGGAAGAGCAGCGGCGCTTTGAAATTCTCCTCGCCCACTGGGACTTGCCGGTGACGGATATAACTCCACCGGCGAAGTAGCGCGCTCAATCCTGCCTGTGCCGCCATTTCCTCACCAGGTCTTCGGCGGCTTCGGGCCACTCGGGAAACTCAAACTGGAATCCGGCCTCGAGCAGCCGGCTGGGAATCACGCGGCGGCTCTTGAGCACCAGTTCCGACTCGGTGCGCAGAAAGAATGCGCCGAGCTCGATGGCGAACGCTGGCGCGGGCAGTCCGTTCGGCATCTCCCACGCCTCACGCAGCGCCGCCATGAACTCGCGGTTGGGCAGGGGGTTGGGCGCGGTGATGTTGACCGGCCCATCTATCTCCTCGTGCTCGATGAGGAAATCCACCGCGCGGGCAAAATCGGCCTCATGAATCCAGGAGACGTACTGGTGTCCGTTGCCCTGCGTGCCGCCCAGCCCCACCCGCACCAGGTTGATGAAGACTTGAAAGGCGTTACCCGGCGTGGGACTGAATGTGATGGCGCTGCGCAGAGCCACTTTGCGGGTGCGTGGAGTCGCCGTGTCAAAGAGAGCGGACTCCCAATCCTTGGCTAGATTGACGGAGAAGTTCCACGTGCCGGGAGCACGCCGTTTTGCGGCGATGAGTTCGTTGCCGCCCAGCTCGCCCGTCGCCTCGTCCATGGGCCTGTCGATAGCGTGACGATAGATGGTTGCAGTCGACGCGTTCAGCCACACCAGCGGCGGATTGGCGAGCCTCGAGATCACCCGATTGAGCAGCCGCGTCGGCCCGATGCGCGAGTCGTACATGGCCCGCCGGTTAGCATCGGTAAGACGGCAGTTGACGCTCCGCCCGGCTAGGTTGATGCAGACGTCCGCGCCTTCCAGCGTCTCGATCCAATCGCCCGCGTGCTCCCCGTCCCAGTGAACCGTCTGCCAGGACGCGGTATAAGGCCCCCGGGTCAGCACGGTCACATGATGGCCCCGCTCCTGAAAGTGGTGCGCCAGCATCCGGCCCACCTGTCCGCTGCCGCCGGGCAGCACGATGCGCAGCGGGCGCGAATGTGTGGAATCTTGAGCCAGCGGCTGATGAGTCAAGGCCCGGAGACCGAAGCCTTCATGATGCATATCTTGCCATTCATCCATGGATTCAGCCTCCAGCGTTCCCTCAGCCGGCCTTCGTCGGGCTGAGCGCCGCCGTCCAGTCTGCCGGCGAGTCCACCATCACGTCCGGCTGGGTGGCTGTCAGGCTCTCGGGTGCCAGCCCGAAGGTGCAGCCGATCGACCACGCCCCGGCGTTCCGCGCCGTCAGCACATCCACCTTGCTGTCGCCGATCATCACCGTCTCATCTGGCCGCGCGCCGGCCTCGCCCATCAGAGCCAGCAGTCCCTCCGGATCGGGCTTCTTGGTACTGAAGCTGTTGCCCCCATAAATGCGGAGGAAGTAAGGCGCCAGCCCCAGCGCCGCGCAGATCTCCCGCGCCGGGCGAACCGGCTTGTTGGTCAGCACCGCCATCGCCATGCCTGTGCAGCAAGGCAGTTTGCGCAACGCCCGCAGCGCCGCCAGCGCCTCGAGAACCCCCTCGTAAGCGTAAGTGAAGTCCAGCTTGTGCTCGCGATAGTAATCGAGAAACCAGGCGTGGACCTTGCCCAGCAAATCCTCATCCACCGGCGCCCAGTCCGCTTTAGTGAATGCCCTCCGTACCAGCATCAACGCCCCCTCGCCGATCATGCCGGCGACTGTCGCGTCCTCGAGCGGCGCGCGCCCGAAGTGAATCAAGGTCGCATTTACGCTGTTGCACAAATCCTGGGCCGAGTCGATCAGCGTGCCATCCAGATCGAAAACCAGCAGTTTCAGCCGTTCAACGGGAAGAGGACGAAGTTGGCGAACCATGTTTTCAGTGTAATGGGGAAGCCGCTCGACCCTTCTAAAGCGATAGCGGGCGCTGACCCGCGGGACGGAGACACATTTCCCTATTGAAATAAATTCCCCGCGCAAGCCGGAAACAATTGGCCTTTTCGCCGCCTCATAGTACCTCCCCGTGTACTACCTTGGTGGTAAACTGGTAACACGCGCGTCTCATTAAGTGAGATAATGGTGCTATTGTAGTGCTCTCCAGCTTGGCCGCATCCTATTTGATGCGGCAATGTGTGAAGGGCCGCGCAAGAAGGGGAGAACTGCAAGATGGGAGACCATCCTTATCCTGCCTGTCCGTCGAACTTGGAATCCGGTCGATTTGGGCAGCATCTTTGCAGAAGTGATTAATTGGCGAGTTTCGCCGATGAGAGCCGTGAGGGACTGAACGTGGCAACGCCGGTGTTTCGAGATCCGCCGTTCTTGAATTCCGGGACCCAGCGACAAGCTGCCGGGCGCTTGCCTGAGGTGCAAGGCACCCCGGAAGCACGGAAATGCTGCGCGTACAACCTGAGCAGGGAACGCTTTCTCGGTGCTGATATCGATGCCGGCGACTTCTCCGTCGTGAGCCTGGAAGCTCAATTGCCAACGCTCGCGCCCAGGTCCGGCGCGGGCCTCTGGCTGGTTCCGTTCCGGGGTATCTCCGCGACCAGCGTGCATATTCCACTCGATCTGGTTTATCTGGACCGAAGTTGCACCGTCATTGACGTAGTCGAGTCTTTTCCCATCTTCCGTGTCTCCCCTTCGAGCCCTCCCGCCGCAAGTGTTCTCGTACTGCCAACCCACACCATCGAGTCGACCGGAACCCAACCGGGAGACGAGTTGATTCTCTGCGCTCCCGAGGAAATGAAGCGGCGTCTGCAGCGGTTGGCCGATTCAAGCGATACCGCTCCCGCCATGCAAAGTGCCGCTCCGTGGAAGGAAGAGCCGGTTCGCAGCAGTGCTCCCAATGTGCTGCAAATGGAGGATCGCTCCAGGCTAAAGCGTCCCGATGAGGACCGTTTGTTATCTCAGCAATCGCTGGGGATGGCCCATGTGGAACCGGAGATCAAGGACATCAAGCCTGCGAAGAGTTGGTGGCAGCGCTTGTTGGTTCCCGATCCTCCCCAACCGAGGAAAGCTCAACGCGAGTCGTTCTCCGGCCTAACCGCCTACTTCTGGACCGGTGGCGTCCCAGTGCAGCACGCCATTCAAGATATCAGTGCGACCGGATTATATGTGGTCACCGATGAGCGCTGGTACCCAGGCACCGTGGTAAGGATGACACTCACTGATTGTAAGGAACCAACCGCCGAGCGTTCGATCACCGTGAATGCGACTGCCGTCCGCTGGGGCAACGACGGCGTCGGCCTCCATTTTGTGTTTCAAAATGACATGGATCAGCGCCGGGGCCTGGATCATGTGGTTGGCGGCATCAATAAAAAGCAGCTCGAACAATTCTTGCAGCCGTTCAGAGATAGCAAAGTCTAAAGCGTTTTTCCCGCTGCTGGAGTCCCAATCCACAACTGTCATGTGGTTTCTTGCTTAACAAAAAGCCACCCTGCATGATTCCGGAAAGACCACTCAATTTGGAAAACGCTGTAGAGCCGTGCGCCCGAGGTCTCGCCTGTGAAACAAGCTTGCGAGCCCGGTCGATGTGGCCCAAGTCAAGCCCCTGACCCCGCCCGTGTCCCTGCATTCTCAATGAATCCGAATGTCGCCCGAGCCTGTTTCAATGCGCACCATGGGCCCGCCGCCATTCAGTTTGCCGGTGATGTGATGACGGTCGGACGAGCCCTGCGTCAGCATCTCCCGGTCGGTGTGAACGCTTCCCGACCCGGTCTCGGCGTCCAGCGTCAGCGGGGCGTCGCCGGCCCAGAACTCCACATTGCCCGAGCCCGTCTCCAGATGCCAGGAGTTGGCCGGCGTTCCGCCCACCTTGATGTTGCCCGAGCTGGTGCTGGCGCGCAGGCCACCGCGCAGGTTGCGTAGTTCAATGTTGCCCGATCCGGTCTCAGCCTTCACGTCGCCCTGCCCCGTCTGCTCTACATAGATATTGCCCGACCCGGTGCCCACCGTGAAGCCCCCATTCAGCCCCGTGGCGCGGATGTTGCCCGAACCGGTGCTGATCTTCGCGTTCTCTCCAACGCCGTCGTCGGTGATGTCGCCCGACCCGGAGCCGGCGTCCAGGTAAGCGTTGGCCGGCGCCTCGATCTCATAGTCGATGCTGATGTTGTGCAGGTTCTCGTGGCGCGCCCCGATGCGGACGATGTTGCCCGTCTGCTCGATGGGCGGATTGGCCGCGATCTCCCGCACACGCTCCTCGCTCCCGCCCCAGCTCGACTTCACCCGGCCGAAGATGTGCACCTGGCTGCCGGAGCCGTGGGTCAGGTGTATATTGCCCGAACCGGTCGCCACCGAGAGATCCACTCTGCCGTTGACCGTCAGGTTGCGCTCGAAGGTGGCCTCGGAACCCAGCGCCGGAATCGCCGCCAGCGCCAACGCCGCTGCTGCTACTGCAAACACATGCTTCATCGTGCTCTCCTCATCTCCTGGTCCAGAAAAACTGAAAATATCAAGCCGGCAATCAGCGATCCCTGATCCCTGACCCCTGCCTCTCTCACTGTTCCGTAACCACCTGGTCGCCTTCCTTCAGTCCGCTCACAATCTCGGTCACCGAGCCGTTTGAAAGCCCCACCTTCACCGCAACCTTGCGCTTGCCTTCCTTCTGGCTCTTGTCCGGAACCTCCACCGACGCGTTCTTCTGGCCGTCGTAGTTGACCGCGCTCTCCGGCACCGTCAGCACGCCCTTGTGCTCGTCCAGCAGAATCTCGGCATTGGCCGTCATGTTGGCCTTCAATTCCCCGCCGGGATTGTCGATCGAGACCCGCACTTCAAATGTAGTTACATTGTCCTTTTCCACGCCCAGCGGCGCAATTTTCGTCACCTTGCCGTTGAATGTGCGGTCCCTGAAGCTCTCCACCTTGATGCGCGCCGGCTGGCCCATGTACACGTGGGCAATATCCGCCTCGTCCACCTTGCCCTGCACGTAAACCTCGTTAATGTCCCCCTCGGTCATCACCAGGGTGGCCGTCGAACCCAGCACCAGAATCGAACTGACCGCGTCGCCGATCTCCACGTCCCGCGACAGGATCACCCCATCCATCGGCGCCATGATCGTGGTGTACCCCAACTGCTCTTCCAGCTGTTTCAGGCTGGCCTGCGCCTGCTGCACCTGCGCCCGCGCCTGCTTCAGCCGGGCCGTGTCCACCCCGATCTGCGCCTGTGACGAATCCCGCCTGGTAAGCGCAGCTAGATAGTCCTTGTTGGCGTCGTCCAGCGCCTGCCGGCTCACGATGCCTTGCTTCTGCATCTCCAGGTTGCGGTCCAGCGTGGCCTTGTACATGGGCAGGTCCGGCGCGTTGGCGTTCACCTTGTCCTGCTCGATATTGGCCTCGTAGGTCGATACGTTGGCCTCGGCCGCCGCCAGTTGCGCCCGCTGCGCCTCCACCTGCGCCGCAATCTCCACCTGATCCAGTTGCGCCAGCTCCTGCCCCTTGTGAACCTTGTCATTGATGTCCACGTAGAGCTTCTCCACAATCCCCGAAGCCTTGCTCTTTACCTCGACCTGAGTGATCGGCTGAATCTTCCCCGTGGCCACCACCGACCGCGCCACGTCGCCGCGCGTCACCTTGGCCAGCTTGTTGGGATCGATCGACGCTCCCTTGGCCAGCCGCGCCATCCCAAACGCCAGCAGCGCCAGAATCACGAACCCGCCGATGCCCAGCCAGATCCAGAACTTCTTGCTTTTGCGCGACGAAGCCACTCAATCCCCTCCCAGGCGCGAAGAAAGGCGCGGCTCTCCCCTGCCTGAATCAATCCATGATGTAGACCTATGATCTCAGACGCCGCTAGCTCCCCGCCGTTACCCGCAAAGCCCCGGGCCGGCGCCGCTGCGTTGCTTCCCCTTCATACGCAACCCGCCGCTCCTTGGTTCCAGAGCGCACAGCGCAGCATCCAACCGCCCGCTACTCCCTATTCCCTACTCCCTACTCCCTGATCCCTGATTTATCGTTGATTCCAGCCCATGAAGCAGATCCTCACCCGCCTCGTGCTCACCATTCCGGTCGTCTGGCTGGTGGTCTCGCTGGTCTTTCTGCTTATTCACCTGGTTCCCGGCGACCCCATTCTCCAAATGCTGGGTGAGGGCGCAACTCCAGCGGATATGACCGCCCTGCGCCATCAGTACGGCCTCGACAAGCCGCTCTGGGCGCAATATCTGCACTACTGGAACGGCGTCCTCCACGGCGACCTGGGCAGTTCCATCCGCCTTCACTCCACCGTCGCCAGCCTGATCGCCGCGCGCTACCCCTATACGCTCGCTCTCACGCTTACCGCCTTGGGCTTGGGGATCGCACTGGCCCTGCCCGCCGGCATTCTGGCCGCCGTGCGCCGCGGCCGCTGGCTCGATCAACTGCTCTCCGTGGTCAGCCTCTTCGGCCTCTCCGTTCCCGGCCTGGCGCTGGGTCCGGTGCTGATCCTGGTCTTCTCCATCGGCCTCGGCTGGCTGCCGGTCTCCGGCGCAAACTCGGGCGGCGGCCGCTCCATCGACTGGCGTTACCTGGTGCTTCCCTCCATCGCCATGGGCGCATCGCTGGCCGCCATCCTCACCCGCATGGTGCGCACCGCCATGCTTGAAGAGCTGGGTCAGGACTACATCCGCACCGCCCGCGCCAAAGGCTTGAGCGAGACGGCCGTGGTCTGCCGCCACGCCCTGCCCAACGCCCTGGTTCCCATCGTCACCGTCATCGGCCTGCAATTCGGCGCGCTCCTGGCCGGGGCCATCGTCACGGAGACCATCTTCAGTTGGCCCGGCCTCGGCCGCCTCACAGTCAGCGCCATCTCCAATCGCGACTATGCGCTGGTCCAGGGCTGCCTGCTGTCGATTGGCTTGACTTACGTGCTGGTCAACCTGCTGACCGACGTGGTTTACCGCTGGGTGAACCCGAGGATGCGAGGATGTTAGAAAAAAAGTTAGTTTTTCCTTAAATATTCTCTTGCAATGTTACCCAAGGTGCCCTATCCTTCAAAGAGGCTTGTAGCTCAGAAGGATAGAGCACCGTCGAGTAGGCTCGGGGCCAAACTCATCTAAGGCGGAGGTCGCAGGTTCGAGTCCTACCAAGCCGTCCCCATCACATAAACCACTTAAAATCAATCACATAATTCCAGGCCCTCTGTGAGAATCCTCTTCAATTCATCGACCCGATACCCTTACCTTAAGGGATTTCATTCGTTTTTGCAATAGAAAAAGATCGTAGCGAATAAGAAAAGATTCTAGAGAATAAGAAAAGATGGCAGAGAATAGAAAAAGATCGTAACAAATAAGAAAAGATTCTAGAGAATAAGAAAAGATGGCAGAGAATAGAAAATGATCGTAGCGAATAAGAAAAGATGGCAGAGAATAGAAAATGATCGTAGAAAATAAGAAAGAAATGTAGAGAACAGAAAAGTATCGGAAGCTTACGAATACACAAGAAAACTAAACCGATCGCATCCTAGAAAAAGAAATCAGAGATCGAGAGAAATGATCCGCGGCTCTACCTCCCCATCCTCTCGGATCGTCAGCAACCCCACGGTCACCGGCAGCTCAAACCGCCGCAAGTCTGCCCTACATGCTGGTTAACCTGCTCACCGACGTAATTTACCGCTGGGTCAGCCCCTGCATGCGCGCATAAGAGCCCGGGGGGCTCGAAGTGACGCCTGTTTTGAGCGGCACACTTCGACCACCGCCCCCCGGACCACGAATCCAGGGCGCGCCTCGATCCCAAAATGCTGGGCGCACCACCCCAACTGCGTCCCGATTGTTCCGGAACGGCTGGGGGTGGTGCGCCGGTTTGCTTTGCGGTTGTTATTTCGGCAGCCGCTTCACCTTCGGTCGAACAACTTCGCCCGGCTACGACGGCAGCTTGAGTCCAACTGGCGCCGCCAAGGTTGCAGTCTTCTTTACGGCTGTAATGATGGGTGAACCAGGCTTGATCAACGTCACCGTCTGGAAGTCGGTGGCGTAAATGATCGGATAGCTATACCCGTTTGTGGAGCGGGTTGTGGCTTCGATCTGGAACAGATAGGCGCAGGTGGTCGGAGGAATCCAAACGGCGGGCGGAACCGGCTGGGTGTCGCTGGTAACGCCTTGCCAAATGTGCGTGGAACTGGCGTGGGCGCTGTAGTTGTCGCTGTAAATGGTTGCGCTGCTCCCGGCGCCCCATTCCGCCGTCAAAGCCATGCTGAGAAGATCGCCCTCGGGATCGTAGGCTTCAAACTGCAGTTGAACCCCGGGGTTTGCCGCGGTCAGATTGACCATGGCGCACGGCGATACCGGAGCGCCGTCAAACAGAACGTCGATCAATTCGACTATCGGCGGCTGGTTGTCCAGCGCCAGCGTCAACACCTGCGCCGCCGTCGGAATCAGGACATTGGCCGCGGTGTAGAAGTTGATCTGGAACTGATGCACCCCATCCGGCTCCGCCGACGTCGTCCACTGGAAGAGCAGGTTTTGGATGGTGTACGGAGTGGAGGGATTGACGAAGGTGTAGTAGCCGCTCGCGTCCGGACCGAACGATTGCCAGACGTCGTTCACGCCCACGATCTCGAAGTTCCCCCAGGACTGGAGAATGGGACTCCAGGCAGCGGCCTGCGCCAGGGCTAAAGTGGCGCCATAGCGATGCAGCACCTGGTACTTTGCCGCGTGCGCGGCCCACAGGGAGTTCAATGCGGCCACATTGCCGATCAGGTTCAGCGTGCCGCAAAACGCCGCTTCTACGGGGTTGATGTAGTACGTTCCCGTGATCGTGCAATAGCCGTCCGAAGCGATGTCGCCGGTGCCAACCAGGCCCACCGAGGCAATCACCGGGCCTGTACTCGCGGGCGAAACACCGCCGCCAGGCACGCAGGCCAGCACGATCGAGTTGAGATCGGAGAAATTGCCCCCCGCGTTGGGTGGTGAATCGGAGGACGTCCCACCCACGGTGCCGGTTACCACTCCGAAATCGACAATCGGAGACGGGCCGGCTGGGTCGATGGGGGCAATGTTCAGATCCGATAGGGCAAACGAGATCTGCCACTGCCGGTGCGGGGTGGCCGAGTTCAACGACGGCCCAAAGCCGCTTCGTAACAGCGAGGGGATCACCTGGGATGGGTTTACTCCGGTGTTTGTGTTCGGACCGAGCAGGTAGAACATGTAAAGGCGGTTCTGGTTGCCCGGAATGATCGAGAACAACTTGTCGCGGTTCGCATCGATTTCGCCATTTCCGTTGATATCCACATAGAAATAGAAATAGTCGTTGGGGTTGGCTGTGCCGGTCTCTGTTGTAATGTCGAGGCCGATGTACAGGTGGGTGGCATCGTTCTGGGCCAGCAGCGTTCCACTGGGGATCGCCATTCTTGCGGCTCCGGACCATTCGGCCGCGGTCAGCAGGCCGGTCAAGGGTGGGGGAGTGGACAAAGTCCATGTACTGCGAATCTGAGTCATCTTCATTCTCCGATGTTGCGAGGTTTGCCGTGCGTGGGGGTGGTCTGCTCTGAGGCCCTGATGCTCTCAGTTGCAGGGGAAGTGAGAGGCAATTCGGTGCCCGGATTGGTGCGGTCAACGCTTGCCGTCGTCCGATGACGGTAAGACCGGCTGGCTTGGTGTATACCGCTCCTCTATGACTTAACGCCGGATCGCGAAAGTTCTCTTCGCCCATCGCAGAATAATTTCATCGCCCCCGCGCTGGCAGCACAACCAGCGAGTGCACCTCCGCACCCCACTCCACGTTCCCGGGCGCGGCGCAGTCCAAGGACCTTCGGTTGCTTTTTCGTCATCGTCCCCGTCGCCGGTTTGCAATTCGGCGCGTTCCTTGCAGGCGCCATCGTGACGGAGACCATCTTCAGTTGGCCCGGCCTGGGCCGCCTCACCGTCAGCGCCATCTCCAATCGCGACTACGCGCTGGTGCAGGGCTGCCTGCTGTCGATCGGGCTGACGTATGTGCTTGCCAACCTCTTGACCGACGTGGCCTACCGCTAGGTGAACCCGAGGATGCGGGCGCGGAGTTCGGCCCACTCCTTCTGGTGGCTTTTGTAGCGATAGGTCCTGCGGACAACCCGCAGCACTTGACAGGCGTGCCGCTCGCTGGCCGGGTACTAATCCCGCAGATAATCGACCAGTGGTCGGTGCCGCGAGGCGTCACAACTTTTTCGCAGCACATTCGGAAGCATCGTCTTGTCCAGGCTCAACTCGGCCACCAGCTGCTTCAGCCGGCTGTTCTCGTCCTGCAACTGCCTCATTTCCCGGACCTGGTCCGACTCCAGGCCTACGTACTGCTTCTTCGAGCGATAGAACGTCTGTTCGCTGATCCCTGCCTTGCGGATCAGTTCGGCTACAGGTACTCCAGCCTCGGCCTGCTTCAACACCCCAACGATCTGCTCCACAGAAAAAAACAGGCCACGTTTCATCAGGCGAACGGGAACTGCCTCGGCAATGGAGCTCAGGACGCGCAAGCCCGTGACCTGAGCTCCTTGCGAAACCGCCTGAATGAAACCTCCTGGACTGCTAATTGCAAATCCCCTTAGCAGGTCTGAAGTTAACGGAGTTTCAAGCTCACCGGCGCGCCATCATATTCCACGGTGCGGATTGGTTTCGGGGCAAAGGAAAACTCCACCGGAGCGTCCTTTGAGACCAGAACAATCTCAAACTTCCGGCGCTGTAACATTCCTTCGAATGATCCTTTTCTCTCGCCGATGTTCAGCGTTTGCGTGGAGTCATTCCACTCGACCGGAATCTCGGAAAAAGCTCCTTTCTCATAGTCGTAATTCAAGCCCTGGTCTTCATACAGCTTAAATGAGCCATTCGCCCCTTCATAGACATAAAGCGTGATGGGGGCCGATGGCTTTTCGGCAATGTACTGAAGCTCCGGCCCGAAGGGCACAATCGACCCCGCCCGCACGAACAGCGGAATGGAATCATACGGCGCTGCTGCTTCAATCTGCGTTCCCGGTGGAACCGCTTTGCCCGTCCAGAAGTCATACCAGCCCGTGGTTTGCGGCAGGTACACGGATCGTGTCCTGGCCTTGTACTGCGTTACCGGGGCGACGAGAAGCGCCGGGCCGAACATATATTCGTCGGCAATCTCACGGGCCCTGGCATCCGCTGCAAAGTCCATCACCAGGGGCCGCATGAAGACGCCGCCGCGGTGCGTGACGGCTCCGGCGAGCGAATAGACGTAGGGAAACATGCGATAGCGCAAGCGGTCGAATTTCAGTTCGGCCTGGTAGGCGGGATGCGATTCCCCGCCCAGCGTCCACATCTCGCGCGGGCGTAACTCCCCATGCACGCGCAGCAGCGGGCAGAATGTGCCAAACTCGAACCAGCGCGCGTTCAGCTCGCGCCATTCTTCTTCATCTTCCGGCTTCGGATTGGCGGCGGAAAACTTCGATTGCATCGTGTAGCCGCCGATGTCCATCGTCCAATAAGGCAACCCGGAGATACTCAGACCCAGGCCCGCCGGAATTTGCTTGGCCAGCGCGGTCCACGTGGAGGTGATGTCGCCGGACCACGAAGCCGCGGCGTAACGCTGCTGTCCGGCAAAGGCCGAGCGCGTCAAGATGAAAACGCGCTGGTCCGGCGCCACGCCGCGCTGCCCGGTGTAAACCCCCATGCTGTTCATCAGCGGATATCCGTTCATCATCCGCGACGCGGTTCCCATCGCCGTGGGCTGCATGTGGGTGCGTTGTCCTTCGAGCGTTGGCGGGGATGGCGTCAGATCCGGTTCCGTCGCGTCCATCCACCAGGCATCGATTCCGCGGCGAAACAGGCTGGTATCGACCTGTTTCCAGAATAGCTTCCGCGCGTCCGCGTTGAAGGCGTCGTAATCGGTGTATTCGTAGCCGATCCAGTCGCGCATGTGCTCCTGCAAGTTAGCTGGGTACAGATACCCATGCTCCAGCATCGCTTTGAAGTTATCGTTGCCGGTGTAGAATTTACCCCAGACCGAGATCATCAGGTGCGCATGCTGCTCATGGATAGCTTTGATCCATCCATCGGGATCAGGAAAGCGCGCGGGGTCGAACTTATGCGAACCCCAGGCGTCTACGGGCCAATACTGCCAGTCCTGCACTATGTTGTCGAAGGGAATCCCGCGCTTGCGGAATTCGTTCACTACATCGAGGCTCTGCTGTGCCGTTTCATAGCGCTGCCGCGACTGCCACAAGCCGAAGGCCCACGATGGCATCATGGGCGCCTGCCCTGTAAGGAAGCGATAGCCTGCAATCACGTCGTCCAGTTCCGGCCCATAGACGAAGTAGTAGTTGACGCCATCGCCCACTTCCGACCATAGCGAAGTGTTCTTTTCGGGCGAAGGCGTCTTCCATAGCAGCCGGAAGGTCGTGCCCTGCTCGGTCGTCCACTCGATCTTCACCGGATACCGGCGCTTGGCTTCCAGGCGCAGCTTGGCCTGGTCAGTGGCCGCCAGCCAGTTCTGGCGCCAGTGGTCGAGAATGAGGCGGTCGTCGATCCACACCTTAACGCCCCCATTGGCATAACTCTGAAATTGATAGTCGCCGGTTGCGGGCGCCTTCACGGAACCCTCCCATGTTATCTCCGGCGGCAGGGGCGCCTCTGAATGCGGCTTCGCGACGAATGCGAGGCTGGCGGTGGCCGATGGCGTGGAACCATCCATGAGCTGCATAGTCAGCCCACCCTGTTTCCCGTCTTTGTCGAATAAACTGTCCGCCGGGATCGCCGAAAACTCCCGCAGGTCCCCAAACCGCGAGTAGGATGTGTTGTCCCAAAGGATCCCGTACCCGTCGCTGGAAACCAGAAAGGGCACAATGACCGTCGTATTGCGCTGCCAAAGGTCCAGATCGGTGCCCTTGATATCCACAATGCCGAATTGATGCTGGCCCAGCCCATAGAGCGATTCCCCGGCGTTGGGCAGCCACTGCTGCCGGATGTGAAACGTGTTTTCTCCCTGCACTTGCGCGGGCTGCATGAACCGTCCGCCCGCAGCCTCCGCGAGGACAAGATTCCCTTTGGGGTCAAGGAATTTTACCGTTCCCGTCGCCCGGTCCACCGAGACCGTGAGCTTCGATGTACTGAGAAGCAGCGCCTGCGGGGTTGTGCTGAGCTTCCAGCTTACGTTCGATGGCGGGTGATCGAGCACATCGATCGTTTTCTTGCTGAAGAAGCTCTTGTCGTTGGAGAATGCGACCCTGACAATGGAATCCGAGAGTACCTGCACATTCAGAAATCCGTCGGAAAGTTGCAGGACGACCCCGTCCGCCTGCTTTTCAAGCTCCGCGGTTGGAACCGCATACAAAACCGTCGGCAGCAGGAAGATTAAGAGAACCAGTGCAAGAAATGAACTGACTGCTTTTTTCGGCATATCTTCTCCCGATAAACGCGTGGCTGTGAAATGACGATCGAAGGTACATCTTTGCGAAGTAAGTCGATGTGCGTTGCGGATAATCTGGAATCTCCTTTTTCAGTTCTAAACTGCCAAAAGTATATCGCTGTTGAGCGGTTTCGCAAGACCAGACCTGCATCTGTAGCCGAAAAACGGAGCGATTTTGCACCATTATAGGCTCGACTGCGTAATCGAGAGCGTTCCTCGTCGATTTTTTCCGGCGCTGCTTCCTTCCCCTTCGTTCTCGGCGATTCGGTTTCCATATTGCCCCAGAACCAGGATGGCGACTCCGTTTATCATCTCCAGGTAGCGCCGCGATGCAAAGAAAGAGTCCCGAGCGGCGCCGCTGGGATCGATGGAGGCAACATGAAGGTTCTTTTTATTGGAGGCACCGGAATTATCAGTACGGCTGCGACAAGATTGGCAGCGGAACGGGGCATGGAATTAACGCTGCTGCGGCGGGGACAGCGGTCTGCCGATCTTCCGAAGAACGTTCGCACTATCGCAGTAGATGTTACGCGCGAAGTGGCAGCGGCCGAGGCGCTCGGCAATCAATCGTATGACGCGGTCGTAGACTGGGTTGCCTTCACGCCTGCCGATGTGGAACGGGATATCCGCTTATTTCGCGGCCGAGCGGGGCAGTTTATTTTTATCAGTTCGGCGAGCGCGTATCAAAAGCCGGTTGGGCACTATCTGATTACGGAATCGACGCCGCTGTCCAATCCGTATTGGCAGTATTCGCGCGATAAGATCGCCTGCGAGGACCGGTTGATGAAGGCTTATCGCGAAGAGGGCTTTCCGATCACGATCGTGCGTCCTTCGTTGACCTATGGCGATACGCAGATAGCATTGGCGGTGAATCGCTGGCAGAAGTCCTACACGGCGGTGGACCGGATGCGGCGGGGCAAGAAGGTCATCGTACCTGGGGATGGTTCCTCGCTATGGGTGATTACACACAACAGCGATTTTGCCCAGGGGCTGGTGGGCCTTTTGGGACATCGACAAGCCATTGGCCACGCCTTCCACATCACCAGCGACGAAGTGATGACATGGGATCAGTACTATCGGATCACGGCGCAAGCCGCGGGTGTCGAGGCTCGGATCGTTCACATTGCGTCGGAGTTCGTGGGCGCCTGCATACCGGATGAGGCCGGCAGCCTGATTGGGGATAAAGCAGTGAGCGTGGTGTTCGATAACAGTAAAGTCAAGCGCTTTGTCCCTGGCTACAGCGCTAAGGTTCCATTCGCGCAAGGGATTCAGAGAACGCTTGAGTGGTTCGATGAGGATTCGCGGCGAAAGGAGATCGATGAAGCCGCGAATGCATCCTGGGACAAGCTCATCGACGCATACGAGAGCGGACTTGGAGAAGCATTGCGCAAGTTTCGGTTATAGCGTATGGCGATTCCCCTTCTTCGGACGAGAAAGCGGCCTGCAAGGAGGCCGCCGGAATGGCGGCGCCCGAATCTCATCCGGCGAGAACAGCCCATATCGCTCAGCAAGATTCTCATTCCCGGCCAGACCAGCGCTTGCGTGGGTTTGCCCAAATCGGAGTGTGGGTCGTGCAGCGCGCAGATGGTCGGCAAGCAGGCTCATCTCCGCCTGCGCCTGGCCCATGCTGGCGCGGGGAGCCAGCCGCGCATACAGCCGGTACACCGGTTTTCGCGATCACGCAGCCAATTGTCGTCAGGATAGATCAGCGGCTCGTCGCTGAGCGGAAGCCGGAAATCCTGAACTTGCACGTTGGCGCCCGCGAAGTTGTGCGACGTAATCCCCACCACCGTAAAGGCTATGCCATTCAGGCGCATGGTGCTTCCCAGGACCGCAGGATCACCGCCAAACCGCTTCTGCCACTGGAGGCGTTCCGCCTGACGGGAGCATTCCAGTTGGTGAAGACTCATTTCATCAACGCACTACCCCACAATCTCATCCGCCAGAGCAATCAACCTTGGGGTATCTTCGTTATAACACAGTAGTATTCGTGCCTGTTATTAACTTTGGCAGAAGTTCAACAGAATCAATGACTTGCATCAGACCCCTGTGACACCATTTGGCCGGCAAGCGCTTTGAAAATCGGCAGCTTGCAGAAAAGTTAATAGCAGGCTCTGGAGTCGTCTTCGCGGCAACCTGCCACTCTTCATTCCGCACATCTCTTGCCAAAACCTGTGAGCTTGATAAAATGTATTCGAATTAACAACTTACAGGGAGATTCCTCTGGAATGAACACTTTTCAAAACCATCTGCTTCGATTCAATCTTCCACACCGTTTTGCCGTTTTGCTGCTTGCATTGGCCGCGTTGGCCGCAGGTACTCCGGGCTTCTGCGGTCCGATACACGATGCGGCTCGCACTGGCGATTTGGCGAAGGTCAAATCGCTAGTCAATGAACATCCCGATCTGGTTTCGAGCAAGGACGAGCAATACGGACAGACCCCTTTGCATATTGCGGCATTTAATGACCACAAGGATGTGGCGGAGTTTTTGCTAACCAACAAGGCAGATGTCAATGCCAAGGCCAAGAACGGATCGACGCCCCTGCACCTGGCGGCGGCCAAAGGCAACAAGGACATTGTGGAACTGCTGCTGGCCAACAAGGCAGATATCAATGCCGTGGACAATGACGGCTGGTCGCCTATGCACTCCGCGGTTGTATAGAACCAAAAAGAGATTGCAGATTATTTGACTTCGAAGGGGGGCAAGGAACTGCCTGTTACAAAGCAGCCTCCAGCACCATCTCCCGTAACCAATTCTAACGTCGAGAAGACGCCGCCCAAGGAGAATGGCAACGACGGCCAGTTCACATCTTATGATAACGGAACTGTATTGGATACCAAGACGAAGCTGATGTGGATGGGGAGAGACAATGGAGCGGCGCTGAGTTGGCCCGATGCGAAGAAGTTTGCGGAGAATTATCGCGGAGCAGGCTACTCGGACTGGCGGCTGCCGACGCTGGCTGAATTATCGGGGTTGTACGATAAGGCCAAAACGCGCAGGACGTATTGTGTGGCCGCCGTTGACGAATTGGGCGCTGCCGCGGATGAAATCCATCTGTCGGCGTTATTCCATTTGACCTGCACCCGTTTGTGGACATCGCAGGAACGCAGCGACAAGCCGGGTTCGGCAACGATCTATGATTTTCACTCCGGCAGCGATGCTGCGCGTCCTGGCGCCAAGGAGTTCATCGATACCGCGAGCCGGGTGCTGGTAGTGCGTAACGTTAAATAGTTAGGCGCGCCGGGAGAGCGTCAAGCGAAACAGGGACGGCTGGACCGACTGGGTCCAGCCGTCCCTGTTTCGGGAAATGTTGAGCCCCAGTGTGCGCCGGCCCGCTGGACGGCAGAGTGGGCAGATGCTGGCAGCCTACGGCGTGCGCGGGGACGGCAGCCATAAACTGCCCGGCTTTTTGCGTACCTAAGGCGAGAGTCATGCCGGTGGGAGGCGCTGCTAGGCGACCTCAACCGGCGCGGGCGGACCGGCAATAAGCTGCTTTGGGTGTGACCGATGGCTGCCCAGTACAGATTGCATCCATCCAATACGTTTACCCGCGCGCCGCTTATCTACTCCACCTTCCAGAGATTCAACCTGGAAGGGAAATCACGCACCCTCTGCGCTCCACACAAGCGGCCTGACGACACCCTGCGCGGCTTTGGTCTTGCGCTTTCCCCTCAGAACCGGTACAATTGCACCAGTCGAATCCAAGAAATGGATATTCCGCCTGGGATGTGCAGGATCGTCCCCGGTATTGAAACACTGACGTTCCTTTAGTTGCTTCGGTCACGGGAGCCGCTATGAAACGTGTGACTGATTATGCCCCCTGGGCATTTCTACTCTCCTTGTGTATGGCCGGCCTGACCGGCTGCGTAAATCCGGCCTGGTCTCCTACCTCGCCCACCATCACCAACTTCACGGCCAATCCAACGGCGGTTACGGCCGGCGGGACAGCCAGTCTGACCGGCGTTTTTGCCAACGGCACGGGTGTGATTACACCGGGGAACCTTCCCGCCACCAGCGGGACGGCGGTGACTGTAACTCCATCGCAGACGACGACTTATATTCTTACGGTCACGAGTGCCTCCGGGGGCGTGGCTGCGCAGACGGCCACGGTTACGGTGAGTCCCGCCGCGCCTACGATCACCAGTTTTACGGCTACGCCAACTGCAGTTACAGCGGGCGGGTCGGCCAGTCTGACGGGAGTATTCGCCAACGGCACGGGCGTAATTACGCCGGGCAACATCGCCGCGACCAGCGGGACTGCTGTCAGTGTTACACCCGCGGATACGACGACTTATACACTCACGGTCACAAATACCGCCGGAAATACGGTCACCCAGGCGGCCACGGTTACGGTGAATCCAGTCGTGCCCGTCGCGCCCACCATCACCAGTTTCACGGCCACTCCCGCGTCGATCGCGGCAGGCGGAACGGCCAGTCTGACGGGAGTGTTTAGCGGCGGCACGGGCGTGATTACGCCGGGAAACATCGCCGCAACCAGCGGGACGGCTGTTAGCGTAACTCCATCGGACACGACGCTTTATACACTTACGGTTACTAACTCCGCCGGAGTTTCAGTCGCACAGACGGCCACGGTTACGGTGAATCCCTCCGCGCCGGCGATCGCGAGTTTCACGGCCAATCCCGCGTCGATCACGGCGGGCGCGTCAGCGAGTCTGACGGGGGTCTTCAGCGGCGGCACGGGCGTGATTACGCCGGGAAACATCGCCGCGACCAGCGGGACGGCGGTGAGTGTAACGCCGTCGGATACAACTACTTATACTCTTACGGTGACTAACTCCGCCGGAGTTTCAGTCGCGCAGACAGCTACGGTTGCGGTGAATCCCGCCGCGCCCACGATCACGAGTTTCACTGCCAATCCTGCGTCGGTCACGGCCGGCGGAACGTCGAGCCTGACGGGGGTCTTTGCCAACGGCACGGGCGTAATTACGCCGGGGAACCTCGCCGCGACCAGCGGAACGGCTGTTACTGTAACTCCCTCGGATACGACGATATATACCCTCACAGTGACTAACTCCGCCGGAGTTTCAGTCGCGCAGGCTGTTACGGTTACGGTGAATCCCGCCGCGCCGACGATCACGAGTTTCACTGCCAATCCTGCGTCGATCACAGCGGGCGCGTCAGCGAGTCTGACGGGAGTGTTCAGCGGCGGCAAAGGCGTGATCACGCCAGGAAACATCGCCGCCACCAGCGGAACGGCAGTCAGTGTAACTCCCTCGGATACGACGATATATACTCTCACAGTGACTAACTCCGCCGGAGTAACAATTACGCAGGCAGTCACGGTCAAGGTTACAGCCACAAGTGTACCGGCCGCTCCCACCGGCCTGACGGCAACGGCGGGTAACGCTTCGGTATCGCTCAGCTGGACCGCCTCCACCGGTGCAACCAGCTACAACGTCTATCGCGGCACAACCTCCGGCGGCGAGAGCACGACGCCGATTGCTACCGGCATCACTACCACAGCCTATTCAGACACCGGGCTGACCAACGGCACGACTTATTACTACAAGGTCGCCGCGGTTAACGGCGGAGGAACCAGCGGATACTCCAACGAGGCATCGGCCACGCCGGAGCTTGCAGCCCCCGCTGCGCCCATCGACCTGACGGCCACGGCGGGCAACGCGTTGGTGACGCTGAACTGGTGGGCCGGTTCCGCCAACGCGACGAGCTACAACGTCTATCGCGGCACAACCTCCGGTGGCGAGAGCGCGACGCCGATCGCCACCGGCATCATCGGCCTGCAGTACACGGACACCGGGTTAACCAGCAACCAAACCTATTACTACGAAGTCGCCGCGGTGAACAGCGCGGGAATCAGCGCGATGTCCAACGAGGCCTCGGCCACGCTTACGGCCAACCCAGGCAAGGTAGCGGTGATCCCAAACGTGCCCGCATACCCCTTTCAGGTATTGCCCGGCTCGACCAGGCAGATCAACGTGCAGATTACAGGTGGCACGTTGAACACCATCAACTGGAGTTGGCAGTCGACCGGTACGAAGGCTGCGACTGCGTCGTTTACGACGCCAGCGGCAAGCAATGCTTCTGCGGTTGCCGCTGGACTGCCGACAGTTCAGGTTAACATCGGGGCCGCGACGGGAAATGAAAACTGCACCATCAACGGCTCGGTGGGGGCGTACACCATAACCTCACCGGTCCAGATTACGGTTACGGCGCAGTCGGTTGACGATCCGACCGCAAGCGGAACCTTCCTGTTTAACGTTTGCGCCAAGACGACGACGGTGATCGTGGCTCCGGCCTATCAACAGGCCTTCCAAGGGCAGCACATGACCCTCCAGTCGTGGGTATCGGGAGATACCGACGAGACTGGAACATGGAGCATTGTTTCGCAGCCCAGCGGCGGCAACGGAGTCCTGGCCGACACGGCCAACCGCGACACGGATTTTGTGGCGACGGTGACGGGCCGCTATACCCTGAAGTACACCAGCCACAGCACTGCTACGGACAGTTCGACGCCGAGTAGCGCGACGGCGATCGTCTATGTGTCGCCGAATGCCATGCCCTCGTATGCCTCCACGCCCAACAAGTCTGCGCCCCATGAGTGCTATGTGGACCCGGCTCTTACCGGTGGAGACTATGAAGTGGGCGCGGGGAAGGCGTACACGACCATTTCGTCGACGCCGTCGATCGACAACTTAGCGCCGGGTACGATTATCCGCATATGGAACACCGATACCACCGGATCGAGCCCTTCGACCTTCCATGAGTATTACCAGATTTCCAGCACCGGGACACCGACGCAGCCCATCATCCTATGCGGCGTGCCCGACTCGCTGGGCAACCTGCCCATCGTCGACGGCTCCAATGCAAAGGGGCAGTCGGATATCGATACTAACGGTGCAGCTGCGGGGGCTGGGATCATCACCGCATGGAAACACGACAGTCCATATGGATATTGGCAAGATGGATCTCCCGGGCCTAACTATGTCAGCATCACCGGCCTTCATATTCGCAATGCAAACGTGAACTACAGCTACTATCCGCCGGGGAGCACCACGCTCACGCCGTATGGGGAGTTCGTGGGCTGCGTCAGTCTTTACTCAGGCACCTATATCGACGTAAGCGGCAACGAACTGGATAACTGCGGGCTTGGCCTCTTTACCATGGAAAACGCAAGCAACGGGTGGAACGCGGTTACGCAGGAAATCACGGTAATGGGCAACCATATCCAGTATACGGGAGAAGCAGGAGACTACAGCGAACACGAGGCTTACTTTCAGGCGTGGTATGGGCTGATGCAAGGGAATTTGCTCGACAACTTCACTTCGGGGGCGGAGGGGGGCGGCATTAAGTGGCGCGGCGTAGAGGGAATCTTCCGCTATAACAGTCTCGCCACTGGCCCATCGAGAGACTTCGACCTGGTGGAGAATCAAGACGGCGCTCCTTATGTCGAATTCGAGGATTACTTGGGCGCCCCCGGCGACACCGTATGCGATGATTCTCTCTTATGCCTGGGCGACACGGCGGGGGCGAATATTATCGCTGCCTATCAGGAGTCGGAACAAAAGGACTTCATCTACGGCAATTTGATCTTTGGAACGTCGGCGGAGGTACAGATACACTATGCCGCAGACGACAGCGGCGGGATGCAGGATCGCAACGGCACGCTCTATTTCTACTCGAACACGCTTGACAATGCTCAGATCATCTTCGACAACGGCCAGTGGGGGGACGGTTACGACCCTTTTCTGCAGCCTCGCGTGGATGCCCGTAACAATATTCTCTGGGCGCGCACTGTGGCGTGGTCAGGGGTAGTTCAGATGGTGTTCGGACACTATGCAACCATCATCATGGATGCTACGACCAACCTGATGCAAGCGGGCACGTTCACCATTGCGACCCCGATTGAAGGCGCCATTTGGCAAGACGGCACGCAGGAAGGCTGGCCGTCCACCTGCGATTCAACCCCTTGCTTCTGGCCGCTGACGGTCCCGCTCAACACTCACCTTTACGGTCTTAGCAATGCTAACTATCTAACCACCAGCACCTTGCCCTATGACGCGACGACGCTTGTGCCGGTCGCTGGTTCCGCGGCTATCGAAGCCGGTACTCCTTTGAGCGTTGCCGGTGCGTATGATCAGGCATCTCCGGGAATCCTGGCCACGATGCCGGTGCGCTGGCAATATTCCATGGCTACGAATTCCCTGACACCGCGTTCTGATCCCCTTACCGTGGGAGCGGAAGATTACAGTGCTGCGGAGGGCGCGCCAGCAGCCCCAACCGGCCTGACGGCAACGGCGGGCAACGCCACCGTTGCGCTCAGCTGGACCGCCTCCACCGACGCTGCCAGCTACAACGTTTATCGCGGCACAACCTCCGGCGGCGAGAGCACGACGCCGATTGCTACCGGCATCACCACGACGGCCTATTCAGACACTGGATTGACCAACGGCACGACTTATTACTACAAGGTCGCCGCGGTCAACGGCGGAGGAACCAGCGGATACTCCAATGAGGCATCGGCCACGCCGGAGCTTGCAGCCCCCGCCGCGCCTACCGGCCTGACGGCCACTGCGGGCAACGCTTCGGTATCGCTCAGCTGGACCGCCTCCACCGGCGCGACCAGCTACAACGTCTATCGCGGCACAACCTCCGGCGGCGAGAGCACAACGCCGATTGCCACCGGCATCACTACCACAGCCTATTCAGACACCGGGCTGACCAACGGCACGACTTATTACTACAAGGTCGCCGCGGTCAACGGCGGAGGAACCAGCGGATACTCCAACGAAGCATCGGCCACGCCGTCGGCAAGCGCGATGTACACGCTGCCTCCTGAGCGGACGACGCTTTGGCAGCCCGGTGTGACTTATAACGGCGGTATCCCGACGAATCGGACGCAGTGCGGAGCGACGGTTACAGTGAGCGGGGACACATCGGGCGCGACCGACACGACGAACATACAGAACGCGATCGACGCTTGTCCGGCGGAACACTTCGTTTTGCTTGGGCCGGGCACGTTCTACATCACGACTCCATCTGGCAGTAACGGTGGAATCTACATTCAGAAGAGCAACATCACTCTGCGCGGCTCCGGCGCCGGGGTCACGACGCTAACTCAGACCGATGTTGACGCGACATGGTCGGTGATTGTCGCCGGTTTCCAGTGGTATCACTGGCCTCAGGATTCGGGTTGTGGAAGCGCTACCAATTGTACCGATACCACAGTCGGCAGCGTGACGGCCACCGCCGGCGGCCTGCTTCCTCTCACAGCGGACACCGTGAAAGAGTCGAACACCGCTACCGTTGCGACTTCGAGCATAACTGGTCTATCTTCCCCGCTGGTAATGGGCGAGCTTTTCCACATAAGCGAGCAGTTCGACCCAAATTTCACCTGGTACAACCCAGGGCAAGCTACGCCGGCAGGGCAATGCGACACGGCTCCAACCTGGGACTCGGCAAATTCCGTCGGTTACTGCGGCTGGGGTGAGGATTGGGCCGATACCATGTTGGGCGCAAGCGAGGATTTAGTATCCCGTCCCATCGGACAGGCGAATATGCTAACGGCCATCACGACCAACGGCGCTACAACGACGCTCACGTTTGCTGCGCCGTGGCACCATGCCTTCCGCGTCTCGCATGCGGCGGACCTTGCCCGCATCTCCGACACGGGGCAATTCTACACTGGGATCGGGATCGAGAACCTTACTGTGGCCAATGGCGGCGGCGGGGATGGCGGCGGCAACATTGTCTACTGGGAGTTAACCGACAGTTGGATCAAGAATGTCGAAAGCTATAACTCGAACGGCGGAGCGATTCACTTTGTCGGGTGTTTCCGCTGCGAGCTGCGCGACTCCTACCTGCATACCGCGGGCAATCCCAATCCCGGCGGCGGCGGTTACGGGATGGAGATCGACGCCTACACCTCCGACAGCCTTTTTGAGAACAACATCTCCTGGAGCTTTAACAAGGTCATGGTCATGCGCGGCGCCGGGGGCGGAAACGTCATAGGCTACAACTACTTCGAGGATGGCTACGGCGCCGGCTACGGCGGATGTGAATACGGCAGCGATATTGGCAGCGTTGACCCCCAAGGCGGGCAACCTTATACCAGCACCTGCTCCGGCATCCCGGAGGCCGGCATGAACGCCACCCACATGACGGGAACCCAGTACGCCCTCTTCGAGGGCAATCAATCGTTCAATATAGCTGCGGACGGGACGTGGGGTAACGCAACCTACATCACATTCTTCCGCAACCATGCGCCGTCAATTCGCCGCAACATCAATAACGGAACCGGCACGGACACCGGCGATAACACTTCTGGCAGCGATGCGCCGTGTTCGACCTTCTCCTGTTTCGGCCCGGTCGTTCAGCTTGCCGATTCCATGGGACGCGACGCAATCGGCCTCACCAATCACCAGTGGTGGTATAGCTATGTCGGCAATGTCCTCGGCTATCCAAACAATTATCTGCAGAGCCCGGCAATTGGATACGCGTATCCGGCGACCTTCAGCGCCGCGCCGGGATCGGCAACGTGGTTTTATGAATGGAATGGCGTGTATAACGGCGGCGCAGCGCCCGGCCAGAACCCTCAAGAATACTGGACTTCGACTCTGTGGATTCTCGGAAATGGCGACAACAACCAGCCCGATGCTCCATCCACCTTACCCGGCGCCGGGGGGCAAACCGTGCTCAACACGCTTTTGCGGGACGGTAACTTCGATTACGTAACCGGCAAAACCCTCTGGATGGGCAGCAACAACATCTGCAATGCGCCCGGCGATGCCGCCTGCACGGCAACGAATACCGGGAATATCTGCACAGACCAGAACCTTTGCGCGGGGCACACAACACCGCCGGCCGTCTCCACTCTGCCGAACTCGCTCTATATCCCCGCCAGCATGCAGCCGCCGCCATTCTTCAACGGAGGCGTCTGGCCATGGGTCGATGGCACGAAGGCCTCCAACCCGCTTCCCGGCACGCTGCCGGCGCGCACGCGTTTTGATGCTGGAACGCCGAACATTGTGCCCGTCAGCGGCACGACTCCGCCGGCCGCTCCCACCGGCCTGACGGCCACGGCGGGCAACGCCATCGTTGCGCTCAGCTGGACCGCCTCCACCGACGCTGCCAGCTACAACGTTTATCGCGGCACAACCTCCGGCGGCGAGAGCACGACGCCGATTGCTACCGGCATCACCACGACGGCCTATTCAGACACTGGATTGACCAACGGGACGACTTATTACTACAAGGTCGCCGCGGTCAGCGGCGGAGGGACCAGCCCGATGTCCAACGAGGCATCGGCCACACCGGAGGCCCCAGCGCTTGGCGCGCCGATTGGCTTAGTGGCAACGGGCGGCAACGCCACAGTTGGGCTAAGCTGGACGCCCGTCACCGGCGCAACCAGCTACAACGTCTATCGCGGGACAACGTCCGGCGGCGAGAGCGCGACACCGATCGCCACCGGCATCACTATCACGTCTTACACCGACACCGGGCTGACCAACGGCCAACCGTACTACTACGAAGTTGCTGCGGTGAACGCCAGCGGCACCAGCCCTATGTCCAACGAGGCATCGGCGACGCCGGAGCTTACCGCGCCGGGCGACCCCACCAGCGGCGTGCTGCCGCCTTACAACGACGTTTATGCAAACTGGAAGAACGCCGGCCTGGCTTTGATTGGCGGCATTCCGAACCGTACCACGATTTGCGCGACGGTCAATCCGCTCGGTGGAGGACAGGACGACTACAACAACATCCAGACCGCGATTAACAATTGTCCGGCAGGCGAGGTAGTTCAGCTTGCAGCGGGCGCATTTAGCATCAAAATAGCCGATGAGCCCATCCAGATTCCAACGGGGATCTCGTTGCGCGGAACGGGCACCTGCAACGGCGCCAGCTCGCCGTACTGCCAGACCTCCATCACCGTGATGGATGGTGCTCTCGCCTACACCGGTGGGATGTGCGGCACGAGTACATCGAATGAAGTTACCTGTCCGAATGGCGGGCAGCCGGAGATTTTGATGGCGCCTGTTTTGCCCGACTACAACTACAGTTGGGAGACATGCGGTAACCCTGGCGCAAATCTCGGCACAGGTTGCGGCGCGACGCCTCTGGCCGCTGACGCCGCTCAGGGCCAAACCACGATTCAAGTCACCAGCACAAGCGGTTTCACCGTTGGGTCGTGGGTTTTGATCGATGAGGCGTCAGACGCCGGCTGGGTCGCCGATCCTATGAATCAGTGGACGGGAAATGGGTCAATGTGGGCCGCTCCGGACTGGCTCAGCCCATCCGGCAGCCCGGCGACGGGACGCGTCCTGTGGGCGAAGGCAGAAAACAATACATTGGATTTTGACAGTACCCAATATCCCTACCAGGCGAATTCGCCAGGCTGCTGGTGGAGCTATTGCGACCGGGTGACCTCCGAGCTGCACAAGATCGCTTCGATCGGCGCCGGTCCGTGCCCAGGGACCAACTGCACCATCACATTTGACGATCCGCTCACGGTCGCCTTCCGGGAGAGCGGAGACCATGACGCTCAGGTTTACGCAAAGCTTTATGGGAGCAATTCGTATTTCGAGTCGCCTATTTCTTTCCTCCAACAGGCTGGCGTGGAGAACATTTCGCTTCTCCGTGCTCCAGAGGGGGGCCTGGAGATGGAACTCTGTGTCAACTGCTGGGTCGAGAACACCGAGGTCGGCGACTGGATCGGCGGCGGAATAAGCGTGGAATATTCGGCCCGTAGCGAGCTGAATACGGTCTATGTCCATCATTGCTGGGACTCCGTCAACAACGGCGGCGAATATCCATTAGACCTGGCTAACGCCTCAACCGAAATGCTTATCACAAACAGCATCACCAACTTCGGCGGGAAAGGAATGGTCGCCAGAGCAGGCGGTGCAGGTTCGGTTGTTTCCTATAACTATATTGATGATCAGATGTACGATGCGGAATCCGGCATCGGCGACTACTGGCTGGATATGTCGATAAACGCGAGCCACTATCCGGGGCCGCACCATGTTCTGTTTGAGGGAAACTGGGGCAACAACCTGGATAACGACAATACGCATGGCAACTCGACGTACATGACATTTTTCCGAAACGTAGGCTCCGGATTTAGGATGCCCTTCACCGATCCCAGCATTGGCAAGACTGTGGATGACTTTACAGGGACGGCCTACTATTGCCCGTCGGGGTTGGCCTCCTGCGTACCCAACGCTCCCGGGCCTTTGCGCGCGGCTGGGCCAATGGGATACAACTATTGGTTCGCTTACGTCGGCAACGTACTGGGCACGTCGGGAGAGTCGACTGCGGCTCATGGCTGGACCTACAGCGGAGACTTTACCGGAAATCGCATCTTCATGCTCGGGTGGGGCGCCGGCGGCGGCGGGCAGGATCCGTATATAGACGGCGTCAAAGCGTCGTACATTTTCATCAACGGCAACTACGACTACCTCAACAACGCCGTTACTTGGCAGGGCTCGCCGGTTACGCTTCCAAACTCGTTCTATCTGCCGAGCGAGCCTGCGTTCTTCACCGCCGGCAGCGGCTATAATTGGCCGTGGGTAACGCCCACCGGCTCGCAGCAAATTCAGACCGGCCCGTCAGGTTGCGGCGGGACGTGCTCCGGTCTGCCCGCTCAGGCGCGTTGGCAAGCAGGGAAGCCTTTCGTGCAGCCTTGAGTTCCGCTAACGTGGGAAACCATCGGCAAGACAAATGCCGGTCAACCCTTCAGGGAATTGCCTGAGGGTTGACTGACGACGAAACGAATCCGCAGAGTCACGGGGATAGCGAAATCTGACTCCTGGGATGGACCCAATACAAACGCTATACGGTGGACACAAATGTCGCGGCCACGTCCATGCGGGATGGCAACTGGGACTGGTTCCTGGGCAAACAAGCCTGGCTGACAACCCCGTCGGCGGCGGGCGAGACAATCCCGGACTCGTTGTACCTGACCGCCAAGCCGGCGTTCTTCGGCGCCAATACCTGGCCGTGGGTCGATCCAACCACGGGGACGACCTATACGCTGCCCGCTCAGGCCCGCTACGCGGCGGGAACGCCGAACACCGTGCCTTACTGAGTCAACAATGCGACGGCCGGCTCCATTTGGACGCTGGTTTTCGCCTGGATTCCATCCGGGCGGAAACCAGCCTTGTCTTCTGCTTGGCGTGGTATTGCAGTGAGTGGTTTTTCACTCCACCAGTGCGGAGCAAAATGCGGCTGACTGACAAGGCCACGAGTTAGCATTGCCGGCACTCCAGGTCTTAACTCGATAACGACTGGGTTACCTTGCTGGGGCGGCCTTCCGGGCCGCCCCAGCGCCTCTTGACAGCTTCGGCGATGCGCTTCCGACCTTCAGGCGAGAGTCTTTTCTTCTTCCCCTTGGCGGGCTTTGCGGCCACTACCGCCTGGGAGGTGCAAGTCACAGTTCCGAGTGGATTATCGGCCACTCGGCTCCAACCCGATTTTGGGCCTTACAAAACCTCGGGCAGGCGCCGGCTTGGGTTGGGGAAGGTTGGGCGACGATCCAGCAGTTATCGTCTCAGAAACCCTTATTCATTGAGTTTGAGGCGGGCGAGGTGTAAACTTGCTCTGCCCAAGAAAATGGAGGCTATTATGCGCGTCGCCTCATGGAGCCTTCTTGCCGCACTTATCATCGGGCCTGTAGCTGGCGCCCAGATATCGCTGCCGGATAATCCGAGGAACCGCCCGACGGCCGGACCTGAATCGCCTCTTCCGCAGACTCCGGACTCGGCCATCTCTGCTACCGGTTCTGCGGCGATGCCGATATTCGGAGGCCCGCCCGTCAAGGGGCTGCCGTTTTCAGCGACAGAGACGACCGTGTGCGAGCAGACGCTAGCCGATGGCGCCACGATCAAGACCCGCATCAAAGTGCTTCTCTGGCGAGATGCCGAGGGAAGAATGCGCGGCGAGAGCGCTTTGAGGTCGAACGATTCTCAGATGCAGGGTCGAATGGTCACCGTCATGGACCCAGTCGAGAGGACGTTCATGTCCTGGATCTCGGAAAACCAGTACGCACACATCGTCACAGTCGCGCATCTTCCGGATCTCAGTTCCAATGGATCAGAGGGCACCCTCCTCTCCACTCCGCCACCGCCGCCTGGCGCAACGCTTCTTCCGCAACCAGGAACTTCCCACGCTTTCACTGGGCCCGGGGAAAAACCACACATTTTGGCGCAATCCTCCACGAACATCCAAACGGAGACCTTGCCTCCGGACTACATCGCCCGGCTTTACGTTGAGGGTACGCGCACCACCAAGGTGATTCCAGCCGGAGCCGCGGGCAACGACCGCGAGATCACCGTGACCACGGAGACGTGGACCTCGCCGGATCTGAAGATCACGGTTCGCCGGGTGACGGACGATCCGCGCACCGGGAAGGTGACGACGGAACTGACCAACATTGACCGGTCCGATCCTGCCCCCTCGTTATTCAAAGCGCCGGAGGGCTACACGGTTGTGGAGATGCCGCGGCTGCCCATCTCAGCTCCTGCTGCGCAACCTTAGTCGTGCGCTCCAGTTGCCGCCGACAAGGGCGGGCAGCGCGGAAAGTGCGGCCAACTCCCTCCTAGCAGAACAGCTTGCCCTCAAAGGCAGCCCCCGTGGAACAACGTCAAACTCGGCCCATTCCTGTATTTGGTCCGTTTGTACATCAGGCCTGGATGACCGCCTACCCTTCCCCTGCCCTGTCTGCGGCATTCTTCGAATTGTTTCCGAGGCGAATATCTGGCAAAGAGAAGAATCGGCGACAATCCGCCCGGAAAAGCGCACATCCATCGAGAGGGCAGCTCGATAAGCGGATCTGAGGGAAGCGGTTTTGAGGTTCGTTTTGATCGTTGGCTACTGCACAGTAAGGGTAACCGTGCCGGTTACTGAAGCGCTGCCAGAGGTTCCCGTCACGGTGATGGTGTAGGCTCCTGCCGTGGTGCCAGCGTCGCCTGTGCCACCACCACCACCTCCGCCGCCTCCAGCATTGCCCCCACCCCCGCCACACGCAAAGACACCGCTGGCAAGGACTGCCAGGAGCACCACCAATCCGAGCGTGGTCCGCCAGCGACGCCGCCGCGCCGGAATACCGAAGAGCAGGATGCAAGCCAGCGTTGCGCTTCCTGTAGTGAGCAAGCGCAGCCCTGGACGCACGGGGTAAGCCACAGAGGCGGTCGTGGGCGCGGTGGTGGAGATAGTCAGGGTGGCCGTTCCTGCGGAGGCGTTTGTAATGCTCACCGGAGTGGTCGAACCAAAGCTCAAGGTGGGCAGGTCCTGCGCGCCCGTTGGAGTGCTTGTGACAGCAGCAGTCAGCGCCACGCTGCCGGTGAAGCCTCCACTGGGCGTCACGGTGATCGTGGAGGTATTTCCGGTTGTTGCACCCGGCGATACGGTGACCGTTGTACCGCTGACGGTGAAGCTAGGCGGTGGCGGATTGATCGTGTAGTTGGCCGATGCAACCGCGCTCTGCGAGTAGCCGGTAGCCGTGGCGATGGCCTCCAGCGTCTCCGATGCCGCCACGTTGATAGGCGAGCTATAAACTGTCGAACTGGTCGCCGGCGTAGTTCCGTTGGTGGTGTAGTAGATAGTGGAGTTGGGTGTTGTGCTGCTAATCGTTACCGTCTGCGCCGAGCTATAGGTACCCGCTGCGGGGCTGAAGGTCGGCGTGGCCGCTTCCGGCGTCAGGTTGAACGTCGCCGTGACCGTGCAGTTGGAGGATGGCATATTGCCCGAGTAAGTTGAGCCGCTGCCCGTCCCGCCGCACGTTCCGCTCCACGCGGCGAATGTGGACCCGCTTCCCGCGCTCTCTGTACAGGGTAAGGCGCTCCGCTTTCGTAGCTCCCTGCGCACCCGCTCACGGTCCCGGCTCCGGTCGCAAGCATCTCCGTCGAGGGCATCGTGTTGCCCGATCCAGCTACCGGCTTGTGGACCACGGCAAATTCAGCCGCCGTGTTGGAGGCGTTGCAGGTTGACGGTGCTCCCTTTGTAGCCGTGCAGAGACTCACCCGGAAGGTGCAGCCATTTCCGCCTGTATAAGTCCCCTCGCTGTTCTGGAGATAAGCGTAGACGGGTGCGGAAGTATTCGGCGTGAGGATCGAAGTGAGCAACTGGGCTTTATCCACGTTGCCAATGGATGATGTTCCGTCGAATGTCGAGGTCACCGAGGGGCCGGAAGCCGAGAACGATGTGCTCCCTGTCGCGGGCGCGCAATTGCCGGTTGCGGAAGCTGTCTGCGCGTAGTGCAGGTAGGTCTGCTTCGTGTTACCCGCCGAGCTCGTCACGTAGTCGGCGGCGACCACGAAATCCTGAGTGGACTCTTTCTTGAAGTGGACCAGGCACCTGTAGACTGCCGTGGCGTTCGCTCCGGGCGGGCAGGACGAATTTGCTGTGCAATAGGACAGCGTCGAATCTGTGCAGGCGAAGGTGTAGTTTGCATCCGAGTGACCGACCGGCATCTTATCGACCCAGGGAATATCATTGCTGTCGATGTTGTTGTCGCCGCCAATCTCCATCGACATTGACCAGGGTCCGCCTGCGTTATAAGCTCCCTGATCGTCATCGTCGCCCAGAAGAAAGTTACCCTTGAAGATGCGATAATCGGCGGACAGAAATCCGCCCTCCGGCACGCTGTGGTCTTCCTCCGTAAGCGCCGAGCATAGAACATGACCAATGTATCGGTGACCGAGCTATATCCCGTTCGAGACATCATTCCAGCCATCGGCGTGCCGGAGGTCGAAGAGGCGTTGTCCGCATAATTGTCCACCGAGCCCGTGGGGAGATTTGAATTGCTTGGATACTCGGGATCAGTGCAGAGATAAAAATAGGATTGGTAGGCGTTGCTTAGGCCACCTGAGTCAAGATTGGCGGCGGTCCACATCGGGCTCGACTCCGGCAACGTCCCCGCCGGGTTCCAGCAGTTATTCCAGATGTTTTGCATCCAGTAATTCAGATACTCGCCCTCGTTGGTTCCCTGATACATGCTGACCAGCGCCGCGAGTCCCGGAACGTTCGGCAGGTAGCTGTTAGTAGAAGAGCCCGCGGAGAAGGATTGCCCGTATTCCATCTCTTGCGCGGGACATGGCGGAAAGGAGTCCAGGTAGAAATGGTGTGCGAAGTTCTTAGCCCATATTCCAGCGGTTAGAGAAGGCGGAGAGACCACGGAATTTGTCACCACATACGCCGTCAGCGGAAATACGATATAGCCTCGCCAATATCCATAGACCGAGCCTGTCGGCGTGAAGCCCGTGTAGACCGTCTCGTCCAGTCCCTGCCATGTGGTCGCATACCAGTAGTTGTAGAGATCCGTCAATTCAACTCTGTCGCGGCTGCTGTAATTCACGTCGTCGTTGGCAAGGGAAAGCAATGCAGCCATCGGTCCGTATGTTTGGGAAAGCACCAGATTGAAGTTGCCGGTACCCTCGAACCCCCATAAGCTCCAAGGGAAGGATATGCCGTGGTGCTTTGAATGATGGAATAGGGCGAGTACCAGTCGTGCTTCAATACCCAAAACCATCCGCAATCCCCGTTTTGCCATGCCGCGCGGCGGGAGAAGAGAGTCCCCGAATAGCCGCTAAAAGAACCACCCTGGTCGGACTCGATCGTCGCGGTGGTGCTGTTCGTTATGGAGGCGATCACTCCTCCGACATCGTCGTTCGACTCAAAAATCCAATCGCCCGCCTGAATCTGGTTACCGGAGCCAAATAAAGCCTTTGATGCGGTAATGACCCCGGAGCTGTTGATCGTCACGTTGATGCCGCTGTTGTTCACCGAGGCGTTCGTGCAACTTTGGGACGAGGAGCCGCCGAGCCCAGTGCCTCCCCATAGCGAGAGGTCGTTCAGGAACTTGTCCGCGAAGGTCTGCTGCTGCGCGGGGGTCATCTGGCTGCGCACCAGCTCATAGGCGTAAATCCAGTTCGGCATCCAAAACGAGGGACCGTAAGCCCCGGCCCAGTAACCGTAGCCCCCGTTCACGCAGTCGAACGTTGACTCGATGCAGACGAAGGGAACGTATTGCTGGATATTGTTGAGCAGATAAAGCGCCGCCATCAGGTACTGCGTCTGCGAATGGTCCGAGTACCAGTATTGAGCATAGAGCGCGGCAACCGAGCCGTCCTGGTAGGTGCTGGCATAGTTCAGGTTGTTGTAAGGGGCGGACGAGTAGTAGTCCGCTGCCTGTGCTGCGACTGCCTCCCAGGCCGGATTCGTGCTCACCGCCTTCGGGGCCACACTGCCGTTCGCGTACGCGACGCGGGTATTCAGGGCAGAGTTGAGAAACACGCGCGGGTGAGGCTGCAACGTGTACTGGGCGCCGTTGAAAGTTACCGTCTGTGCCGACACAGATGAAGCCAGCAGAAACAGTGAGCAAAGGAAGTTAAGAGCGAGCGCTTCAAACAGGTGGCAGTGGATGACAGGAAAGCTTCTGGACGTGGCCGGTTTCATCATATTCCTTTCAATATCCCCGGAGACGGCATTCGGGAGGATACGGCGAAACTGGAGCGGTTGGCGTGGGCTTTCTGTGGCATCTTTTCAGCAAATGCATTGACAAACATCTAACAAAGACTATTAGCTCTCGTTGAACCGGTAGAACAAATTCTTCCATCGAGCGTCCTCTCTGGCCGTCATCGAACCCCGCACGCCTCTCCAGCCGTGCGCCGGCGGCCGACGCATCGAGGCTGCGAATCATCCTGGAGCGCTTCTCCTGGACAGAATCACGCCCATCACCTGCCTTGTCAACGGCCGGCCTCGAACCGGAGTGCAACCTGGCAAACGCCCATCGCGACGCCGATGATCAGGCCGACCACAGGCGGCTCAGAGGAACGCCGTGCAGATTGCCGGAAAAAGGAATGACTTCCGTGCCGGCGTAAAGTACCACACCGCGAACCCAGTGTTTGCCGGCAGCGGTTGCCAGGGCCTGCAGACCACGAACATCGTTTCCGCTCAGGGTTGCGGCGGCTTTGACCTCCACTCCGGCTACTCTACCTGCGCGATCTTCCAAAACCACATCCACTTCTTGCCCCGATGCCGTGCGCCAATAGAAAAGCTCCGGCTGAATCGCACTCCATGTGGACTGCTTGCGCAACTCCATAAGCACGAAGTTTTCCACGGCAGCCCCGGCCAGGTTTTCCTCTGCCTTCAAGCGGTCAACTGTTGCTCCTAGCAGGTGGGCCAGCAATCCTGTGTCGTTCAGGTAAACCTTTGGAGTCTGAATAACTCGCTTCCCCAGGTTCCTTGCCCACGGGCGGAGGAGGTGTACCAGGAAAGTTGCTTCCAGCAGCGCGAAGTAGCGTTTCAAGGTCGTCTGCGGCAGGGCGACAGACCGAGACAGATCGGCGAAATTCAGCAAACCGCCAGCGCGCGCAGCTACCACTGAGAGCAGGCGCGGTACGGCCGTCATGTCGGCAATATTGGCCAGATCCCGGATATCCCGCTGGAGCATGGTCATGATGTAGGACTGAAACCAGGCATCGCGGCGCCTCGCGCTCTGGCGGGCAACCGCAAGAGGGTAGCCACCGGCAACAATGGTTTCCAGCAACTCGTCCCGCCGAGCCGTGGCGGTTTTTCCCGTCCATCCGACGGGCTTCTGGGAGAACAGAGTATCCACAAAGCTCTCTCGTACTCCGCGCATTTCGCCTTGAGAAAACGGCCAAAGGGTCAACACCTCCATGCGTCCCGCCAGGGACTCGGACAGCTTTGGCAGGAGCATGACGTTCGCCGAGCCCGTGAGCAGAAATCGTCCCGGCTGCCGATTCCGGTCGATGGCGGCTTTGATCACAGGAAAGATTTCAGGAACATGCTGCACTTCATCGAGCGTGACCGGCATGTTCAGTCCGGCAACGAATCCGTTGGGATCGCGCTTGGCAGCCGCCAGAATGCCGGGATCATCGAAGGTGAGATACTGGCGGCTTTACTCCGCCAATTCCGCCGATTGTACCAAGGTGCTTTTCCCGGTTTGACGGGCGCCGTTAACCAGAACAGCCGGCGTGTCTGCCAGTCCGTCAAGGAGCCGGTCAATAATGTGGCGACGAAGCATATCGATATTATCAACCAAGATGCGGATGATAATCAACCACTATGTGGACGATTGTCCGGTCTTCCTGCCTGTCTTTGACTATCCAGCTCAACCTTACCAACTGTCAATATAGTTCCACGATAGAACGATACTGGCTCCCCTGCAATTCAAGAATCTGACATCAGAAGCCCACGGTGACAACCTACCATATGAGCGTATCGATGCCGCACACGTACGCGGCAGCCGCACTGAGGTCGCGGCTAGATGCGGCGACGGCGGCGCTGAAGCGGGTGCAGGCCAATTTGAAGCGGTATCGCGCCTCGGTGCTAAAGGCTGCCTGCGAGGGCCGCCTGGTTCCCACAGAAGCCGAACTCGCCCGCAAGGAAGGCCGCGACTACAAACCTGCGGACAAGCTGCTCCAGCGCATCCTCCGCGAGCGCCGGGCCAGATGGGAAGCCGACACCCTTGCCAAGCTGCAAGCCTCCGGCAAGTCCCCCAAAGATGACCACTGGAAGCAGAAATACAAGGCGCCCTCCGCTCCCGACACCGCCAACCTCCCACCCCTCCCTGAAGGCTGGTGCTAGGCAGGGCTAGAACAGATTGCCACATTTCAAAATGGAAGACAGTTCCCCAGTGCACAGTACAGGCCGGATGGCATCAAGCTGCTCCGCTGGAAACCTCCACATGTCTGGAAAAGTCATTTGGATGATAAGAACACCAGATGCCTACCCACTGTCTTTGCGAAGGTGAACCCGGATCTGATTGTCAGGGGCAATGAGCTAATTATGAACCTGACGGCACAATCGCTAAGAGACGAGTTCTTGGGAAGAATCTGCATCACGGATCAGAACGATGTTTCGTTGCTCAATCAGCGCCTTGCGAGAATCACCCCCATTATCGTCCCCCCAATCTTTCTTCTATGGACATTGAAATTGTGGCGCTTCCGAAGATTCGTGGACCAGCTGAATACCGGAAGCCTCATTCAGCACATGTTCACCTCGCAGCTTGCGAAGTTCACTGTGGCTCTCCCACCGTTGACAGAGCAGCGGAGGATTTCAGAAGCGGTCGATGCACAACTCTCATTGCTGACCGGCCATGAGGAGTTGTTAGAGCGCACCCGCCGTAGGTCGACGGTCTGAGGCAAGCAATTCTATTCTCGGCCTTCACCGGCCAACTCGTCCCCCAGGACCCAGCCGACGAACCCGCCTCCGTGCTGCTCGAACGCATTCGCGCCGATCGCCAGCTCAGGAGAGCGCAGAGCCGTCCACAGCCCGAAACTGCGCCGGAAAACGTAATGACACAGTCATTACATCCTGCTATGCTGGTTTTTTATGTAGGAATTCTGATGGCCATGCCGCAGCAGGAAAAGAGCAGGCGCGATACGCTGAATCTTCGCATCAAACCCGAGCTGCGCGGGCTCATCGACCGGGCCGCGGAACTAACGGGCAAGAACCGGACGGAGTTCGTGCTGAACGCAACCCGTCACGCCGCCGAAGATGCACTGATGGACCGCACGGTATTTGCGGTGAACGCCAAGGCCTATGCCGAGTTCCTGGCGCGCCTGGATGCGCCGCCACGGCCCAACGCTAGGCTGTGTCGCACCCTGGGGACGGCAGCGCCATGGGAGAAGTAAGCCGGCTGACGCCGCCCGAGCCGCTGGCGAATCATCATGGAATCGGGGAGTTCCGATCAGGCGAGGCCTCGCTGGACGATTGGCTCAGACGCCGCGCGCGCCAATCAGGTGAGCGGCGCATCGCGTACCTACGTTGTGTGCGATGGCAGCCGCGTGATTGGCTATTATGCTCTGGCTTCCGGCGTGATCGCGGTGGAAAGCGCTCCGGGCCGGTTCAGGCGCAACATGCCGAATCCCATTCCGGTAGCCGTGCTGGCCTGCATGGCCGTTGATTTGAATTGGCACGGGCGAGGCATTGGCCGCGCCCTGTTTCGCGATGCAGCAAGCCGCGTGGCGCAGGCGGCCGACGCGATTGGAATTCGCGGCATCGTGGTCCACGCCATATCGGAGCAGGCCAGGAGTTTCTATCTCGCGCTTGGCTTCGACCCCTGCACGGGCGAGCCGATGACGCTGATGGTGACGTTGGCCGATATACGGGCGGTTCTTTGATCGAGATGCTTATCAGACTGCGAGGAACCAAATGACCAAGAAGCCGCCCAGGAAATCCCCAGCGAAGAAGAAGTCTGCGCCGGACGGCGAGATCGAAGCCATGATGCGTCAGTTCGAGAAGCTGATGGCGAGCAAGGATCTGGTTACGCTGGGCGACTTGGATGCCCTGCTGACCTCGCTGCATGCTCCATCCGTGCTGGACGGGCTGAGCGACGCCGAAGCAAATGCAAAGTACGAGGCGCAGGAGCTGGCCTTTGACGCACAGGAGGCGGAGAGCGAGGCGCAGGCTCGCAAGCTGGCCAGACGCGCGCTGGCCAAAGACCCGGATTGCGTTGACGCCCTGGCAGTGCTGGCCGGCATCGAATCCGATTCACCGAGAAAGATGATTGAAGCTATGCAAAAGGCCGTGGCCGCAGGTGAGCGGTCGCTGGGCGCCAAGTTCATTACGGAAAACAGGGGCCATTTCTGGGGCCTGATTGAAACGCGCCCCTACATGCGCGCACTGGAGCAACTGGCTGCGTTGCTGCGGGCCGAAGGGCTCAACCTGGATGCAATGAAGCACTACGAAAAGATGTTGGAACTCAATCCAAACGACAACCAGGGTGTGCGCGATCCGCTGCTGGGCCTGTATCTGGCGACGAACAATCTGGAGGCAGCGCGCAAGCTGCTCAAAGATTACGAAGAGGACACATCGGCTAACTTTGCCTGGGGTCGCGTGCTGGAGCGGTTCTTGTCAGCGGACTTGGCGGGCGCGGCTACCGCGTTGAAGACTGCACGCAAGGAAAACCGCTTTTTGGAACTCTACCTGAGCGGGCAAAAGGGGTTGCCCAAGCGTTTGCCGGAGATGTATTCGCCGGGCAGCGACGACGAGGCGATTCTGGTTCTGGACTATATGTCTCCTGCGTGGGCCAAGCACACGGAAGCTGTCCTCTGGCTCTTGGAGCAGCTGATGGCCGGCAAGGCCGGGAAGAAAACGACTGCGAGAACGGGAAAGAGACTGCATTGACCTCGAACGGCATCGTCTAAAAGCTCTGGAACTACTGCAACATCCTCCGCGATGACGGCCTGTCTTATCAGGACTACATCGAGCAGCTTATCCCAGCCAGCCATCGCTGTGAACGGTGCTGCCGGGCTCGATGCTGTCCTTCACGAAGGGAAGCAGGCGCGACGACGAAGCGTCGCGGATGTGCCGCAAACGAATGCGTCCTATCCCAC
>Ga0326728_10001602_pt1 | contig 79259 bp, 68 predicted proteins | sample MB3enrmetagenome_FD_207602 | JGI IMG/M metagenome (GOLD analysis project Ga0326728, IMG submission 207602) | Lab enriched peat soil microbial communities from McLean, Ithaca, NY, United States - MB31MN | ecosystem: Environmental > Terrestrial > Soil > Wetlands > Peat | place: USA: New York...
ACGCGCAAACGTAGCGCCGACCTTTAGGTCGGCACATGCCGGGCTAAAGCCCGGCGCTACAACGGCTCTCCTCCTGGTCCTTGTCCTCGCAGCGGGTTGGGCTACTTCTTGCCGCCAATACCGCGCCGCGGTGGCACCCGGTCCCCTGGCGCAGGCCTACGACAGCGAGCCGGATTGGTCCGATTCAGCGAAGGCGACTCCGCTCAACTACCAGCAAGCGCAGGGCAAGCGGGTGTTCTACCAATATTGTGTTTGGTGCCACGCGGATTCCACGCCTGCCGGCCCCTCCAACCGCTCGAATCTGAATCCCAATCCTCCTCTGGCCAACGATGGCGCCACGTTGAACGCGCTGAGTGACGATTTCATGCGCAACGTCATCACGCTGGGTGGAGCCGCAGCCGGGAAATCAGCTTCCATGCCGCCGTGGGGAAAGACGCTCAGTCAAGAGGACATCGACGCGGTCATCGCCTTTTACCGCGCCATCGCCCAACCGCCTTATCAGCCTCCGGCGCGGCCGGGGCCCAAGTATTCGGTGAGATAGAACGTATTTTGCAGGCAAAGGGGTCGAACGCTTCGACTCCACGCAAATTTGGCGTAGGGGCGGTCCGCGAACCGATCCTACCTTTCATGATCCTGATCCGTAGGTTTCACCTGCGGCTAGTGATATTCCTCCCTTTCAGGGAGGTAAGGAGAGTGCCTTATGAGAAAAGTGTTTATCCCTTTGCTAGCGTCAGTTCCCGCGCTTTCTGTCGCCTTTCTTGCCACACTGGCTCCAACCAGCGTGCGGGCGGTTCCGAGCTACGCGCGCCAAACAGGATTGCCGTGCAGCGGCTGCCATTACACGCCTCCGGAACTCAACCCGGCGGGGCGAAAGTTCAAGCTGCTCGGCTACGTTGATAAAGACAAAGAGCGGCCTGGGTTAGAGATTAAGGACGAATCGAAATCACATCATGCAGGGCTTGATCTTCTCTCCTCACTGCCGTTTTCCGCGATGTTCGAAACCTCCTTGGCCACCACGAAAACGCCTCAGCCGGGGACGCAGAATGGCAATTTTGAATTTCCCCAAGACGTGTCGGTGTTTCTTGCGGGGGCATGGGCAGACCACGTCGGAAGTTTCCTGCAAGTAACTTATAACGCCCAAGACGATCATTTCAGCATCGATAACACCGATATCCGCTACGCGAAGACGAGGAAGGTGGGCGGCAAGGATCTGGTTTACGGTGTGAACCTCAATAACAATCCCGGCGTCGAGGACCTTTGGAATTCTACGCCGGCATGGGGTTTCCCCTGGATTGCGAGCGATTCCGCACCCACTCCTACTGCCGCTCCCATCATTGCCGGCCCTCTGGCGCAGGACGTTGCCGGAATCGGCGGCTACGCCATGTGGGGCGATCATCTGTATGTGGACGGAGCGATCTATCGCTCCGACCACGTGGGCAATCCTCAACCGAATTCCGGAAGTGGTCTTGGTTACAACATCCGAGGGGTTGCGCCCTATTGGCGCGTAGCTTGGCAGCAATTGACACCCAAGGCGCAGTATGAGTTGGGCGCCTACGGAATGCACATGGCGTCGACCCCCGGAGCGGTCGTCGGCCTCGAGGACAAATACACTGACACGGCAGTGGACTTCCAGGTCGATCGAACGTTGTTCAGGAAAGACGTGCTTTCACTGCGCGGCACGTATATTCGAGAAAACTCAACCTTGGCCGCAACCTTCGCTGCGATGGGAGCCCAAGTGAGCAGCCACCACCTGGACACAATCTTCACCAATGCCGAATACCATTTCGGCAATCGCCTTTCTGGAACAGTAGGTTGGTTCGACACGGGAGGCACGGTCGACCCCTTGCTGTACGCGCAGAGTGCGGTGAGCGGCAGCGCCAATGGCAATCCCCGAGGCGCCGGGTATATCGGCAATTTCTCGTTTTTTCCCATGCAGAACATCCAGCTTGGCGTCCAATACACCGGATATACCCGTTTCAACGGAGCCGCGATTAACTATGATGGCGCCGGTCGCAACGCAAGTGGAAATAATACGTGGTATCTGCTGGCGCGCTTCATTTTCTGAGCCGCCCATTGGATCAAGTCGCGGGGTTCTTTGATGGCAATTGCGCCCCTGAGCCTCCAGAACAGCGATCGCGTTGCCATCGTCGGCGGTGGGCCTGCCGGTTCGTTCTTCGCCATCACGCTGCTGCGGGAAGCCCGGCGTCTCCATCGACACCTGGACGTAGTCATCATCGAGAAACGCGGTCCGACCAGCCAAGGCTCCGACGACTTTCAATGCAAAGGATGCAACTTCTGCGCGGGCCTCATCTCGCCGAGGTTGAATGAGGTACTCGGCGCGCAAGGTCTAACCGTTCCGGATGAAATCATCCAGGAGCGCATCGACTACGTTTGGATCCACGGCCAATGGAAGAACTTTCGGCTGCGCGTTCCCCAAGACATGCGGATGTACTCGGTATTCCGGGGGTCGTTACCGGGCAGAAGATTGGGCCGGCCGGCGGGCTTCGATGGATTTCTGCTGGGCGAGGCAGTCAAGGAAGGCGCACGCATCCAGTATGGCGAGGTCCAGGCAATTGCTTATGATGCGTCGGGCATGCCCAACCTGACGGTGCGGGCGCCATCTGGAGAGACGGTCACGCTCGATGCCAGCTTTGTGAGTATCGCCACCGGTATCAATGCGCATTGTGGCTTGGAGTATCGCGACGATGGGCTTGTGGCCTCCGTCCGGCGTTTGAACCCGGCGTTCGTCCCCGGCAGGTCCCGAAAGACCCTCATCTTCGAGCTCGACGTGGGTGAGGACTACATCAAGCGCAATATGAACCGGGAGATCTACTTCATCGAGAGTGGTTCAAAACACCTGGCGCTTGAACATACGGCCCTCATTCCCAAGGGCAGATTCTTAACCGTCGCCATGATCGGAAAATGTATCGACGCGGCGGTGTTGCCACACGACACTCACCAGATCGTCGGCGAATTTCTGACGCTACCGCAGATTGACCGCATCCTGCCCAGCATCGCGGCAGCTCCCCTCGCCTGCGCTTGTGCTCCCAGAATGACCGTGACCGCGGCGACTTCTCCCTTCGGTGACCGGTTCGCCATCATCGGTGACGCAGTCGGGTCGCGGTTGAACAAAGATGGTCTGTACTCAGCCCACGCGACGGCGAGGCGGTTGGCCGAAACCGTGCTTAATGAGGGAATCGACAAGCAGGCTCTTGCCCGGGGATACGGGAAGACCGTCAAATGGCTGGCGGCAGATAATCGCTCCGGGCGGATGGTATTTACCCTGAGCCGGATAGCGTTCACTATGCCCGTGGTAAGCCGCATCGTGTACCAGGGGTTTGCCACAGAGTACAAGGTGCGAGACGAGCGGAGTCGGCCCCTTAGCGCAGTGCTCTGGAAGATCGCCAGCGGCACGGCCGACTATCGCGAAGTGCTCCTCGAAATGTGCGGCTACGACGTGCTGCGGTCGATTTTTGCTGGTGCGTTGGTCACCCTTAGGAACGTGGCGTTTGAGTTTCTCTTGGGTTTGAAGTGGGGGGAGTATGGGCGGTACCCCACCGTGGTGCTGAAGGAAAAGCGCGAAGTGCTCAAGGGGCAGCTTGCCTCAGGCCTGGGAATCGATTTGGGCAAGTCCCCTGACTTCGAACGCATGTACGCGATCAAGATCCGGGGTTCGGAGGAAGAGATCATGGAGGAGTTGGCCAAATTCGGCCAGCCCCATGCGAGGTTCGTCAAGCTGCGGTTCATCAACATTCGACAAGTCCACGGGGAGCCCAACGAGGCCGGATCGGTGATTGGATATAGAATACCTTTCGTCAGATTGAGCGCGCAACTGCGGCTAACCAAAAGAGTCGGGCTCGAAACTTTGCTCTATCAGGCCGACGAGCGGATTGTGGACCATGCGAAACTCATCTTCAACGTGACACCCACCAAGGACGGAAACCGTCGGCTCTCCATTTACACAGCGTTCAGCTACAAGAGGGGCAAGGGCTTGGCGAGTCGGATGATGTGGAAGAGTGCCCGAATGCTCTTCCCCGAGTTCGTACACGACGTCGTGTGGAACCATGCCCTGTGCACTATCAAGGAAGAGGTCGAGCGGAAGCACGACTACGCCCGGTAGGGTTCGGATTTCCGACACCACCCGTTCCTGCACGCTTCACGACAACAGTTCTATATCAGCGGGGGTCGGCGCTTAGATGAGCCGGCCAGTTCTGAGCTTTTACGGGCAAATGCGAACATGAACGAAATGTAATTCACTGGACATTCAACGTTCATGCTCCTCGGGTAGAGATGACTGGGGTCAGGAGGCTTGCGGCTCAACCAGAGGCTGTAAGCTGCAAAGGAAACCGCCACCACGTGGACGACCGATTCGACAGCGTCGGAGAGGATCGCCGCGGATCCGGTCATCCAGTAGGCAAATATTTTTGTTCCGAGCATGATGAAGCCGACCGCCAGGGAAGCCCGCATGGCGAGTTGGAGTTGACGCGATTCATGAGAATTGGGAATGTCCGCCGCAGCCATCAAGCTTGTCCTCACCGAAAACTCACCGGAAACTCAGATTTCACCCTTAAGTCTGTCGCTAAGCATAGCCCTGCGGCCATCCGGTTTCCAGTAAGGGGCTGAATCGCCGATAGCATCAGAAAACCCCAAAGAAGCCAGATAGGGACACAAATGAATCGATAAAGGCTCAATGTCACCGCGGAACGATACCCGGCGCGCGTCGGGCAATCTGAGGCGTCGTTCAATTCGGCAATCTTCTGCTAAGCCATCATCTGGGCCAACTTGACAAGATGGATTCCTTCGGCAAGGCCGATGCTCGCCAGCCCGTCGTTGCACATTCGTTGCACATTTTCATGCCGACTCAGCCCAAAATGCCCCATTTACCCCAATTTCTACGGCCTTATCCGATTGAAAACATTGAGTCCGACTCATGAGTAGCCAATTATGAGTCCGCTGCTCTAACCAACTGAGCTATGGGCCCGTACCTATGAGACCGTCATGCAATCAGGTATTCATCACCTTTTCGAACGCCGTCTTGAATTTCTCCATATCCTCGCGCGAGCCAACGGTAACGCGCACATAGGTGGGCCAAATCGGCCAGACTCGCCCGATGTAGACCTTCTCCGCAGCCATGGCTTCGACAACTTCCTGGCCCGGACGCTTCACATCCACCATGAACTTGTTAGATACCGAAGGGATAAAGGAATAGTTCTTCCTGGTCATCCATTCGAAGACATCGTTGCGAATGTCGGCGACAATCTTACGGCGCTCAGAGACGAGGTTGTTGACCGCCAGGCTGGCTGAGGCGCCTACCATGGCAGGGACGGGCATGGAGGGTGGACCATAGTCTTTCAGCTTGGTAATCAAGTCGGGGCGGCCCAGGGCCACTCCCGCACGCAGGCCTGCCATGCCGTAAATTTTCGAGAAGGTGCGCAGGATGATCACGTCCTTATCCGCACCAACCAGGCCAATGGCATAGGGTTCTTCGCTAAAATGAATGTAAGCTTCGTCGATCATGACCACGGCGCCGGCGGGCTTGTTAGCCACCAGCCATTCGATATCCGTCTTGTGGGTGATGGTGCCGGTGGGGTTGTTCGGGTTACAGACATAGATGAGTCCGGCGTCCGGCGAAGCCGCAGCCATGGCTTTCACGTCGTGCGAGTAGTCCGGGCGCAAGGGCACAGGGTTGACCTGCGCACCGATGAACTTCGCCGCACGGTTAGGCGCCTCATAACTTGGATCGGCGATCACCAGCGGCTTGGTCGGAGAGGTGTAGGCAAGCACGGCGCGGTGCAAAGGATCGCTGGAGCCTGGAAACGCTATAGCGTAGGAAGGTTTCAGGCCCATTTGCTCAGCCAGGGTCTGAGCCATTTTGGTGCCCTCGTCGTACATATAACGCCCGCACTGTTGCACCACGCGGTGAATTGCCTCGGCCGCCTCTGGACACGGACCCATGGGATTCTCGTTGGCGTTCAGTTTCACAGCGTCCGGCGGCAATTGGCCAAGGTCGGACAATTGCGCCAGCGCCGGTTCGTTGTAAAAGGGGAACGCGGCTGCCGCGCCCAGCAGCAATGAAATACGCGTAAAGTCGCGGCGGGAGTAACCTCGCCGCAAGAAGTCGTGTTGTTGTTCATCGCGAATAGATGCAATCACCTGTGCACCTCTTCAAAGCCGCCGGGGCCGGCTGAAAGTGCATCCATCCGGGCTATTCCTGGAATCGTGCCTTATCAGGCTTAAAACCCCTTTTTGCCACTTTCGCCCCAGCAATTTCAAGAATGATAACCCGGAGATGCTCCGGCTTCAAGGCAGATCCTCGGTGACTCCGGACACAATGCTGCTCATCCCCCGGCGTCACGGGGTTGAGGGCTGCATCGCATCACAGAAAGGTTAGCGATCAGGCATGTCGGGCGATGGTGGTCTTCGGGAACTTGATCCGAACACCATCGCCGCGGCGCCGCCTGCACCATTCCACTCGAGGCAGTTTCCGCTCGCCTAATCCGCCCAGGCCAAATAGCCGGGTACGACTAATTGGATCACGGGCACGATGAGCATGATTCCCCACCAACTGGGTTTGCCGCGCGCTTCGGCAATCGCCATCCAGACAATAATCACAAACACGATGTTCACCAACGGGATAATCATAAGAATGATCCACCAAAGGGGCTTCTTGGCAACGTTCAACATCAGAATACAGTTAATGATGGGTACCCAAGCCAACCAGGCGTTCTCCGTCTTGGTTTTATTGGCAATGGTCTGGAGGGCCAGAGCGAAATAGACGTAGACTGCCGCAAAGATCACGAACATTACCACCAGCATGATGCCCGCGGCTGCTACCCCTGCCGCCCTCTCGTTCATCTGCGCAAACGCCGGGGCTGCCCGCAGCAGGGCCACACTGGCGAAAACTGAGAAGCAAATATGGGTCAGGGCCGGGTGAAGCTTGCAAAGTGCTCGCATGGGAAACTCTCCTTTGTAGGTCGACCACCAGCCCGATTGGTGTGGTTCGACGGTACTCTGCATTTCAGATTTTCGGCTGGCCCGAAGTGCCTACGCGTCTTGCTTGCCTTCCCCCTGTTGATAGGTTGTTATCGCCCTAAGTGCTGTCCGCGCGGTCTACGGCGTCGCCAGAAACTCGACGTCGGCACTTCGCGACTGCGTCCTTGACCAGGTCACGAACTGGAGGCTGTATACACCCATTTCGCGGGCAAAGCAAGGGGGACGAATTTTGGGTAGTGACTCATTTCGATGTGCCACGGCCATCTTGGCCGTGCCCGTTCACGGGCGGGACGCCCGTGGCACCTCAAAATGGGTCACCACCGAATTTTGGCGTGCAGCGGGGTGCAAAGTGGTGCCCTTGTGTGCTAGCATCAGGCCAACGGGGCAGTAATTCAATTTCAAGGAGGACTCCATGGGAGACACGAAACCAATCAGCATCCCGAGTCTTATCACCATTCCCGCGCTTATCACCCTGGGCGTCACCATCCTGCGGTTGGTCGGCGAGCTGGCCCACTGGCCCTCGCCGTTGTTCAGTGCACAGCCGGGCGGAGGAGGGGCGATCGTCGGCATCTCCTGGCTGCCCATCATCTTCGGTCCCTATTTTGCGTTGAAGCTGGCGGAGGCCGGCGATGGCGCTCGAAGCGTGGGGAAAGCCATCGGCTTCGCGGTGGGTTCGCTGTTGGTGCTTGTCGCCGGAGGCTTCCTGTTCGGCTCAACCATTAACCATCCTAATCTCCTCACACTTCTGGGGCTCGTGTTGATGCTGTGCTCGGCGTTTGTCCCCGGCCTGGGCTGGCGGTCTTTGGGAAACACGCTGGTGGCATACGCGTTCGCGGCGCGCATCCCGGTTCTCATCGTGATGTTTTTTGCCATGTCCGGACATGGCGGCGCCGGATGGGGAACGCACTATGACGGCGTACCTCCGGCCCTGGCCCATATGCCGCTCATGCAAAAATTTTTCTACGCGGGGGTCTTGCCCCAGATGACGTTGTGGATCGGCTGGACGGTGGTGGTAGGCTCGATCTTCGGTACGGTCTCGGCCGCGATCGTACGCCGGAAAAAACAGGCAGCTCCGGCAGCGGCGTAATGGCGATGGACTTCCTCCTGGACGCCTTGCGGCCCTCCGACTGGGAGCAGGTGCGCAGCATTTACCTCGAACGTTTTCCCGCCCGTGAAGAGGTCCCTACTTCTGCCCCGCACCGAACCAAAGCTTTTTCACATCTTCGATGACCTCCCGCGCCGCCTGCTCAACCTGCTGGCCACCCCATTCCACATTGGTGTGGGTGCGGGGATCCTGTGCTTCCCGCAAGGTATGGTCAGGCGTGGGCACGCAATCAAAGGTATCTCCATCCACGATGGCATAGTCCACGTTGAGAAGCTTCCCGGTCGCGGGGAGTCTCGAAACATCGGTACAACCCGGCCAGGTGGATTCCAGCATCGAGGTCTCTTCCGAAGCCGCATGGCCGATGGCGCCCGCGACGAGGGACTTGGGGAACCCCGGGTAGACCCACATGACACGCGTGGGTTTGAAGCCGGAGTTGAATTCGCGGCACATGCGGTCGAGCGTGCCGCGCTGGTTGTCAGCGCCGTGCCCATTGACGATCAGGACATGGCGGAAGTGCATTCGGTCGAGAAGGATATCGAGGATGTCGCGCATGACAGCCGCAAAGACCTCTTCCCGAAAATAAGCGCTGGCCACGGAATTCTTGGGAAAATCCATGCCTTCAATGAAGGCCTCGCGGCTGAATCCCAGCGACTCGAGCATATTGGGATGGCGCTCCCGTTCGGTGCCGATAAACAGCGGAGGATAGTACGGGCACTCGAGTTCGCGGGCCAGGCGGCGGGCAAAAGCATGGGCCAGCAGGTTGTCGCATCCCATGGCCAGGTGCGGTCCGTGCCACTCCAGGGGAGCCACGGGCAGCAGCACCAACCCATGGCGTTCCCGGGCAGCGGCCACTTCGCCAGGGAACATGAAGGCCATATTCCAATCCCCTTGCTCGATGGGGCGTTTAATATTTGGTTTATTCATATCTGCCATATGATTCCTCCCATGAAACCGCTAAGCTCCGTACAGAGACTCAGTATTGACGGGCAATCCGAGCAGTTTCAGATAAGTGAATAGTTGCATTTTGTGATTGTTGAAGTGCCCGAGAAAGGCAACGCTCATGATTTCCATCTTAGCCTTCCAACCCCAGGGCACGGAGACCACACGATGGGTGAAGTCATCTTCGCTCATGCCATCCAGCGTCGCGCGAAGGATGGCTTTGTCCTTGCCGAGCTTGCTTAGAGCTTCCTCGACTCCGCAGGAGGGCATGTTTTCCAATTTCATGCCCGCTTCCATTTCTTCCATGGGTGGCCACTTGCCGCTCACCAGGGTTTCCAGTCCGCCGCCGATTCCGTCGCTCAGGTGGCAAAGAACCTGGCCCATGCTCATAAACGTCGGCCCGGGTTTCCAGTCCAGTTTATCGGCCGGAACCATGCCGATCAGCTTTTCGGCAGGCTGAATCGATTGCAAAGCGATTTCACAGAATTCATTCTTGGTCACGAATCCTCCTTTTACAGCGTTTCTCGAGCCGGGAGCGCCGGGGAATGTCACCCACTGCTACTACCATCCGTTTCACCAAAAGGAAACAGGATTCCAGCGCAAGCCAGGGCAATTCACAACATGCGTGCGCCGTACTGGCTGCAAGACTCGAAGACGGATAGCAGATTGGCCATTCCCAGTAACTCCCGGATCTTCTTGGAAAGGTTGATCAGTTGAAGCTCACAGTCGGTTTTCTTCGCGGTGACGTAAACACCGATGATGGCGCCTAGCCCGGAGCTATCCATAAAAACGACTTCGTTCAAGTCCAGAACGATCCGTTTCGTCTGCGGAATCAAGGCCCGTACCTCTTGCTTGAACTCCGCTGAGACCTCGGCCGTTAATCGACCACTGCACCTCACCAAGGTTGACTCCGCGTCGGGCTGCATGCGCAGCTTGAAACGTGAGGAGTGGGCAACCGGCGGATTTGCGGACATAATGACCCTCCTTCTCGAGGTCAGGCTGCGCAAATAGCTTTCCCTTTGGACGCTTGCGCAGGTGAGTGCAGCGGCCACGAACCCCCTGTGTAGCCCTTGCAAATACCCTTTCGCCCTTGGAATCCATTGTACCGGAAATCCCACCCCCAAGCAGCGTGAGAGATCGGGCTTAAGCGCGCGCCCCTTCCAGTAACACTTCGCGCAGCCGCCGAGCCACCACCAAGTCCTCGCCGGGCTGTAGCATCCACACACCCACGACGATGGTGTTGGCGCTGCTTTCCAGGCCTTTGCTTGCGGAACCGCCTCCGGTCGCCGGATTGAGTTGGATACGAGGAGTCCCCTCGCGCATTTTTTCCATGACTTCCTTGCCGGTCAGTTTGATCCGGTTGGGATCGTAATTGATGATCAGGTGCGCGACATGATTGGCCACGGGCGGAACGGAAATCCGGGTTTCGACGCCCGGAAGGCTTTTCAGCCGCTCGGCAATACGCTCGGCACGCTTTTGGAATTCCTTCTGCATGGCGTCTTCATCCTGGGCCAGCAGCCAATCCACCGCCGCCACGAGCCCCACAATTTCCTCCTTGGCGACTTTCATGCCTCGGCCGACGGTGTTGGAGTTGGGAGAATTGTTTTTCACGGCGGCTTCAATCAGGTCCTTCTTTCCCAGCAGCAGCCCCGTGCACTGCGGGCCGCGAATTCCTTTTCCTCCCGAGAACGTCACCAGGTCAAAACCCATCTTGGTGTAATTCCACAAGTTCGCGATGGGAGGAACATCCGCCGCGGCATCATTGAAGCAGGGCACGCCATGCTGATGCGCCACCCGTATCCAGTCCTCGCGGCTGATCTCGCCCGCTTCCGCCGCATTGAAGAAGTGCGCCATCACCGTCCGATCGTTGAACGCCCCGTCGTACTCCGCGAGCGTTTCGACTTCCACGAAGCGAATTCCGCAGTTCCGGAGGCCGTGATCGTAATCGTAGCGATGCGCCTTCTGGACTATCACCTCATTCTTCAACCCCGTCATGTCAACCGGGAGGTTGAGAATCGCATCGCCATTCCCGCGGGTAACGCAGGCGGCGGTGCCGAGGGTGAGGGCGGAGGCGGCGCCCGCCGTCACCAGCGCGGCCTCACACTGCAAGCGCTTCGCGAGATACTCACCCGAGGCTTGTAACAACTCCTCGAGTTGGACAGGATGCTGGGAGGCGATGCTGATGGCGGCCTGGACTTCCTCCGGCATCGTCGAGGCTGACAGAACCGTGTACGTGCCGGCGGCGTTGATGAAGGGCCTGACGCCGAGTTTTTCATAATAGTTTACGCCCTTCCCCGGACCGTGCGTCGCAGCAGGGGCGGTCAGGGCTGATCCGCCATACACCGCCGCGCCGCCCACCGCCAGCGCCTGACCCGACTTGCCCATAAACTTGCGCCGTGTCATGATTTTGGACATGGTTGTTTCCTCCGTTATTACCCGCGAGGCGAAACCCGGGAACCTTAGCCCCTGCCTGTCCGCAACGCGTGTTGAAGTGCTGCTGTCTGATTAACACGCGGGGCGGCGAGTGTCAACCTGTGCGTCGTTCTGCTATCATCTCCCTTCTCGTCTTGACCCCAGAGGCGACGAGACGATGAAGGGCCGCGCCTTTTTGCGGAGTTCATAAGGGAACGCCGATTTTAGAGGAGAATCATTATGGATAAGCAGCCGTTGGGCACTCATGCCCCAACCGTAAACAAGGACACCTTGATTGTGATTGGCGGAGCGGGCGGTTTCATTGCCGGGTCGCTAGCGCGGTACTTCCACGAGCGGGGATTCACACGGATTCGCGCCATTGATAAGAAGCCCCTGCCCGAGTGGTATCAACGCGTGCCCGGCGTTGAGAGCTGGTGTTTGGATTTGAGCAACGAGGAAAACTGTGCCCAAGCCTGCGAAGACGCCGGCGAAGTTTACAATCTTGCCGCGGATATGGGCGGCATGGGCTTTATCGAGCGGTTCCGCATCGAGTGCTTGCGCAGCGTGCTGATCAACACCCACTTGATGGAAGCCGCCTATCGCGCCGGAGCCGAGCGTTATTTTTATTCGTCCTCGGCCTGCGCTTACAACACGGAGCTGCAAAAGGATCCGAACGTTCGCGCGCTCAAAGAATCGGACGCCTACCCGGCCATGGCCGAACGTGGCTACGGGTGGGAAAAGCTCTTCTCCGAAATGGTCTGCCAGGAATATTGGGCGGAGCGCGGGATGAAGACCTTCATCGCGCGCTTCCACAACGTTTACGGGCCCCACGGAACATGGGACGGAGGGCGCGAAAAGGCTCCGGCGGCGATTTGCCGCAAGGTGATCGAGGCCAAGGACCAGGGGAAAAATGAGATCACGATCTGGGGCGATGGCATTGCCACCCGCAGCTTCATGTACATCGACGACTGCCTGAAGGGCATTGACACGATCACTCACTTCGACGGCCTGGTCGCTACGCCCATCAACCTGGGATCGAGCGAGCTGGTCAGTGTCAACCAATTGGTAGATATCGTGGAGGAAATCGCCGGGACCCATTTGCATCGCACGTACGATTTAACCGCGCCGCGCGGCGTGGCCGGCCGCAACAGCGACAACACCATGATTCAGAGTATCCTCCACTGGGAACCCCGCACTCCGCTGCGGGAAGGAATGGCTAAAACCTACGCCTGGATCGCCGAGCAGTACGCGGACCGCAAAGCCGGCAAGCGGACCGTCAGTTAACAAGGGCAGGCTTTCTGTGCCCGGTAAGGGCTCAGGAAAGTAGCCGGAGGCGTTCGATCCGGGAGAAATGCCATGGCGAAAAAGTTCAAAGATCTCAGCGAGCAGGAAATCCTGGCGCTCGCCATCACTCTCGAAGAAGAGGACTCGCGCGTCTATGGGGATTTTGCCGACGGGCTGCGCGAAACCTATCCAGCCACGGCCAAGATGTTTGAAGAAATGCAAGAGGAAGAATCCGGGCATCGCCGCAGCTTGATCGAAACCTACCAAAAGCGCTTCGGCGAGCACATTCCGCTGATCCGCCGGCAGGACGTCAAGGGATTCATTCAACACAAGCCGGTGTGGCTGACGCGCCCGTTGGGTATTGACACGGTGCGCAAGCAGGCGGAAATCATGGAGCTGGAAACACGGCGGTTTTACGAACACGCCATGAAGATGGCGACCGACGCCTCCATCCGCAAGTTGCTAGGCGACCTCGCCGATGCCGAACGCAAGCATTCCGCGATGGCGGAATCACTGGAACAAAAACACCTGACACCGGACGCACGCCACGAGGAGGAAACCGCGCATCGCCGCATATTTGTTCTCCAGATTATCCAGCCGGGCCTGGCCGGATTGATGGATGGTTCCGTATCAACGCTGGCCCCGGTCTTCGCCGCCGCCTTCGCTACGCGCAGCAGCTTCACCGCCTTTCTGGTAGGCTTGGCGGCTTCCGTGGGAGCGGGGATCTCCATGGGTTTCGCCGAAGCGCTTTCCGACGACGGCTCGCTGACCGGGCGCGGGCAACCCCTGGTGCGGGGTACGGTGTGCGGCCTGATGACCGGGATGGGAGGCATTGGGCACACGCTGCCTTTCTTGATTCACGATTTCCGCCTGGCCATGACGGCCGCCGTCGCCGTGGTGGCGGTGGAACTAGCGACCATCAGTTACGTCCGCCATCGCTACATGGACACACCCTTTCTATCCGCCGCCTTTCAGGTGGTGGTGGGCGGGGTGCTGGTTTTTCTAACGGGAATTCTGATTGGGAGTTCTTGATCGGGCCATCGGGCAATCGAATCATTTGTTCATCGGGTCATTTGTTCATCGGGTCATTGAAGAACATCCAGTCGTCCGCCGGCTATCGTCGAAAGCAGGTGATACGCGGAGACCGAAAGACTGAGGCCACTGACGACGGACAACGGACCGAGGGCAGCTTTTAAATGACCCGATGACCCGATGAACAAATGGCCCGATGGCCTGATGAACAAATGACCCGATGGCCTGATGAACAAATGGCCCGATGACCCGATGAACAAATGGCCCGATGACCCGATGAACAAATGGCCCGATGACCCGATGAACAAATGACCCGATGACCCGATGAACAAATGACCCGATGGCCCGATGAACAAATGACCCGATCACCTGATTCGCTCTAACAAAGGAGGTTCCCATGCGGCTGGTTTTAGGTTCAGATCACGCTGGCTACCTACTAAAACAGGAATTGATCGAATATCTCCGCCACCTGGGCCACGAAATCTTGGACGTCGGCACCTGTAGCTCGGCGCCCGTGGATTATCCGGATTTTGCGGAGGCGGTTGCCGGTGCGGTGCTCGACGGCAGGGCCGAACGCGGCGTGATGATTTGCGGCAGCGGCGTGGGCGCCTCCGTGGCGGTGAACAAGATCCCCGGGATTCGCGCCGCCATCTGCCACGATGGCTATTCCGCGCACCAGGGCGTTGAACACGACAATATGAATGTCCTGGTATTGGGCTCCCGGGTGATCGGAGGTGAGCTGGCCAAGGATCTCGTGCGCGATTTCCTGCGCGCCACCTTTTCGGGGGAGGAGCGGCACGTTCGGCGGCTGCAAAAGGTCAAAGCAATCGAAGGGCGTTACCTGCGCTCCGGCGGCTGAGGTCGCCGCCTAACCTCCACCGGCAAAGGAGGGACTATGAGTTTGTCCAATGAGACTCCTGACCAGCAGGAAATCCGGCGGATTCTCCGCAGCCTTAATCAGGCCTGGGTAGGCGGTGAGCCCGAGCAGATGGCCAACTTCCTCCACCCCCAGGTGGTATTTATGAGCCCCGACCTCCACACCCGAATGCAAGGACGGGAGGCCTGCGTGGCGACTTATAAGGAATTTTGCGACCGTGCCAAGGTCCTCAGTTTCAGCGAATCGGAGGCTGCAATCGAGGTGTGGGGCACGACGGCGGTTGCGCTCTATCATTTCGAGATACGTTATGAAATGAATCAACAGGCGCTCCACGAGACGGGCCAGGATTTGTTTGTCTTCGCGCGTGAGGATGGCAGGTGGAGAGCCGTCTGGCGGACGATCCTGGGCTTGCAAGGGTGAGCCGCATACCGCGCATGGCAATGATGTGCTTTCTTGTTTAGGCGCTAATGCCGCACTCGTTCGAGCGCGGAAAGGATTTCAGGGTTGCCGGGGTCAGCGGCCAAAGCCGCCTGAAACTCCCCTGCCGCCTCAGCGTTTCGGCCTGAGGCGGCGTAAATCAATCCCAGGTTGAAGTGGGCGTGACTATCCGCGCCATTGAACGCCAGCGCGGCCTTAAAGGCTTTTTCGGCGCGCGTGCTATCACCGCGCCGCTCGTAGACATAACCCAAATAATCATATGCGGCGAGATTCGGTTCGCATTCGAGCGACTCGCGGAACTGTTCCTCCGCCTCTTTGAGGCGTCCGGAATCAAAATAGAGTTTGCCCAGCACGTTGTGGGAGTTGAAATTCAGCGGCGTCAGGGCGATGGCGGCGCGGAATTGTTCCTCCGCAAGATCCGTCTTGCCGGTTTCCGCATAAACCGCTCCCAGGTTCAAATGCGCGTCCGAATCGCCGGGGTCCATCTCGACGGAGCTTTCCAGCAGCACCCGGGCTTCGTCCAGGCGCCGCTGCTGAGCGTAGATGATCCCCAATTCATAAACGATTTGGGCGTCCTTCGGCTCCAGGCGCAGCGCCGCCCGCCATTCGCGCTCCGCCGCATCGGAATTCCCGCGGATCCAATAGGCCAGCCCCAAACCCTCGTGCAAGGTGTAATCCTGGGGCGCCTCCGCCACAGCACGGGTGAGCAAAGTTGTATCGTCCCGCCAGACGGGAATGCGCGTGACGATGCGGAGCGCACAAAGTGCGGCCAGGACACACGCGGCCGCGAGCACAGCGGTCCGCCCGAAGGTTGATTTTTCCCTTGCCCATAAGGCCGCTCCCGCCCACCCCGCGACAAGGCAAAACCCCACGGAAGGCAGGTAGAGGTAACGTTCCGTGAACACGTAGGCGCCCAGCCAAGCGGGATTGAGGACGGGAGCGAGCGCGACGAACAGCCACAGAAATCCAAAGGTGGCGGGCCGGGCGTGCCTCCACAAAACGGCAAACACCACCGCACAACAGACGAACGCGCCGGCGCCTGCCACGACCGCACCATCGAGAAGGTGGGTGCTCGGGTGGAAAATATAGAAGGCCGAAAGCCGCACCGGCCACAGCAGCTTCCCGAGGTACCGGCCCACCAGCGCCAGTGCGGAAAGGACAGTCTGGAACGGCGTCAGCGGATGGAGCGCCGTGCTGCGGGCGACTTGCCCCAGCACCCGGACGCGCATGTCGAGGTAACCGAAGGACAACAGCCAGAGCGGGGCATAACGGAGAACCTTCTGGACCGGCGTGGTCCGCGTGCGGTCTTCACGATAGAAATGTTCGTAGAGCAGGACCAGGAGGGGAAGCGCCAAGGCCTGTTCCTTCGAAAGGATGGCGAGGACGAAACTTGCCGTCATCGCGCCCTGCATCCAGAGTTGCCGCCCGGGACTCAACCCTTCCATTCGCAAGTAGCACCAGAAGGTGAGCAGGCAGAAAAAGGTCACCTCGATGTCGGTCACAGCGGAAATCCACGCCACCGACTCGACGTGGATGGGATGGAGTGCGAACAAGCCCGCGGCCACGAACCCGGCCGTGCGATCGCGCAGTAACCTGCCCGCCATGAAAAAAAGCATCAAAACCACTGCCGCGTGCAGCAGCAGGCTGGCCAAGTGGAAGCCATAAGCGGATGGACCAAAGACCCAGTAACAAAGCGCGAATCCGAAGGTCATCATGGGGCGGTAATAATTGGTCTTGCCCCGGACGCCTTTGTGCGACCAGACGTTGGTGGTCAGGACCTCCCGCCAATGGCGAAGATCGTGGGCATAAGGATTGTCGATGATCTGGGCTTTGTCGTCGTAGGCGTAGGTGAAATCATTCCGCAGCATGCCGGCGTAAGGCAGGATCGCCAGCAGCAGGAGAATCACCAGTGGCCCGGCACTGGAGAATGACGGGAAGGCACACTTTCTGTTGTCCAGTCCACCAGAGACGAGCGCGCGAACTTCGGTTTCGTCTCGATGATCGCTCATGGACTCCTTTTGCGCCTTGGAAGGGCCGCGCCTTCAAAGCACAATCATAAACGATTTCCGTCGGATTTCCGTCCCACCGGGGTGGCTGTTCATCGCGTCTCTTCACACGGAGGTAGAGAACCTGGACTAATGCCTCAGTTTCTCCAGGGCCGAAAGGATCTCGGGACTGCTGGGATCGGCCGCCAGGGCTGCCTGGAGTTCCTCCAGCGCTTGCGAGTTTTGTCCTCTGGCGGCGTAAATCAGCCCCAGATTGTAGTGGGCGTGGCTGTCCGTGCTCTTCATCGCCAGCGCCGCTTTGAAAGCTTTTTCCGCCCGGCCCGGATCTCCCCGCTGCATGTAGATGTACCCCAAATGGTCATAGGCAGCCAGGTTGGGCTCGCATTGCAGCGATTGGAGAAACTGCTGCTCCGCCTCGCCGAACCTTTGGGAATCAAAATAAACTTTGCCCAGCAGGTTGTGAGCGGTGAAATACATGGGGGACAAGAGCACGGCAGCGCGGAATTGCTCCTCGGCGCGATCCAGTTTGCCGGTTTCGGCGTAGGCCGCCCCCAGAACCAAATGCCCATCGGCATTGTTGGGATTCAGCAGAAGGGCTTCCTCCAGAAGCGGCAGGGCCTGGTCATAACGCTTCTCCTTAGCATAAAGCTCCCCTAGCGAATTGAGGGGCTCGATACTGTTCGGTTCCAGGCGCAAGGTTTCCCTCCATTCCCGCTCCGCCTTTTCCGACTCCCCTCGAATCCAATAGGCGCTTCCGAGCGCATCGTGCAAACGATAGTCATTGGGCACGGCCGCGAGAGCCTCTGTGTAAAGTGTAATGTCGTCTCTCCAGTCAAGAACGCGCAAGCTGATGCGGAGGACGCAAAGCGCCGCCACCATACAGGCGGCGGCTACGGCGATAGTCCGCACATGCTGACGGCGGTTGAGTGAAGATTGCCACAGCGCCGCGCACGCCCAGCCGGCCACGAGACAGAATCCCACCGAGGGGAGATAGAGGTAGCGTTCTCCCCATGGGTAGGGACCCATCCACCGGGCATTCAGAACCGGAGCCAGAGTGGCGAACAACCAAATGATTCCAAAGGAAACCGGCCGCGCCCGCTTCCACAGGGCGTAAAACAAGCACGCCCAGACGGCCAGCGCGCCCGCCCCCGCCAGAACGGGCAGGGCTAGAAAGCGGCTGCTCACCTGGAACGGGTGAAACGCCGAAAGGCGCACCGGCCAGACAAGCTCAGCCAGGTATTGGCCGGCGAGCGCCAGGGCGCAGAAAAGCGTGTCCGGCGCACTGATGGGGTTCGATTTCGCGATTTGCACGAACGACCCCATCAGTTGAACGCGCAGTAAACCATAGCCCAGGCACACCAGCCACAGCGGGCCATAACGGAGCATTTTCTGCCCACGCGTGGTTTCCAGGCGGTCCCCACGGTAGAAGTGTTCGTAGATTACGGCGAGGAAGGGAAGCGTGACCGCCTGTTCCTTGGAGAGGAGGGCCAGAGCAAAGCTCGCCGTCATGGCGGCTACGGCCCATGTTCTTCTGCCGCCGCCTGGAGCTGCGACACGCAAAAACCACCAGAAGGTTAGAACGTAAAAGAGGGTCACCTCGAGGTCCGTCACCGCGGAAATCCACGCCAGAGCTTCCACGTGCACAGGATGAAGTGCGAACAGGGAGGCGGAGGCAAATGCCGCCGTGCGATCCCCGAACAATTGTTCCGCTAACAGAAACAGAATCCCCACCACCGCCACATTCAGGAGCAAGCTGACCAAATGAAAACCATAGGCCAAAGGGCCGAAGAGCTGATAGCAGAGCAAGAAGCCAAGCTTCCCCACCGGCCGGTAAAAAGGTGGCCCCCCCGGCGCGCCTTGGTTTGAAAACAGGGTTGTGGTCAGCACCTCCCGCAGGTGGTTAAAGTTGTGCACGTAGGGGCTGTCGAGGATGAGGGCCTTATCGTCATAGGTGTATGCAAAATCATTCCGCAGGATGCCGATATAAGGCAACGCCGCCAACAGCAGGAGAACCACCAGCGGCCAGGCACTGGAAAATGACGGGGAGGCACACTTTTTGTTGTCCACTCCACCAGAGACGAGCGGGCAAACTTCGGTTTCGTCGCGATGATCGCTCATGGACTCCTTTTGCACCTTGGAAGGGCCGCGCCTTCAAAGTGCAATCATAATCGAATTCCTTTTCATTAAGGGCTGCTGTAAACGTACACCCCTCCCATGCGCACCCGCACCAGGATGTCCTGGTCACCTTCGGAATTCCAGAACACGATCCTCTGCCCGAAGCCGGCGCTGTCTTCACCGTGCAAATCGCTCTGCACGTAACCCAGAAGGGACCGCGCGTTAAGCGAGCGCAGGCGATACGTGGAGGGCACGTTGATTTCGACGTCGCCGTAGTTGACGCGGATTTCCTGCTTGCCCACCAACCCGCTCACGCGGACGTCGCCGTCCACGCATTTTAAAACCAGATTGGCGTCGAAGGGCATGCGGATACGAAAGTTCACGGAAAGCTTGGACTCGCCACGAAACGGGCGCCACAGCCGGCGCGGCGGATAGACCGTGTGCAGCAGAACCTGCTGGTCCTTGCCCTCCAGCGCCACCTGCACCAAGCCGTAGAGTGGCTGGGCCCTTTGCTCATTCTTCGCCTCCACAACCTTCTCGGCTTCGATCTCCAGGCGCGGCTCGTCCCAGCCATCCACCTGGAGGTCGCCCATGCGCGTGTCAACCGTGAGGGTGCCGAAGGAGAACATGCGGACGTGATAATGAAAGGTTTTGCTGAACTCGTCGGCGCGCAGGGAGAGCGGCACGAAAAGCAGCGACGCGCCGAGCAGGCAGAGGAAGGGGACGGGAATAGGAAATTTCACCCGAATCCTCATCCCAAGATGTTACGACCGGGAAAAAGGAAGAGCAAGCGTGCTCGGACCTTCTACAGGTCGCGCTACGCTCCCTCATCGTTGGTACACCTCGCTCCGGTGACGGATTCGCGTCACCTCGACGAGCGATTTTGCGTCGTCAATGGTGTACACCACGCGGCAGTCACCCACACGAATGCGCCACTCTTTATCACCGCCTTTGAGCTTCTTGCAGCCGGGCGGACGGGGATTGTCGGCCAGATTTTCCAAGCGCGGAACGATGCGCCTGTTTAGCTGAGGAGACAGCCCTTGGAGTTCTCTTTCTGCACTCGATGTCAACGCGACGCGGTAGCTAGCCACGCAGTTTTCCGCTTTTGATGAGGTCTGCCTTCACCTTCTCGATCGGGATGCGTTTTTCGTGCTGCCGCGACCGGGAAACCAACACGTCCTCGATATCTTCCCAGAGCGCGCGGTGCTTCTTGAGGTCGATGATTGCGGCCGTCTTGCGGCCTTTTTCGTCGGTGATGTATTGGATTCCGGTCATGCGCCGTGTCTCCCTTGCGTGCGTTGAACCTGTGATTAACCCTAATTCCGCCGTCTCATTCTGTCAAGTCAGATAGCCGGTAGCGCGAGTTGGGCGAGCAGCAAACTACGCGGCTCTAAATGTGAAAAACTTCAGTGGGTTTCTTATCGAATAAGAACCAAAAGCCGCGGAGTAATCACACCGGGAGGGAGATGACGTCGCGCTACCAGCATTGCGCGCCAAAGGTGGGCGGCCCGTTCAGGCGCGCCGCGCACCCTCGCGCAGGATTCCGCGCAACCGGAAGCCGACAATGCGCTCCTCGCCCGGATACAGATTATAGGAAGCGAGAGAGAGCCCGTCACCGCCGGCGTTGACTTCAATCGAGGGCTCGCCGTCGCGCAACTGCTGGGCACAGTCACTGTATTTGAGGTTCAGCCGGTTCTGGTCCCACTGCACGCGGAGGTAGGGAACCGGGTGTCCGCCGGGGCCGGGGACGTAGACCTCAGCCGTGACCGTGGGAATGCCGCGCAAGTCTCCGGCGATGCTCTCCATGAAGCCTCGCCACTGGCGGAGGTCGGCTTCGTGATCGCGCTTGACATACTCCTCGATCGCCGCCAGCAGGCCCATCATTTCCTCTTTGCCGACCTTGCACGTCCGGCCGATCGCATCCTCGATGGGATTGTTGTTGAGGAGCGCGGCCTGGATCAACTCTTTGCGGCCGAGCAGCAAGCCCGAAGCCTGCGGCCCGCGCAAGGCCTTGCCACCACTGAAACCCACCAGGTCAAAGCCCTCGCGGACCATACTCGAAAGATTGGTAGCGGGCGGCAATTCGGCCGCCGCGTCGTTGAACACCGGAATCCCCGCCTGCCGGCCCGCCGCGATGAACTCCTGGCGCTTGATCTGCCCCCTGTACTCAAAAATATTGGTGAAGTAGAGCATGGCGGTTTGAGGGCCGATGGCGCGGTGGAGATCGTCCAGGGTCTCAACTTCCACGAGCTTGACCCCGACGTTGCGTGCGGCGTGATCGAAGCCGTTGCGATGCCCGTGGGGAACGATGACCTCGCTCTTCATGCCCTCGAGGTTGGGGACCCGGCGGATCTTCTCGGTGTCGGTGCCGGTGACGCAGGCGGCCGTGGCCAGCATGATCGAGCCGGCGCCGCCGGACGTCACCATCGCCGCCTCGACCTCGAGCACCTTGGCAATGCGCTCGCCGACGGCTTTTTGCAAATCCTCCAGCCGCACAAAGCTGCGCGCGGCTTCTTCCATAGCATTGCGGGCGCGCTCCGGCAGCAGCGAACCCGTCAGAATCGTGTAAGTGCCGGCGGCGTTAATCAGCGGGCGGACCCCGAGCTGCCGGTAAATCTCACCGTGGTGAGCCGCCATTTTCGCGGCTCGAATATAGCGCGGGCGGAAACCCGCCGCCGCGATCGAGGCCGCGGCGCTGCCCCAGAAAAACTTCCGCCGGTTCATGATGATTCCCTTCTTCGATCTTATCGACACTTTCAAAACTGGCCGGGCTGGCGCAGAGCGGCGGAGCCGCAACCAAAATGTGCCACGGCCATCTTGGCCGTGCCCCTTCACGGGCGGGACGCCCGTGGCACCTCGCCGGCCGAACGCTGTTCGGCCCTACCCAGGGCGGGGAAATTTTTGCCCAAAAAACAAGGATTTACGGTATAGCAATGCCGGGCGGCGGAGCCGCAACCAAAATGTGCCACGGCCATCTTGGCCGTGCCCCTTCACGGGCGGGACGCCCGTGGCACATCGCCGGCCGAACGCTGTTCGGCCCTACACCCGCGGAATCGCAGGACTGCGCTCGCCCTGCGCCAGCCTGCCCGCTTGGCGGGGTAAACCCGCCGCTACTTGCCCAGCAGATCGTATACAGGCGGCTTGGGGGCCCAGCGCACGAAGGCCTCGGCGTACTGCCGGCCGCACTCGATGCCGCGCCAGCGGTTGCAGGTGGTGTACTGGTCAACCAGCCAAGGCTGGGCCGTGAGTGTCTTCAGCGCCTCCACCTTGCGGTCGAAGGTCTCGCTGATGTCCACATAGTGATCGGGCACGAACCCCACCCGTGACGCGGTCCCAATCGTCGCCTCGAAAAAGTGGATATCCCAGGAGACTCGCGCCATCTGCGCCGCTTCCACCACGCTGCGCGATGTCCGCCAGTGGGTGGGATAGGTCAGTTCATCCTTCCAGTGCGTCAGGATCAAGTCCGGTTTAAAGTCCGCCATCTCCTGGGCGAGCATGTCCATGCGCTCCGGCGTCATCCGCAACGGACCATCGCCGAACCCGAACATTTTCCCCTCGCAGCCAATCACTTCGGCGCACGCGAAGGCTTCTTTTTCGCGCATGCGGCGGACTTCCTCTTTGGAAATGCCCGGGTGTTGCTGGTATAGATAACTGCTCTCGTCCGTCTCGCCCTGCGTCAGCCAAATGACCTTCACTTTGGAACCGGCGCGAACGTGTTTAATCAGCGTTCCGCCCGCCCGCGAACAAAAATCCGCCGGGTGGGCGCTGACGGCTAGAAGCCGTAGGGGGGACGACCCAGGCTGCATGCCCGCGTCCACCATACTCCGGGCGACGAGCGCCGGCGCGCCCGCCCCCAACGTTGCCGCGACCACGAATTCACGACGCTTCATTCCGTTGACCTCCCACGGGAACTGGCGGGCAGCCACTGAACCCGCCCAAGGGCTGCGGAGCTAAAACCACGGGTCCGCGCTACGCTCGCTATTCCGCCGGGCGCAGGGGGTTGACGACCCGGACGCCGCGATAAGTCTGGCCGTCCGACAGATCCTCGGAATAGATTACCGCCGCTCCGGATGCTTCTGCCGCTTGCACGACCAGCGCATCCCAGAACGAGATATGGTAACGCTCTTCCAGTTGCAGGGCCTCGAGAATCGACTCGCCGGTATTCGTTACCACGTCCCACGACAAATAATCAGCGACGATTTCACGTGCGGTGCCGAGGTCGACGGGGTGCCGTGCCTTCCGGCGTATGTTGACGCACAGTTCCTGGAGCACCTGCGTGCTCACGATGCCCGACCCCTGGCGCCAAAGATCTTCCACCAGCGCTTTGGCGCGCTCGTGCTTGGCGCCGGCGGAGGTATCATGGGCGTAAACCAGAATGTTGGTGTCCACGAAATATTTATCGCTCATGGAGCTCGTCTCGTGAGATAGGAGGCGTCCACTGCAGGTTGAGCCCGGTGCGGAGTCGCGCCAACGCCCGTCGGCGAGCCCGGTCGTACCCCTTGCGCTCGCGAACCATCGCTTCCAGCCGCTCCGTGAGCAAAGCGCTCAGCGAGCGTCCTCGCTCCGCCGCCAGGATGCGGGCTTCACGGAGGAGATCGACTTCCAGCTTGAGAGTTACGTTGGTTTTCATAGCCGATCTGGAAGACCAGCACGTGAAATATGTGCAGCACGATTATACGTGCACGGCGGCCTTGCGTCAACCGGAGCGCCACCGTTATGATACCCCACGTGAGAGCTGCCTGTTTAGGCCGTCGATTTGGATTTATGATCGAATGTCTTTTCCATCTGAAGCTCCTTGATTCCTCCCGGCGCTATGTGAGTGCCTCCTGCTGGGGAATCGCAGGAGGGCCGGAAAATCTGTCCGCGATGAGGGTTTTATGCAACTAAGAAGAGACCCGATTACGCAGAGCTGGGTCATACAACAGACGGCCGAGGATAGTTGGGCCAAAGACGGAATCTGTCCTCTTTGCCCCGGCCATGAAGCCCTGTGCCCGCCGAATCTTTATGTGCATCCGTATGGCCAGGCGAGCTGGCAAGTTCGCGTCATTCCGCATCGGAATCCCATTTACGAAATTGAAGGAGGCCCGGGGCGGCAAGCAGAGGGGCTTTACGACAAGATGCGCAACCTGGGTGCTCACGAGGTGGTGATCGAACATCCCGATCATGCGTTGCAATTTCCCGATTTCAGCGATGATCAGGTGATCCAGGTCCTCCGCGCCTACGTGGCGAGAATCGCGGATTTGAAGAAGGACCTCCGATTCCGCTATGTGACCCTTTTCCGGAATGTCGGGCCGCAGGCCGGCCAGGAGCTCAATCATCCCCACTCGGAGATCACGGCGACCCCTTTTATTCCGCGGCGCACCGCCTACGAGTTGCGCGCGGCGCTCACCCATTACGAAAACAAGGACCGCTGTCTTTTTTGCGACATCGTCAAACAAGAGCTAGACCAACAGGCGAGAACCGTGGAGTCGAATGAACTCTTCCTGGCGTTCTGTCCGTTTGCCTCCCGCGTCCCGTATGAGACCTGGGTCTTGCCAATCTATCACCATGCCTCCTTCGAGGAGGATGTGACCTCGCCGGAAAAACAGTTGCCGCTGGCGCGTTTGTTGAAATCCGTCTTACACCGCCTATCCTTCGTGGCCAAGGCTTATCACATGGTTCTCCATACTTCCCCCAACGTCAACGCCAAGCCTTTCCGGGCAGACGCCTGGCGAACCCTGGCCGACGATTACCACTGGCACATTGAAATCCTGCCGATCATCCCCGGGAAGTCCCGCTCCTATTCCTTTAAAGAAGTCTACTTTAATTCCCTACCCCCGCCCGAGGGCGCAGCGAAAGAATTGCGCGAGGCGGGAATCGCGGGAAGATAGCGGCGAGCCGCGGGGTTGCGATGCGGAGCATCTAGAAAGGGCAACTCTGCCGGAACCTCTGGTATACTCGACAAAGGTTTCGCAACATGAGTTCCTTAAATGAAAGTTTGATTCGCAATATCGTCCGCCGCATTGTTGACGCGGTGCAGCCGGAGAAAGTGATCTTGTTCGGCAGTCAAGCGCGGGGTGATGCCCGGCCGAACAGCGATTTCGACGTGCTGGTCATCAAGCCCTCTGATGAGCCGCGATACCGCCGCTCTATTCCCCTTTACGTGGCTCTGGCCGATTTGCCGGTGGAAGTGGAAGTGATGGTCTACACGCCGGAGGAGGTGGACGAGTGGAGCGAGGTTCCCCAGGCATTTGTAACCACCGCCGTGCGAGAGGGGACGACGATTTATGAAAGACGCGGCTGAGCTTTGCCGGGGGCTGCTCCGCAAAGCCCAGAGCGATCGCATCGCCATGGAAGCCTCGCTGTCGGCACAAGCCTTCGATGCAGCGTGTTTTCATGCCCAGCAAATTGCTGAAAAGTGCCTCAAAGGGTTTCTAGCCTATAATCGGGTGGGGTTTCCGTACACACACAATTTAACCAAGTTGATTGAGATCGGCGCAGGGATTGATGCCGCGATCCGCTCACTTCTGCCCAGCGTTGCGCCCCTCACGCCCTATGCCGTGGAATTGAGATACGATGACTCCTTTTGGCCCACCCAGCAGGTGGCCGAAGAAGCTCGGGTGTCAGCATTGGCCGTTTTCCAGTTCGTATTGGACCGCTTACCCCCTGACGTCAGCAAGTAGCGCCGACCTGTTATTCATGGTCTGCGGATTTTCTCATCGCCCGCGGCCAAGTGCCGCGGAATCAATAAAAAGATCCGCGCTACGATGGCTTTCACTTTTGACTTTTGCCTTTTGCACTTTGCCTTTTGACTTGCTCTTGGGGCCCCGCCGCGCTGCGCTACCTGCTAGTAGGGGCTGGGCTCGCCCTGCCCAAGGGCATCCCAAGGGTGTAGTGCAGACCTCCGCTGTTGAGGTCTGCGGCCCTTCTTGCCGAAGAACTACAAATCTCAATGACAGGGGGATGCCGTCGAATTCGGGAGCGTGCATCTAACGAAGAACCGCAGACCTCAAAAACGGAGGTCTGCGCTACGCTGGCTTGTGCAATTTTCCGAAAGTGACCCGTCCCGCCCCGGCTGATGAAAACGCCGGCGGCGGTCCACCCTCTCCCCTGGGGAGAGGGCTATGATTCTCCTTGCTTGCGGCTTGGCCGCCTGGCACTTGGCCCTTACGCCTTGTTCAGGACAAGGTTGTGCACCTCGTCGTAGCCATGGTAGCGCAGGCGGTACATATAGCTTCCGGAAGCGTATTTCGCCGTATTCCATGCCGCCATATGGTATCCGGCTTCACAGATGGTGTTGGAGATCACTTCCAGGTTGTTGCCGTTCGGATCGAGGATCTCGACGAGCACCCATCCCCTTTCCGGGACGCTGAACTCGATGGCCAATTGCGGATTGTTGGCGTTGGGATAGTGCTGGTTAAGCACGCGGGTCGTGGGCTTGGCGGGAATGCGCAGTTGCTTTTCGCTTACCCGCGTGTATTCGAACGGCTCATCGCACAGATGCCACAGCGGCTCCCGGGTGAGCTGCTGGAGGTAGAAGGTTCTTAGCGGCGTGCGCGTGAAGCTCGTGAGCGGACGGCGGACGGCGACCCCATCCTGCCACTCATACACGGGAATTTTCATGGGATTCATCATGTCGAGCTTGCCCCGCTCCATGGCAATGTGGAACAACCCGAAATTTCCGGGCTCATGACCGCCCAGCCAATGGCCCACGATATCGACGAGGTAGGGGTTTTTGCCGAAGATGACGATGTTCGTCATGTAGTCCCAGGCCCTCCCATCGTAGTTGTTCTCGTTGCCGAAGGGATTCGGCCCATTGTTGAAGTCGCCGTCGCGGCCGTAGATACCCTCGATGATATGCAGCCCCATGGGGGACGCGGCATGATTGTCAATGGTCCGGTGCGCCCACAATTCCATACATAGGGCGGTGTAGTAATACTGCTCATTGTCTTCGTTCTCGTTCCGCGGGAAGTCCGGAGTATCCCAGCGGGGAATCGTGCCGCTGTGCCGCTTGAAGTCCGCTCCTACCACTTCATGAACTTTGGGTTGGATACATTCCTTGCTAATGACCTTCTCCAGCTTTTGCATCGCATGGATATCCGGCCAATTACCGCAGTACTGCTGAAAGGGCGCAGCATGGCTCCCCTGCCAGTTCTTCGCGGTGAGGGTCAAACCCATTTCGTGAGCCTTGAATTTCGCCACATTCAGGTTCCAGGAATCGCGCGCATTGAAGGGCCATAGGTAAGGGACCTGGGTGCTCACCACGCCGCCGGGAACCTCTTTCCAGACAAAGGCCTCGGCATTATTCGCATCGTCATGGGTGGCAATGGTGTTTTTTACCGGGGCCACCGTCGCCCCCACCCGCTGGCCCATCGCCACGTATCCGCGGGGTTCGATCACGTCGGCGCCATTGGCATCGCGCGTGTGCATTCGGCGGCCCGCCACACCCAGTTCCTTCAGGGATTCGAACAGACCCTCGACGAAGAACACGTCGGTGGCAATGCCCATCGTGTCTTCCAGGGTGAATCCTCTTTTGGTATCGACGGCGTCGTGAGCGGTGAGGTTCGGCTTGGCGGCGATGTTGTGCGTCACCGGAATGCCGGTTTGGTCCATGGGAACGAAGAGCGAGCGTCCCAAATCGAGTCCTACCCGCTTGCAGGCGGCGGAATTCGTCTTGTAATCCACGTGCGTCCGCAGGATGAAAACCGCTTCCGGGTGCCTTTCCACAAACGGATGCACACCAAAATATTCTGAGGGTTTCGACTCGGAGGCAAAAATGGAAGCCGCCCGGCCGATGAAACCCATGCTGCCACATAACAATGATGAAGACTTAAGAAAGTTCCTTCGACTGAACATATAGACCCCTCCTTCCCAGTGTCACGTCAGTCCTCTTGGTGCCACTCGATGATCCGCTGGCCAGTAACACAGCGCCGCGGAGCCGTAAGAGAAAGTCAAAAGGCAAAGCGCAAATGGCAAAAGTCAAAAGTGGGTAGCGCCGCGCGGCGGAGCCGCAACCAAAGGCGTGGCATGGCCATCCTGGCCATGAACATCACGGGCAAGATGCCCGTGCCACGTCTTGTAGGGGCTGGGCTTGCCCTGCCCATGGGCACCCCAAGGGGTGCCCCTACAAAAGGCGTAAAACGTTTGCCAAAAAAACAAGAATTTACGATATTGCAATGCAGAAGTATGCGTATTTTGCGTTCTTCTGCGGTTTTTACCTGGTCGTGATTAGTGGTGACCCCCCTCACCCCCACGACATGCCAAACGTGCGGCCCCCTTCCCGCCCCGGCTGGTGAAAACGCCGGCGGCGGTCCCTCTCCCCCATGGGGGCGAGGGTTATAAATTCAAATCAAAGCCTCCCCCAGTTGCCGCGTTAGCAAAACGTTTCGAAGGTGCAGAATCTCACTTTTGACATTTGCCATTTGCGCTTTGCCTTTTGACTTTCTCTTGCGGCGTCGCGCTGCGCTACCCGCTGTCGCGCCCAAGTGCCGCGGACCTTCAACAAAACAGGTCCGCGCTACGCTTGCTTTCCCTTGCGCCGCTGCCGCGCGCGCTGAATCAGCATCCGAGTCCGATGTGGCACTCGTGCAGCTCGCGGGAACGGCGCTCCTGGTCCAGGTAGGCGCGGGTGCGGCGGGTTAATTCCTCAAAATCCACTTGGTGCGCGTCGAATTCCGGGCCGTCTACGCAGGCGAATTTCACCTTGCCGCCCACGGTGACGCGGCAGCCGCCGCACATGCCGGTGCCGTCCACCATGATGGGATTGAGACTGGCCAGCGTGTGCACGCCCCACTCGCGCGTCAGTGCCGCCGCGGCGCGCATCATGGGAATGGGTCCAATCACGTGCGCGGCGCCCACCGGGGAGGACTGGGCGGCCTTCCAGGCGCGCATCAGGTCCACCACCGTGCCGTGCAGTCCTGCCGAGCCGTCGTCGGTCGCCCACTGGACTTCATCACAGGCCGTGCGGAGTTCCTGGTCGAGGATGATCTGCTCGGACGAACGCGCTCCGCACAAAGCCGTGACGCGATTGCCGGCGCGGCGGAAAGCGCGGGCTACGGGGAGCAATTCCGCCACACCCACGCCCCCGGCAATACAGGCAACATGTCCGACATTTTCGATCGCCGCCGCCTGCCCCAACGGACCAAGAAGATCCGACAGAACCTCGCCGGGCTCCATACCCACCATGACCCGGCTGGTCTTGCCCACCGCCTGAACCACCAGAACAATGCTTCCCTTTTCGGCATCGCCGTCGACAATGGTCAGGGGAATGCGCTCGCTCTCGGGGCGAGGGCGCACAATGACAAATTGACCGGCCTGCCAGTGCCGGGCGATTCCCGTCGCCTGGACCTCGAACCAACCTATACCGGGACTAATCCGCCGCTTCGCGAGGACGCGACCCTCTTGGCGATCATTCATCGCCGCTATAGTGGGGGCAACTGCGGGCCGAGCTTCCGTGGAAGCCGCGCCGGTTGCGGCCGGGGGCTGATGATCCAGCAAAGCGCTATGAATGGCCGCCGCGGCGGCGCGCCCGTCGCGCATCGCCAGGATCACGGTCGAGCCTCCGCGCACCACGTCACCGCCGGCAAATACCCGGGCAAAGCTCGTCTGCCCCTCGGCGTCGACCACGATTTTGCCGCGGTTGGTCGCCAGTTGCGGCGTGGCGCGCTGCACCGTCGGGTTGGGACTTTGCCCGATCGCCATGACCACCGTATCCACCGGCACGCGATACTCCGAGCCCGGCATGGGAACCGGCGAGGGCCGGCCGGATTCATCGACCTCGCCCAGTTGCATACGGATGCACTCCATCTCGCGCAACGTTCCCTTGTCGTCGCCAAACAAACGGGTGGGCGCCGCCAGAAATTCAAAGTGCACGCCTTCTTCCTCGGCATGCTCGATCTCCTCGAGGCGGGCGCGCAATTCGGCACGCCCGCGCCGGAACAGGATCGTCGTCTCACTGCCCATGCGTCGCGCCCACCGGGCAGCGTCCATCGCGGAGTTGCCCCCGCCCACCACGACGGTTCGCGCCCCTACGCGCACCGGAGTGTCGGCCTTGGGGAAGCGAAAAGCTTCCATCAGGTTCAGACGGGTCAGGAATTCGTTGGCGGTATAAACCCCAATCAGGTTCTCGCCGGGAATGTTCATCAAATGCGGCAGGCCGGCGCCCGTGCCCAGAAACACGGCCTCAAAGCCCTCCGCAAAAAGTTCCTCGACCGAATAGGTTTTCCCCACGATGACATCCTTGCGGAACTCCACCCCCATGGCGCGCAGGCGGTCGATCTCCTCGCGGATGATTTCCCGCGGCAGACGGAAATTGGGGATGCCGTAAGCCAATACACCGCCCAATTGGTGCAGTGCTTCGAAAACCGTGACGCGATAGCCATTCCTCACCAGGTCATACGCCGCAATCAAGGAGGCTGGACCGCTGCCGATTAAGGCCACGCGCTTGCCATTCGGGGTGGGCACCTCAGGCGCGGAGGGGGACACCATCTGCGCGTGGCAATCCGCTGCAAAGCGCTCAAGCGAACCAATCGCCACGGGATCGAGCTTCTTTCCCAGCAAGCAAACCTTCTCGCAGTACAACTCGTGCTGACAAACCCGGCCACAGATCCCCGGGAAAGGACTGTCCTCGCTGATTTTCTGGTAGGCCGCTTCGAAGTCCCCTTGCGCCATCAATCCGATGAAACTCTTGACGTCGATATGCAGAGGGCAGCCCTTCACGCAGACGGGGTCTTTGCACTGCAAGCAGCGCAGAGCCTCAATCCGAACCTGTTCCAGCGCAAAGCCCTGGGAGACCTCTGGACAGCCCTTCACGCGCTCTTCGGGTGAGAGCACCGGCAACACTTGGCGGGGCGCCTTGGGGTTGGGTCGCACTTTAGGCTTGGGTTTCGCTGGCTGTGTGTCTACTTGCTTCGGAGTCTGAGGATCCACGGTTTTCCCTCCCAGGAAGCGCCGTTTTGCTGCGCGCTTATACCCACCCATTACCTAAGACGTGTGTGCAGCGCATCTACGAACGGCAACCTTCGCAATTCTCTAGGCCCGGTCATGTGTCGGAGCAATTCACTTGCCACCCAAAACGTCCCTCGGAGCCTCCAAAAGTGACAAAGTTGCGTTTTTCAACACCTCAAAACGAACAAACTGACCCATAGGACTTTTTGTCATATCTGACGGGAGGCTATTGCCTTGGTCTCCAATTTGCTCCATACTGCGCTTGGTTTTACGACGTTCCTCGCGAATAGGGGGTGTTTGAAATGGGAGTCTTAACTGAAACTGTCAAGACTGCTTACGACTCCGCCATGGAGAATTTCGATCTCGCGGCGGAGGCTCTGGAACTAGACGACAATATTCGAAATATGGTGAAGTACCCGGAACGAATCTTGGAGGTTAGTCTGCCGGTTCGGATGGACAATGGGCATATTCGAAGGTTCGTGGGCTATCGCGTTCAACACAGCACATCGCGTGGCCCTGCCAAAGGAGGTATCCGTTATCATCCCGGCGTTACCCTTGATGAAGTGAAGGCGCTGGCCACTTGGATGACCTGGAAGTGCGCCGTGGTCAACATTCCCTTCGGTGGTGGCAAGGGTGGCGTGACGTGCAATCCCAAAGAGATGTCCTTGACCGAAATCGAGCATCTCACGCGGCGCTATGCGAGTGCCATCCTGCCGCTCATCGGCCCGGAGCGAGACATCCCAGCTCCAGATGTCTACACGAACTCGCAGATCATGGCCTGGATCATGGACACGTACAGTATGACCAAAGGCTATCCGGTCTCCGGCGTCGTTACGGGAAAGCCGATTTCCTTGGGCGGCTCTCTCGGACGAAATGAGGCTACCGGTCGCGGCGTGTACTATACGGTTCAGAGTGCGGCTGAGCACCTGAAGATCCTCATCAAGGGAGCAAGGGTTGTGGTGCAAGGTTTCGGGAACGCCGGCTCCATTGCCGCGCAATTGCTTTACGACAACGGGGCGCGGGTGATCGCAGCCAATGATTCCCGCGGCTGTGTTCACAATTCCCATGGCCTGGATATCACCAAGCTGATCGCGCACAAAGAGACGACGGGCAGCGTGGTGGGATTCCCCGGGTCCGAAGCCATCAACCCGAAGCAATTGCTCGCTCTGGACTGCGAAATCCTGATTCCTGCCGCGCTCGAAAACGCCATTGACGAGCACAATGCCGGAGCGGTGAAAGCCAAGATCGTCGGCGAGGCGGCCAACGGACCGGTCACGCCCGCAGGCGATGCCATCCTGGAGAAGAACGGAGTGTTCCTCATCCCCGACATTCTTTGCAATGCCGGCGGTGTGACCGTTTCCTACTTTGAGTGGGTGCAGGACGAACAGCACCTGTTCTGGGAGGCGCAGGATGTTTACAACCGGCTGGAACGGGTAATGAAGACGAGTTTCGCCGAAGTGTTAAAGATCCGCCTGGAACACAAGGTGAGCATGCGTACGGCTGCCAACATGTTGGGCATCAGCCGAGTCGCGGAAGCGACCAAGTTGCGTGGGCTCTATCCCTGATCGGACGTATGGGTACTCGTGGGTCAGGGGCCGACAGCCTTTCGCGCCCCTGACCTGCATTCCCTGCCCAAGCTCCGCCGTAAGCGGGTGAACGCCTTCCTGGGGTTTATTCCCGGCCGTAAATCGGTTGATGGATGACATCCGTGGACTGAAGTTCGTGCGTTTTTCCACAGGACGCGCATTTTTCCACGACGATCGGCCACCTGACAAAAGCCAGCGAGCGCGGTTGTTTGAGCGCTACCTCCGTCCGGGTTTCAGGGCATATGTAAGCCCCCACTTCAAACTCCACATTCGGAGAACCTTCATCGGCCATAAAGCCTTTCCTCTCTGCGCGAGATATGGCGAGGTGATCGTGCCCCGGGGCGTTGGGCCGGTATGTGGTGGGCGCTTTTAAGAATGCTGAGTGGCCGGGCGTAAGCCATCGTCGGAATAATCAAACCCACCCCTTCCATACCGGGGCTGACCTAAGTACGAAAGCACTGTCCAGAGGATCATAGGTGTTCAGGGGTGAAGAATCAACTCCCATTGCTTGACACCTTCTTGCGCCAACCGCATAATCGCGACGAAGCCATACGCGCGAGCCGAAACCGCGAATCATCGGCGCGACTCCGGAGGGCTGATCCCTGCGCGCCAGCCGGTTCTTGCGACCCGCGCCCGGAAGTCAAAGACCCTCGCCAGGGGAGAACCTCGGTTGCCGGACCAGCCTTCCACGTCGCCCCCTATCTTTACTTACCTCGACCCCCGGACTCCCTTGCGCTCCTACGAGCACATGGCCATTCTCCATCGCGGCCAGGCTGCCGCCGTTCGGTGGGCGGGGTTCGTGAGTGAAGGTTTACGGCTGGGGCACTGGTGTTGCTACCTGGCGCCTGCCCACCTGCACGACGACATGCTCACCAAACTGGGGGACTTTGGCGTGGACGTTAAGCGCCGCCTGGGTGATCGAACCTTGCAGGTCCCGCGGGAGATGTCCGACCCGCAGCGCCTTTCCGCTTGGGCGCAGAATTTCTTTGTGGATGCCGAGACGGCGCACGCTCCCGCCGTCCGTTGGATGGAAGAGGGAATTTGGCCGGAGCCTGCGGACATCCCTGTGCCGCAATTCTTCGAATTCCACGCACGCTTGAATTACCTGGTGAAGCATTATCCCAGCGTGGCGCTGTGCCAGTACGATATCGAAGATCTCGAAATCCCCCATTTGTTCTCGGCCATCGCCGTGCACCGCCACCTTCTGGTGGAAGGCGTGCTGGTTCGTGACAACCCGTTCTACATCCCCGCGGAGAAATTTCTTGACATGGCTCCCCAGGACCGCGATCGAGATCTGCGGGCCATCTTCGAGGAAGTGGGTTTCAACCTGCAAAAACTGCTGTCCACGCTGGCCGGTTACGGCCGGCTCCAGCAGCCGCCCACGCCGGGGCCATGAAGCCATTCCCGGTCACGGGAACGACCCGGCACGCCGCCGGACTCGCTGGCCATGGGCGGCTAACTTTTCAAAATCCTCCGCACGCGGCGCCCGCCAATCGTCGAGCAAGCTCAAGTCTTCTTCCAGCTCGCCTCGATTCCCCGGCGCCATCAGCACCACACTCACGGAGGGATTTGCCAGCGCAAACCGGTACCACTCCGGAGCCGGCGGTGGTGTGAAGCCCTCAGGGTCGTCCGGCGTGCTCCTGCGGAGAGCGCCCCAACGTTGCGCGGTAAAAGCCACCACCGGAATACCCAGCCGGTGGGTGACGGGAAACACGTCTCGTTCAGCGCCCCGATGGGCGGCATTGTAACGGATCATCAAGAGGTCGAGCCTGCCGCCTTCGATCCATTGGGCGCCCAGCCGGCGTTGGTGAGTGGTTAATCCAATCATCCTGACCTCGCCGCGCCTTCGCGCCTCCTCCAGGGTTTCGAGCGCCCCACCCGGCCCACGGATTTCCTCCCACTCCCTTTCTTCCTCGACGTAATAGAACGTCACCACATCAATCCGATCGGTGCGCAGGGTGTGAAGGACATCGGCAAGTTCCCGGGCGGCGGCGGAACGGGTTCGCCCCTTGAGTTGGAAGGCCATCACCACCTGCTCCCGATCGAATCGCTTCTCGCGCACCGCCTGCGCCAGGCCATCGTTATAACCACACCAATTCAGGTAGTTAATTCCCCGGCCAACGGCATGCACCACGTCTTCTGCTTCCAGATGCGTGTTACCACGCGTCGCCAGTCCCAGGCGCAGGACGGGCGGACACTGGTGGCCCAGGTTCGCGATCCGCGGCAAAGTGCTGTCGCCTGGCGGCCCAGTGGCAGCGGCGTGTGGATGTCCTTTGGGTGGAGATTCTGGTTTCATGACGGCGTGGTTTGGTTGCGGCCAGAGGCTGCACTGTGCTTCTCATTCCGAAATTCTATTCGTGCCACGAACGAAAGATTCACCACAGAGCGCACAGCGCGACAGAGCCGCAACCAAAATCGTGCCATGGCCGTCCCGGCCATGCTCGAGCACGGGCGGGACGCCCGTGGCACAAAATCTTCGCGCGCCACGAAGAATCTCGGGATTAGTAGCACAGAGGCCACAGAGAAAAGCATTGCTGCTTGTGCAATATCACGATTTGTGGTCGATTGACCCACAGCTTTTTTCTTCATCTGTTCTCCGCGACCTCTGTGCCCTCTGTGGTGAAATCCTCCTTCGGTTGCGGCTCCGCCGCGCTGTGCTACCGGCTCGACCTCACACAGCCCTGGAATCCATAACGGTACACCAGTTCGCCATCAGGGAGAAGTTTGGGTAGTGACTCATTTTGAGGTGCCACGGGCGTCCCGCCCGTGAACGGGCACGGCCAAGATGGCCGTGGCACTTCAAAATGAGTCACTACCGAAGTTTGCTGCGGGGCCGCCGTCCCACTTTTCCCCTCGCCGCGTCCGGGCAATTTGATAGAATGTCAGGTTGCGCGCGGCGGAAAACAATGGATTATGACCAGTTAGGTAGTTTCTTGGAAGTTGCGAAACTGCAAAGTTTCTCGCGTGCCGCGGAGAAGCTGTTTCGCACTCAACCGGCGATTAGTGCGCAGGTACGGCTTCTGGAACAAGAGTGTGGCGAAAAGCTTTTTGACCGCAGTGGGAAAAAAGTCTTGATGACCCCGGCGGGCGAGATTCTCTATGGCTACGCAGAAAAGCTGCAGGCGATGCAGAAAGAAGCTCTCCAGGCAATCGCCGAGCTGAACCAGACCCCGCGGGGAAAACTTTACATCGGCGCCAACGAAGCCACCTGCCTCTATGTTTTGCCCAAGACGTTCGCTCGCTTCAAGCACCTCTATCCGCTGGTCCAAATCAGCATCTACCGGAATTTCAGCCATAAGATCTTGCAGAAGGTCCAGGAGGGGGTCGTCGACCTGGGGATTGTCACGCTGCCCACAACCGCCAGCAACGTGGAAGTGATTCCGGTTTTTCGCGACGAAGTCCAGGTGGTGGTGCCGAAGGTTCACCCGCTGGCCAAAAACAAAAGTGTGACCGTGGAAGAGCTTGCCCACCAGCCGCTGATTCTGCCTAAGACGGGGCACACCCGCGTGGTGATTGACCGCCTATTGCGCGCGCATCGCGATCACCTGCAGATTTCCATGGAACTGGCGAGCGTCGAAACCATCAAGAAATTTGTGGGCGCCGGTCTGGGCATTTCGCTGATCAGCCGCACCTATGGCCAGCCGGAGGTCACGGCGGGCGTGCTGAAGCTGATTCCTCTGGACGGCCAAAAGATCTACCGCGAGTTGGGTCTGGTCTATCGCCGGGACCGCTACCTATCGCTTCCTGCCAAGGTGTTTATTGAAGTCGTCCGCGAGTCGACCAGGACCGCGACGGCGAGCGCTTCCTCCATGACGAATAAAGGCAATGACAAGTGACGAGTGACAAGTGACAAGTCAAGGAGCTTGCTCGTCACTTGCCACTCGTCACCCATCACGGGTCTCGGAGTTCCGCCCGCGGGAGTCAAAGCATGGTGAAAGATAATCCCATTCCGAGCAAAAGCAAGAAGCCGCTCATCGTGATGAAATTCGGGGGAACCTCCGTCGGCAACGCCGAGCGCATGAAGAACGTGGCGGAGATCGTTTCCGAGCATGCCCAGCGCGAGGAAGTGGCGGTGGTGGTTTCGGCGATGGGGGGGGTCACCGACATGCTGATCCGTGCCGCCACGGAAGCCAGCCAGGGGGATCGCGAACACTGGAAGAGCGTGCGGCGGGAGCTCGCGCACCGGCATCGCCAGGTCGCTGACGAGCTCTTGAAGCCCGCCGAGCAGGCCACGGTCCTGCCGCGCCTGGCGGATGCGGTGACCAATTTCGAAAACCTGTGCTCCGGATTCTCGCTGGTGCGCGAGGTGACGCCGCGGGCCATGGACACGCTCTCCAGCCTGGGTGAGCTGATGTCCGCGAACCTGATGGCGGCAATTCTGCGGGAGCGCGGCACTTCGGCGGAAGCCGTGGACGCCATGGAATTGATCGTCACCGACGACAACTTTGGAAACGCCACGCCGCTCTTCGAAGAAACCGATGCCAAGACCCGCCAACGCCTGGCCGGGCTGCGGCGGCGCGGCGTGGTGCCGGTGATCACCGGATTCCGCGGCGCTACCCGGGCGGGGGCCTGCACGACGCTCGGCCGGGGCGGGTCCGATTACAGCGGCACGATCGTGGGGGCGGCGCTCGATGCCGACGAGGTTTGGATTTGGACCGACGTGGACGGGGTGATGACGGCCGATCCGCGCCTCGTCCCGGAGGCGCGCATTCTGCCGGAAATATCCTATCGCGAAGCCATCGAACTCTCCTTCTTCGGCGCCAAGGTCCTTCACCCTAAGACCATCCAACCCGTCATGAAGAAGAAGATCCCGGTTTGGATCAAAAACAGCTTCAACCCTGCATGCCCTGGAACCCGCATCGTGCATGCCTCCTCCAACACCCAGCCGGGGATGAAGGCCTTCACCTCCGTCAGCAAAGCCGATATCATTACTGTCACCGGCCGGGACGCGCTGGGCTTCCCCCAAATGGCTGCGAGAACCTTCAATTCCCTCAGTGCCGAGGATATTCCCACGCTGATGGTGACCCAGTCGTCGGCGGATAATGTCCTGTGCCTTGCCGTGCACGATGCCGACCTGCGCCGCGTGAAAGCACTTCTGGAAAAGACGTTCGAACTCGAATTGCTGCATGATTACATGGCCTCCATCGAGGTGCTATCCCACGTGGCGATTGTCGTGGCGATCGGCGAGAACATGAAGGGCACGCCGGGCATCGCCGGCCGCGTCTTCGGCGCTCTGGGACGGCACGGCATCAACGTAGTGGCCATCGCCCAGGGTTCGTCGGAATTGAGTATTTCCTTTGCGGTGAAGTCTTCCGACGTGAAAGAGGCGGTCAAAGCCGTGCATGAGGAGTTCAAGCTCTGAACGCCCATGTCCTCCGCCTATCTCCAATGCATCGAAACGAGCTGCCAGCGCCGGCAGGAGAAAGAGTCTCACTCCTGCGCGTTCTGTGGCGGCCTGCTCGATGTAAGGTACGAGTTCGATCAATTCGACCCTGGCCAACTCCGCACCACGTGGCACCAGCGGCGGTTGAGTGGGGAACCCGTGGACCGCAGCGGCGTCTGGCGCTTCCGCGAACTGATCCCTTTTGTGGGGCCCGGGGCGCGCATTATTTCCCTCTCGGAGGGCTCGACGCCGCTGGTGGGAACACGGCGCGCGGGCTGGTGGGCCGGCCCCGTTCATCTGACCATCAAGCACCAGGGCAATAATCCCACCGGATCGTTCAAGGATTTGGGCATGACGGCCTGCATCACCCGCGCCGAGGCGCTGGGGGTGCGCAGGGTCGCATGCGCGTCAACCGGCAACACTTCGTCTTCGATGGCCGCCTACGCGGCGCGCGCCGGCATGAAGGCGCTGCTGTTCGTCCCCTATCGGCAAATCTCCGCGGCCAAGCTGGCCCAGGCGCTCGACTTTGGGGCCCTCGTCGTGGAAGTCGGCGACACGTTCGATGAGGCCTTCCGCCTGCTCCGCGAGATTGCTCCGGAGTTGGGGCTGTATCTGGTGAATTCCATCAATCCGTTTCGGATTGAAGGGCAGAAGACTATCGTCGCGGAGTTGCTCGAGCAGCGCGCCTGGCGTCCGCCGGATTACCTGGTGGTTCCCGGCGGCAACTTGGGGAATTCTTCCGCCATCGGCAAGGGCTTGCGGGAGCTGAAGGATTTGGGTCTGATCGAAAAGGTGCCGCGCGTGGTGGTGGTCCAGGCGGCCGGCGCGAACCCGTTTTATCAAACGCTCGGCGCCGGCTCCGAGGAGTTGATTCCCGTCGAGCATCCCACGACCGAGGCCACCGCGATTCGCATCGGCCGCCCGGCCAATTGGAAGAAGGCGCGACGCGTGCTCGAATGGACGGGGGGCTTTTGCGAGTCAGTGACGGATGCGGAAATCTTCGAAGCCAAGACGGTCCTGGCCGAGGATGGTGTCGCCTGCGAGCCTGCCTCGGCTTCCACGATTGCCGGAGTGCGCAAGTTGGTGCGGGAAGGGAAGATCGAAAAACACGCCGACATCGTTTGCATCCTTACCGGGAACCAACTGAAGGACACCGAATACATCATGCGGCATCGCTCCGAGGACCAGGAAAACCGCCAACGAATGCGGGTCGAACCCGACCTCAATGCGCTCCGCAGGGTACTGGAAGGGGTTTGGGGCGGGCCCTAGGAGAGCAGTAGGCAGTGGGCAGAAGGCAGTAGGCAGTGGCCGGCGGAGCCGCACGAGAAAGTCAAAAGGCCAAGGGCAAAAGACAAAAGTAAAAAAGCCGCGGGGCTGGAAGGGCGGGCCTTCAATCCCGCCGAAAAGCGACGAGATTGGATGGGGCTTTACAGGCTGCGGAAAAACCCTTCGGCGCTGTCATTCTGAGCCGCGATCCCATCCATCCTCCCATTCCGCGCCCCGTTCGTTAAATCGAGGACTGCGGCGCAGGCTATTTCTGGTTCATCAGGGAATCCCAGCGCGCTGCCGCCCGATCGGTAATCTTGGGAACGTCGGCGGCGAGCAAAAAGCGCGCGCGCACTAGTGTCTCTGCCGCCGCTTCGACTTTCTCGACGTACTCCTCGCGGCTCTTGTAGCGCTCCTCGATGGACAGGCGCGGGTCGCCCATCTTCTCGCGGTCGGCGCGCGTGCGGGGAAAAGGAAGGAACGACCCCACCATGTCGTAGATCACGTCGGGTGCGCCAATCGCCGCGTCGCGGAGGTTCCATCCGGTGTAAGTGGCGAGCGGCACGATCTGTTCCGGAAGGCGAACTCCGGAAATCTCATTGCCATCGGCGTCCACCTGCGGCACCAGAATGGGGAAAGGCTTCCCGAGCTTGGGAGGCTCGAAATCGATAATGCCCTTGGTGCGGAAGTCGGGGCCAAAATCCAGGCGATAGGCCATGTACGCGTCTTTCGGTAAATGCACTCCGGGGATTTTCGGGAATCCGAGCGCCGCACGGGTCACCAACTGGTTTTTAGCAATCATTGGCAGGCGCGAATCGGGTGGAGCGGCGCCGCTCGTAATCCAGGCGTTCATCGCCAGCAGCAGAGCGCGCAGCGGATACCGGTAATCCTGCGGATTAGCCAGGTTTTCCGTATCGTGGCGCACCGGATTGGCGTTGGGGCCGTGCTGTGTGCCGGCGATATAGTAAAATCGCGATTCGGGCGCTGGGGCGAAATCGCGCTTGCCATCAACCGTGATGTGAATCAGCGACGCCCCGCGGCCCCAGTATTCATACGATCCGTTGGTGTAGAAAATCTTCGGAACCATATGCTCCGCGGTAGCGCGCCGCAAAATTGAATCCGTCAGCCCGGAATCAGTCTGCGGCAGGTCACTGAAGGGAAAGATGTCAGTCGGGTAGAAGCGGTTGAGGCGCGGATGGCCGTCGCGCGAAGGCTGCGCGAAACGGAAATTGAAGCTGCCGCGGCCCGCCCCGGCCACGTGCGCCCACACGCCCTCGAAGACCCGGGCGCCCCGTTCGTCCGCGTTGAAGCCATCGTAAACGAAGGTGCGGAGGAAACGGCCGCATTGCGAAGAGCCGAAGCCGATGACCCGCTTCACCACCCCGGTCTGCTTCAGGTAGGAGATATAGTCGCGGATGGCCGCCGAACCGAGTCCGGAAACGACGGGATCCTTGCCTTTGTAGATTACCTCATAGATGCGGCCGGGCACAAAACCCGGATCGAACTCGACGCTCGTGGCGTCATCCACAAAGCGCCACTGGCTGCGGGGGACCACATGGGGCGGGCCGAGGGGATCGTCCTGCCAGGTCATGGTGGCGGAATCAGGGTCGGCGACCGGGTAGGGGGTTTGCGCGCGGTCCCCCAGTGAGGCGCGAAGGGTGCGCTCGTTGCGGATGATCTCCGAACGAACCAGGCCGGTAAGACCCGGAATCCTGGGCCCATCCAGCGCCATCATGCCGGGACGGCGGGGCACGTCCCACTCCCAACCCACCCAGACCAGGGTGAATCCCTGTTCGAAAAGCAACGGATCCCCCAGATCCTGCGCCGTGTGCGGGTCAGGCTTGCCGCCGAGATCGAACATGCTGAGCAGCGACCTGCCCCCGCGGTTAGACACCTCAAAGAGCGCCGTCCCGTTGCCTTTGGCCGGATCGACCGGCTTCAGCATGTACAAGTCTGCCGTAAATTCCACCAGACCCTGGGCGTTTCGCGGAGCAAGGTCGATGTCGACAATAATGCGATTGGCGGCGAGCTTGGGGTCGACCGTGAAGTGAATCTTTCCGACGACTCGCTCGTAGCTGGGGTAGCCGGGCAATTCGCCGCGCTCGATGATGTCGACGCGGGTAACCGCGGCGCTAGCGGTCGCAGCAAATAGCAGGGTGACGATAAGCAGTCGGCGCATGGGATGGTTTTCCTTTAAGCCCAAATTTTGGACAGCTTATCATTGCTGTGGCGGAAAGCAACTTCTGTATTCGGGTGTCCTGGTTTGATAGGCCCTGCTTGAGGCATTTGCCAGGTGGCGCCTTAACCCCCACATGATGGAGCCTTGTCAGGCCCCCGTCGCCTACGGCTCCACCCCTCCTAAATAACGCGGGGAGTTTTAAGAGAACTCCCCTCCTCAGTTGAGGAGGGGATTAAGGGGTGGTGCTGATTGTGACTTCATGCTTTCGGCTCCAGGAGGTAACCACCCCGTCGCTCGGCGCGCCACCCCTCCTGAATCAGGAGGGGAGTTACCCGGAGCCGTTTTGCCCCTACTGTGTCAACGCTCCCAAGTGACCTTGTTGCGCTCGAAGTCAAAGGAGAGAATGCGGGCGCCCAGAGATGCCACGCCCAGCAGGCCGTCAAAGTTAGATGCCTCGGTGGCGGGGGCCTCCACTAAGAAGGTACGGAGATGGGCAAACTCCGTATCTCCCAAGCGGAGGGGAGGCAGGGTGACCTGCTGCATTCGTCCTTTCTCGCCCAGACTGGGGATGCTCTCTTCACCCATGACCCGCAACTTCGGTAAGTGTCCTCGGGTGTCCTTCTTGAAAAGAATCAAGTCCTTCGCCCCTGTATCGACCAGCAAACGCAAGGGACGCCCCTCGATTTCGGCATTCACAACCAGGCACCGGAGTTGTGCGTGGGTGGCCGGTGAGGGGGGCGCGGAGGATTCCGGCGCAAAGCGGATGCGACGGTCTGCGAAGTCAATGCTGAGGGGACGCGACCCCAGCACGTCCAACCCCAACACGGCGTCAATGCGGGCGCCTAACTCTTTTTCGATGAAGGAGAGGTCGCGTACGAGAACCGGCACTGACTCCACCTGAAGCGGCCCCAATTTCAGGCCCGGCAAAGCCACGTACTGCCCCTTGATCATCCGGCCAAACACCGTCACGGATTCCGCTTCACCGGAGGGGGAGAGGTGGAGGCGATGCGCGATCCTCTTGTCCACGATGCTGGGCATGGTGCCCGTATCAATCAGGAAGTGAACCCCCCCGAGAGGTCCGATCTCGCCTTCTGCCACAATGATGTACCCGCGATAGAGCTCGAAGGGAACACCCCCGGGTGCAGGGTCAGCCATCGCGGCGGAGACAACCAGCATTGAACTTATGGAACCCGCCATGAATGTCACCCAATTTCTCACTCGTTGCGGCCTCACCCCACTTATCGGCGAGGGCGCAGGAAAGATGAGGAAGTTTTAGGAGAAGCGTGCGCAGTTTACTGTAGCGGCAGTCTATGACCGCCGGAATCTATGCAATCAAAAGCCGGCGGTCAGAGACCGTCAGGTGACCACCCCGGCGCTCGGCGCGCCACCCCTCCTGAATCAGGAGGGGAGTTACCTGGAGCCAGTTTCACGCTAATTTGGACAGCCGGCGGTCAGAGACCGCCGCTACAACAAATCAAACTGAACACTACCGGGAATTTTTGCGAACCGCTGGTGGCCTCGGGTTATAATGGGTGGTTGCCGCAGGGTTTCCAGAGCGATCGTGAAGCATGGCGGGCAAGGCATGGGGATGAGGCATGGGATTCATTGAGAACCGGTACGAGAAGAATTTCATCATCACGTCCGTGGACTATCTTTTCAACTGGGCGCGCAAATCCTCTCTCTGGCCGCTGACGTTTGGGCTGGCCTGCTGCGCGATTGAGATGATCGCTTCCACCACCTCGCGCTTCGACATGGCGCGCTTCGGGGCCGAGGTTTTCCGCCCCAGCCCGCGCCAGGCGGATTTGATGATCGTGGCCGGAACCGTGACGCTGAAGATGTCTCCGGTGGTGAAACGAATTTGGGAACAGATGCCGGATCCCAAGTGGTGCATATCCATGGGCGCGTGTTCGAGCGTGGGGGGGCCCTTTAACACCTACGCCGTGCTGCAAGGAGTGGACAAGATCGTGCCCGTCGATGTGTACGTGGTAGGCTGCCCGCCGCGCCCCGAGAACCTCTTCTATGCTCTCCTCAAGCTGCAAGAGAAGATCGATAGCATGACGCTGGGGAAACGGCCCACGGAAGTCCGTCTGGATGAGAGCATGCTGGAGGACTTCAGGAAATCCATCCGCATCGGCAAGGCGGGAACACCGGAACTGGTCCAGATCGGTTGAACCGGCCTTGGCATTTTGGATTTTAGATTTTAGCAGGCTGCAGAAAAACGCTCCAATGCTGTCATCCTGAGCGCAGCGAAGGACCTCGGTATTTCGCTCAGGGTAAACTACGTGAAGGACCCCCTGCATTTGAATTTTCAAGTAAATGCAGAGGTCCTTCCTTCGCTTTGCTCAGGACCGGTTTCGCCTCCTCAGGATGACAGTGTGAGTGGTTTTTCCGCAGCCTGTTAGATTTTGGATTGAAGTGTGAAAATAGACGGCCACGCCCCTCAATCCAAAATCGAAAATCCCAAATCGAAAATGCAAGATATTCCTCATCGAGAGCCGAGGAGGCGTAGATGCCTAACTTTGTGAAAGTCGCGAGCCTGGCGGATTTGAAGCCGGGCACGGCCATGACCGTAGCGGCCAACGGCAAGGCCATCGCCCTCTACAACGTGGGTGGGAAAGTTTACGCCACCGACAACACTTGCCTCCACCAGGGTGGCCCCCTCGGCGAAGGCATGCTGGAAGGCGAAGTCATAACCTGCCCCTGGCATATGTGGGAGTACAACGTGCGCACGGGTGAGAAGGTGGGCTTCAGCTCCATCAAGGTGGCGACCTATCCCGTTGAGGTCGACGGCACGGACATCAAGGTGGGAGTCTGAAAGACCGGGATACGGGACACGGGATACGGGGCGGGGGCGGGACACGGGATACGGGATACGGGGCGGATTTGGGATTTGTAATCATTGATTGCGTTCCAGTGACCCGCCTCTGGGCTTTGTGAATTATAGTTAGCCTTCCTGAGGCCCGAACCCCGTATCCCGTGTCCCGTATCCCGTAACCCGTATCCCGTTTCCCGAATCAATGCCTGAACTTCCGGAAGTTGAAACCGTTGCCCAGGGGCTCCGGCGGCGCGCGCTGGGGCGTCGCATCGTGGCCGTGGAAGTTCGCCATGCCGCCGTCATCGCCGGCTCCGTCGAGGAATTCGTTACCACCATCGAAGGCAGAAGGTTGGCCAATGTCTCGCGCAAGGGTAAGGCGATTGCCGTGGAACTGGCTGCGGAAGACGGGTCCGCGCCCCGCTATTTGCTGGTGCGCTTGGGAATGACCGGCCAGCTCACCGTCACCACGCACGAGGCGCCCATTGAGTCACACACCCACGTTTTCATGGCTCTGGAGGATGGCCGCGAAGAACTGCGCTTCCGCGACGCGCGACGCTTCGGCCGATTGCGCTGCTTAACGCCCCCGGAGTTGGAGAAAGTTCTGGGGGCGCTCGGCCCGGATGCCCAACGCGTGACCGAGGCGCAATTCCGGGCGGCCATGCGGGGCCGCAAAGGCGCTATCAAAAGTTGGCTGATGAACCAAAACCTCGTGGCCGGGTTGGGAAACATCTACGCCGATGAGGCCCTGTTCGAAGCGCACATCCATCCCCTCGCCCAGCCCGGCCGGGTTTCTGCCGGCAAGGCTCACCTGCTCTATAAGGCCGTCCGCAAGGTGCTGGAGCGCGCCGTGCGGCTGGGAGGGACCACCTTCAGCGATTACCTCAACATCGAGGGCCGGCCGGGCGAATTCCTCAGTAAGTTGCGGGTGTACCAGCACACCGGCGAACCCTGCCGGCGTTGCGGCCACACTATCCGGCGCATGGTGATCGCAGGACGCAGCAGCCACTTCTGCGCCCGCTGCCAGCCACGGCCGCGCGTCACCGCCCCCATGCGCGGCCCGCGACGTTGAGGATTAAATTAGCGTCCCACAGGTGGCCCAGCCTGACTGCAGCCTTCTCCCGCGATGAGGAACACGACGAAGAAATTATTCGCATCATCTCCGCCCGCGCCGCCGAGTCGCATGAAAGGAGCGGCTATGAGAAGGCTCACCAGGGAGCAGCGGGTAGCGCACAGGTACGCGTATTTCGCGTTTCTGTGCGGCTCTTCATCTCGGTTTCGCATTAATAACATGTTAACGCCCGTCGTGTTCGGGAAGAACCGCGGAGGAACGCCAATTGCGCGTACCTCCGCGCTACCCCGCTCGAAAATCGCCAATCACCAATCGCTAATCGACAATCGACAATTTCCCGCCCCGTGTCCCGTATCCCCGTCTTTCACGGCGGCCGCCGGGCGGCGAAGGTCGATCCCATGGTGGCGCTGCGGTACGAATAAGGGTGACGTTCAAGGGAGGAGGGTGAAGGCGGAGATATGCTTCGGGCGAACGCGCCGGAAGTCGCGCCGGTCCGTAGTGACCAGAGCTTTGAGTTTGAGCCGCTCCGCCACGGCGATCAGCGAGGCATCGACCAAGCCCAGAAAGTCGTACTCGCCAAGCAATTGCGCACACCGGGCGAGGTCGCGTAGGGAGAGATTCTCGACGGTGATTTCTCCAGCGGCCAACGACTCGACAAACATTTTTTCAAGGCGGGGGCCGAGACGGCTACGGATCAGATAGGCAGCCTCCGGGATCACGGTGGAGGGCGCGAGCAACATCTGACGCTCCCTGGCGAGAAAATTACGCATACGCTGGTGCCAGGCGTCGTCAGCATCCGCCAGGGCGTACAGGGCGCCCGCGTCGACCAGAAGCGGCATCAGCCCCGCCCCCCCTGCCGGGGTTTGCCGGCATGAGGGCCCAGGCCGCGCCAGAGCAGTTCCTCGTGACGCTCCGCGACATCGTTCCGTCCACTGTGGCCTTGGCCGAGGAAGCGCGGGGAGAACCTTTGGGTACGTTTCTGTTCGGCAAGATAGCGGGCAAGCGATTCACGCACCAACGCGGACACGGGAACACCCTTGCGGCGCGCCAAAGCATGGAGCTCGTGGTCCACAGATTCTTCCACAAAAAGTGTGGTTCGCCTCATATGATGTATTCTAGCATACAATTAGCAAAAGAACAGGTCTGCTACGCTTGCTCGACGCGGAGAAGAAGCTTTCAGCAATCAGGAAGGAAGAGCCAGTAAGCTGATGGCTGATAGCTGACAGCCGAAAGCTAACAGTTAGTCCGGAGCCCCGAGCCCCGCACCCCATATCCCGATTCCCAAGCCCCAAAGGGGGTCGCAGGTCATGCTGAAACTGGACCGCTACCCGATTTCCCCACGGCTTGCGCCGTCGCCTGCGCTTTTTCGCGGCCTGGGGTGCTGCGCTCTTGATTTTTTGTCTAGATTTGGCCGCCCGACATTTTCGTCTTGACGTTTTCGGGGGGTGTTTCTGTCTATAGCATATAATTCAAGGTTGTTCTTGACACAGGTAATAATCCATCATATACTGCTGGGCTGCAGGTTCCAGGGGCTAGGGGACACCTTCAGAACCCAAGCCCCCGGGCTCCAGCAAGGCTAGGCGCTAGGGATGAACCCAGCCTCGAGTCCCGTGTTGCGTGTCCCGTGTCCCGTGTCCCGTATCCCGCCCCCCCGTCGAGGAGCCGCGAATGACCGTCTGACGACTATCCACTATCCACTAACCACTATCCACTAACCACTGCCCTTTGGAGGTTTTCCATGTCACTCGTAAAAAGCCCGCGAATGACCGAGAAGAAGGTGGCCGCGAATCGGCGGAACCGCAACCTATCCCACGGCCCGGCGACCGACGAGGGCCGCGACCGTATCCGCGCCGCCCACTTGCGTCACGGGTTTTACGCGCCGGCGGAGGAAGTCGCCATGCGCGCCCTGGGCGAAGACCCCGCCCACTTCCAGGAACTGCTGGAAGGACTATGGGAGACCTACAACCCCGCCGATGCCGCGCAAGAGGGACTGGTGATCCGCCTGGCGCGGGCCACGTGGCTGATGAACCGCGCCGATCGCATGCAGGAAGGCTACGCCGTGCGCCAGGCCCAGGGCGTCAACCAAGGCCGGGAGGAGCGGCTGCACGCGCAGATGATGCGCCTGAAGATGACGGCGGAGAGTTTGCGGCGGCTCGTCCAGTCGGTCGAGCGCGAGCATTACGTCACCCGTCCCGAGGACCTCGAGATGATGAAAAACTTGCACCAGGAGGGAGTGGTGAAGGAAATGGCGGAAATCGCTCTCGCCCTCTTCTACCGGCTTCAGCCGCCGGGCACGGGCGAAGACGGCCTTGATCCCTACGAAAGGGCTCGCCGCATGGTCGCCCAGGCCAAGGAAATCTTTGGTATTGGTACGACCCCCGAGTTTGCGCCCCAGGCGAACGACGCACTGGATTCGAGCGACCCATCGGAAAGCCAACAGGTTGCTGACGCTGGCGAAGAGGAGAAGGATGCGCGATTTCCCAGCATTACACCGGCGGAATGGGAGGCGCGCAAGCGGCCGCGCCAGCTTCTGGAAAATATCCTCAGGCGCCAGGTGCAGATTTGTGAGGCGCAGCGCAAGGCCATCCTGAAGGACTCTCTGGCGGGTCCGTCACCCTATGAACGCGCCGCGGAGATCGCTCCCACTCACCTCAACGCGCCGGCTATACAGAGATTGGAGGATTACAACCTTCGGCAAGTTGAGCGCATTACGGGCCTGCTGATGAAGATCAAACGTCATCGGCGCCAAGTGGAAACCTTAGAAGGGGATGATGAATAAGATGGTAGCTCCGACCTTTAAAGCCTGCCCCGAGCATGGCGAAGGGGCGAGAAAAGTGGGGGGTGGTACGGGCGTCCCGCCCGTGACCGTCATGGCCAGGATGGCCATGTCACAGAGGTCAGCTCTACAGAGGGCCGCAGGTTTCCACGATGTAATAGAAACAAAATGGGTTAGCCTTAAAACATCCCAACATTTCGAAATCTCATCTCATTCAAATGAAAGAAGTTAGTTTGAATTACGTCAGCCGGAGCGAGAAAACGTAGTTTTCCACGATATATTAGAAAATAAATGGGTTAGTGGTGAAAATGGAAAATTTGTCCAAATCTTATCTAATTCAAATAAAAAGAGTTAGCTTGACATGCGGGAGGCGTTGCGAAAAAAGCGGGGGGGAAAATGCAGGATAGTCTCGCGATATTATTGAAAACACATGGAGAAAAAATGTCGCTTTTCTGCCCCACCACGATATTGATGAAAACAAACCAGTTAAAATCTGTCTCTCGCGATGTTCATGAAAAGAAAGGGAGATAACCGTTTGACGCGAGGCCGATACAATTGTGGTGTGGCGCGGGCGGCGGTCCCACCGTTTCAATGATATCCTGATTATTCCCACGTCGCGCATCTCCGTCAGGTGGACACTGCATGAGCCCGTCCGGAGCTGCTCCGATGCATTGGAGAAAAGATCACGATCGTCCAAAGGAAGAATGATGCCAAAGCGCGACTCTCGAAAAATATTGTTCGCTCTCAGCTTGATTTTCGGCCTGGCGCTTTTGCCATGGACGGAGGCAAGGCCGCCCCAATCCGCTGCCGTGGCGGCGGGCGCGCAAGCCCACGCTGCCGAACTCCTCGCCGCGCGCGAGCGGGGGCCGACGCCGCTCCTCGACGATTTACGCGACCTCTGCGACGGCATTGGCGGCCGGCCAACGGGCTCGAAGGCCTGCGATCGCGCCGTGGATTGGGCGGCCGCCCGCTTCCGCGCCGCGGGCGTGGAGTCCACCTGGACGGAAACCTACACGCTTCCCGGGTCTTGGGCAGGTGGCGCGGACCGCGCTGAGTGCCTGGCTCCGGTGGAGTTCCCCATCCGCGTCGCCGCCGGTCCCTTTACCGCCCCCACGCCGGGAGGGCATGCTCTCGAGGCGCCTCTCGTCAATGCCGGCGACGGAAGCGCTGAGGCGTTTGCCCGTCTCGGCGACAAAGCGCGCGGGGCGATCGCCCTGGTGCTTTCGCCGGAAATGCGGACCGAGGCCGACCTGTTTGCCGAATACGGGCGCGACGGCGCCATGTTCGCGGCGGCTCGGCGGGCGGGAGTGGCAGCGCTGCTGGTGCAGTCCGCCCAGCCGCGCGTGCTTCTCTACCGCCATCCCATGGGATTTAGCGGAGACATCGTTCCCCTTCCCGCCGCCATCGTGGCGCGTGTGCATGCCGCACGGCTGGCGCGCCTCTCGGAACGCGGTGCGGTTCGCGTGCGCCTGGACCTGCCCAGCCGCGTGGGCGGTCCCTACCCCGCCCGGAACGTGGTGGCGGAAATACGGGGCCGCGAGCGGCCCGAGGAAATTGTGCTGATCGGCGCGCATCTGGACTCCTGGGATCTGGGCACCGGGGCGGAGGACAACGGCGTAAACGCGGCCATGGTGATCGACATCGCGCGCAGCTTCCAGGCCCTCGGCCTCGTGCCGCGCCGCACCGTGCGCTTCGTGCTTTTCACCGGCGAAGAACAAGGCCTGTTCGGCTCGGAAGCCTATGTCTTGCGCCATGCTGCGGAAATGGGACGCCATGTGGCCATGATCACGTTTGACACGGGCTCCGGACACACCACGGGCTTCTACCTGAATGGCCGTGAAGACCTTCGCCGGCCCATCGACCAGGCCCTTGCCGCCGTCCCCGGGCTGGCCGCGCCGGACGATTCCCTGGAGGCCATCGACGGCACGGATAACTTCGATTTCCTCCTCTCGGGCGTTCCAAACCTGATCGCCAAGCAGGAATGGGCCCCTTACCTGCCGAATTATCATGCTGAATCAGATGTTTATGACGCTGTAAATCCCCAGGAGGCCAAAAACAATGCCGCCCTTGCTGCCGTGCTGGTGTGGGGACTGGCGGAAAACCCTGCCCGCCCCGCGCCGCGCCAAACCCGCGCGGAAGTGGAAAAGCTTTTGCGCGAAACGAAACTGGATGAGCAGATGAAGGGTTGGGGCCAGTGGGATGATTGGGCAACGGGAAAACGCGGGGCCAGCCAATGAGGCGCGAGGGTCCCCTGCCCGCGTTATCTAAACTTCTCTCCCCGGCTCCCTGGAATGCTCCCGCCTCCGCTGGGCAGCTCGGCCGGGTACGGGGGAGGCTCGGATCGGCGTTTTATTTCATTGAAGACCGGGGGGCGCAGAAAGAGGATGGACGGAATGATTTCAGCTTGCCAGGCTACAAGCCAGAGTAGGGATCTACGCCTGGTACCATATCTTGTGCCTATTCCTAGATTAGTACAATAGGTTGTATACACAGGCGAACTATTTTCATCTCGCGTCACCGAGCCTCTTGACCACGTGCTGGCGCCTTTTTATCATAGGGTCAACTGGGGTATGGGTACAGACCCCAACAACCAGGCTGCTTGCTGATTGGGTAGTGGGTCAGGAGGCGCTTGGTTCATCAAGAGGAAACAAATTCGGTGGAAATGCTGGCGCGGAGTACCCATGCATTGAGACCGCCAACTAACCGTGTGCTGGGATCGCCGCAATTGTTTCCTAGAAGTTTCCGGGAGGTAAGTGGGCGGGCTGAGGGTAAAGCTGAGGGGCTCCTCTCTCCCGCTCACGACGCCCGGACCGTCGACACGCTAAACTCGCGGGGCCTCCGACAGGGAGGCCCTCTTTTTTTTGGGAAGCTGATCTGACCGTATTTACATTGCGCCCTGCGGACCTTCCCCCGCTTCCCGCATTTGAGAATAACACACCACAGAAACCTTGCGAAGTTCCTCGGGCTGCTGTATACTCCTTTCTCGATGCTCGCGACCTACGCCAATTCGTTTACCTACTTTAGCTACTGGTATTGGAGCTTTACTCCAAACCGGTAGAGTGGCGTTGGTCGAAACAGGAAAATGCAATCGTCGTAAGGCCAGCCCACTTGAAACCGAGTGGGCTTTTGAATTTTAGGGGGAAGGAAGCCATGATCATCTCCATGAAGCCCAATGCCACCAAGGAACAGATCGAGCATGTCTGCGAACGCGTTCGCGAGTTCGGGTACAAGGTCCACTCCATCCAGGGAGAAGAACGCGTGGTGATCGGCGTGATCGGAGTGGGTGATGTGACCGACTGCCTGGAAGCCATGGAAGTCGCGCCGGGGGTGGCGAGTGCCGTGCGAATTTCATCACCTTTTAAATTTGTGAGCAAGGAATTCAAGCAGGAGCGGACGCGGATTCCTATCAACGGGGTTTCGGTCGGCGGCGACCAGTTTGTGGTTATGGCCGGCCCTTGCTCGGTCGAGGGCGAGAAACAAATCATGGAATCGGCGGAATTCGTGGCCTCGGTGGGCGGAAAGATCCTGCGCGGCGGCGCCTTCAAACCCCGCACCTCCCCTTACGATTTTCAGGGACTGGAAGAAGAAGGGTTGAAATTATTGGCCAAAGCGCGCGCGGCCACGGGCCTGGCCATTGTGACAGAAGTGGTTAGCGAAACGGACGTCCCGCTGGTGGCCGAATATGCGGACATCCTGCAAGTGGGCGCCCGCAACATGCAGAACTTCGCGCTGCTCAAGGCCCTGGGCCGTTGCCGGCGGCCGGTGCTGCTGAAGCGCGGCATGAGTTCCACCATCAAAGAACTGCTGCTGTCGGCCGAGTACATCACCGCCCACGGCAATCCCACCGTCATCCTGTGCGAGCGCGGCATTCGCACCTTCGAGACCGCCACGCGCAATACCTGCGATATTTCCGCCGTCCCGGTGTTGAATGAGCTGACGCACCTGCCGGTGATCGTCGATCCCAGCCACGCCACGGGCCGCCAGAGCCTGGTGCCGGCGCTGGCACGCGCCGCCGTAGCCGTCGGCGCCGACGGCTTGATCGTGGAAATCCACCCCTGCCCGGAAAAGGCCATGAGCGACGGCGCGCAGTCGCTCAGCTTCCCGCAGTTCCAGGCCATGATGCACGAGCTCAAACCCTATCTCGCCATTTGGAAGGAAGCCCGCGCCCGGCAGAACGCCGCCGCCCCGGTGTAGCACCGAAGCATCGTAACAGTCTAGAGAATCAGAAACTGCACCACGAACAGGGCGGCGAAGATGTAGGTGAGCAGGGGACACTCGCGCCAGCGCCCCGTCGCGAGTTTGGCGAAAGCATAGGCGATGAGTCCGAAGGCAATGCCATTCGCCACGCTGAAGGTGAGCGGAATGCCCACCAGCACCAGGAAGGCGGGCAGGTATTCGGTGGGATCGTCCCATTTGAGCTCGCGGAGAGTTTTGAGCATCATGGATCCCACCACGATCAGCGCGGGCGCGAGTGTGGGATAGAATACCGCCTGGCCAACCTTGACCCCGCCGCCGATCATGGAAGCCAGCGGGCTGAAGAAGAGTGCGGCCGCAAGCAGCAGTCCGGTCACGACGCTTGCCAGGCCGGTGCGCGCGCCGTCGGAAACTCCGGCGGCGGACTCGATGTAGCAGGTGATCGTCGAAGTTCCCATGGCCGCGCCCACCGTCGTCCCCACCGCATCCGAGAAAAGCGCTCGATCGACGCGCGGCAGCTTGCCGTCGCGGAGGAGGCCCGCTTGCTGGCCCACGCCCACCAGAGTTCCCACCGTGTCAAAGAGCGCCAGGTAGAAAAGCACGAAAACTGCGGCGCCCAGGCGCGCCGGTGAAACGCCCAGCAGTCCGCGAAGATCGAATTTCCAGAACGTGGGCGCGAGATGAAGTTGCGCCGAAAAAATCCCGTGGTAATGCACGAGGCCAAAGAGCACGGCGAGGAGGGTGGTGGAGAGAATCCCGATCAGGATGGCGCCGCGCGCGCCGAATCCCACGAGCGCGAGCATGACCAGCAGCCCCAGCACCGTCACCAGGGTCACGGGCTGGCGCAGGTCGCCCATGCGCACCAGGGTGCCCGGTGATTCGACCACCAGCCCGCCGTACTCGAGCCCGATGAGGGTAATGAACAACCCGATGCCCGCCGCGATGCTGCACTTGAGGGAGTGGGGAATGGCGTTCACAATCTGCGCGCGCAGGCCCGTCAGGGTGATGGCGATGAAGAATATTCCCGCCAGCAGAACGGCGGCCAGCCCTTGCTGCCAGGTGAGGCCGAACCCCAGGGGCACAGCCCCGCAGAGCGTGTAGACGAAGAAGAAGTTCTCGCCCATGCCCGGCGCAAGCGCCACGGGGTAGTTTGCTACGAGCCCCATCAACAGCGTGGCAGCGGCGGCGGAAAGACAGGTGGCGGTGAGAACGGCCTGGAAATTCATGCCCGCCAGCGAGAGCACGCCCGGCTGCACGAAAATAATGTACGACATCGCAAGGAAGGTGGTGACGCCTCCCAGGATTTCGCGCCGTAGGGTCGTGCCGTGAGCCTCGATCTGAAAGAACTGCGAGATTCGGCCCTTCAAGCCCCGCCTCCGGATGGCGGGCAGGAGCCGGCAAAACCTTCACATCCTCGCCGCGCTCCCCCCGCATTACGCGGGAGCAGGAAGACCCGCCCCCGCGACAAAAGAAATGCAACGCCTGATATGCTGCGTCTGGGAATTTGCAAGTCCGGCGAGTGCCGCGCCAGACCCGGGAATTCTAATCGCCTTGGGTAGGACACCGCCAGAGGAAACACTGCGACGCGGCGGTTGGCTAGCTGGCAAGGGAACAAACGATCAACTGCCGCAGAGACTGCGAATCAAAGGGGGTCTCATCGTAGTCGCCGTATTTTTCCTCCACAAGGAAGCCGTTGTACCTGAGCAGTGCGTTCAATTCCTGCGGGAAGAAAATCCGTATCTTGGTTTCTTCCACCAGCTCTCCCCGTGTGCCGGGGAATTTGTGGAAAAGCCGGACGTGGTTGATCTGTTGGGCAGCGTCGTAGGCATCGCTCTCCGTCACCTCGACGGTGCCCGTGCCGTTAGGAGCGGGGTACCGGGCATGGGGGAAGCGCTTGGCGGGATCGCGCGAGAGCATCTCCAGGTTGGGATTGAAGAAATCAATCACGAATCTTCCCTGGGGAGCGAGATGGCGTTTCACGCAGGCGAAGCAGGCTTCCAAATCTTTAGGTTCGGAAAGAAGGGCGATGGAGTTGAACGGAAAAATCACCAGGGGAAACGTGGTTTTCAGGTCAAAACTGCGAATATCGCCGTTGACCCACTCCACGGCCAGACGCAGCCGGAGAGCTTTCCGGATCGCATCGCGGAGCAAGGATTCCGACGGGTCGATCCCCGTGACCCGATATCGCAACATGGCCAATTGGATGGAAACTCTTCCCGTTCCGCAGGCCAACTCTAAAACCGGCTCACCGAACTTCTTAACCTGGCGGGCCCAGAAGGGCAGATCCGCGGTGTAGCGCCGCCACTTCAAATCGTAGTGCATTCCCTCGAAAAACAAGGGATCGTCAGTTGTCGCGTGCATAGGTGAATCACCTGCGGCTAGGGCTCCCTTCGTCGCCAGCAGAACGGCGGGGGAGGGACTTGCTTTTCTCCATCCTACGTAAACCTTTCTCCCCGGCGCTTTCCCGGCAGGATCGCGAAGGGATCGTGTATGAAATTGTTTCACTTCTTCAATTCAATGGCAACGGATTCGAAAGTTTCCGGGCCAATATTGGTGAAGGAGTGACTCGCACCGGTCCCCGGGTTGAACGACGCCTCCCCGGTGGCATTGAGTTTATCCTTGGCCGCGCCTACGGTGGGGAAGTCGCGCACTGTCGAGCCGTGAATGACCACCGAAATGTGGTCGAGTGTATGCGTGTGAACTGGCGTTCCTTCACCCGGTTTCAAGACCCAGCGAATGATCCTGACCTTGGCGTTGTCCACGATCACCTGTGGTGGAATAACCTTTTCGCTGGGGCGTCGCTGAGCGGCAAAGATCAGCGCCGACCCCAGAAGCCCGATCACCAGTCCGGAAAAAAACTTCGTCATGGGATTCCCTCCCTATAATGCTAGGTATAGATCGCGCCGCCGGTCTAGAGCGCCGGGGACAGGCGGGCAATGCGTTAGTTGCCCCATAAGGCGCGCAACTTCCGTCCTTGCCCGGGATTCTTCCGCAACATGAGCCGGCGCAAGCGGCGGAACTCATCGCCGTCGATCTTCTGCACTGTACCGCGACCGCGGCTGGGGCCGAAAGCGAGAATGTGGTCGAGATCCGGCTTGCGCAGGAGAGGGTTTTCGAGGCGTACGGCCAGCCGCGGCGGACAGAAGTCGACTAGCGATCCCAGGCCCACGTCCCGGCCGTCGGAAGCGGCGCGGGCCATGCCCACCACGCGTTTGCGATCCACCTCGTAGCAGAGAAAAATGTCGCCGCGCTTCACTTCGTCGCGCAAGTAGCGCAGGCTGGAAGCGCTGCGAATCCAGCCTTCGTCCCCCATCTCGAAGACGCCGCGCCCGCGGGAGCGGAAATACTCATCGAATTCCCATCCGCGCTTGGTGTTGATTTTGAAAACCCAGACGCGCATGAAAGGTTTCCCCGTCCCATGAACCGATGAGCCCATCCGCTCAGACTTCCACCACCCGCGCCGTGCGCACCGCGGCGATGGCGCGGATTTCCATCAGCACGTCGTCGGGCACGTGATTATCGACGTTGACCAGGCCGATGGCTTGCTGGGTTTGCGGGTTCCGTCCCAGCGCGAAGTTGGCGATGTTGATTTTGCGGTCGCCCAAAATCGTACCCACCCGCCCGATAACCCCCGGAACGTCCTGGTTGCGAATATAGAGAAGGACGCCGCGCAGGGGTGCTTCAATATCGATATCGTTGATGCCCAGGATGCGCAGGACGCCGCCGAGTCCCACCATCCCCAGCCCCGAGGTGGTTTCCCCTTCCGTCGAGAGAGCGATACCGAGCGAGTTGGAAAATGCCGCGCGCCGCCCGCTGCGCACTTCCGCCACCTCCACCCCCCGTTGCTGCGCCAGCGCTCCGGCGTTGACCAGGTTCACCGGCTCGGATAGGGCGTGGGAGAGAACTCCCTTGAGCACCGCGTTCTTGACCAGGTGGGTGTTGAGTTCGGCCAGCCCGCCGTCGTAACTGATATGCACCTCGCGGATTCTTTCGCCGGCGATTTGCGCCAGGAACACCCCCAGTTTCTCGCCGAGCTGGATGTAGGGCTCGAGCTTCTTGAATTCCTCCGGGGAAACCGCCGGCATATTGACCGCGTGGCGCGCCACGCCCAGCCGCAGGAAGTCGCGCACCTGCTCGGCGATGCGGATGCCCACGATTTCCTGGGCCTCCTCCGTCGAGCCCGCGATGTGGGGCGTAGTGATGACGTTCGGGTGGGCGACCAGCGGCGAGTCCTTGGGCGGCTCGGATTCGAAAACGTCAAGCGCCGCGCCGGCCACCAGACCGCAATCCAGCGCCGCCAACAGGGCCGCTTCGTCGATCAGTTCGCCGCGTGCACAGTTCACGATGCGCACGCCGGGCGGGGCGAGCGCCAGTGTCCGGGCGTTGATCAGGTGGTGAGTTTCAGGGGTCGCGGCGGCGTGCAGGCTGATAAAGTCGGCCGCCTTCAGCACCTCCTCGAGCGGGGCCAGATTCACCTCCAACTCTCCCGCCAGAAGCGCAGTGACATAGGGATCGTAAGCGACGACTTCCATCTGCAAGGCTTTGGCCAGGCGCGCCACCTCCGAGCCGATCTGGCCGAGGCCGATCAAGCCCAGCATCTTGCCGCGCAATTCCGTTCCCTGGAGATTCTTTTTTTCCCACTGTCCTTTCTTCATGGAGGTGTCGGCCTGGGGGATACGCCGCGCCAGCGCCAGCAGCAGCGCCAAGGTGTGTTCCGCCACACTCACGGCATTGCCGCCCGGCGTATTCATCACCACCACGCCTTTCTGCGTGGCGGCGTCCAGGTCCACGTTGTCGACACCCACTCCCGCCCGGCCGATCACGCGCAGCCGCTCGGCGCGTGCGAGGAGCTCGGCCGTCACTTTCGTGGCGCTGCGCACCACCAGCGCGTCGGCGTCGCGGATTTCCCCGGCCGCCGTGGAACCCGGCTTCTTGGGCAGGAAGACGACGTTCCAGGATTCCTCCGCTCCGAGGATTTCCACGGCGCGTTCGGAGACCTTGTCAGCGATGAGGATTTTCATAATAGGGGTTAGGGATGGGGGATCAGGGAAAAGGGCCAATCCCTAACCCCTAATCCCCAATCCCGATTCTCCTTACTTGGCGTGCCGCAGGTAAACTTCCTGCACGGCCCGCACGCTGGAGCCGAGTGCTACGTCCTGTCCCAGGTTCACCAGTGCGATTTCCAGCGCGGCGAAAACTGCGAACAGATCCGCGATATCGTAATAGCCCAGATGCGCGAGGCGGAAAATCTGGCCCTTCATGCTTCCCTGCCCGTTGGCGATAACCGCTCCAAAGCGCGTGCGCAGTTCTTTGATGATGGCGCCGGAATCCAGGCCCGGCGGCGCGCAGATGGCCGTGGCCGCGTTGGCGGGCGAGGCGGCGGCAAACAATTTCAGCCCCAGGGCCTGGGCGGCGGCGCGCGAGGCCTCCGCCAGCAGCGCGGCGTTGGCGATCAGATTTTCGCGCCCGATTTTCTTGATGTATTCAAGCGCCGCATGCAGGCTGATGATAAGCGTCGTAGCCGGCGTATAGGCCGTCTCACCCTTCGATTGGTTCTTGCGCTCCTTGGCGAAATCGAAATAATAGCGCGGCAGCCTGGACTTCGCCATCAATCCCCAAGCCTTTTCGCTCACGCTCGCAAACGCCAGACCGGGCGGGATCATCACCGCCTTCTGCGAGCCGCCAATCACCACATCGAGCCCCCACTCCTCAACCCGCAGGTCGGACGTGCCGAGGCCGGTGATGGCGTCGACCACCAGCGCCGTCTGGGGATAATTCTTCACCGCTTCGCCGAGCGCGCGCACGTCGTTCATCACCGCGGTGGAGGTCTCCGTGGCCTCAATAAACACCGCGCGGAAGGGGCCATCGCTCGCCAGCTTTTCTTTCATGGCGTCGATGTTCACCGGCTGGCCATAGGGTGACTCGACCTTGAATGCTTCGATCCCGTAGGCTTCTGCCAGCCCCAGCCAGCGCTCGCCGAACTTGCCGGCCGTCCCCACCAGAATGCGCTCGCCCGGCGAGAGGAGATTGGTGAGCGAGCCTTCCATGGCCCCCGTCCCGGAACTCGCAAAGATCAGCACGTCGTTCCGCGTGCCGTAGTAGTACTTCAGCAGTTCGGTTGTCTCCGACATGATCTTGCGAAACGCTTCCGTTCGATGGTGAACGTTGGCCGCCGTGAGCGTGCGCGCCTGCGCCTCCATCAACAGAGGAGTGGGACCGGGAGTGAAGAGTCGCTCTTTGATAATGCCGGGCATAAAAGCCTTTCCTTTGAGGGATTGAATTTGGCTTCGGAAAACCTAGGCGGAACTTGCAGGGTTCACCGAGAGTTCAGAGCCGCATGAGCCGAAGCTAATCAGCATAGGAAAGCGGGTATCGATTGTCAAATCAATTTCCGTTATGAGTAATGATCTCGATGGTTTTTTCTTTCCTCTTCCCCTGCATCTTTAATAACTCCTTTAATTTCTGGTACATCGTGGGGAACCAGGGTTTTTCTGTAGCGATGAACTTTAGTTCAGCATGTGCCGATGTTCAGAGTATGCCCTGAGCCTGCAAAGAGTCGGCACTGCTGAGATCTAGGACGAGGTCGAAACGGTTCACCACGAGATGAGCAAGTCTCCCGTGAGGTCACGGGCCACCAGACGCCGCCCTGACTCTTCCGGCGCGTAGGCCACCTGCTTGGCAGTTTCAAAGTAGCTGGCGTGTGCCTGCCCGCTTTCCATGCGAACCGCGGGGCCGGGAGGTCGAATCTCGGGGTAAAAATGCACCGTCGCGTTCTTCAGGCCCGTCAACATGATGCGCCGCCGGATACCGATCTCCTCGGAGATCCTCTCGACGCAGGACATTTCCCCCTCCTCGGCTTGCTCGACAAAGCAGCGGCACTCGCGATGCCAGGCTCGCGGCATGTGGTAGGTCGAATGCCCGTCCTCCAGCCAGGTCTCATATCCGTGCAGGATCGGCGCCCCAAGCGGGAAGCGCAGTCGCAAGGTCACGGCGGTCGACGGGCTATACCCTGAGAAGAAGAACCCGTTGTTGCTGCGGGCTACGAGCACCAGCGGATTCCGGCTGTCCACGGTGGGCCGCTCCACCCGCAACTCGTACCCGAATTTCGCCAGCATCATGCGCATCAGGTACTCCGCCTGAAAATGCTGCTTGGGATCGTCGGGTTGGGGCAGGTAAGCGTGCGTGATGGTAGAGGAAAGGCTGCCACGCACCCACGCCAGCCGGCCGGCGCCGACCGTGCGGGTGACGGCAAAGACGCGCTCGTTCGATCCGTCTGAGACCGTGGCGCACGCCTCAAAATCCGCCATCCCCGGCTCTTTGATGACCGTGTCAATGCCGCCGTCCGAAAGGATGTCGCGATGCAGCATGCGGGTTGCGGGCTTGCCGTGGCCGACGGTATCTCCGGCCAGCGTGGACCGGACCTCCAGTTCGCCGCTGAGGGACGGCGCCAACTGTAAGTTGAGCAAATCGAGAAGCGCCTTACTGGCGTTGGTCACCGAACCGTAGAGGAAAACATTGTGCCCGCGATGAAGGTGCTCCATGAGCGCCCCCTCACAGGAGTTGCCCCCGGCGGGAACGGGCGTCAGCAAAATGGTGTTCGCATAGACCTCCGGATGCGCGCCGCGCGAGGCCAGAAAGTTTTCTGTCGAGACAACCGTGTTCACAGGCAACCCGGCATTCACGGCGTTGCGCATGAACCAATCGCTGAAGAAGGGCTCTCCGGGACGCGGCGAGCCACCGAACACCTTTTCATGGAACTCCCGGAACGGGTAAACCCAGGTGAGCAGGCCGGGCTGGTCGGAAAAGTGATCCATAGCCAGAAGAATGTGGGGCGTCACCTCGTTCGGACACTGGTCGGGCAGTTCGCCGTAAGAGCTATCAATCGTCAGAAACTCCAGGAACGACGGTCGAGTGACCTTGCCCTCACGGTTCAGGCGCGCGAGCGCGAGCGGCAGGTAGATGTCGTGAGGCTCATGGTCATAACGATCGAACCAGGGACTATTCAACCACCAGGGATCATGCGTGTAGAAACGGAACGGGAAGACGTCACCCGGGGGCAGATGGGCAATGTGGGAGAGATACCCGCTGACCTCCAGACCAAAGTCCCCGTCAATGGCCGCCCAGGGCGAGTTCGGCGGGGCGACCATGTTGAAACCGCCGTCATAAATGTCGCGAATGGGCGACGCACTCGCGCTCAGGTCGGCGCCGGTGGAAAGATTACTGCCGCGGCATTCCACGCGAAATGCCGGACACTCCTGGCGAAATACCTTCCAGAACCCGATGACCTTCTCCCGAATTCCCGCCGCCTTATCCGGATGGAAGGCTTCGCCGTCGAAGAGCGGCCCCTTCACGCTCCACGCCGTCGCAGAGAATCCGAAGCCGTTGGAGAACCAGATGTAATCAAAGTCCAGGTCGGTGAGGAAATGCTGCACCTGACGCCCGAAGAATGTCCCGAAGGGCGTGCCTGCGGGGATGCCGCTTGGGAAGCCGGCGTAGGCCTTGGCATCGCCGTTCAACACCGAGGTACAATCCACCCATTGGCCTTTCAGAATTTCCTGATGCCGTTGGTATTTGAACGGCGAGCGCGCGAACTCCGGCCCCGGATCAAACGTTGCACCCACCGTCACCGGCTTGCCCGTCATCGATCGCCCGACGCTCTTGAAGGTATGGACGATCTCCTTTAGTGTGCCGTACGTGATTCTGGGCGGGTTTTCCATGTAGAGCCGGGCCTGCTCGTGGATATTGATCTTGGACGCATCGGCTTGGGGCGGCAGGGTAGGAGGGTTCGCGATGCCGATGTAGCGTGCCCACTCGATCTCCTCGCTCATGCTTCCGGCGTATTCCAGGATTTCGCTCCCGTCGGCCGTCCAGAGCATCACCGCACACGCGTCGGCGCGCCGGAGCAGGGCCGCCCACTGGCGGAACACGTGTTCACAAACCGACCGGATAGCTTGCGCATCAACGCTGCGGAAGGGCTTCAGGCTCATCTCCAGCGTCACGCGCCGGAACACGCTGGGTTCAGTCCAGAGCGCGTGCGGGCTCGCCGGCAGCGGCTGCACCTCGTAGTGACCCTGGCCGAAGAGAGGGAGCGCCACCGCGCCCCCCGCCGTCAATTTCAACCACTCCCGGCGGGAGATCGTCTGTTTAATTGCAGGCCTTGCTTTCATGTCTTGCCCTCCCTAAACCTATCCCGGCGATTTCCTCACGATGACGGATTCGATTCCCAGGGCTTCGCCGATCCGCTTCAAGGTCTCCGCATGGTTTCCGATGCCCAAGGCGAAGTGATGCGTGGGGCCTTCCGCAACCCACGCCTTGAAAAATGTGCGCGCGTCCGGCTTAAAGTAGCCGCGCGTATTGGTGTTCCCTGTAGGAGGAATGGGGCCACGCACCGATTCGCCCTCGGCAATCACGAACTTGAACCTTCCATCAAACTTTTGGGTCACGCCCAACATGGTGATGGGGCCTTCCCGGATCTTGAATTCCACGGACACGCCCGAACCCGGCTTGCCGTGATACTTCAGCAGGCTGCGCAAGAGCGGCCGGCCCTCGGCGATGTTAAGGTGTTGCGGGCCGTCGTGCCCGACCAGAATGAAATCTTCCTCGAAGTCCATGGGGTGGAACTCGGCAAACGATCCCCCGATCTCCAAGCGGTCCATAATGAGCATGCCCACACAGGTCTTAAGATCGGCCTCCCCACACATGGGAAATCCCGCGGCGGTGAGCATCGAGTTGCCCACTATCAAATTCGTCGCCAGTTCGCGGGCCTCCGAGCCGGGCCGGGCCGCGTAATAGTAGGCCAGTCCGTCCAACGAGTAACGGTCGATGAACTTTTCCAGGGCAACGGCGGCGCGGGCCGAAGGGTACAAGTCTTCGTCGGTAACCTTGCGGGTGATCGGATCGCTGCGCGGGTCCGGGAAGTCGAAGAAATCGAGAATCTCCCGCTTCTTTTGTTCGATTTGCTCCGGGCGGACGGTGCTCTGCTCCTCCAGCAGGTCGTCAATCTCCGTCTGTACGATGTGAAGGCCAAACTGCGCGGTGAGGGCCGTCTGGTCGGAATGCATGTCGAGCATCGCCTCGATGGGATGGCCGAAATGGCCGATCCGCGCCCCATGCACGTCGTGAAGCACCTTCGCGATCTGGCACCACTCCCTCAGTTCCTGGTCGGCCCTCGCATCGCCGTAGAGATGGCCAATTACCATTTCCGGCGGCTTCCGGCCCATACGAATGGAGGTATTCACAAACTCCGGAAGGGCACAAATGTTGTCGTTCGAGAGTTGCATATAGGTGGAGCCGCGGTCGTAAGGCATCGCCTTCAACGGTTGCAAGGCAAGGAAGACGATCGGCGCTTTAAGATCCCGAGCCATAATGCCAAAGGTCGAGCTGCTGGCATAGGTGGCCATGTTCACGAAGATCAGGTCCGCATCGCAGGCCTGAATTTCCTTGACCTTGCGGTAAGCCGTCGCGGCGTCATCCACCATTCCCAAGTCGGTCAGGTTGACTCCACGGGCCTGGATTCTCTGCGCGACCTCCCGGTGGTAGCCCATCAGCTCATCGAGCAGTCCCTCGAATTGCGCCCAATAATCTTTGTGGCCGACGGCAAAGAGACATACGTTCGCCGTCAGCTCTTTGCGCCGCTTGATGCGCATAGGTTGGGGGGATGCTTGGCGATTTCCCGGATCCATCGATGGGGTCATGTGGAACCTCTGCTACTCATCTGAGACGACGGCTATAGAGCCCGCACGCCAGCCATTCTAAGGTCGCGCATCTCTGTACGCAACTGCTGGCAAAGACCTTTGAGTGTTGCAGAGTTTGGTTAGAAACGGTAAGCTGAAGGGTTACGGCATGGTCTGATAAGCGGATCTTGCTCAATGAGTCGATTGAGGGCATACGATTTGAGAATGGCCGGCGATGATTGAAAACATTGGGGTGGAGACTGCCACGGAAGATAAAATACCTTCCGCTCGTGGAGGGGGGTGCTCCTCCTGATGCGTCCGTGAGGGTTCTCGGCTGGTCCTGGGGATTACCGCCGCAGCTTCTACCCCGGACGTTATGGTCGAGCAAGTCGTTAATCGATTAACCCAAAGGGGGTATTGCAGCATCAAATAAATGGAATGGGCCCAGGAGGACGTTCGTTTCGCATTACCGGTCGAATTGAAAAACTGAATACCACATACGGAGGGATGATCCCGCGTTCATGTCAAAGCGAGCTGACACACAACCAGATGCAGAGCGGACGGAGGGGAGTCCCAGTTACCCCGAACTTCGCCTCGAAGAATCCTTACAAGAGTCTATCCAGCAAGCCATGGACCACCTGCTCTCCTTGCAAGCGCCGGAGGGATACTGGGTCGGCGAACTGGAGGCAGACACCACGCTAGAATCCGACTATATTTTTTTCCTGCACGTTGTGGGGAAACTGGATAATCGCCGGGCAGCCAAACTAGCCAATTATATTCGCCGCAAGCAACTTTCTGACGGAGGATGGAATATTTACCCCGGCGGCCCGTCCGAACTCAACGCGACCGTCAAGGCCTACGTTGCACTCAAGCTGGCGGGAGACTCGCCGGTCGCGCCCCATATGGCCCGTGCGCGCTGCCAAATCCACGACTTGGGTGGGGTCGAAGGAACCAACTCCTATACCCGCCTTTATTTGGCCCTGGGAGGGGTGCTACCCTGGTCCTACGTGCCAGCCATACCTCCGGAGTTAATCCTTCTTCCCTCTTGGTTTCATTTAAATATCTATTCGATGTCCTCCTGGACACGCGCCATCGTCGTCCCTTTGATGATCGTGTACGCTTGGAAACCGAAATGGGCCCTCCCCCCCCAGGCCGGGGTCAGCGAGTTATTCCGTGACGCTTCCGGACGCATACCCGCATTCGAATGGGACCGCCGCCCGGTGACTTGGCGGAATTTCTTCCTCATCGTGGACCGCCTTTTCAAATTACACGAAAAGCTGCCATGGAAGCCGTTACGCCGCCGTGCCCTGCGCCGCGCCGAAAAATGGTTTCTCGAACACCTGGAGCGCACCGACGGCCTCGGCGCCATCTACCCCGCCATGGTGAATTCGGTGTTTGCGCTTCGAGCCATGGGGCTCTCGGCGGACGACCCGGTGACGGCTCGCGAAATCGACCATCTTGCCCAATTTGAAATCGAGGAAGGCGATACGCTGCGGGTCCAACCGTGTGTATCCCCGGTTTGGGATACCGCCGTTACCATGTTTTCCTTGCAGGAGGCCGGTCTGCCGCCGGATCACCCCGCTTTGGTCAAGGCGGCCGGCTGGCTGCTTTCCCGTCAGGTGCTGGGGGGCGGCGATTGGCAGATCAATAACCCCGGCGTTGAACCGGGTGGGTGGGCGTTTGAATTCCGCAATGACTTCTATCCGGATGTCGACGACACCGCATTTGTCCTGATGGCTCTTCAGCGCGTGGCCTATCCGGAACCGGCTCGGCTCGAAAACGCCATGCGCCGCGGCACCGCCTGGGTGCTCAGCATGCAGAATCGCGACGGGGGGTGGGGGGCGTTTGATCGCGACAACGATTGCACCTTTCTCACGCGGGTTCCCTTCGCCGATCATAATGCCATGATCGATCCGTCCACGGGGGATCTGACCGCACGGGTGCTGGAATATCTGGGGCGGCTCAAATGGCCCGCCTCCCATCCCCGGATTCAGCGGGCCCTACGTTTTCTCCAGCGTGATCAGACCTCCGAAGGCTCCTGGTTCGGGCGCTGGGGCGTCAATTTCGTCTACGGGACGAGCGGCGCACTGCGCGCGCTTGAGACCCTCGCCCTGCAGGGGAGTGCGGAGAGCCAGCGAGGGGTGGCTTGGTTGCGCGCTGTGCAGAATGCCGATGGGGGCTTTGGCGAATCCTGCGGGTCCGACGACCACCCGGCATCGAAAGGGCGTGCTCCCAGCACGGCTTCCCAGACTGCCTGGGGCCTTATCGGCTTGCTGGCTGCCGGGGATACTTCCGAGCCCGGGGTGAGGCGTGCCGTGGGTTACCTGTTGGATCAACAGCGGAGCAACGGGACCTGGGCAGAGTCCGCCTTCACGGGCAAAGGGTTCCCGCGGGTTTTTTATCTCAAGTACCACCTCTATCGGAACGTCTTCCCTCTTTACGCCCTGGCGAGGTATCGGAACAAGCTCTACGCTGCGCCCGAATTCAAGGCCGTGCGCTTTTCCCCGGAGGAGTTTCAACCTCGGAATGGAAACGGGAGGAGTCGATGAGATTTCCGATTGGCATGACCACGAAATTAAGCGGGTATATTGCGGGAAAACGGCTGCGCGGGATTGAAAAGTTTCCCTTGGTCATGATGCTGGAACCCCTCCATGCCTGCAATTTAACTTGCACGGGTTGCGGCCGTATCCGGGAGTACAAGCAAACCATCACCGAGAAGCTTTCCGTCGAGCAGTGCTTGAATGCCGCGGAGGAATGCGGCGCTCCCATTGTTTCCATCTGCGGCGGCGAGCCGATGATCTATCGTGAACTGGAACAACTGGTGACTGAACTTTTGGCGCGCGGCAGACATATCTACCTGTGTACTCACGGCATGTTCCTCAAGAAACGCTTGAAGGGGTTCACTCCCAGCAAGCAGTTTTTCTTCAATATCCACCTGGATGGAATGGAAATCACGCACGATCTTTGCGTGGAACGCAAAGGGGTTTTCCGCCAAGCCATCGAGGGCATCCAGGCCGCCAAAGAGTCGGGGTTTATGGTTTGTACCAATACCACGATCTACAAGCAGACGGATATGAAGGAAATCGCGGAACTCTTTACCTACTTGGAAGGCTTCGGAGTGGACGGCCATATGATCTCTCCGGCGTATTCTTACGCCGCGGTGGATACCAAAGACATCTTCATGTCCCGCCAAGAGATTCACGAGAAATTCCGCATGGCCACGAAACTCCTCGAGCAGCATACTTTGATGATTTCTCCGATTTATATGGAGTACCTGCGCGGGGAACGGGAAGAAATGAATTGCGTCGCCTGGGGAAATCCCACCTATAACACCCGCGGTTGGAAGGCGCCGTGCTATTTAATCACCGATGGCCATCATCCAACCTTCAAGGAATTCATCGAAAAAACCAACTGGGAAAAGTATGGCCGCGGCCGCGACCCACGGTGCGAAAACTGCATGGTACACGTTGGCTATGAGCCTTCCGCCGTATTGGGGGCCAACCGGAAGTTCTCCGACACCTGGAAGCTGCTCAAATGGCAGCTCACCGGAAAGAACAGGACGAATGGGCATGGGGCGGGAAAATGTTCTCCCTTGTTACCGGTGGAAACGGATTCATCGGCAGCCACCTAACGCGCTTCCTGACGGAAAAGGGCGAGAAAGTAAGGGTACTGGTCCGCCCACAGAGCGACCTGCGCGCCCTGGAAGGGCTTCCCGTGGAGATGGTCCGCGCCGATCTGCGGGACGCGGATTGTCTTCCCGAGGCGGTGCGAGGCGTACAACGGATTTACCACGCCGCGGCCGATTACCGGCTCTGGAGCAAGCATCCCCAAGAGCTTTACGAAAGTAATGTCGCCGGCACGCGAAACCTCCTGTCTGTAGCCTGCCATGCCGGCGTTGAGCGCTTCATTTACACGAGCAGCGTGGGAACTCTGGTATCCCCGCGAGCCAAGACTCTTGCTGACGAGCAGGCCCATCTGCGGCTCGAAGACATGGTCGGCCATTACAAACGCTCGAAGTTCCTTGCCGAACAAGTGGCTCTGCGCGCTGCCCGGGACGGCCAGCCGGTGGTGATCGTCAACCCCACAACTCCCGTGGGTCCGGGCGATTGGAAACCGACTCCGACGGGACGTATTATTCGGGATTTCCTGAACGGCCAAATACCCGCCTACGTTGATACCGGTTTGAACCTCGTGGCGGTTGAAGATGTGGCGGAGGGGCATTGGCTGGCCGCCGAGCGCGGACGAGTCGGCGAGCGATACATCTTGGGCGGCCGCAACCTGACGCTCAAGGAAATTCTCGAAAGCCTGTCTGCCCTCAGCGGGAGACCCCGGCCCCGCCTGCGCCTTCCCCACGCTATACCTTATTTGGTCTCGCTGATTGACTCGCTGGCCTCTCGCCTGCTGGACCGCGAGCCCCGCATCCCACTCGAAAGTGTGCGGCTGGCCCGGCACAAGATGTTCGTGGATAGCTCCAAGGCCCAAACCGAGCTGGGTTTCCAAGCGCGGCCCATCGAAGCAGCCTTGGAGCGCGCGATCCGCTGGTACGCAGAACACGGCTATTTGAAGGACCCCATCGCGCGAAGCACAACCCGCGAATGCGCAGCTTAGATCCCGATGAGCAAAGTATTGATCGCCTTTGCCATGAAGGAGGAATTTGCGCCTTGGCAGCGTAGGCACCACTTCCAACCCGTCGGGGTTGCGGACCATCTGGTTTTCAGAACCACCTTCGGCGCCATCGAGGCGCTGGTGGTGCTCACGGGAGCAGGGGCACGCGATGCCGGTCATTTCCCGCCCTTGATTGACCGTATCTCACCTTCCTGGGGAATCGTGTGCGGCGTTGCCGCCGGCCTCAAGCCGGAGTGGCGGCCGGGTGACATGCTGGTTGCGCAGTGCGTCTCCACGCCCAAGGGCGAAGAGACGATTCCGAGCGACCCGGCCCTGATCGAACTCGCCATGAGTTGTGGAGCTAAGCCGGCATCGGTGCTCGTCTCCCTGCCGCATATCGCCAGCACGGTTGCGGAAAAGGCGCGCTGGGCGACCCTCGGCGATGTGGCCGACATGGAAAGCTTCACCCTTATGAAGCCCTTCCACGATCGGGGCATTCCGGCTCTTGCCCTGCGCGTCATTGTGGACCCGGCGGAAATGGCGATGCCTTGTAATTTTGAGACGGCCATGGATGCGCGGGGTCAGGTGCGAATCACCCACGTGCTATCCCAGTTAGCCCGAAGGCCAAAAGCGTTGCCGAGTTTCCTGCACTTTGCACTGCTGAGCCGCCGGGCCACTTCCCTCTTAGCGCGTTCCCTGGACCGCTTCCTTGAGCAACTCGACGGTCAGCGCAGCGCCTCCGCAACCTCTCTTTAACTCGAATTCGCAATGCGAGACGTAGTGCGCATTTCTCACTACGCTCGGACCCTCGTACGTGCCTGCCGGAAGGGCGGGGCTTCAGCCTTCCAAACCCGTGGTGAGAAATTCGGACTAGTGCGAGCCATTCAGCAGCGCCGCCAGTGCCTGGCCGGTATATGATTTCTTCGCGCGCGCCACTTCTTCCGGAGTGCCTTGCGCCACGATGCGTCCCCCCGCCTCGCCGCCTTCGGGGCCCAGGTCGATGATCCAATCCGCCTGCTTGGCGACATCGAGGTGATGTTCGATGATGATAACGGTGTTGCCGAGGTCGGTCAGGCGATTGAGCACTTCCAGGAGCTGCTTCACGTCGGCGAAATGCAGGCCGGTGGTGGGCTCGTCGAGGATGTAGAGCGTGCGGCCTGTCTGCCGGCGGCTGAGCTCGCGGCCCAGCTTGATGCGTTGCGCTTCGCCGCCGGAAAGGGTGGTGGCGGGCTGCCCCAGGTGAATGTAACCGAGGCCGACGTCCACCAGGGTTTCGAGCTTCAGGCGAACCTGCGGAATGTTTTCGAACAACGGCAGCGCGTCCTTCGCCGTCAGGCCGAGCAGGTCGGCGATGGAGACGCCCTTGTACTTTACCGCCAGGGTCTCGGAGTTGTAGCGCCGCCCGTGGCACACTTCGCAGGTCACAAAAACGTCCGGAAGGAAATTCATTTCGATACGCCGCAAGCCTTCACCCTGGCAGGACTCGCAACGACCGCCCTTCACGTTGAAACTGAAACGCCCGGCGCGATAACCGCGCTCCCTTGACTCCGGCAGCATGGCGTAGAGCTCGCGGATGGGCGTGAAGACGCCGGTATAGGTGGCAGGGTTCGAGCGCGGCGTCCGCCCGATGGGCGACTGATCGATCACTACCACCTTGTCGAGGTTCTCGAGGCCGGTTATGGCGCGGTGGGCGCCCGGGTCTTCGATGGCGCGGTAAAGTTTCTTGGCGATGGCGCGATGCAGGATGTCGTTCACGAGCGTTGATTTCCCCGAACCTGAAACGCCCGTGACCACCGTCAGCAGCCCCACCGGAAACGCCACGTCGATGTTCTTCAAGTTGTTGGCCCGCGCTCCCAGCACGGTCAAGACTTTCCCGTTAGGCGTGCGGCGCTTCTCCGGCACGGGGATGCGAAGCTGGCCGGAAAGGTACTGGCCGGTCAGGGAATTTCCGGTGGCCGCAATTTTCGCGGGCGGCCCCTGGGCGACCAGGTATCCCCCTTGCTTACCCGCCCCCGGACCGAGATCGATGACGTAATTGGCGCGGCGAATGGTTTCCTCGTCGTGTTCGACCACCAGCACGGTGTTGGACATATCGCGCAGTTGCTCGAGCGTGCGCAGCAGGCGCTGGTTATCGCGCGGGTGCAGGCCGATGCTGGGCTCGTCAAGCACGTAGAGCACGCCGCGCAACTTCGACCCGATCTGCGTGGCCAGCCGGATGCGTTGGCTCTCGCCGCTGGAAAGGGACGAGGCCGACCGGCCGAGACTCAGGTAGCCTAGCCCCACGGCGTTCAGGAATTCCAGCCGCTCACCGATCTCATTCACGATGCGCCGCGCCACCAGTTCTTCGCGCGGCGTAAGTTGCAGCTCGCTCAGCACCTGCTGCGCTTTGATGACCGGCAGCGCGGTGAGGTCGGCAATCGAAAGGTCCATCACCGTGACCGCCAGGCTTTCCGGCTTCAGGCGCTTGCCGTGGCATTGCGGGCAGGGCACCGCGGACATGTACTGGCTGTACCATTCGCGATAGCTTTCCGATCTGGCTTCGTTGTACCAGCGCTCAAGCTGCGGCAGGATGCCGGAAAACACCGGCGACCGGGGCGCCCCCTCGGAGATCTTTCCGTAGAGCAGCAGGTTCTGGATCTTGCGGGGAAAGCGCTCGAAAGGTGTTTTCAGGTCGAAGCCGGATTCCTCCGCCACCCGCTCGAGGCTGCGCTGCATGGCGCCCGACCCGGCGCCGGGGCCGAGGCCGCCCTCCAGCAGCGGGCGCGACCAATCCACGATAACCTTGGCGGGATCGAACGTGTACTGGCTGCCCAGGCCGCGGCAACCGGGGCAAGCGCCATACACACTGTTGAATGAGAAGGAACGCGGCTCGAGCGCGGCAATGTTGATGCCGCATTCCACGCAGGCCCATTCCTGCGAATAGAGGTGCTCCTCGCCGTTCACCACCGCCACCTGCACGATGCCCTTGGCGAGCTTCATGGCGGTTTCGAGCGACGCGGCGAGGCGCGCCTCGATGCCGGGCTTGAGCAGCAAGCGGTCGACGACGACTTCAATGGCGTGGTTTTTGCGCCGGTCGAGTTTGATTTCCTCATCCAACTGGCGCAGTTGCTTGTCGACGCGCACGCGCACGTAGCCTTCACCCGCGAGTTGCTCGAAAAGCTTGCGGAACTCTCCCTTGCGGCCACGCACGATGGGCGCCAGGATCATCACGCGTTCGCCTTCGCCATTGCCGCCCGCGCCGTTGCCGAGCGCCATGATCGAGGTGACGATCTGTTCCGTGCTTTGGCGGGAGATGGGCCTCCCGCAGCGGTGGCAGCGCAGGGCACCAATCGAAGAGTAAAGCAAGCGGAGGTAATCGTAGATTTCGGTGATGGTGCCGACGGTGGAGCGCGGGCTGCGGCTGGTGGTTTTCTGCTCGATGGAAATCGCCGGGCTCAAGCCCTCGACGGTGTCCACGTCGGGCCGCTCGAGCTGGTCGAGGAATTGCCGGGCGTAGGCGGAGAGCGTCTGCACGTAGCGGCGCTGGCCTTCGGCATATATCACGTCGAACGCCAGGCTGGATTTGCCTGACCCGCTCAGCCCTGTGACCACGGTCAGGGTGTTGCGCGGAATCTCCACGCTGATGTTTTTCAGGTTGTGCTGGCGCGCGCCCCGAACCGTAATCCGGTCGATCATTCGCCCTGAGCCCTACAGTGAGGAATTTCGAGAAAACGCCAATCTCCCATGCTAAATCCACTTGCCACGCCCGTCAAGCGCCGGTGCTGTCCCAATTCGAGATGTAGAGCCGGGCTTTAGCCCGGCATGTGCCGACCTAAAGGTCGGCGCTACGTCAAATTGGACAGCACCCAAGCGCCTGGCGGGAGGGCAATTCGATGTCGCGCGGCCTTACGCCGCGAGCCCCCAAGGGGCGTACTAACTCAGCCTAGGCCAACGGCCCATAAGCGCTAACTTAACCTATTTGGGCGAGGAGACGACGTTCCACGGGAGATGGGGGAGGGGCAGCAGCTTCTTATTCGGTAGCTTGCCCGAACGCGACGACTCGGCAGTGGAGGGATTTGGCTCTACCCTTCCGCATTACGAGGAGTCTACCCCAAGATCGCTATGCCACCACAAACTTCCTCGAAGGGGACTTCGGGACAACGTCAAGGTCATCTGTACCTCGGGGGGTTAGAGCTGAGGCCCCACGGATACCCCCGCCTCTCTACGATAGTCCTAATGGAATCAATACTCAGCACACGCGCTTCTTCGGCTCCCTGCGCCGTTACCATCCCTACGATCCCTGTACTTGTAACGAGCGGGCCACCTGACGAGCCAGGCCACGGCCCCGGCATATCGGCTGTCAGGAATGAATCAGGGTCGGGTTGGTCACTCGAGATGACGCCATTCCGACCTGGCACGTACCAGTCGCCATTCCTTCCCACAACCCACACGGGGGTTCCGCGTTTCAGTTCCTGCGGTGACGCGAGACACTGTTTCTCCCAGTTGAAATTCTGCGGGACTGTGGCCACCAGCAGCGCCAGATCACGACTGTTGTCATATTCGAGCAATTTGGCGTCGAAGTTTTCAACCTGGTCTGCAAAGAAGGTGATTTTGATGCTTCCAGTAGGAGAGCCTGGTGTGTCGGTTTCTCCGACGACATGGTAAGCAGTAACTAGAAAGATACGCTGACCTTGCTGGGCAATGATAAATCCGAAACCGCCTTCCGAGTCGCCAGCGGAAACCTTCACGACATTCTGCCGTAAGTCCACCGCCTTATCACTGTTAGGGGGTACCGTCAGGGTCTCCGGGGGAGGGGATAGATCCGGTGGAGGCGGCACCAGTTTGAACCCTCCTACGATCACCAGACAGAAGAGCACAAGTGGGCCGCCGAGCTCAAGAGCGTTCCCCAAGCGCCGGTGCGTTAAGCGCGAGTAGCAGCGCATCGCCCCGAAAAGAAAGGCCGCCCACGCAAGGGCCCAGGGAATTAGTAAGAGGTATAAAGCCTTGTCCTGAAGGCCGCTCTCACTCACCTTGGGAACCCGGTAAACATAGAACAACAGCAATCTGATACCGATAGCGAGTCCGCTCAGCGCAATCACCGCATAGGCGCTGGCCGAGAAAGGCCGGATCGAAACCAGCGTCCTTGTGGCGCTGCTTGCTCCAACTTGCCTTTGGCGATTCCCAAACAGATGGTGTATCTCCCACCATGCGGAACTGTTTTGCGGCACGGCGTCTGACTGTCGCGCCTCAGCCGAGGATGCGGTGACTAGCGGGGGGGCGTCCGTGTTGGCTGTTATACGGGTTCCTGCACTGACTTGCGGTTGACCCCTCTCCGTAGGTACCGCCGGACTCCTTGAGCCCGGTAACCAATCCCACCCATAGTTCGAGACAAAGTTAGGGTTCCAGGCTTGCGTCCCCCCAATCACCTCGTCAAGAATGCGCGCGTCCTGAGGTTCGTGCAGGATCGCACGCAGGAACGTCCATGTCTCATTCAGGCGCTCGTGTCTCGCGGTCTCGCGGAGTAATTCGTATTTCTTCTCCCGGAAATCCGCTGCAAGTGCCCTGGCTCCGAAATAGCTTTCAAACGAATCATGGAAGAACCGGAGGTAATCTCCGGTTCTTCTATAGAGGCCGGCGCGACGGAAAAGGTTGAGTAGCTCAATTGGTTTCAAAGCCACGCCGTAGTCTTGCAGAGTATCTTTGATGCTCCCCAATAGGGCTACGCCTCGATCGACCGTGAGGCCACGATCTCCGCCGCTAGTAAGAAAAGTTTCGTGTACTAAATGGCGGAGAGCGAAATCCAGCCCGGCCGGCTCGTCGATGCCGGTGACCTCGGGGCGGGTCAATTGCTGGACGTACTTCTCGAAGAGGCTCGTCTGGTCAGCGGGAACTTTGCCCGTCGCGTCATACACGGTAGCAATCAATCTAAGCATCAGAGGTATTCGCGGTAAGTTTGGAAGAGCTTCATTTAGTTGCCTGGTCACGGCGTCGACTTCACGCAATCCGTTTATAAGATACTGGGCCAAGAAATCAGATAAGGTGCTGTCATCGACATCTTTCAGGCTTACCATCGTAGGATTTCGAAGCGCTTGTTCAAGCGGTGCAGGAAGCGGGCTGCGAGACGTAAAAATGAATGGCACGTCCGGATACTTCCTCACGAAGGCTGGTACATCCGATGAGTCTGCCTCCTTGCGGAAAGCTTCTCTAATTTCCGAAAAGCCATCGAGTATGACTAGCAGATTGCCGAGGCTTAGCTGAGATTCTACAATCGCTGTGTTCACGTACGCGTGGTGCTGTTTGAGGGAATCAGTTATTGTGCCTATGAAGTCACCAGTATACGCCAAGCCGTCTATGATAACGGGCTCTATCCTTCGCCCGCCCCGGGTTAAGTAACCCTGTGCTGCCCGTAAGGCAAGATAGTGGCAGAGAGTAGTCTTTCCACGGCCGCCATCTGCTAGTACTACGATCGCGCGAGTGACGACGCTCCGTTGAATTCTCTCCGACAGCTTGCTGTTCGGGGGGGCGTCGTCAGTGCCGCTCCACTCGTATGGCAGATCTACATAGTGACGGGCATTATCTGCGATCTCGGTATCCTTTTGCAGCTCATGTCGGTACCCATGGAACAGTTTCCAGCGACCGAATGACGTTAGATAAAAGAGAGGCGCAATATCCTTGATTGGCCGGACGTCGAGCTGCAGTAGCACGAGTATTAATCGAGTCGAGAATAGAAGGAGCGAGAGCGCGACCAAGAGAATTCCGAGGAGGAGTGTCGGATTTTGCTGGATGAGCCGAGATACCCACCTTCGGCCCGTTTGGCCTGCAGACGACGGGCTCGTCACAGTAATTTGGCCCCGAGGGACAGTGCGATACTGACGTTCCCGCTCAAATTCCCCAAGATTAGGCTTACCAGCATCTATGACGACGATCGGATCTCTGTCGGAGGGTATGAACAGGCTGCCATCGGAGTGACTTACAACTTGCCAAGCCTGTACCACCAAGGCTATGGGATCTCCCAGCTTGAAGTGGGAGGGCAACCGGACCCTGAACTCGCCGGAGTCCGTCGACAAATCTCCCCCCAGTCCCTCCATACGAACCTCGACATGCGGCACAGGCTTGCCATCCGTCGTTTCAACCCTACCGCTGAGGTCACTCGTGAGGGCGTTCCCGCTTGTGGGCGCGAGAGCAAGTAAACTGCAAAGACCAATTGCAAGCCAGGTCGGTTGGCAAGGCACAGATTCTCTCCTTCCGATATGCGTATTGTACTTGCTCTGATAACAAAAGCAACGGAAGCGCGCCCATTGGCCTCAATCGCTATCCTTCGAGCTGCTTTGGAGCCGGTAGCGAGTTGTGCGCGCAGCCCACTTCTCCGCGGTGCTGACTCCGAAAAAAATCGACACGTTTATTAATATGCACAGCGAAAAGCGGCGGAGTAATCCCGCTAGGGGCGGGATAACTTCGGGCTTGCCCCTGAGAACCTCCCTTTAGAGAATTGCTGATGCATGGTATCTGTGGAATCAGACTCAGGTGACCGATCATGGTAGCTGGGCCTCTGCCGATAGGCGGCGATAGCTGTCGATAAATTCCCTTCCCACAAGCAGCATCGGTTCAGGATCACAGGACATCGCCCGGTGTTACAGGGAACGAAGCTGAATCGGGAATTCCAAACGCTCCGCTTGGTCGTATGGTCGCTAGCCAACCCTGACAAGTGCTGAAGACCATCCACGCCTAAGATGGCGCATTGGCTCCCCCGAAACGGGGTTCGAGGAAATAGCTCTCACCCTGTCGCCTTGTGTTCACCAATGAATCCGCTTAAGTTAGCGCTTATGGGCCAACCGCCGGGGTTTACGGATTGTTTCCCGGCCGAGCCCTGAAAGGGGGCTTACATCATCAAAACCCCGCAAGCTTCTTGAATTGCACCAGGCGGACGAATCCCTCTCGGGTGTTGGGCGAAGAGGCAAAGAGTAGAATCCCATCCGAGGAAACCCATAACTCCATCATAGGGGAGTACGGTTGCTGAGGTTCCGGACCAGGAGGGTTGGGTAGGTCGTGGGGGTTGTGGGGATGCCATTCAGACGGATCTCGAGCGGCCAATTGGAATTCCGCAGCGTCCATTTCACTCTGCAAGATGGGGTATTTCCCGCGCCGCAACACCCGGAGTGACGCATCGATCGGGGAAAAGGAAACTGGAAATGTCTCTGTCTCTCCGCCTTGCGCGAGGAGAGTCAACTGGGCAACTTCATCGCCATGGAATTCTGAACTGCGGGCCAGTCCCGCCCAGAAAAAAGGCATGGGCATGAAGATCTCCGTCGGGCCGTTAATCTCATGCTGGGCCGTGCGCAAGACCAGGCCATGGCTGTTGGTCTCTTCGCAGAGCAGTGTTGACGGGGTTCGCCGGCATCCGATGGTAGTCTCCCGCCGGAAGACCTTGAAAACTGCGGGTCGCATCCGGGGGGTGAGCTCGATCCAATAGGGAACGGACTCATCCGAGAATTCCAGGGTACCGGTAACTTCCCATTGGCCATCCGGGGATTTCCAGAGCGTCCATACGTCGCTGGATGATGTCGCTTCCGGCGTCGTGTCTTCATCGGAGATCAAATACTTTCCTTCTGCAACTTGCTTAAGGTCAGGATGCTCTTGGCGCCTTTCTCGAAACCACGCGCGCGCCTGTGCTTCCTCTGCATCCAACTGCGTCTTGGGCTGGGCCGGATGGTCCTGTTCAACTGTAGATCTTGGGCTCTCGGCGAAAACACCGATCGAGACGAATAAGAGAGCGAGAGGCCAGAGTTTCATTTTCCACGACCTTTGGATTGAGGTGAAAAGTATCCCGCGGGCGCTCAGAGCTCAATCAAACCCAGGCTGATTCTAATAGCTTCATCCACCTTGGTCATGATACTGCGGTCAACTTGGCCCAAGCGTTGGATGAGTCGTTGCCGGTCGACGGTGCGGATTTGGTCCAGCCGGATTGCCGAACGGACGCCCAGGCCGTTGCCACTTGTCGGTTCGATCACAACTTCCACGGGATAAGCCACGGGCGAGACCTGGGAAGTTATGGCCGCCACAATGGTCAGAGGACTGTACCGGTTGCCAATATCGTTTTGGATGATCAAAGCCGGCCGGGTCTTCTTGATCTCGTGGCCAACCGTGGGGTCGAAAGAAACCCGATAGATTTCCCCCCGCCGGAGGTTGGCTAGCGCTTGCCTGGGGGTTTGGTTTTTTGCCATGCCTCTTCCTCGAGGGGAAACCACTCCAGGGCCATCTGCAAATTCTCTTGGGCATGGGCCTGATAGCCCGCCTTGAGCCGCTCCCGCAAGTTCTGTTTTCCGTGGCTTTGGACATAGTGGAGGACCGCCCTGGAAACAAAGCGGCTGCGGCCACCTCGGCGGGTCACCCGTTCGAGCACCGCCAAAGTCTCATCGGGCAGCATGAGGTTGATGCGTTTGCTCATGGAAGTTCCTGGTCAATGATCCTTGCCTGGTGAGTATACACACACTTTGTGTGGATGTCAAATCAGGGATTTTGACAGCGGGCGTAGCGCAGACCCCCGTCGTTGGGGTCTGCGGCTCTTCATGGGGTTCGCGCTATCAATTCCGAGGGCTGCCCCCCTCGTTGTGATCTGGGGTTTTTCACATGAAGAGCCGCGGACCAAAAAACGGAGGTCCGCGCTACGCTCGCTTTTCTCTTGACACACTAATTTCAACGTACTAGTTTATTAGTATGAGAGCGAAATCCAAAACCCTTACCGAGCAAGAGCTGGAAATCATGAAGGTGGTCTGGGAACTCCAGACGGCGACGGTGCGCGATGTTTACGAGGTCCTTCTGCGCCGGCGCAAAATCGCTTACACCACGGTCATGACCATGATGAACATTCTGGAAGAAAAGGGATACCTGAAGAAGCGCGCCGACGACAAGGCTTACGTCTACCGGCCCACCAAGGCCAAGGCCAAGGTCATTCGCGCCATGGTGCAGGAATTTGTCGGGCGGGTTTTCAACGGCTCGGCGCAGCCGCTGCTGGTGCAACTGGTCAAGGACCGGAAAATTTCGGAGAAAGACCTCGCAGAAATTTCCCGCCAGATCAAGGAGGCGGAATGACTGCCGCACTCTGGCTCCAGAACTTGTTTGCTTACAGCCTGCAAGTGGCACTGCTGGCCTCAGCCGGACTCCTGCTGCCGCGCCTGGCGCGCCTGCGGAGGCCGCGAGTTTTGTATGCCTATGGGCAGGCGCTGCTGGCGGCATGTCTGCTCCTACCGCTCCTTCAGCCTTGGCGGCATTTCGAGGCGGGACGGGGTGAAGGGGTTGCCAGCCGTATCTTCTTCCCTTCGGGAGCGGCGGCGGCGCGTCTGGCAACATTCCAGGCAGCGCGGCTGATTCTTCTCATGCTCGCCGCAGGCGTGGTGTGGCGCTTGGTGTGGCTGGCATTGGGTTTTGCCAAACTCGCACGCTACCGGCATTCGGCTGCTCGATTCGAGAAATTGCCCCCAGTGATCCGCGAGATGGGAACTCATCTTGGCGTCCGGCCGGAGTTCCGTGTAAGCGAAGAGATCCAGGGCCCCGTGACCTTCGGTCTCAGGCATCCCGTCATCCTGCTTCCCCCGGGTTTCGCGAATATGGATGTCGACCGTCAACAAGCCATCGCCGGCCACGAAATGTTGCACGTGGCGCGCCGCGACTGGGCCTGCAATTTGGCGGAGGAAGTTATCCTGGCCGGGTTCTGGTTTCATCCCGCCGTCTGGTGGCTGGTCAGCCAAATTCGGCTGAGTCGCGAGCAGGTGGTAGACCGCGAAGTCGTTGAACTGACCGGCGCCCGCAAGCCGTATCTCTACGCGCTGGTTGAAATCGCTGCCGGAGCGAGCAAGGCGCGTGCCCTGCTGGCGCCAGCCTTCTTAAATGAATGCCAGCTCCCGGAACGCATTCGGGCCTTGATAAAGGGTGACATCATGTCGAAACGAAGAATCATCATATCTCTAACATGTGTAGCAGTGTTGATGCTGCTTGCCGGGCTCGCCATCATCCACAAGTTTCCCCTGAAAGCCGGCGGTGGCCCGTCCGCCGCATCCAATCCGGTCCAGACCGCACCCGGGATCTTCAGCGTTGGTAATGGGGTGACCGCGCCAGTCGCCATCTATAAGCCCGAGCCCGCCTATACCGACGCGGCAAGGCGTGCGAAAATCCAGGGCACGGCGGTATTTTGGGCCATCATCGGCGCCGATGGCGCCGTAAAAGATGTGACCATTACAAAGGTGCTCGACCCAGGACTGGATCAGAACGCCATGGACACCATCAAGACCTGGAAATTCAAACCGGCCATGAAAGCCGGCGAACCGGTGGCGTGCAAGGTGTCAGTCGAGGTCAGCTTCAAGTTTTTTTGAGCGAGCCGGCACAAAATCGCAGGGCTGGGCTCGCCCTGGGTAGGGCCGAACAGCGTTCGGCCGCCGATGTGCCACGCGCGTCCCGCCCGTGAAGGGGCACGGCCAAGATGGCCGTGGCACATTTTGGCTGGCGCAGCGCGAGCCTGCCCTGGCTAGAGCCGAACAGCGTTCGGCCGCCGATGTGCCACGCGCGTCCCGCCCGTGAAGGGGCACGGCCAAGATGGCCGTGGCACATTTTGGCT